>Ga0137451_1000250_pt1 | contig 16361 bp, 10 predicted proteins | sample EasRivERMGT500_2_FD_102336 | JGI IMG/M metagenome (GOLD analysis project Ga0137451, IMG submission 102336) | Soil microbial communities from meander-bound floodplain in the East River, Colorado, USA - East River MetaG ERMGT500_2 | ecosystem: Environmental > Terrestrial > Soil > Floodplain ... | reverse complement strand
GGTGACCTCGCGAGCGCTGGAATGCTACGACGAAGCCTCTCGCGCGGGCCTAGGAAAAGGCGACATCACGGCAATTCCGATGCGTTGGATGAACAAGCCAAAAACGTGATGGCCTATTGGACGGACACGACGCCGTCGAGCTTGGCGAAGCATTCCCGTTTCGCCGTCTCGAGGAAGTCTCGCAGGAAAGGCTGACCCGCCATCTCGCGAGTGGTAGCGCCGTACAAGTTGCTCCACAGTCCGTTCTTGCCGATGCCCCGCGCGATCACGTACTTGTAGTCCACGTAATTCTTGATCCCCCAGTTCGGCAGAGCCGCGACGCCCCGGCGGCTGGCGACCAGTTGCAGAATGGCGACCGTGAGCTCCGTGGTTCGCCGCGCGGGGCGCACCCCGGCCGGCCTGAGGACCCGTCGGATGAGGTCGATCCGCTCCTCCGGCACCGGATAAGTGATGAGCGTCTCCTGAGCAAAATCGCCGGCGCTCAGATAGCGCTTCTCGCGCAGCGGGTGATCTGTCGGCAGCACGGCGAGCACCTCGAAACGGAATAAGGGGTGGAAGACAATGCCGCGCCGCGGCTTGTTCTCCGACCCGATCACGAGATCGGTCTTGCCGTCCGCGAGCAGGGCAATCGGGTTCGGATGAAATCCTGACACGAGGTCGAGTTCCACTTCCGGCCAGTCCTTCCGGAATACGTCCATGATCGGCATCAGCCAGTCGAAGCAGGTATGGCATTCCAGCGCGATGCGCAATGTCCGCGCCGGCGTCCGCGCAAGCTTCGCGAGGTCCCGCTCCGCGATCTGCACTTCGCCCATCACCGACCGGGCGAGAGCCACCAGCCTCTGCCCCGACTCGGTGAGCTTCACCGACTGGCCGTGGCGCTTCACCACCGCCGCGCCGTAGTGCGACTCGAGCGCCTTCAGCTGATGGGAAAGGGCCGATTGCGTGAGATGCACGCGGTCGGCGGCGCGCGAGACGGTTCCCGTTTCGGCAAGCGCGATCAGCGTGCGGAGGTGGCGGACTTCGAGCATAAAGTATGAATTACATTCATGATATATTAATAAACTTTCATTAGATTCATAGCTAAGCATAAGCGATGATGCTCCCCTCGTCAAAGGGGACTATGCAGCCTGATAGAAGCGAAGAACTGAGGGATCTGCTCGAGCGCCGCATCCTGATACTGGACGGCGCGATGGGCACGACCATCCAGGGCTACAAGCTCTCGGAAGCCGACTTCCGCGGCGAGCGCTTCGCCGCTTCGGCGCGCGACCTCAAAGGCAACAACGATCTGTTGTCGCTGACGCAGCCTGCGGTGATCCGCGAGATCCACGCCCAATACCTTGCGGTCGGCGCCGACGTCATCGAAACCAACACGTTCAATTCGAACTCCCCTTCGCAAGCCGACTATGGACTCGAGCGGCTCGTCTACGAGCTGAACCATACCGCCGCGAAACTCGCCCGCGAGGCGGCCGACGAATGCACGGATCGCGATCCGAGCAGGCCGCGGTTTGTCGCCGGGGTTCTCGGGCCGACCACCAAGACTGCGTCGATCTCGCCCGATGTCAACGATCCGGGTTTCCGGAACATCCATTTCGACGAGCTCGTTTCCGCCTACGGCGAGGCATTAGCGGGCCTTGCCGACGGCGGTGCCGACCTGATCCTGCTCGAGACCATATTCGACACTCTCAACGCCAAGGCGGCGATCTTCGCCGTCGAGACGCTTTTCGAGCAGCGCGGACAGCGCCTCCCGGTGATCGTGTCGGGCACGATCACCGACCAGTCGGGGCGCACCCTCACCGGCCAGACTCCCGAAGCGTTCTGGAACTCGGTCCGTCACGCCCAGCCAATCGCCGTAGGCTTGAATTGCGCGCTGGGGGCGAAACTGATGCGCCCCTACATCGAGGAACTGTCGAACGTCGCCGACACCTACATCAGCTGCTACCCCAACGCGGGGCTTCCCAATCCGCTCTCCGAGACCGGCTACGATGAAACGCCGGAATACACCTCGAGCCAGCTCAAGGAGTTCGGCGAGAGCGGCTTCCTCAATATCGTCGGCGGCTGCTGCGGCACGACGCCCGATCATATCCGCGCCATCGCGAACGCCGTGCGCGCCCTGCCCCCGCGCAAGCCGCCGGTCGCCGAAAAGAAGCTGCGGCTTTCCGGTCTCGAGCCGCTGAACGTCGGCGACGAATCGCTCTTCGTCAACGTGGGGGAGCGCACCAACGTCACCGGCTCGCGGGCGTTTGCGCGTCTCATCCTTGCGGGGGACTACCAAGAAGGGCTCGCCGTGGCGCGCCAGCAGGTCGACAACGGCGCGCAGGTGATCGACGTGAACATGGACGAAGCGATGCTCGACTCCCAGACGACGATGGCGACGTTCCTCAATCTCGTCGCCTCCGAGCCGGACATCTCCCGAGTCCCGTTGATGATCGATTCCTCCAAGTGGTCGGTGATCGAGGCGGGTCTCAAGTGCGTTCAGGGCAAGCCCATCGTCAACTCGATTTCCCTGAAGGAAGGCGAAGAGGAATTCGTGCGCCATGCGCGCCTCGCGCGCCGCTACGGCGCTGCCGTGATCGTGATGGCTTTCGACGAGAAAGGCCAGGCCGACTCGCTCGAACGCCGCGTCGACATCTGCCGGCGCTGCTACCGCATCCTCGTTGACCGGGTTGGATTTCCGCCCGAGGACATCATTTTCGACCCGAACATCTTCGCTGTCGCCACCGGAATCGAAGAGCACAACAACTACGGGATCGAATACATCGAGGCGACGCGCGCCATCAGGCGCGATTTGCCCCACGCCAGGATCTCGGGCGGCGTCTCGAACGTCTCGTTCTCCTTCCGCGGCAACGATGCGGTGCGCGAAGCCATCCATACGGTTTTCCTCTATCACGCGATCCGGGCCGGCATGACCATGGGCATCGTCAACGCCGGGCAGCTTGGAGTCTACGAGGAGATCCCGGCGAATTTGCGCGAGCGCGTCGAAGACGTGGTGCTCAACCGTCGGCCCGACGCGGGCGAGCGTCTCGTGGAATTCGCCACCACCGTGAAAAGCGCAGGCAAAACCTCCATCGACGACCTCGCCTGGCGCAAGGGTTCAGTCGAAGAACGACTCGCGCACGCCTTGGTGAAGGGGATCGCCGATTGGGTCGTCGAAGATACCGAGGAGGCCCGCCGGAAATACGAGCGCGCTATCCAGGTCATCGAGGGTCCGCTCATGGACGGCATGAACATCGTCGGCGACCTGTTCGGCTCGGGCAAGATGTTCCTGCCGCAGGTCGTGAAATCGGCGCGCGTCATGAAGCAGGCCGTAGCGCACCTCGTGCCCTTCATCGAAGCCGAAAAGAAAAGAACCGGCGACATAAAGCCCAGGGGCAAGATCGTGGTCGCGACCGTGAAAGGCGACGTGCACGACATCGGCAAGAACATCGTCTCTGTGGTGCTCCAGTGCAACAACTTCGAGGTCATCAACCTCGGCGTCATGGTTCCGGCGCAGAAGATCCTCGACACGGCGCTTGCGGAAAAAGCCGACATCATCGGCCTGTCGGGCCTGATCACCCCGTCACTTGAGGAAATGGCGCACGTGGCGCACGAGATGCAGCGTCAAGGGATCACGATCCCTCTTCTTATCGGCGGAGCAACGACTTCACGCGTGCACACCGCGGTGAAAATCGCGCCTCATTTCGAAGGCACCACCGTCTATGTGCCCGATGCCTCCCGCTCGGTTTCCGTTTGCTCGAACCTGCTCTCGGAGGAACTCAAGACCGACTACGTGAAATCGGTGCGCGCCGACTACGAAAAAATCCGGACTCAGCACGCGGCGAAGAAGGAACAAGCGCTCGCGCCGCTGGCACGGGCCCGCGCCAACGCCTTTCGCATCGATTGGGGCGGCTACACCCCGCCGCGGCCCCGGCTGCTCGGCCGCCGGCTCCTGCGCAGCTACGATCTCGCCGAGATCGTACCCTACATAGACTGGTCGCCCTTTTTCCAGACCTGGGATCTCGCCGGCAGCTATCCGAAGATCCTGGAGGACTCGGTCGTCGGCGAGGCCGCCCGCAGCGTGTTCGCCGAAGGCCAGGCGATGCTGGAAACAATCATCGCGGAGAAATGGCTCAAGGCCAACGCAGTGTTCGGACTCTATCCGGCGGCTAGCGTCGGCGATGACATCGAGATCTACACGGACGAATCGCGCAGCGAGACGGCGATGGTTTGGCACTGCCTGCGCCAGCAGGCCGAAAAGCCCGCCGACCGCGCCAACCTGTGTCTCGCCGATTTCGTCGCGCCCAGGGACTCAGGCGTTCCGGATTATGTCGGCGCCTTTGCAATCACTACCGGGATCAATGTCGATCCCAGGGTCAAGGCCTTCGAGGCGAAGCATGACGACTACGGCGCCATCATGCTCAAGGCGCTGGCCGACCGGCTCGCCGAGGCCTTCACCGAGCTGCTGCATGAGCGCATGCGGAGGGACTACTGGGGTTACGCGGCAGACGAAAAACTTTCACTCCTCGAGCTGACTGCGGAGAAATACCGCGGAATCCGTCCCGCTCCCGGCTACCCGGCCTGCCCCGACCACACCGAAAAGAGAGCGCTCTTCGAGTTGATCGCAGCGCCTGACGCCGGCATCACGCTTACCGAGAGCTACGCCATGCTTCCCGCCGCCAGCGTGAGTGGCTTCTATCTCTCCCATCCTGACGCGCGATATTTCGCAGTGGGAAAGATCGGCGAGGACCAGGCGGCCGACTACGCCCGGCGCAAGGCACTTGCGCTGGAGCAGACCGAGCGCTGGCTTGCGCCGAACCTTGCCTACGAGCGCTGAGATGCAGTCACAGAAGAAATACTCGCGCGCCTTCAGTTTCGAGTTCTTCCCTCCCAAGACGCCCGAGGGGATGGAGAAGCTGCGCGCGACCTGGAGGCAGCTCGCGCAGCTCAAACCCAAGTTCTTTTCCTGCACCTACGGGGCGGGCGGCTCCACCCGCGACCGCACGCTGGAGACGGTGCTGGAGATCGGCTCGGCGGGACACACGGCCGCGCCGCACATCTCTTGCGTAGGCGCGACTCGCGCCGACATCGCCGCCACCCTCGATCTGTACAAGGAGAAAGGCATTCGCCACATCGTCGCGCTCCGGGGCGATCTGCCTTCCGGCGCCGCGAGTGCGGGCGAGCTTCGCTATGCCAACGAGCTCGTCGCTTTCATTCGGGAAAGGACCGCCGATCATTTCAATGTCGAAGTCGCATGCTATCCGGAGTTCCACCCGCAGGCGCGCAGCCCCTTGGACGATCTGAGAAACTTCAAACGCAAGCTCGACGCGGGAGCCAATTCGGCGATTACCCAATACTTCTTCAACGCCGATTCCTACTTCCGCTTCGTGGAAGACTGCGAGGCGTTCGGGATAACCGTACCGATCGTGCCGGGCATTATGCCGATCGGCAATTTCTCGCAGCTCGCCCGTTTCTCCGATGCCTGCGGCGCGGAAATCCCGCGCTGGCTGCGTCTGAAATTGCAGAGTTTCGGCGACGATCTGGCCTCGATCCGCAGCCTGGGCCTCGATGTGGTCACCGAACTGTGCGACCGCCTTCTCTCAGCCGGCGCGCCCGGCCTGCACTTCTACACCATGAACCAGGCGGGACTGACTTCCACGATCTGGCAGCGCCTGGGAATCTGACGCCCGACGGGGCCGTGAGCGTACCCCGCGCTCGCGCGGTCAACCCCGTTTGGCCAGAGCATCCGAGCGCGAAGGCTGCCAGCCGAGCCGCTGCGAAACAGCGTCCGCCGCTTCGACCAGTTCGCGCACCCAGGAAAGCAGCGTCTTCTTCGCCATACGATGCACCGGACCGGCGATGCTGATCGCCGCGACCACCTCGCCCGAGTAGGTGCGTATCGGAGCGGCGATGGCGCGAAGTCCGATCTCGCTCTCCTCGTCGTCAACGGCATAGTTTTGCGCCCGCACCGCAGCAAGCTCGCGCCGCAAGGCCTTCGCTTCGGCGATCGTATGGGGAGTGCTCTGCGGCAGGCCGCGGGCGACGATGCGCTCGATTTCGTCTTCGGGCTGAGACGCGAGCAAAACCTTTCCCACCGCCGTGGAATGCACGGGCGCACGGGTGCCGACCTTCGAGCCCATTCGCAGCGCCTGCTTGCTCTCGTGGGTAATGATGTAGAGGATCGAATCATGGTCGAGAATCGCCAGATGCACCGTCTCGCCGGTCTTTTCCATCAGCGTGCGCAGAAAGGGCCTCGCCTCCACGGTGAAGTCCATCTTTCGGCGCACCATGGTTCCAAGCTCGAACAAGGCGAGCCCGAGGTGATACTTGCCGTCTCCGGGGTTCTGCTCGAGCATCCCCTCCTCCAGCAGCGTCGAGGCCAAGCGATGCACGGTGCTCTTCGCCAGCCCCAGGCGCTTGGCGAGATCGCTGATGCCGATCTCGTATTCGTCTTCCGAGAACGCCTTGATGAGCCGTAACGAATTGGCGACCGAAGACAAACGCGTGCGGAATCTGGCCGAGCTGGGCTTTCGCTCCATCGCGAATCGCCGTCCGGCCTCAGGCAGCGTCGGGGCGCGCCAGCCGCATTGCAACGGCGAAGCCCGCGGCTACGATGATCGCCGCTCCCATTCCCAACGCGAGCTCGGTTCCGGCGAGCGCCGCGGCAACCTCCGGAGAAACGAGCCGAGCCATTCCCAGACCCGCAATCGCGATGCCGAGAAAGGCGATCGACAGACCCATCACGCGAGAGGCCACCCGCGTGCGACGGTCCGTGCGCTGCACCATGGTCGCCACCCATACGCCGTTGACGCCGTCGGTTGTCATCATCCCGAGCGTGAATAATAGACCCAGCGCGACGGAGAACGGCCAGCCGGCCAGGTGTGCGCCGGTGAGCGAAAACAGCGCCGCCTGGCTGAGGGTGTCGAAGGAAAGCGCAAAGGCCGCGCCGATTATTGCAATCACTGCGGGATGGCCGGTTCCGGCAAGCCGTCCCAGCCAGCGCCCCTTGAACCCGCTCAATTGCACCGCCCGGCCGGCGGGCGTCCGGAAAACCGCGACGATGTTCGCAAGGCCCAGCGCCAGGAGAAACGCGATCGAAATCCATGCGCCCAGTCGCTCCAGCCACTCGGGCGCGCCACCCTCGTGCATGGTGGCCGCAACGATCCCGGCAACCAGCGTGACGACCGCACCGTGACCCAGAGAAAACAGGCATCCGGACCAACGCACAAGTCGCGGGCGGCTTTGCGCGTTGTGTCGTGCGAGGCCGTCTATCGTCGCCAGATGGTCGGGATCCATGCCGTGTCGAAGACCGAGCAGGAACACCATGAGTATCAGTCCGAGAAAGTCGTGAGGCAGAGACGAAGTCAGGTGCATCGGTTTCTTCGGGTGGCTTTCTAAGCCCGGCTGCTTTGATTGACGCTGGCGGGGATTATATGGTCGAATGTGCGCGGATTGCAAAAGAATGGAACTATGTTCTGTATGTCAGAACATGGACCGACCCGAGCGAAACTCTCCATGCCGCACGAAAAAGACCAAACCCACTGGCACGAGCCAAGCGGCACGCGCAAGGCCGGTTTCGGTGAATTCAAGAAGCAGCCGACTCCCTATGACGCCTTCATGGAATCCGAAGGCATTCCCGTTTTCCGCGGTATTGGCCTAAGCAGAGTGCAGGACCTGCCGCTTGTCGCCTGGAAGCGCACCGGCGGCCGCGGCCACTACATCCAGCTCTACGGCACCGAAACCAAGTGGGGCTCGTATGTGATCGAGGTGCCGCCCGCCGGCGCGCTCCATCCCGAGAAGCACATGTACGAGGAGATCTTTCTCGTCGTCGAGGGACGCGGCACCACCGAGGTCTGGCTCGAAGGCGACACCAAGAAGCACGTGTTCGAGTGGCAGAAGGGATCGATGTTTTCGATCCCGATGAACGCCTGGCATCGCCTGGTCAACGCCACCTCGGGGGGCGCGCTGCTTCTCGGCGGCACCACGGCGCCGAACGTTCTCAATATGATCAACAACGTCGATGCGGTGTTCAACAACCCGTTCGTGTTCCGCGAACGCTTCAGCGGCGCCGACGATTTCTTCAAGCCCAAGGACGACATCGAGCCCGATCCGGTGCGGGGGCTGGCGATGCGCCGAACGAACTTCATTCCCGACATCGTCAATTGCGAGCTTCCGCTCGACAACCGGCGCTCCCCCGGCTGGCGGCGCGTCGAGCCGTTCATGACCGACAACTGCTTCTATTTCTGGATCGGCCAGCACGAGAACGGGCGGTACTCGAAGGGACATGCGCACACTTCGGCCGCCGTGCTCATCTGCGTGAAGGGCAAGGGCTATACCTACACCTGGCCCGAGCGGCTCGGCGTGACCCCCTGGAAGGACGGCAATGCGAAGGAAGTGAAGCGCGTCGACTACGAGCCGGTCGGCATGGTGAGCGCGGCGCCCGGCGGCGCGCGCTGGTATCACCAGCACTTTAGCGTCTCCAAGGACCCTTTCCGCCTCACCGCGTGGTTCGGTCCGCACAACCCCGGACGCGATCCGGGCCCGCCCGGGGAAAAGCACATCGACTACACCGGCATGGACATCCCGGAGGGGGGCACCTCCATTCCCTACTGGATGGAGGATCCGTACATCCGCCGGGAATACGAGGAGACACTGAAAAAGAACGGCGTGCCCAACCGCATGGAACCGGGCTGGTACGCCACACCCGCGAAGTAGGCCGCACCGCATGGCTGAAGAAGCAGGTGGTCGGGTCTTTTTCAGCAACGTCAGGCGCAGCCTCGAGATAGAAGACGAGATCCGCCTCGTCAGCGTCGGCATCGACATCGGCTCCTCCACCTCGCACCTCGTCTTCTCGCGCCTCGTGCTCGAGCGGCTCGACAACCGCTACATCGTATCCGAGCGCAAAGTAGTTTATGAATCCCAGATCCTGCTCACCCCTTATTCTGACTACACGACCATCGATGCGCGATCGCTCGGTGCGTTCATCGACCGGCAATACGAGCTTGCCGGACTCGATCCCAGCGAGATCGACACCGGCGCCCTGATACTCACCGGGGTCGCCGTGCGGCGCAGCAACGCTCGCGCGATCGCCGAGCTGTTCGCCTCCCAGGCGGGAAAATTCGTCTCGGTGAGCGCGGGCGACGCGCTCGAGGCGACGCTCGCCGCTTTCGGGTCGGGCGCCGCGGCCCGCTCGATCCGGGAGTCCGCGCGTGTCATGAACGTCGATATCGGCGGCGGAACCTCGAAAATCGCCGTGTGCGAGGCCGGTGCGGTCACCGAGACGACCGCGGTGGACGTGGGCGCGCGCGTCGTGGCCTTCGACGCCGAGGGAAGAGTGAAACGCATCGAGGAGGCCGGGCGGCGATTCGCCCACGAAGTCGGACTCGCCCTGGAACCCGGGACGAAACCGGCCGCGGATCTCCTCGATGCGATGGCCGAGCGCATGGCCGATCGCTTGTTCGAGGTGCTAAGCGAGTCCGCGCTGTGTACAGAAACCACCGCGCTGTTGCGTCTTGAGCCATTGCGCAACGAGCGCAAGCCCGATGCCGTCACTTTCTCCGGAGGCGTCTCCGAGTATATCTACGGACGCGAGCACGGCGCCTTCGGCGATCTCGGCCCGTTGCTCGCTCGCGCCATTCTTGCGCGGACGAAAAACTGGGGACCCCGCATCGAACCGCCCGAAGAGGGGATTCGCGCCACTGTGATCGGCGCCTCGCAATATACGATCCAGGTGAGCGGCAGCACCATCTTTGTCTCGCCCCAGGACGCCCTCCCCTTGCGCAACGTCCCGGTGATTACGCCCGATCTGCCGCTCGACGACGAGGCCCTGGATAGCGGTAGGATCGCCGCAGCGGTGCAGACGGCCTTGCGGCGGCTCGATCTGCACGAGGGCGAACAGGCGGTGGCCTTGTGCTACCGCTGGAGAAAATCGGCCACGTTCGCGCGGCTCGACGTCTTTTGTCGGGGCGTCGGCTACGGTCTCGCCAAGGTGATCGAGCGCGGGCTCCCGCTGATCCTCGTCGGAGATGGCGACATCGGCGGCTTGATCGGGATTCACTGCCTGGAGGAACTGCGGATGAAGAATCCCATCGTTTCGATCGACGGCATCGCCCTCAAGGAATTCGACTTCATCGACATTGGCGCGCTGCTCGAAGCTTCCGGCGCCGTACCGGTCGTGATCAAGTCGCTCGTGTTTCCAAACTCGAACGCGCTTGGACGCATAGAGCGCGGGAACAGCATGCCCGGACGGAGCTGACCCGGCCTCTCGGTCACGGGCCAGCCGCCCAGGGCTTCAGCGTGCGTCCTCTATCGCGGAGACCCGTGATGTCACCGCCAGCGGGGGTTCCAGTGCTTCGTCGTGTGGTGCAATTCGTCGTGCACGACCTTGCCGTGGACGATGGTGAGGACGGAATGAAGGTCCTTGATCTTCTCGTCGGGCACCGCTGCAGCGTCGAAGTAGTTGCCGCTCAGCACGACGAGATCGGCGAGCTTGCCTTCCTCGATTGTTCCGAGCTTGTCCTCGGCATTGAGAAACCAGCCGTTCTCGGCGGTATAGAGGCGCAGACCTTCCTTGCGAGTGAGTTGCTGGCCGCCGTTGATCAGCAGGCCCCGGGCGTTCTTCCCCGTCACCACGTAGTACAGGTTGATCCACGGGCTCATGGTCGAGATCTGCATTCCATCCGAGCTCATGCCTGCGCGGATGCCGCTGTTCAGGATGGTACGAAACGGAGGACCGTTCTGGGTCGCGGTGCCGGTGAGCCAGCGCCAGCCACCGAGGACGCTGACGCCGCCGCCGAGGCCCTTCAGTTTCTGTAGGTACGCATCATCGATCACGGGAACATGGGCGAGCACCCAGCGCAGCTTCTTGATGCCGTCGGGCCTGCCCGCCGCCACCAGCTCGTCATGGATGGTCTGCCAGCTGTCGATAATGGTCTTCCAGTCGTTGGCGATGTTCAGCGAGTGGTTTTCGTTTCGCCAGCCGGCAGCTGCGACCAGCCGCGTCCCGTGCTGCCAGGACGGTCCGCCCGGGAAGAGGAAGGGCCCCGCGGTGAACTCGCCGATGCCGAGCACTCTCATCATGTTATCGCCGAAATCGTTGAACGCGTTGTTCAGCCGCGCCTGCAATTCCGGTGTCACCGGATCCTCTTCCAGGTGCAGGAAGTTGATCCAGATGCGGTTGGTCAGCTTGCCTTCCTGGTAGAGCGCCCGGACCGAGTCGAACGCGCGATAGCGATCGAAATGAGCCGCGCCGTCGGTGTTGTTGCCCAGCGCCGGGAAACCGCCCTGATCCAGGTGCGTGGTGACGCCCACGCTTGCGGCATAGGCCATCGCGTCCGTCAATCCGCGCTTCTGGGTATCGAGCGTCTGCATCTGCCGCAGGAGGAAGAGCGCGCTGAGCGACGGCGCGTTGGCCTCGATAAACCCGTCGGCGCCGACCAGCACGCCGTTGGATTCGAAGAACGCCTTGCCGAGCGCATTCGTCGCCCCGGGACCGGCGAAGCTCTCCATGATGAAAACCGGGTGGTTGGGCACGGCGGCGCTCATTTCGGCCAGCGTCGGAAACCGGATCGGCAGCGGATCCGGGAAGAACTGATTGCGGTGGAATCCGCCGATCGACGTAATCCACTCTCCGGCCGGCTGACCGGCCGCGCGCGCCGCGAGCGTATCGACCGCTTCCTGGATGGAATTGACGTTCTCCAGCCGCACGTCGTGGCCGGGGCGCAACCCGAGCAGGAGGATGTGGTTGTGGTTGTCGATGATCCCCGGGACCGCGGTGCGGCCGCGCAGGTTGATGACCTTCGTGCAGCCGTCGCCACCGTGTCCGCCGTCGCCCACCGCGGCGAACCGGCCTCTCCTGATCAGGACCGACGACACGACGGAATCGTTCGCGTCCATCGTGTGGATCTTCCCGTTGACGAGCCGGATCGCTTCCCGTCCGTCGCAGTCGTTCGCCGAGACCGGTCCCGCTCCCAGGAATGCGGCAACCAGGGTTGCCCTCGCAACCATGGCGGGGCGGGCAAGCGGCAACCTGTTTGAATACGTCATTGTCTCCTCCATGATGTGAGCCGACGATGAGCTGGATGGCGACAGCGAAACGCTACGCTCGGGTTCGGCCGCCAAGGAAAGCATACTGGACGAATACGCCGGATACAACCGCATCGCCCACCGGTTCGCCCAACGGCTCGCCCACTGCTGCCCTCAGGATCCCACGCGTGCTTGTGCACCGCGGCAGCCGTGTCCTCGAGCTGGAGCGAGCGGCCGCGGCGCGGAAAGCCGGCCCGCCCGGGTGGACATTCTCGACGAGCGTGGAGCGCTGCGGAGCGAGGCGAGCCGTCGAGCGCCGAGCTTCATGCGCAACCCCGGGGCGTTCATGAGAACATGCGCGCTGACCGCGATCCCGCATGCACACAGTGACACCCGGCAATCCACCATGGACAGCGTGACCGGAGCCGAAGCCCTGCTCCGCACGCTCCGCCGCATGGGCGTGGAGAAGATTTTCGCCTCGCCGGGATCGGACTGGGCGCCCTTGTGGGAGGCGCTCGCCAAGCCCTCGGCGCCCGGGGACGTTCCCGAATATCTCTCCTCGCGTCACGAGGAAACGGCGATCGCGATGGCAAGCGGCTACACCAAACTGACCGGCAAGCTCTCGGCCGTCATGCTTCATACGACCGTCGGCGCGCTCCACGTCACGATGGGCCTGCGCGCGGCGCTGCACGAGCGCATCCCCATGGTCGCTCTCGCCGGAGAATCGGTCAGCTTTGGCGAACGCTCCGGTTACGGAATCGGGCCGCAGTGGCTGCGCCTGCTCTCCGATGTGGGCGGGCCGGCGCGGCTGGTCGCCCCTTGCGTGAAGTGGAGCTTCGGCCTCAACGACACGGCGCTCCTCTCGGCAACCATCGAACGTGCCTGCCAGATCGCGCTGGCGGCGCCGCGCGGCCCGGTGTTCGTGTCGGTTCCGACTGAGTTTCTGATGGATGCACATGCTACGGAGGCCCCGCGTGCGAGCGCGCCCGTGCGAAACCCCGCCGCGGATCCGGCGGCCCTCGACGAGCTCGCTCAGATGCTCTGCGGCGCAAGCAACCCGATCATCCTCACCGAGGAAGCGGGAAAAGATATCGCTGCCGTCGATCGCCTCGTCGAGCTCGCCGAGACTCTGGGGGCGCCGGTGTTCGAGGCGTGGCAGCCGGGCTATGCGAATTTTCCCCGCGCGCATCCGCTCTACGGCGGCGTCGCTCCGGACATGAAAGCCCTGCTCGACGAATCCGACCTGATCTTTTGCGTCGAGACCGTCGTCCCTGCGCACCCGCCCGCGCTCGTTTCCCGCGCCAAGACCCGGGTCGCCGTTCTCGGCGAGGACCCGCTCCACGTTCATCTCCCCTTCTGGGGCTACCGCGCGGATCTCATGGCCGCGGGCGCGGTGGAAGCCTCGCTCTCGCTCTTGTGCGAGCGCGTGGCGCGCGCCGTTCCCAAGGGATCGCGCGCTGGAGCGGCGGCGCGCTGGGCGGCGCGCAACGGCAAGCTGCGCGAGGGCCTGCGCGAGCAGGCGCGAGCCGCCGGCGCGCGAAGCGCGATAGAGTCGGCCTGGATCGGCCACGAGCTGAACGCGATCCTGCCGGAGGGAGCCATCGTCGTCGATGAAACGATCACGCACCGGTTGGACGTTCTTCGCCAGCTCGAGCGCCTTGCGCCCGGCGGGTTCATCTCGGCGAGTTACGGCGGCCTCGGCATGGGACTCGGGACCGCGCTCGGAGCCAAGGTCGCGCGCCCGGACCGGACCGTGGCCGTCACCATCGGCGACGGCGCGTTTCACTACAATCCGGTAGTCGCCTCGTTCGGCGCAGCGCAGGAGCTGCGCCTTCCGATACTCGTGGTGCTATTCAACAACGCCGGCTATCTCTCCCAGAAGGGCGACGTGGTCCGCGAGTATCCCGATGGGTGGGCTGTCCGCACCAACCGTTTTGCCGGCCTTTCGATCGCGCCTCGCCCGGACTACCCGGCGCTCGCGAAAGCCTACGGCGGCTACGGGGAAACGGTCGAGCAACCTTCCGGGGTGCGTCCCGCGCTGCTGCGCGGACTCGAGGCGGTTGCTAAAGGCCATCTCGCGCTGGTCGAGATGGTGCTTGCACCCGTCAACGGCTGAGTCTTCCCGCTATTTGAAGAGCAGGCTGAGCTGCGGCACGAAGACGAGAAGCAGCGTCACCAGCGCCATGCAGATGACGAACGGGAAAGCGCCGGCGAAGATCTCGTGCAGCGTGATGCGCTGGTCGTCGAGCGTGGACTTGACCACGTAGACCGCGATGCCGAACGGCGGAGTCAGCAGCCCGATCTCGATCGCCACCACCGCGACCACGCCGAACCAGATCGGGTCGCCGCCGAGCGCCTTCACCACCGGGATCGCGAACGGCAGCGTAATCACCATGATCGAGACCGAGTCGATGAAGCAGCCGAGCACGATGGCGAGCGCGATATAAAGCAGCACGAAACCGCTCAAGCCGAAGCCTGCAGCGGCGGCGAGCGCGGAGAGCTCCTGAGGCAGGTTGGACATGGCGAGCATCTGCGAGAAGACGCGCGCCCCGAGAATCAGGAACAGGATGGCGACCGTGACGTAGCCCGTGTCCACCAGCGTGTTCCACAGGACGCGCCAGGTGAGCTTGCGGCGCAGCAGCGCGATCACCAGCGCGCCGAGGGCACCGGCGGCGCCGGACTCGGTCGGGGTAAAGATGCCCCCGTAGATGCCGCCGAGCACGATCCCGATCAGCGCGAACACCGGTACGACCTTGAGCACGGCGCTCGTCACGTTCTCCCGTGCACCCTCCTCCCCGATCGGCTTGCCGCCGACAAAGGCGGGCCACCAGGTTGCGAGCAGCACGATCATGATCGACATCGCCGTCGCGAGCATCAGGCCCGGCACGATGCCGGCGAGAAACAGGTGGCCCACCGATTCCTCAGCGAGGAAGCCGTAGACGATGAACAGGAGGCTCGGCGGAATCAGCATGCCGAGCACCGAAGAGCCGGCGACCACGCCGACCGAGAAGCGCGGCGTGTAGCCGTGGCGCAGCATCTCGGGTGTCGCGATCTTGGTGAACACCGCGGCCGAGGCGATCGAGGACCCCGTGACCGCGGCAAACACCGCGTTGGCCGCGACCGTTGCGATCCCCAGGCCGCCGCGCACCCTGCGCAGCAGCCAGCGGGCGACGGTGAAGGTGTCCTTGCCGACGTCCGAGGCGCTCACCAGCAGCCCCATCAGCACGTACAGCGGCACGACGCCGAAAAAATAGTTGTTGAGGTATTCGGTCGAGCTCTGCGAGAGCGCCCGGATACCGACCGTCGGCTCGCCGCGGATCAGCCAGATGCCGGCGAAGCCGATCACGATCATCACGATTCCGATCGGCAGCCCGGTCACGATGAGGAATCCCATGCACGCGAGGCCGAAGACCCCGTACTGGAGATTGCTGAGATCGAGAGCCGCGACGCCGGCGGCGGCCGCGATGAAGGCGAGCGCGATCGCGATCGGCGGCCAGCCCGAGCGCACCCCCGGCGCCGGGCGCAGCCAGGCGACCGACGCGCGCTGCATCGACTGCCCGAACTGGATCAGGAACTCCACGCAGGTCACCGCCGCGCCGAAAACGATGACGGCGAGAAAAGGCCAGATGATGAAGTCGAAAACACCGGGCGTGCCGGTGATCTCGCCGGTCGTCCAGGCGTGCTCGAGCTTCGGCCAGGTGCCCCAGGTGATGACGCCGAAGACCGCGGCCCCGAGCAGGTTGAACAGCGCGACGAACGAATGGGCGGCCGCGGGCCGCGTCGCCTCCATCGGCTCGATCAGGATTTCCACGCGTGTAAATCGCCCCGCGTGCAGCGTGCTCGCCATCTGCAGGAACACCGCGGTGACGATCGAGTAGCCGACCATCTCGGCGGCGCCCTTGATCGGCGCGTTGAACAGGTAGCGCCCGGCGACGTCGGCGCAGATCAGGAACATCAGGCCGAAGATCCACAGCGTCCCGATGCTGTTCATGCCGAGCTCGAGCGCGCCTGCGGCGCGCGCGATGAGCGCGAGCGCCCCCGCCGGCCGCTGCCCGGCAGGCGCGGCCTGGATGGAACTCATCGCCGGGTGAGCCCGCGGCTCAGAGGCCCTTGTCCCACTCGCGCAGCGGCTTGGCGCCGCGCTTGCGCGCCTCCTCCATGAACGTCTTCAGGACTACGCGCCCGGGTTCGCCGTTGCGCTTCGTCCAGTCGCCGGCGATGTCGGGCAGGGCAGCCGCCCACTTCGCACGCTCCGCCGCGGGGAACTCGGAGACCTTCACGTTCGGCATCTTGGCAAGAGCGGCCCAGGTGCCGGCTTCGCGCTGCGCGACCAGGTCGGCGCACATCTTGGCGTAGTCGCGGCC
>Ga0137451_1000249_pt1 | contig 16363 bp, 18 predicted proteins | sample EasRivERMGT500_2_FD_102336 | JGI IMG/M metagenome (GOLD analysis project Ga0137451, IMG submission 102336) | Soil microbial communities from meander-bound floodplain in the East River, Colorado, USA - East River MetaG ERMGT500_2 | ecosystem: Environmental > Terrestrial > Soil > Floodplain ... | reverse complement strand
GACCGGCTCGCCGCGCTGCGCCGTTGAAAGGAAAACAGCATGCCTGACAATCCCATAGTCATCGTCGGTGCCGCCCGCACCCCCATGGGCGGTTTTATGGGCGATTTGAAAGCGCTCTCCGCACCCGAGTTGGGCGCCTTCGCCATCCGCGCGGCGGTCGAGCGCGCCGGCGTGCAGCCGGAAGAAGTGCAGGAAGCGATCATGGGCAACGTGCTGCCTGCTGGCGTCGGCCAGGCGCCGGCGCGCCAGGCCGCGCTGGCAGCGGGCCTGACGCCGGCCACCGCCTGCATGACCATCAACAAGGTCTGCGGCTCGGGGATGAAGGCGGCAATGCTGGCGCACGATGCGCTTGCACTGGACGCTATCAGCGTGGCAGTGGCCGGCGGCATGGAAAGCATGTCGAACGCGCCCTACCTGCTGCCCAGGGCGCGCGCGGGCTTGCGGCTGGGACACGGCGAGGTGAAGGACCACATGTTTCTCGACGGGCTGGAAGATGCCTACGACCGCGGGCGGCTGATGGGAACGTTTGCCGAGGACTGCGCCGACAAGTACCGCTTCTCCCGCGAAGCTCAGGACCGCTACGCCATCACCTCGCTCAAGCGGGCGCAGGAAGCGATCCGCAGCGGCGCCTTCGACCGGGAAATTGCGCCGGTGAAGATCGCCGGCGGCAAGGCCGAGACCATGGTGAAGACGGACGAACAGCCGCCGAAGGCCAACCTCGACAAGATCCCGCAACTGAAACCGGCGTTCAGGAAGGACGGCACGGTGACGCCGGCCAATTCCAGCTCGATCTCCGATGGTGCCGCGGCCATGGTGCTGATGCGGCTCTCTGACGCTGAACGGCGCAGGTTGGCTCCGTTGGCCAGGATCGTCGGCTGTGCCACCCACGCGCAGGAGCCGCAATGGTTCACCACCGCGCCGGTGGGCGCGATCCGCAAGCTGTTCGAGCGGACTGGCTGGAATTCAAAGACCACCGACCTGTTCGAGATCAACGAAGCGTTCGCCGTGGTGGCGATGGCGGCGATGCACGACCTGGATCTGCCGCACGACAAGGTCAACGTCCACGGCGGCGCCTGCGCGCTGGGGCATCCCCTCGGCGCCTCCGGCGCGCGCATCATGGTAACGCTGCTCGCCGCGCTGGAAAAACACGGCCTGAAGCGCGGCATCGCTGCGCTGTGCATCGGCGGCGGCGAGGCCACCGCGATCGCGCTCGAGCGACTCTAGAACTTGGCCCGGGAGGCCCACAATGGCGAACTCCATCGATTTCTACTTCGACTTCTCGTCCCCCTATGGTTATTTTGCCAGCGCGAAGATCGACGACCTCGCGGCGAAGCATGGCCGCAGCGTGACGTGGCGGCCGATCCTGCTGGGGGCGGTGTTCAAGATCACCGGCGGTCAGCCGCTGCCAACGATCCCGCTCAAGGGCAGCTACGCCGCGCACGACATGAAGCGCAGCGCGCGGCTGTTCAAGATGTCGTTCAAAATGCCGACGAAGTTTCCCATCGGCTCCACCGCGCCTGCCCGCGCCTTCTACTGGCTTAACGACCGGGACACCGCCGCTGCGAGAAAGCTCGCGCTGGCGCTGTTTCACGCCTACTTCGCGGAGGACCGCGACATCTCCAACCCGGAAGTGACCGGCAACGTCGCTGCCAAGCTGGGCGTGGACAAGGTGGAACTGGCGCAGGCGCTCAACGAGCCGGCCGCCAAGGAACGCCTGCGGTCAGAAGTGGCTGCCGCCATCGAGCGCGGCGTGTTCGGCTCGCCCTATTTCATAGTCGACGGCGAGCCGTTCTGGGGCTCCGACCGTCTCGAGCAGGTAGATAGATGGCTCGAAACCGGCGGCTGGTGAAATGCGGCAGCGACTGGAAGCGCGGCAGGTCAACATCGTGACGCTCGCGGTGGAAGCCATCGTCAATGCCGCCAATACGACGCTGCTGGGCGGCGGCGGAGTGGACGGCGCCATCCACCGCGCGGCGGGGCCGCAGTTGCTGGATGAATGCCGCGCGCTGGGCGGCTGCCCGACCGGGCAGGCGAGGATCACGAAAGGCTACCGGTTGCCGGCGCAGCATGTCATCCACACGGTGGGGCCGGTGTGGAACGGCGGCAAGCGCGGCGAGCCGGTGCTTCTCGCCTCGTGTTACCGCGAGAGCCTCAAGCTGGCTGTTGCGGCCGGGGTCAGGTCCATCGCTTTTCCCGCGATCAGCTGCGGCGTCTACGGCTATCCCCTCGACCAGGCCGTGCGGATCGCAGTGCACGAGTGCGCCGGTTTTGTCGCTGCAAATACGTTGCCGGAGAAGATCGTCTTCGCCTGCTTCGATGGCGCAGCGCTCAACGCGTACGAAGATGAATTGAGATGCATATCGAGCGCTGCGCCATGAACGTCATTAGATCCAAGCTCAAGACCTCCGCCGCCGAGTACAAGGCCGCGGCGGAGACCATGCGCAGGCAGGTCGCGGAACTGAACGAGAGGCTGGCTGTGGTACGGCAGGGCGGCGGGGACGCCGCGAAGAAAAAACACCTGGGCCGCGGCAAGTTGCTGCCGCGCGAGCGCGTGGCGGCGCTACTCGACCCCGGCACGCCGTTCCTCGAACTCTCCGCACTTGCGGCGTGCGAGGTTTACCAGGAACCCGTGCCCGCCGCCGGCCTCATCACCGGCGTCGGCCGGGTGAGCGGTCGGCAATGTGTCATCGTCGCCAACGACGCCACCGTGAAAGGCGGCACTTATTATCCGCTCACGGTGAAGAAGCACCTGCGCGCGCAGGAAATCGCCCTCGAGAACCGGTTGCCCTGCATCTATCTCGTCGACTCCGGCGGCGCGCACCTGCCAAGCCAGGACGAGGTCTTTCCCGACCGCGATCACTTCGGCCGCATTTTCTACAACCAGGCCAACCTGTCTGCCGCGGGCATCGCGCAGATCTCCTGCGTGATGGGCTCGTGCACCGCCGGCGGCGCCTACGTGCCGGCAATGTCCGACGAGGCCATCATCGTCAGGAACCAGGGCACCATTTTTCTCGCGGGTCCGCCGCTGGTGAAGGCGGCCACCGGCGAAATGGTGAGCGCGGAGGAGCTGGGCGGCGGCGACGTCCATACCCGCATCTCGGGGGTCGCCGACCATCTGGCCGAGGATGACCACCACGCGCTCGAACTCGCCCGCCGCGCCGTGGCCAACCTCGGCCCTGCTACCGCGGGCACGGCACCCGCCCGGCAGGCGCCCCGCGATCCGGTCTACGACGCCGACGAGATCTACGGCGTGATTCCGGCGAGCCAGCGCACCCCTTTCGACGTGCGGGAAATCATCGCGCGCGTGGCGGACGCGAGCGAGTTCGACGAGTTCAAGGCACGCTACGGCACGACGCTGGTGACCGGCTTTGCGCACATAGACGGCTACCCGGTCGGAATCGTCGCCAACAATGGCATCCTGTTCTCCGAATCGGCGCTGAAGGGCGCGCACTTCATCGAGCTCTGCTGCCAGCGCGGCATCCCGCTCGTGTTCCTGCAGAATATCACCGGCTTCATGGTGGGCAAGAAGGCCGAGCACGGCGGTATCGCCAAGGACGGCGCCAAGATGGTGACCGCGGTCGCCTGCGCGCGCGTGCCCAAGTTCACGCTCATCATCGGCGGCAGCTTCGGCGCCGGCAACTACGGCATGTGCGGGCGCGCCTATTCCCCGCGCTTCCTGTGGACGTGGCCCAACTCCCGGATCGCGGTGATGGGCGGCGAGCAAGCCGCCAGCGTGCTGGCGCAGGTAAAACGCGAGGCGGTCGAGAGCGGCGGCAAGGAGTGGGAAGAAAAGGAAGAGGACGCCTATAAGGCGCCGATCGTGGAGCAGTACGCGCGCCAGTCGAGCGCCTGGTACGCCAGCGCGCGGCTGTGGGACGACGGCATCATCGATCCGCGCGAGACGCGGCGCACGCTCGCCCTCGGCATTTCCGCCAGCCTCAATGCACCCATGGAGGAAACGCGCTTCGGCGTCTTCCGTATGTAGAACGGAAGACGATAAGCGGGAAGGGAGCGGTGCAAGGCGGTCCTGGAATCCCGACTCTTGACTTTAGCCCGGCGACTCTCCTTCGATGCCCATCCCTCGCCTATAATGTGCGCCTTGCCCATATAGGTACCGTCCCGATATCCGATGAGCAACAAGATACTGTCGCAGATCGACGCCGACGGCAATGCCACCGTGGTTCTCAACCGGCCCGAGGTGCACAACGCCTTCGATCCGGAAATGGTGGGGGCGCTCACGGCAACGCTGAAGAAGCTCGGGTCCAGTTCCAGGGTGCGCGCCATCGTGCTCACCGGCGCCGGCAGGAGCTTCTGCGCCGGCGCGGACATCGAGCACATGAAGAAGACCGCCAAGTTCTCGCGCGCGCAGAACCTGGACAACGCGCGCGCCACGGCGAACATGCTGCTGACGCTGCACGGCCTGGAGAAACCGACCATCGCCTGCGTGCGCGGCGCGGTGCGCGGCGGCGGCGTCGGGCTGGTCTCGGCGTGCGATATCGCGATCGCCGAACGGGGCGCGACTTTCCGGCTGTCGGAGGTGAAGCTTGGCATCATCCCGGCCATGATCAGCCCGTACGTGGTCGGGGCGATTGGTCCACGCTACGCGCACCGCTACATGCTGTCGGGCGAGGAATTCGATGCGGCCGAGGCCTATCGCATCGGGCTCGTGCACGACATCTGCGAGGAACCGGATCTGAACGCCCTCGTCGGCCGCATGCTGGCGCACCTCTACTCGAGCGGCCCCGCCGCGATGGTGGCGGTGAAGAAGCTGATACCGGAAGTCGCCGGCACCCGCATCGACAACGCGCTCATGGAGGGAGTCTCCAAGCGCATTGCCGAAGTCCGCACCACGCCCGAGGCACAGGAAGGGCTCTCCGCCTTCCTCGAGAAGCGCAAGACCACGTGGTCCACCCCCGCCTCGGACAAGGCCAAGAAAGAGGATAACCGCCAAGACGCCAAGCCCGCCAAGAAGAAAAGGCGGTGAAATGAGCTTGCCGAAACGAGTGAAACTGGTTGAAGTCGGGCCGCGGGACGGGTTGCAGAACGAGGCCGTGCCGGTCTCGACCGAGGTCAAGGTCGAACTCATCCACCGGCTGCAGGATGCCGGATTGGCGGTGATCGAGGCGACTGCCTTTGTTTCCCCCAAATGGGTGCCGCAGATGGCCGACAATGCCCAGGTGATGGCGGCGATCCGCCGCAAGCCGGGCGTGTCCTACCCGGTGCTGGTGCCAAACCGGAAGGGATTGGAGGGCGCGCTCGCCGCCGGCGCGAAGGAAGTCGTGGTATTCGGCGCCGCCACCGAGACTTTCTCGCGCAAGAACACGAACTGCTCGATCGCGGAGGGCTTGGCGCGCTTCTCGGAAGTCTGCAAGGAAGCGCTCGCGCAGGGGCTCAAGGTGCGCGGCGACATCTCGGTGTGCCTCGGCTGTCCCTACGAAGGGGAGGTCAGGCCGGAGGCCGTGGTGCGCGTCGCGCGCGAACTCGATGCGATGGGCTGCTACGAGATCACCATCGCCGATACCGTCGGCACCGGCACCGCCGGCAAGACCCGCGCGGTGATCGAAGCGGCGATGAAGCACATCTCCGCGGATCGGCTCGCGGGACACTTTCACGACACCTACGGGCAGGCGGTCGCCAACGTCTACGCCGCCCTCGAGTGCGGGGTCGCCACCTTTGACGCCTCGGTCGCGGGGCTCGGCGGCTGCCCGTACGCGAAAGGCGCAACCGGCAACGTCGCCACCGAGGACGTGTTGTATCTGCTCGACGGCCTCGGCATCGGGACCGGCGTCGACATCCGCAAGCTCATTGCCGCGGGCGAGTACATCTGCCGCGTCCTCGGCCGCCCCACCCACTCCAAAGCGGCCCGCGCGCTCGCGGCCAAAGCCGCCGCGTGACGCCGCAGGCGGACGTCGAAGCGCGCCTCGCGGCGCCTGCTGGCCGCAATCCCGTCAGTTGAAACCGCACCGGAGCACGACCGCCATGCCGTTATCCAATCCTTCCCCCCGCAAACTGATACACACGCGCGAGATCGAGTGCAAGGGCTACGAGCGCGAGGACGGTCTGTGGGACATCGAGGCGCGCCTTACGGACACCAAGACCGTGAGGCACACGCGGCACCATGGCGGGCGCGAGCGTGCGCCCGGCGAACCGGTGCACGACATGTGGATACGCCTCACCATCGACCTCGACCTGAGGATCCATGACGTCGAGGCGAAAACCGACGAGGGCCCCTATCCGGTATGCGGCGACATCACGCCCAACTTCAAGGCGCTGGCCGGGCTCACCATCGGCCTTGGCTGGAGAAAGGGCGTTGCCGAGCGCGTCGGCGGCGTGAAAGGCTGCACCCACCTGGTGGAACTGCTCGGCCCTCTCGGCACCACCGCGTACCAGGCCACGAACCGCGCACGCCAGGCGCGCAACGACGGCAAACCGCAAACGAGGAAGCCGTTCCAGATTAATTCCTGTCACACCTACAAGGAAGACGCTCCTGCCGTGCTCGAGCGCTGGCCACAGTTTTATACCGGCCCGCGGTGAGGGCGAACGGCCCCCGACTTCGCATCATTTCCGGGCCGCCGCGCGACGGCGCCACGCCCGTGCCGTCCCCGCGCCGGGCTGCCAGAACCGGTAAAACTACCGTTGAGTCCGGGCAAACACGGTGTCATGATAGCGGGCGATGCAGTAACCCGTTGCAACCGGAACTCGGTAAACGTCGTTCATCAACAAAGGGGTATAGAAATGAAAGCTCTGATCGCGGTAGTTGCATTGCTGCTGGTTGCTGCGCCCGCCATGGCGCAGCGGAAAGATTGTGAGGAACTCAAGACGGAGATCGAGGGGAAAATCAAGGCCAACGGCGTGAAGGAATTCACCCTCCAGATCGTGGCAAACGAGGAGGCGAAGGACGGCACCGTCGTCGGCAGCTGCGACGGCGGCTCCAAGAAGATCATCTACAAGCGCGGCGGCTGATTCGCGTGCCGCTGGCGCACTCCGGCGCGGACCCGCGCCGGAGTGCTGTTACGCGTCCGCGCGGACGCCGGTCATCCGATAGACCACTGGTGGCCACATTTGCGGCAACGCACGCTGACGGGCGCCGCGATCACTTCCCCGTCCTCGTCCTGCTTCCCGGTGCGGTGCGCGGTCGCGCTGCCCGGATCAAGCCCGCCATAGGCGGCGCATTTTTCGCACACCGAGCGCTCGGCCGCGTATTCCGCGAAGTCGAGCATCACCAGGTAGCGCTTGATCGCCCACAGGCAGAGCGCGCTGCCCCCCAATATCGCGATCAATCGCAACAGCGTTTCCCACGCCGGCGTGCGCAGGCTGAACTCTTCGAGGCTGGCGATCACCGTGATCAGGCACAGAAAGCCGCTGATCAGGTACAGGTGGGCCTCGATCAGCTGCCGCTCGTACCAGCCGCGGAAGCCCTTTTTCCTGATGCCCTCTGACAGGTCCATGCGGCGTGACTCGCGGCTCGTAAATCGTGAATCTCTCTAGGGCTAACGCCTGGCGGCTTTGATTCTATCCGCGTTGCTCTGCATTTATCTGCCATTCCAGTCTTGTTCTTGCTTTGCTTGCCGTTCTTCGCGCCGTGGCGGCTATTTTTCCGGGGTTGCGTGGCGCCGGTAGATCCAGCGCGCGACCGGAGCCAGCACGCCGAATACGCCGATACTGGCGAAGGCGAGCCCCCATGCGACGAGGCTGCGGTTGCCGCCCGCGACATCGAGCACCACGCCGAAGATCAGCGGCGCCAGGCAGGCCGTGCTGAAGCCAACGAAGGAATAGACCGCCATCGTCGCGCCGCGCGTATCGGGGGGCGCGGCAGCGATGGCGCCGGAGGTCAGCGCGGCGGAATCGCCCAGCATCAGGCCGTAGTGCAGGCACATGATGAGAAACACCATTAGCCACGGCAGCGCCGCGGTATAGCCCAGCACGCAGGCGACCAGCCCCGAGGCGGTCATGAAGGTGAAGATCACGCGCGTGCGGCCGAAGCGGATGGCGAGCTCGTTGCCGGACACGCTCATCACCGGCCCCAGCATGTTGATGGCCGCGGCGAGCGTCGCGGCGCCGATCAGCATCGGCGCGTCCGCCGGCTGCAGCGACGCGGTGAAGACGAGGAAAGCCACCATCCACGAGCGCTGGCCGAACAACTCGTAGTTGTGCGCCGAGTAGCCGATGATGTACGGCAGCGTCCTGCGGTTCTTCAGTGCCGGCCGGAAATCGAGCAACGCCGGCGCCGGTTGGCTTGCCACCCGCGTGCGGCCGCGCGGCAGGACGAGGTTCACCAGCAGCGCCGCCAGCAGCGGGCCGGCCGCGCCATAGGCAAAAGCCGCTTGCCAGCCGTACGCCGCGCCGATCCAGCCGCAGATCAGAATTGAGAAGGTCGAGCCGATGCCAAAGCTCGCGGTGTAGAAGCCGACCGCGCGCGACTGCACCGCCCCCTCGAGTTGGTCGGCCAGCATCTTGAGCCCCGGCATGTAGCTGCCGCCGAGCCCGGCGCCGATCAGGAACTGGAAGAACAGCGCGCTCCACAAGCCGCCCACGAACAGCGCGAATCCCGCCGCGCCCACGAGCGACAGGACGCACGAGAGCAGATAGACCCGGCGCGCGTCCACGCGGTCGGTCAGGCTGGTGAGGATAGGGGTCGCCGCGACGTAGCCTGCGTAGTAGATGCCGCTGATCAGCCCCGCTTCGGAATTGGAGAGACCCCACTCCTGCTGTAACGCCGGCAGCAGCGTGGTGTAGGTGGCGAAACCGGTCATGCACAGCGTCTCCGCCACGCACATCAGCAGTGTGAGCTGGACCGGCGTCAGCCGCCGATGGTGAGCCGAGCTCACCATCCGGGAGATCGTGAAGTCGGTAGAGCGGGAAATGGGTTGCTGGCGTTCGCACTCCCGCCCTCACGCACTCCCGCTCTCACGGCGTTCAGGCGGGTCATATCGCGCCCGCTTTTTTCAGCAACTCCGCGATCGCTTCCGCAATCCTGCGATAGCCCTTGGCATTGGGATGGATGGGGTCCGCCTTCAACTCGGCCCGGTAGAGCACGTCGGTCACTACCTTGCTGTCGTAGGGAATGTCGAATTCCTGCGCCAGTTCCGCATAGAATGCCGGCGCGCTGGTGATGAGCGCGGGCTTCGGCACCCCTACCAACGCAACCGCGATGCCCCGCCGCTTGATCGTCCAGATGATCTCGCGCAGGTTGTTGCGAGTCTGCGTCTCGTCCAGCTTGCGCAGCATGTCGTTGCCGCCGAGGCACACGATCATGAGCGCAGGGCGGTGCTCCTCGATCACGTGCTCCAGGCGCGCCAACCCACCGCCGGTGGTCTCGCCGGGCACGCCGGAGCGGACAACGTTGCGCTGGATGAGCTGAGCCAGCACCGCGGGGTAACTCTCGTGCTCGGCTGCGCCGGTGCCATAGGTCAGACTGTCGCCGAACGCGACGATGACGTCGTTGGGACCGACCGGCGCGAGTCGCGGCGCTTTCTGCCCACAGCTCGCGACCACGAGAGCCAACACCATAACGGGTGCAAGCCTCTTCATGATTGGCAAGTCTGGAGCGCGAGCTGTAATCGGAACACCAAGGATCAATGGCTCGGTTCAGAGAGTTGATAAGGAGACGCGTGCGACAAACGCGCGCGTTTCTTCATCGCTTGTTTCCGCGTTTCCTCAGGTCGCGCACGATCTCCCGCGCCGCATTGTGGCCCGGCAGTCCCGACACGCCGCCGCCGGGGTGCGTGCCGGCGCCGCACATATAAAGTCCCGGTATTGGCGAACGGTAGTCGGCGTTCCCCAGCACCGGACGCGCGCTCCACAACTGGTCGAGCGTCAGTGCGCCGTGAAAAATGTCGCCGCCGGTCAGGCCGAACTCGCGTTCCAGATCGAGCGGCGACAGCACCTTGCGCCCCAGCACCGCGCCTTTGAAGTTGGGGGCGTAGCGGGTGACGGTATCAACCACGTGGTCGGCGGCCGACTCCCGGATCTGGTCCCAATCGAGGCCATTGGGCAGGTCGTAGGCGAAGTGCTGGCAGAACAGGCTCGCCACGTGCTTGCCCGGCGGCGCGAGCGTGGGATCCACGGTGGACGGGATCAGCATTTCCACGATCGGCGCGCGCGAGCAGCCGTAGGTGCGCGCGTCGAAGTAGGCCTGCTCCATGTAACCGAGCGAGGGCCCGATGATGATGCCCGACTGGTGGTGCGCCTGCAGCTGCCGGCCGGGCAGGCACTCGAAGTCCGGAAGCTCCGACAGCGCGACGTTCATGCGGAAGGTGGCGGAGCCGCACTTGTAGCCGCGCACGCGCCGCACGAAGTCCGGGTCGAGCACGTGCTCGTCCACAAGCTGGAGGAACAGCAGTCGGGGATCGACATTCGCCACCACGCAGCGCGCATCCACCATGCTGCGGTCGGCAAGCTGCACGCCCTGCGCGCCGCGATCGTCGATGCACACCTTGAATACTTCACAGCCGGTGGTGATCTCGACGCCGCGCCGCTCCGCCTCTTTAGCCATCGCCTGCGTGATCGCGCCCATGCCGCCCACCGCGTGGCCCCAGGCGCCGCGCTTGCCGTTCACCTCCCCGATCACGTGGTGCAACAGCACGTAGGCGCTGCCCGGCGTGTACGGGCTCGCGTAGTTGCCGACTACCGCGTCGAAGCCGAAGGCCGCCTTGAGCGCGTCGGACTCGAAGCAGCTGTCGAGAACATCGCCGGCGCTCTTGGTCATGAGATCCAGGAAGTCGCGGCGCACGGCCATGCCGGCCTTGCGCATGCGGTTGCCGAAGCGGAGCGCGGCGAACGCATCGCGCGCGCCGCCGCCGATGTTGGGCGGGGTCTCGAGCAGCAGACCACGCATCACCTCGCCGGCGCGCTCGAGCATCGCGTAGTAATCGGGCAGCCGCTCGGCGTCGCGCGCCGAATAGCGGCCGACCTCGGTTTGCGTCTGACCGAGGGCGTTGCCGATCTTGAGGTAGGATTTCCCTGAAAGCGGCAGGAAATTGGCGAGCGGCCGCTCAATGATTCGCAATCCATGCTCGGCCAGCTTCAGGTCGCCGATTACCTTGGGATGCAGCAGGCTCACCGTGTAGGCGGCGGCGGAATTGCGGAATCCCGGAAAGAACTCCTCGGTGATCGCCGCGCCGCCGACCACGTCGCGGCGCTCGAGCACCCGCACGCGGTAACCCGCGCCGGCAAGATAACAGGCGCAGGTGAGCCCGTTGTGACCGCCCCCAACGATCAGCGCGTCGTACGGTTTGTGTTTCGGCATGGTAGGAGTCCCCAACACAATGAAACGCGCGCTGCGCTGTCACGATTTTGGCTGAGCAAGCGGAATGGATAGTCCGGCAGCCGATTCAACTTCTTGACAAGTTCGCATGGCGCAGAGCCAAAATCGTGCCAGCCCTCAAGGGGTTGCGGCCCAAATCGCCGCTAGCTTTGTCGCTCGGCTTGCCAATATCGACATATTGGCTGCACCTCGCTTCGCGCTATCGACGATTTTGGCTCGCATCGCACGCGCGTTTCATCGTGTTAGGGACTCCAAGATGGCGCGCTCGGCGGGATTCGAACCCACGACCCTTGGCTTCGGAGGCCAATACTCTATCCTCTGAGCTACGAGCGCGTGCACAGAATTCTAGCACAGGGATAACCGTACTATCTCTCCGGAATCAATGTTTTATCCACTATTTAGTTCCGCTATAATGCGCGCTTCAAGGAGCGCGCATCATGGCTGAAAAATACCACGAAGAGCATTCCACGCCGATCAAGACGCCCAGACAGCTCATCGTCGTGGTGGTGCTCGCGTTCGCGGTGCCCATCGCGCTGATCGTTATGCTAACGCAGCTCGTCACGAGCGGCGTCGACGCGGGCAAGAGCAATCCATCCATGTCGAGCGAGGCCGTGGCCCGGCGCCTGCAGCCGGTGGGCACGGTAGCGCTCGATCCGAATCAGCCGGCGCAGGTCGCGGCCGCGCCCACAAACAAATCGGCACCCGCGGCCGCAGGCACGGGCGGCGGCAACGGCAAGACCATATACGACTCCACCTGCATGGTCTGCCACGCCGCCGGTGTCGCCGGCGCGCCCAAGACCGGCAACAAGGAGGAATGGGCGCCGCGTCTGAAGGGCGGCATGCCGGCGCTCTACGCAAGCTCGATGAAGGGCAAGAACGCGATGCCGCCCAAAGGTGGCAACCTCACGCTCAGCGATGCCGACGTCAAGGCGGCGGTGGATTACATGGTAGGACTAGTCAAGTAAACAGTGAACGGTAATCGGTGAACGGAACGGCGCAGCGGTCGCTGCGCCTTTTGTTTTTTCCATTTACCGTTCACTGTTCACTGTTCACCCCAAAATGGCGACCATTGCGATTGGCGACGTCCAGGGCTGCTACGAGCAGTTGATGCGCCTGCTCGAGCAGGCGGCATTCGACGAGCGGCGTGACGTGTTGTGGTTCGTCGGTGACCTGGTGAACCGCGGGCCGCGGTCGCTGGAGACGCTGCGCTTCGTGAAGGGCCTCGGCGAGCGGGCGGTCACCATCCTCGGCAATCACGACCTTGCCCTGCTGGTAGTCGCGGAACGCGTCAAGAAACCGCACGCCGGCGACACCTTCGATGCCATTCTTGCCGCGCCCGACCGCGACGAATTGCTCGCCTGGCTGCGGCGGCAAAAGCTGTTGCACACGGAAGGCGGCTGGACCATGGTGCATGCGGGACTGATGCCGCAGTGGAGCCTGGCGCAAGCACAAGCGCTGGCGCGGGAGGCGGAGCAGGCGCTCTCCGGGCCACGTTACCGAGAATTCCTTGGCCACCTGTACGGCAACGAGCCGTATGCCTGGCACGACGATCTTGCGGGCTACGACCGCCTGCGTGTCATCATCAACGCCATGACGCGCATGCGGATCGTCGGCGCCGAAGGGGCGCTCGAATTCAAGCACAAGACCGGCCTTGCCGATCTGCCGCGCGGTTACGTTCCCTGGTACGACGTTCCCGGCCGCGCCAGCCGCGATGCCCGGATCATCTTCGGCCACTGGGCCGCGCTCGGCCTGCTGCAGCGAGACGACGTGACCTGCCTCGACACCGGCTGCGTGTGGGGCCGCGAGCTCAGCGCGCTGCGATTGGAGGATCGCCGGCTGTTCCAGCGCGACTGCCCGGAACTGCAGGGAACAACAAGCGAAGAATAGCCTCGCCGGGACCGGACGCCGGCGGCTGTGGCGTGCCGCACAATGGCTGGCGTACTACGTGGCACCGTCGGAAAGCTACCAGATACGGGTTCCGAATTCCCGCATGAAGCGCTGCGCGATCTCGTCGCGCGTGAAATGGTGGTTCTGCCCGCCGCGTTTCGCAACCTTGAGCGCGCCGAGCAGCGAGGCCAGCCTTCCCGTCAACGGCCAGTCGAGCCCGGCTGCCACACCATATAGCAAGCCCGCCCGGTAGGCATCGCCACAACCGGTCGGATCCACGACCTCCTGTGGCTTGACGCACGGGATCTCAATCTGTTGACCCCCGGTATAGACGACCGAGCCCCGCGCCCCCAAGGTGACCACGACGGCTTTCACCAATTTCGCCAGCTCCTCGAGTTTGCTGCCGGTGCGCTCCTGCAACATCTGCCCTTCGTAATCGTTGACGGTAACGTAGCTCGCCATCTTCACGAACTCGGTCAACTCGGCGCCGCCGAACATCGGCAGGCCCTGCCCCGGATCGAAGACGAAGGGGATGCCGGCGGCGTGGAACTCGCGCGCGTGCTGCAGCATGCCGTCGCGGCCATCGGGTGCGACGATGCCGAGCTTGACGCCGCTGGCGTCCACCACGTGGTTGTCGTGCGAATGGTTCATCGCCCCCGGGTGGAACGCCGTGATCTGGTTGTCGTCGAGATCAGTGGTGATGAAGGCCTGAGCGGTGAACGTGTTGGGAATCCTGCGCACGTGCTGTTGCGACAGCTTGAGCTTTTTCAGGCGCTGGTCATACGGCAGGTAATCGTCGCCGACCGTGGCCATAATCAGCGGCTCGCCGCCGAGCAGGCCCAGGTTGTAGCCGATGTTGCCGGCACAGCCGCCGAATTCGCGGCGCAGGTCCGGCACCAGGAACGCGACGTTCAGAATGTGCAGCTGGTCGGGCAGGATATGGTTCTTGAAGCGGTCGTGGAACACCATGATGGTGTCGTAAGCGATGGAACCACAGATGAGAATCCGCATGAAGAATCCGGGAATACAGCGAAAAATGTTGCGGAATTATAGCATTCGCGCGCGCGCGGCCTGAGCGGTCCAGCGCGATTTCGTCGCGCCTCAACGCGACCGCCACGCACGCAAACGGATACAATTGAAGCGGGCCGGTGGTGCAGTACCGGCTGCCCTGACGCATTCTGAAACCAGAAGGAGTGTGCACATGCTCAAGGAATTCAAGGAATTTGCGATACGCGGCAACGTGGTGGACATGGCGGTCGGTATCATCATCGGCGCCGCTTTCGGCAAGATCGTGGACTCGCTGGTAAAGGACGTGATCATGCCGCCGATCGGCCTGCTGCTCGGCAAGGTGGATTTCTCCAATCTCTTCTTCGTAATGCGCGAGGGCGCCGCCGCCGGTCCCTACGTCTCGGTGGATGCGGCGCAGAAGGCGGGCGCGGTCACTTTCAACTACGGGATGTTCATCAACACCGTGATCTCTTTCACCATCGTCGCGTTCGCGGTGTTCTTGCTGATCCGGGCCATCAACAAGCTGAAGCGCCAGGAGGAAGTGAAGCCGACAGCGGCGCCGCCCGAGGAGGTGGTGCTGCTGCGCGAGATCCGCGATTCCTTGAAGAAGTAAGGCGATAGGCGTGAGGCGTTAGGAGAAAAAGCCGCAAGGCACGCGGTCACGAGCCGCTCTCCGCCTCACTCCTCGCGCTGCTCGGCTAACCGAACAGTACGAGCAGCCAGACCACCGGCACGTTGACAAGCGCGATGAACACCGCGGCGCTGCCGATGTCCTTGGCGCGCTTGGCGAGCGGGTGATTCTCGACGGAGGTGCGGTCGACGGCCGCTTCGACCGCCGAGTTGAGGAGCTCCACGATCAGCACCAGCAGCACGGCACCGATCATCAGCGCCCTGCCGAGGCCGCTCGCCGGCAGGAAAAATACGGCGGGAATCAAGAGTGCCGCAAGAAACACTTCCTGCCGGAAGGCGTCCTCGTGCCGGAACGCGGCACGCAGGCCCTCGAGCGAATAGAAGAACGCGTTCCAGATCCGCGCCAGACCGGTCTTGCCCTTGTGCGGACTTTCCATTGACCCCGTGACCTGTGACTGGTGACTAGTGACTGGTTTCATGGGCTCCGGCTTGTGGCCGCCGGCAGTCTTTCTTGTCCGTTCGAGCACGCGGAGTCAAAACGGCGCTGGCGTCCGTCTTGACCTTACTTAAGGGCGGCGAGCGCAGCGTCGTAATCCGGTTCCTGCTTGATCTCGGGCACCAGCTCGGCATGGAGCACCTTGTTGTTCGCGTCGAGCACCACCACGCCGCGCGCCGTCACGCCTTTCAACGGGCCGCTCGTAATGTCCACGCCGTACTTCGTCTTGAAGTCCCCGCCGCGCACGGTGGACAGCGTCACCACGTTGTTGATCCCTTCCGCCGTGCAGAAGCGGTTGGCCGCGAACGGCAGGTCGGCCGAGATCACCAGTACGACGGTATTCGGCGCCGCGCCCGCCTTCTCGTTGAAGACCCGGGTGGACTTGGCGCACACCGGTGTATCGAGGCTGGGCACGATGTTCAGCACCTTGCGCTTGCCCGCGAAGTCCTTGAGACCCACATCCTTCAGGTCCTTGGCAGTGAGCGTGAAGTCCGGCCCGGTGTCGCCCTTCTTCGGGAAATTGCCGGAAACGGTGATTGGGTTGCCGCCCAGCGTGACGTTTGCCATGAAAAATCTCCTGTGCGTTCAAGTATGCGAATCGAGCGCCGCAGTATGCCGGGCGCCCGAGTCGGGTGCAAGCTCCGACGGATTACCAGTCACGAGTCACTGGTCACCGGTCATTGTTCTTGAATACGCCGCCGCGTCGAGCAGCGTCCCGATCTCGGACGGATCGCCTATCCTGACGCGGAACAGCCACGCTGTGTACGGCTCCTGATTCAATTTCTCGGGCGCAGCGGCCACCGCCACGTTGACTTCGATGATCTCGCCGGAGAGCGGCGCCGGGATGTCGGACGCCGCTTTCACCGATTCGACCACGGCGCAATTTTCCCCCCGCCTGACCGTGCGGCGTACATCGGGATGCTGCACGAACACCACGTCGCCCAGCTGTTCCTGCGCGTGGTCCGTAATGCCCACGGTCGCCGTGCCATCGGCTTCCACTCTCACCCACTGGTGGGATGCGGTGTATCGTAGGTCTTCGGGAATCGCCATGATTGAGTTCGTTTCTCGTTTCTCGT
>Ga0137451_1000248_pt1 | contig 16396 bp, 14 predicted proteins | sample EasRivERMGT500_2_FD_102336 | JGI IMG/M metagenome (GOLD analysis project Ga0137451, IMG submission 102336) | Soil microbial communities from meander-bound floodplain in the East River, Colorado, USA - East River MetaG ERMGT500_2 | ecosystem: Environmental > Terrestrial > Soil > Floodplain ... | reverse complement strand
CGGGCGACAACGTGCTCAACACCTCGGGTCGCGGACTCATGCTGATGCGCGCGTTCGTGGACCACGTCGATTTCAAGTTTCGCGAGGGACGCGGCATGGAAGTCACGCTCGTGAAGAAGCGCGCCGCCCGAAAGCCCAAGACGATCCTGGCCTCGGCTCGGTCCTAGCGGCCGGCCCACGGAGGAAGCGAGTGATGAAGACGACAGTGCGGATGGTCGGTCAGGTCGCCGTGGTCGACCTCTCGGGGAAGATCACGATCGGTGAAGGGGACGTGGTCCTCCGCGACAAGGTCCAGGAGCTGCTGGAGCAGGGTCAGAAGAAGATCCTGCTCAACCTCGAGAAGGTCTCGTACATGGACTCGGCGGGGATCGGCGAGCTCGTCGCTTGCTACAAGCGCGCGCGGGAGAAGGGCGGCACGGTCAAGCTCCTCCGGCCGTCGGGCAAGGTCGAGGATCTCCTCCAGCTCACGAAGCTGTGGGAGGTGTTCGAGATCTTCACGGACGAGCCGCAGGCCAACGCGTCCTTCTGATCAAGGTTTGCGGCGGCTCTCCGCAAGCCGCCGCTTCCAGCGATCGACGAGCGCCAGCGCCTCGAGCGGCGTCAGCCGCTCGGGGTCCTGGTCGAGGATCTCGTCGAGCACGTCGCCTCCCACCGCGGGCGGGGCCGGCGCTGCGGCCGCCGGCGCGAACAGCGGCCGATCCGAGGCGCTTCGCCGCGGAGCCTCCTTTCCCGCCCGGCGCGCGCGCCGCGGCATCCCGTCACCGCCGTACTCGTCGCGCTCGAGGTTCGCGAGGATCTCGGCGGCGCGGGCGACGACCTCCCGGGGCACGCCCGCCAGGCGCGCGACGTGGATCCCGTACGAGCGATCCGCGGCACCGGGCTCGACGTGATGGGTGAACACGACCCGCTCGCCCCACTCCTTCACCGCCATCCGCAGATTGACGACGCCGGTGAGGGTCACGGCGAGCTCGGTGAGCTCGTGGTAGTGCGTGGCGAACAGCGTGCGCGGCGTGCCCCCGGGGGCTCCCGCGAGCGCCTCGGCGACCGACCAGGCGATCGCGAGCCCGTCGAAGGTCGAGGTCCCGCGGCCGATCTCGTCGAGGAGCACGAGGCTATGCGGCGTCGCGTGGCGCAACAGGTTCGCGGTCTCCGCCATCTCCACCATGAACGTGCTCTGGCCCTCGGCGAGGTTGTCCGACGCACCGACGCGGCAGAAGATCCGGTCGGCGATGCCTAAGGTCGCCTCCTCGGCCGGCACGAACGAGCCGGCCTGCGCGAGCAGCACCAAAAGCGCGTTCTGGCGTAGGAAGGTGGACTTCCCGCCCATGTTGGGGCCGGTCAAGATCGCCAGGCGTCCGTCGTCCGGCGTGAGCTTCGCGTCGTTGGGGGTGAAGCGCGATTCGACGAGCGTCTGCTCGACGACCGGATGCCGCCCGGCAGTCACCTCGAGAACCGGCTCCTCGACGAGCCGCGGCCTCCTGTAGTCGCGCTCGGCCGCGATCTCGGCGAGCGCCGTCAGCGCGTCGAGCGAAGCGATCGTGCGCGCCGCGGCCTTGATCCGAGCGGCCTCGCGCGCGACTTCGGCGCGCAGCGCGACGAACAGGTCGTGCTCCAAGGTTTCGATCCGCTCCTGCGCCGAGAGGACCTTGCCCTCGAACTCCTTGAGCTCGGGCGTGTCGAAGCGCTCCCCGCCCGCGATCGTCTGCTTGCGCTGGTAGTGCGCGGGCACCAGGTGGAGGTTCGCGCGCGAGACCTCGATGTAGTAGCCGAAGACCTTGTTGAAGCGCACCTTGAGCGAGGCGATGCCGGTCGCCTCGCGCTCGGCGGCCTCGAGGGCGGCGATCGTGGAGCGGCCGTCGCGGCGGATCGCGCGCAGCTCGTCGAGCTCGGCGTGCAGCCCGTCCCGGATGAGCCCGCCCTCGCGCAGCCCCGCGGGCGGGTCGTCCCCGAGCGTGGCGGCGAGGCGGGCGTGCAGCTCGGCGCAGGGATCGCACGAGGCGGCGCGGCGGAGAGGCTCGGCCCTCGCGTCCGAAAGCTCTCCGGCCAACGCCGGCAGGCGGGCCAGCCAGTCGCGGATCCCGAGGAGGTCGCGCGCCCCGGCGGTGCCGGCCACGGCGCGCGCCAAGAGCCGCTCCACGTCGAGCGTCCCCCGGAGGTGCTCGCGGACGGCGGCCCGGACACGCCCGCGCGCGAGCCCCTCCTCCACCGCGTCGTGCCGCAGCGCGATCTCCGCGCGGTCCACCAGCGGCTCCGAGAGCCAGGCGCGCAGCGCGCGCCCTCCGGCGGCGGTCAGCGTGCGATCGATCGCTCCGAGAAGCGATCCGGCGCGTCCGCCGTCCCGGAGCGAGCGGTCGACCTCGAGGCTCCGGAAGGTCGCGGGGTCCATGCGGAGGTGGCGCGCGGGATCGTGCACGGAAAGCGCGTCCACGTGCTCGAGCCCGCTGCGCGTCGTATCGCGCACGTAGGCGAGCAGGCCGCCGGCCGCCGCGACGGCGGCGGGCTTTCCGGTCATGCCGAAGCCGTCGAGCGCTTCGACCTGGAAGTGGCGCTTGAGGAGCTCGGCCGCGGCGCGCGGCTGGAACGTGAACGGGTCGGCGGGCGTGACGGCGGGGCCCTCGATCCCGGGGCCGGCTTCCCCCTCGGCGTGGACGATCTCACGCGGGTGGAAGAACTCGAGCCGCTCGCGGAGTCGCGCCTCGGCGCCCTCCCCGGAAGCCTCCCAAGCGAGCAGCTCGCCGGTCGCGGTGTCGAGGAAGGCGGCGCCCGCGCGGTCGCCGACGCGCACCACCGCGGCGATCCACGCGTTTTCGCGCCGCTCGCCGTCCTCGGGGTCGTCGAGCGTGCCGGGCGTGATGATCCGCACGACGTCGCGCCGGACCAGCCCCTTCGCCTCGCGCGGGTCCTCGACCTGATCGCACACCGCCACGCGGTGCCCCGCGCGCGCGAGGCGCGCGGCGTAGGTGTCGAGCTGATGCCACGGAAAGCCGCACATCGGCGCCGCGTGCGCCGTCCCCTTGCCTCGCGCGGTCAGGGTGAGGGACAGCAGCGGGCTCGCGGTGCGCGCGTCGTCGTCGAACATCTCGTAGAAATCGCCCATGCGGAAGAGGAGGATCGCGCCGGGATGCTCGGCCTTGAGCGCGCGGTACTGCCGGAACATCGGTGTGGTCGCGGCGGCGTCCGACATGGGGCGAGCGAGTATAGAGCAGGGGTCGTGCTATAAACCGGCCGTGGAATCGGAGCCGCTCGCGCAGGAGCTCACCGACCAGGATCGCGTGCTGCTCGTCTTCGCCTACCTCGGTCCGCTCGCCCTCTTGCCGCTCATCGCGGCGCGGCGCGAGTTCGTGAAATGGCACGCGAAGCAGGGCGCGCTGCTGGCGCTGGTGACGGCCGTCCTGTGGATCGGGGCGCGCGGGATCTACCTCCTCGTGCGCGGGAAGCTCTGGGCGCTGGTCGGCGTCCTGTTCGGGACCGCGGCGGGGCTCGTCGCGCTGGGCCTCGTCCTGCTGCTCCTGTTCTGCATCGTGCGGGCGCTCGAGGGGGAGCGCTTCAAGATCCCCCTCCTGGGCGACATCGTCGACGCGCTGTAGTGAAGAAACGGGGACAGCTACCGATTCTTCACTCCGGGTCGGGGGGAAGCTCCCACTCGCGGTTCTGGAAGATGAGGACTGCGTACCCCTCGCGGAAAGCGGTCTCGCGGATTGGTCCGCGGCGGAGCGCGTACTCCAGGGCCGCCGCCGTGAAGCGCCCCTTGAGCGCCTCGAGCTCCGACGTCAGGCCGGCGCGCACCTGGGGCTCGAGCGCGACCGTGGGCACGCCGTCGGCGCCGGCCTTCATCGCGACGGCGCCGCGGCCCTGCACCTCGCGCACCGCCTCGAATTCCGCCTTCATCGCCGCTTCGAGCTCCTCGCCCGACATCGTCTGGAACGGCTTTCCCTCGGCGCCCACGGCCGGGAGCGCCGGGAGTCCCGCCGCCATCATAGCCACGCGAGAGGCGTAGCGCGGGTCGTCCGCGTTTCCGGGGTCGAGCTGGACGACCTTCTTCCAGGCCTCGGAAGCGAGCTCGTACTTCTTCTGACGGCCGCGCGCGATCGCGAGGGCGTTCCAATCGGCGCCCTCGACCTCGCCCATATCGGTGAGCTTGACGAGCGCCGCTTCGGAGGCGGCGTAGTCCCCGCGCGACACGGCGACGGCGGAGGTGTAACGCAGCGCCCAGCGGATCGGGCCGGCGTATCGCTTCGACTTCGGATCGAACGCCTCGATCGCCTTCGCGTACCACGGCATCGCGTCCGCGGGCCGACCCTGGTCCTGGTAGAGCTTCCCGAGCTCGAACGCGTCGATCACGCCCGACGGCTTGGGCCGGCCGTCCGCCTCCTGCGACCGCGTCGCGAGCTCCGCCACGCGCCGGGCGTCTTGCGAGCGGTTGAGGTTCGTGTAGGTGTTCGCGAGATAGAACGGAATCTCGAGGGGCGCGCCGTCGACGTTCTCCCGCTCGAGGGCCTCGCGCGCGTTGTCGAGCGCCCGGAGGGACGCCTCTTCGTTGCCCGCCGCTTTCTCGCAGTAGAACAAGCGGTAGAGCTGGGGCCCCGGGAGGGGGCCCGCCGCGTCCAGGGTCCTCAGCGCCTCGCAGGCCTCGGCGTACCTGCCCTCGTCGTAGAGCGCCACCGGGTCGGGGGCGGCCGGCGTTGCGGGCTTCGCCTGGACTGCCGCCAGTTCGAGACCGAGGACGAGCAGGAGCGGGACCGTCATCGAGCGCCTCCCCCGACATATTACCCAGGGGCGGCCGGGGCGTGTACCGTGAACGGATGCGCTCTCTCTTCTTCGCCGTGCTGCTCGCGGCCGCCTCCGGGGGCGCCCCCGCGCCCGATCGCAACCACGTCGTCGCCGGGTTGCAGGCCTGGCTCGACGGGACCACGCGCCTGGAGGCGACCTTCCGCCAGTCGCTGATCTCGGGCGCCTTGGGGACGACGACCGCCGAGTCCGGGCGGATGTACCTCGAGCGTCCGGGGCATCTGCGCTGGGACTACCTCGACCCCGAGCGGAAGTCGGCGCTGCTCGTCGGCGACCGCACGGAGCTCTACCTCGAGGAGGACCGGCAGCTGATCCGTGGCCGGCTCGATCCGGGCGGCGCGCTCTTCCCGCGGCTGCTCGCGGGGCGCGATCGCGTCGAGCAGGCGTTCGACGCCCGGCTCGTCGGGACGCCGGAGTCCTCCGGGGGGACGTTCAAGCTCCGCCTCGTGCCGCGCGGCGAGGCGGAGGGTCTGTCGGCGGTCACGCTCATGCTGCGGCCGGGCACGTACGCGATCGAGGGCGCCGAGATCCTCGACGAGACGGGGAACCGCACGACCTACAAGCTCGGCTCGGTCCGCCGGAACGGCCGACTGCCCGACGGGATCTTCGCCTTCGAGCCCCCGCCGGGCACCGAGATCGTCGATCAGCCGTAACGGGGGGCCGGTGTTACCATCCGCGTCACCTTCCCGGAGGGCCGCTTGAGCCGCACCGCCAGTTTCCTCAGCGCCGGCGAGCGCGCACTTCCCGCGCGCACCGTGGCGCCGGGGGACATCGTCGCCTCCGTCGCCCCGCGGCTCGCGCAGGTCGAGCGGATGTTCCGGGAGAACCTGACCTCGCCCGTGACGATCGTCGGGGAGATCGGCGAGTTCGTGGCGCAGGGGAGCGGCAAGCGCGTCCGTCCGACGCTCCACCTGCTCGCGTGCGACCTGTGCGGCTACTCGGGTCCTCACGACGTGACGCTCGCGACCGTCCTGGAGTTCATCCACTCCGCCACGCTCATCCACGACGACGTCATCGACGACGCCGCGACCCGGCGCGGCCGCCCCTCCGTGAACCGCCGCTGGGGGAACACGATCACGGTCCTCTTCGGCGACTATCTCTACGCGAAGGCGATGGAGCTCGCGCTCCAGGCGGGAAGCCTGAGGGTCATGGACCGTCTGGCCTGGATCACGCTGCGCATGACCGAGGGGGAGATGCTCCAGACCCGGTACGCGGGCCGGCTCGACCTCCCCATGGCGGATTACCTCGGTCTCATCGAGCGGAAGACCGCGGTCCTGTTCGGCGGCTGCTGCGAGCTCGCGGGCCTGCTCGCGGAGGTCGACGAGGTCGCCGAGGAGCGCCTCCGGCAGTACGGGCTTCAGATGGGGATGGCCTTCCAGATCGTGGACGACCTGCTCGATTTCACGGGGGACCCCGAGATCCTCGGCAAGCCCACGGCGAGCGACCTGCGCGAGGGGAAGGTGACGCTTCCCGTCATCGACCTGCTCGAGGGGAACGCCGCCGGCGGGCGCGAGATCGTCGAGCGCATCGCCCGGGGCGACGGCCGTCCGGGAGACGGCCCCGAGCTGATCGCGCTCCTCCACGGCTCGGGGGCGATCGAGCGCGCGGAAAAACGAGCACGCTCCCATGCCGACCTGGCGCTCGCGGTGCTCGACTCGTTCCCCGACGGCCCGGCCCGGCGAGCGCTCCAGGGCGTTCCGGAGCTGCTCATCTCGCGGAGCCGCTGAGCCCGGACCTCCCGTTCTACAAGATATGGGGGCGGGAGCGGATGCCCCCGCGAAATCTAGCGGTGCTTCGTGGGGCGGCGCTCGCTGCGCGGTGTTATATTTCCCGGCGCGGAGCGACGGTCCCTGATGCTGAAGATCGAAAAAGTCGAGATCTCCGGGTTCAAGTCGTTCTCCGACGCGACCGAGGTGCGCTTCCCCGACGGGATCACCGCCGTCGTCGGCCCCAACGGCTGCGGCAAATCCAACATCGGCGACGCGATCAACTGGGTGCTCGGCGAGCAGAGCGCGCGGATGCTGCGCGGCTCGTCGATGCAGGACGTGATCTTCAACGGCAGCGAGAAGCGCAAGCCTCTCGGCCTCGCCGAGGTCTCGCTCCAGCTCGCCGGACGGGTGAACGGGAACGGCGACGGCCCGAAGACGATCAAGATCACGCGGCGTCTCTTCCGCACCGGGGAGAGCGAGTACCTCCTCAACGACCAGCGCAGCCGGCTGCGGGACATTCAGGACCTGTTGCGCGACGAGCGCGTCGGGGCGCAGACCTACGCGACGATCGAGCAGGGGAAGATCGACCAGATCTTGAACGCCAAGCCGAAGGACCGGCGCCTCATCATCGAGGAGGCCGCGGGTGTCGCCGGGTTCAAGCACAAGCGCCGCCTGGCCGAGCTGAAGCTCGAGGCGACACAGGCGAATCTCCTGCGCGTCAACGACATCGTCCAGGAGATCGAGCGGCAGATCGGCTCGCTCAAGCGGCAGGCCGCCCGGGCGAGGCGGTACGGACGGCTGCGCGACGAGCTGCGCGCCAAGGAGGGGCTGCGATTCGCCGTGCGTGCGCGCCGCCTCGACGAGGAGCTCTCCGGCGTGCGCGCCGCCGAGCAGGCGGCACGGGATGCCGAGGCCGCCTCGGCGGCCCGGCTCGCTCAGCGCGAGGCGGGCGCCGTCGCCGGACGCGCCGAGCTCGAGGATGCCGAGCGCGTCCACCGGGACGAGGCCGAGACGCTCCATCGCGTGGATCTCGAGATCGAGCGCGCCGAGGCGCGGATCCGCGCCGCGCGCGAGCGCGTCGAGGAGGCGCGACAGACCCGGGCGCGCCTCGAGGCCGAGCTCGCGGCGCTCACCGAGCGCCGCACCGGGACGCACGAGGAATCGACCGCGCGCGCGGCGGAGCTCGCCGAGGAGTCGGCCGCGGAGACCGCGGCGGCCGCAGCGCTCGAGGAGCGACGCGTGCGGCTCGCGGATGCGGGCCGGGCTCGCGCGGCGCGTCACGAACACGTCGAGGCGCTTCGGGTCGAGCACCTCGCCTCCCTCTCGCGCTTGGGCGACGCGCGCAACCAGCGGAGGCTGGTCGACGAGGCGGCGGCGCGCGCCTCGGCGCAGCGGGAGCGCCTCGAGCGCGAGCGTGAGGAGGCCCAGGGCGAGCACACGCGGGTCGTGCAAGAGGCCGCCGGTCTCGGCTCCCAGGCGTCCCGCCAGACGGCGAGCGTCGAGGAGCTCCGCGCCGAGGTCTCGCGGTCGGAATCCGAGCTGGTGCAGGCGCGCAAGGAGCACCTGGAGGAGCAGGACGCGCTGGCCGACGCCCGCGACCGGGAATCCTCGTCCGCCGCGGCGCTGCGGACGCTGGAGGACGTGGCGACGCGCTTTGCCGGGGTCTCGGACGGGGTGCGGCTGCTCCTGACGGCGGGACCGGCGGCCGGCGTCCGGATCTCGGGCGTGGTGGCGGATTTCGTCGAGGCCGAGCGCGAGGTCGAGGGGGCGGCGGAGGCCTACCTGCAGGCGTTCCTCCCCACGGTCGTCGTCGAGGACGAGGAGGACACGCGTCGCGCCGCGGCTCTGGTCCGTGCCCAGGGCGCGGGCCGGACCGTTTTCCTTTCGAAGACCCAGCCCTCGGGCGGGGTGGCGGTGGGCGCGGCGGTCAACGGGCACGGGCCCGTCCCCGACGAGGTCCTCTCGGACGCCCGCGTGCTCGGCCGTCTGAAGGACCGCCTGCGGCTGCGCGCGGGCGACGGGTTCGTCAGCTCGCGCGTCGGGGACGCCGTCCTCGTCGATTCCCTCGACAGCGCCCTCGCGCTCCACCGCAGGTGGCCTCACGCCGACTATCTCGCGACGAGCGGGGACGTCGTCTACGCCTCCGGTGTCGTCGCGTCGGGAGGCCGCGCGAGCGCGGAGCAGGGCTTGCTCGCGCATACGCGCCGGATCGCGGAGCTCCACGCCGAGCTGGCCGCGGCGACGGCGCGCGCCCACGCGTCTCAGTCGCGGCTGGACGAGACGCGCGCGCGCGTCGCGGCGATCGAGGAGCGGCTCGAGGCGGGTCGCAGGACCCTCGAGACCCAGGCGCGCCGCGAGGCGGAGCTCGACCTGCTCGCCAAGCGCTCGGGGGACGACCGGGATCGTGCGGCGCGTCGCGTCGGGGTCATCGCCGACGAGCTCGTAGCGCTCGCCGCCGAGATCGAGCGCATCGAGGCGGAGCGGGGCACCTCGGCCTCGTCGGTCGACGAGCTCGAGCGCACGCATGCGACGTGCGCGGGCTCGCTCGAGGACGAGGCCTCGGCACTCGCCGCCGACGAGGCGGCGCTGCGCGTCCTGCTCGACGAGGAGGCGGGCGCCCGGGCCGAGCACGCCGCGCTCGCGCAGCGCGTCGAGGCGGCGCGCCGGGAGAGCGCGCGTCTCACGGAAGCGCTGGCGGAGATCGACGCGCGCCTGAGCTCGACCTCGGGCGAGATCGAGGCGGCGGTGGCGCGCGGCGTCGAAGGGGATCAGACCGCGCGTGCGGGAGATGCCGAGATGGCCGCGCTCGTCGAGGACCGGCGCCGCCGGGCCTTGGACGCCGTGGCGCGCGAGGAGGCGCTGGTCGAGAGGCGCGTGCTCCTGGCGGAGCTGGAGGCGGCCCTCAAGGGCGACCGCGCGAGCCTGGACGCGGCGCGCGAGGAGGTCCGCGAGCGGGAGATCGCGCGCACCCGCCTGGACGCCGACCGCCGCTACCTCGACGATCTGTGCTCGCAGGAGCTGGGGATCACGGCCGCCGAGGCGCTGTCGCAGGTCACGCCGGAAGCCGTGGAGACGGCCGACGAGGCCGCGCTCGAGGCGGACGTCGCCGACCTCAAGGCGAAGGTGGACGCGATCGGTCCGGTGAACCTCATGGCGATCGAGGAGTTCCAGACCCTCGAGGAGCGGCACGCGGCCCTGTCGACGCAGAAGAAGGACCTCGAGGACGCGGCGCTGTCGCTGCGCGAGTCGATCAAGCGCATCAACCGCCAGTCACGCGACCGCTTCGTGGAGACGTTCGAGATCGTCCGCGAGTACTACCGCGAGATCTTCAAGGTGTTGTTCAACGGAGGCCGCGCCGATCTCGTCCTCGAGGAGGGGGAGGACGTCCTCGAGTGCGGCATCGACATGATCGCGCAGCCGCCCGGCAAGCGCCTCGGCCACGTCTCGCTCCTGTCGGGGGGCGAGAAGTCGATGGCTGCGCTCGCCCTCTTGTTCGCGATCTTCCGGCACCAGCCTTCGCCCTTCTGCCTTCTCGACGAGGTGGACGCGGCGCTCGACGAGCTCAACGTCGGCCGGTTCACCCGCATGCTCGGGGAATACGCCAGCCAGACGCAGTTCATCCTCATCACCCACAACAAGCGCTCGATGGAGTCGGCGAGCCTGCTCTACGGGGTGACGATGGAGGAGGCGGGCGTCTCCAAGCTGGTGTCCTTGGAGCTCTGAGGCGCCTCGAGCACCACGCGGAACGCGAACGGCACGCCCGCAGCCGAGGCGATCCGCCCGGTGAGAGGCGGTGTGCCGGCGCCGACCCGGACGCGCGAGCGCTTCTCGAACGCGAGCACGCGCCAGCGGTCGCCGATCCGCGCGGCGACGCCCAAGACGAGGTCGTGCGGCTCGCCGTCGTCCACGTCGGCCTCGAGCTGGGGCGGGAGCGCGATGCGGGGCTTGTCGCCGTGCGCCGTGTCTCCCGCGACGAGGCGCAGCATCTCGTGGCGGGGCATCCCCTCGAGGTCGCGGCCCAATGGACTCTTGGTGCGCCACTGGTCGGGGATGTGCTCCGGGGTGACGCACGCGAGGAAGACGGCGAGGTCGTGGACCTCCATGGCGTCCTCCCCCCCGGGGAGGCGCAAGCGCTCGGCGAGCGCGGCCGAGGCGCGCTTCGGGACCGACAGCGTGCCGGGCTTTTCGAGCACGACCACGAGGCGCACGTGGCCCCGGGACGGCTCGTCGCGCGGAGGCGGCGGCGCGGTCTCCTGCTGGCGCGCCCGCATCCCGGCGAGGACCGCCTCGGGCACCCCCGCGAGGCGCAGCTCCGCGATCATCTCGTCGGAGAGATCGTAGGCGGCGGGGCGGGCGGCGATCTCCTCGAGGATCTCGGCCTGGGGCTTCCCCGCAGCGACCCAGCGGACGACGTCTTCGTTCGTCAGCGCGCCCGCCGAGGCGGCGACGGCGGCGGCGAGCGCCGCCGCGAGCAGGTGCCGGATCACGGGACCTCCGCGACGAGGCCGTCGTAGGCGATGTGCACGCCGTCGGGGAGCGTCGCCTCGACCTCGGCGTGCGCGATCTCGTGGGCGATGTGGGTCAGGAGGGTGCGTCGCGCACCGATCTTCGCGACCTCCTCGAGCGCGCGCGCCAGGTGCATGTGGGTCGGGTGCGGCCGGATCCGCAGCGCGGACAGGACGAGCAGGTCGAGCCCGGCGAGGAGGGGATAGGAGCTCTTCGGGATCGCGCTGACGTCGGTGAGGTAGGCGAAGCCTCCCACCCTCCATCCGGTGATGCGAAGGCGGCCGTGCTCGAGCGGCACCGGGACGATCTCGCGACCGAGCAGCTCGAACGGCCCGTCGATCTCGTGCAAGTCGAGGATCGGTTTGCCGCCGCCCGCCTCGACGTCCTCGAAGACGTACCAGAACGTGCGGCGGATCGCGGCGAGCGTGACGGCGGACCCGTAGACGGGCATCGCTTGGCCTTGCCTCCAGTTGAACAGGCGCAGCTCGTCGAGGCCGAAGACGTGGTCGGCATGGGCGTGGGTGTACAGGACCGCGTCGATCCTTGTGAGGCCGTGATCGAGCGCCTGCCGCCTGAGGTCGGTCGCGGTGTCGATGAGCACGGTGGCGCCGTCCCAGGCGAGGAGCACCGACGGGCGCAAGCGCTTGTCGCGCGGGTCCTCCGATCGGCACACGGCGCACGCGCAGGTCGGCACGGGGACGCCCGTCGAGGTTCCGGTGCCGAGGAAGGTGACGATCACGGCGTCGAGTCTATCCGCGCGCGATCTCCCGTGCGATCTGCTCGGCCGCGGCGACGGGGTCTTCCGCCTGGGTGATCGGGCGGCCGATCACGAGACGGTCGGCCCCGGCGGCGACCGCGGCGGCCGGCGTGGCGACGCGCGCTTGGTCGTCCCCTCGGGCGGCCGCCCCCACCGGCCGGATCCCCGGGATGACGAGCGTCCCCTCGGGATGCGCGCGCCGCGCTTCGGCGATCTCGAGCGGGGAGCAGACGATGCCGCCGGCCCCGGCCTCGCGCGCCATCGAGGCGAGGCGCGTGACCGCCGCGGGGACGGGGCCCGAGATGCCCAGGCGCGCCAGGCTCGCCTCGTCGTGGCTCGTCAGGATCGTCACGGCGAGCACGCAGGCGCCGGGGAACGACGCGACGGCCCGCTCGATCATCGCTCCCCCGCCGAGGGCGTGCACGGTGAGGAACGACGCGCCGAGGCCGGAGGCGGCCGCCGCGGCTCCCGCCACCGTGTTCGGGATGTCGTGGAGCTTCAGGTCGAGGAACACCTCGTGGCCGAGTGCTGAGATCTCCTCGACGATCGGCGGCCCGCAGGCGACGAACGCCTCGAGCCCGACCTTGAATCCGCCCACGCGGCCGGCGAGGCGCCGCGCGAGCTCCAGGGCGCGCTCCCGGTCGGGGGTGTCGATCGCGACGAAGATCCGCTGCTCGGGCCTCACGACGCGCGCCCCGCGTCGAGCGTGCCGACGATCTCTCGGACGGACGCGACGCCGTGCGCGGCGAGCCACGACGCGAGGTCCCGCGCGACCGTGACCGCGGAGCCCGGGGTCACGAAGTTCACCGTGCCGGTCTGCACGGCCGTCGCGCCCGCGATCAGGAACTCGAGCGCGTCGCGCGCCGTCATGATGCCTCCCATCCCGACGATCGGGATCGCCACGGCCCGCCTCACCTGCCAGGTCATCCAGACCGCCAAGGGGCGGATCGCGGGTCCCGAGAGCCCGCCGCTGACGTTGGCGAGCACGGGCCGCCGGCGCTCGACGTCGACGGCCATTCCGACGAACGTGTTCACGAGCGTGACCGCGTCCGCGCCCTCCGCCTCCGCGGCCCGCGCGGTCTCCCGGATGTCGGTGACGTTGGGCGACAGCTTGACCCACAGCGGGAGCTTGGTCGCGCGCCGGCACGCGCGCGTGATCGCGCCCAGCGACGCGGCGTCGTTGCCGAAGATCATCCCGCCGCACTCGGTATTCGGGCAGGAGAGGTTCAGCTCGATCGCGGCGACGCCCGGCGCGGCGTCGAGCTTCTCGCAGACCTCGAGGTACTCGGCCTCGGTCTCCCCGAAGACGTTGGCGACGATCGCGGTGTCGAAGGCGCGCAGCTTCGGGAGCTTCTCGCGGACGAACGCGTCCACGCCGACGTTTTGGAGCCCGATCGCGTTGAGCATGCCGGCGGGGGTCTCGACGATCCGCTCCGGAGGGTTTCCCTTGCGCGGGCGCGGCGAGAGCCCCTTCGTGACGAGCCCGCCGAGCGCGTTCAAGTCCAGGAAGGGCTGGAACTCGAGCCCGTAGCCGAACGTCCCCGACGCGGTGAGCACGGGATTCTTGAGGCGGACCGTGCCCACCTCGACGGCGAGGTCGGGGGTCACCACGCCATCCTCGACGCGGGCAGGACCGGCCCCTCGACGCAGACCCGCTCGAAGCGGGACTCTCCCGTCGCGCCGTCCTTCACCGGCACGACGCAGCCGAGGCAGACGCCGAATCCGCAGGCCATCGGCGCCTCGAGCGACAGGTCGCACTTCACACCGGCATCCACGGCGAGGCGGGCGACCGCCTTGAGCATCGGGTTGGGGCCGCACGCGTAGAGATGGAGGGGCCGTGGGCGGGGGGCGGCGAGCGCTTCGGCGAGCGGGAGCGTGACCCGCCCTTTCGTCCCGGCCGAGCCGTCCTCCGTCGTGACCGCGACGCGGCTCGCGTGCTCTTTGAACCAGTCGAGCAGCGGGAGCTCCGCCGCCGTTCGCGCGCCATAGATCATCGATGCCGGCCGGCGCTCACGTGCCAGCTCTCGGAGGAACGCGGGGAACGGCGCCGAGCCGATCCCGCCGGCGACGAGGAGGACGTCGGATCCGGCCGGCGGCGCCTCGAAGCCGCGGCCGAGCGGGCCCAAGACTTGCAGCGAAGCACCGGGCCCAAGCGACGCGAGGAGGGACGTCGCGCGGCCGTAGACGCGGTAGAGCACCTGGAGCGTTCCCGGCGTGGCGTCGTCGAAGGTCCCCGGGAGCCCGCAGACCGAGAACGGGCGGCGCAGCAGCACGTCGCCCCCCGGCGCGCCGATCATGAAAAACTGCGCGGGGCGCATCGCCGCGCCTAGGCCCGGGTCCTCGAACTCGATGAGAAAACTTCCGCGGCCGAGATCGACGTTGCGAACGACCTTCGTCGCGAAGTCGGACATCATGAGCGACCGCATGCTAGCATGCGGTCGCTTCCGGAACGGTTCCTTTAACACGGCCCCGAGAGGCCCGAAGGAGTGGAAGCCATGTCCCAGCCCGCGCGCGTCCGCGTGCTCGACGCCGCATCGATCGAGCGCTCGCTGACGCGCATCGCCCACGAGATTCTCGAGCGCAACAAGGGCCTTTCCGGCATCGGCTTGGTCGGCGTCCAGACGCGCGGGGTGCCGTTGGCGCAGCGCCTCGCCGCGACGCTCGGGGCGATCGAGGGGCGCACCCCCGCCGTCGGGCTCCTCGACATCAACCTCTACCGGGACGACCTCTCGCGCATCGCGGATCACCCGGTCCTGCGCCGCACGCAGATCCCGTTCGAGGTCGACGACGCGACGATCGTGCTCGTCGACGACGTGCTCTACACCGGGCGCACGGTGCGCGCCGCGCTCGACGCGCTCATGGACCTCGGGCGCCCGCGCGCCATCCAGCTCGCGGTCCTCGTCGACCGGGGCCACCGGGAGCTCCCGGTCCGCGCGGACTTCGTGGGGAAGAACGTCCCGACGGCCCCCGCCGAGCGCGTGGACGTTCTCTTGCGGGAGACCGACGGCAGCGACGAGGTCGTCATCGTCAAGCCCAAGGACGGGCGCGACGTGCGCGGGGAGGACCAGGGGTGAACCTCAAGAGCCGCCACCTCCTCGGCATCGAGCCGCTCGACCCGGCGGAGATCGCGCTCATCCTCGACACGGCGGAGGGGTTCGCCGAGATCGGGACGCGCGAGATCAAGAAGGTGCCGACCCTTCGCGGGCGCACGGTCGTCAACTTCTTCGTCGAGCCCTCGACGCGGACGCGCTCGTCGTTCGAGCTCGCCGAGAAGCGCCTGTCGGCCGACTCCCTCAACTTCTCCTCCGGGTCGTCGAGCCTCGTCAAGGGGGAGACGCTTCTCGACACCCTGCGCAACCTCGAGGCGATGTCGCCGGACTTCATCGTGATGCGCCACTCCGAGGCGGGCGCCCCGCACTTCCTCGCCCGCTACGGTCGTGCCTCGATCGTCAACGCGGGCGACGGCGCGCACGAGCACCCGACCCAAGCCCTCCTCGACGCGTTCACGATCCGCCAGCGGAAGGGGCGCCTGGCCGGCCTGAAGGTCGCCATCGTCGGCGACATCCTCCACAGCCGCGTCGCCCGCTCGAACGTGCTCTTGCTCTCGAAGATGGGAGCCGATGTCGTCGTCTGCGGCCCCCCGACGCTGCTGCCGCCGGGAATCGAGCGGCTCGGGGCGAAGGCGACCTGGCGCATGGAGGAGGCGGTCGAGGGGGCCGACGTGGTCATGATGCTGCGCATCCAGCTCGAGCGGATGCGCGGCGGGTACTTCCCGACGCTCCGCGAATACGCCGCGTTTTACGGGCTGACCGTCGAGCGGCTCGCGCGGGCGGCACAAGACGCCATCGTCATGCACCCGGGGCCGATCAATCGCGGCGTGGAGATCATGGGCGACGTCGCCGACGGGGCGGCCTCCGTGATTCTCAACCAGGTGACCAACGGCGTGGCCGTCCGCATGGCGGTCCTCTATCTGCTCGCCGGAGGGGACCGTGACGCTCCTGCTCAAGAACGCTAGGGTCGTCGACCCGTCCTCGGGGCTCGACGCTCCGCGCGACGTGCTCATCGAGAACGGCCGGATCGCGCGCGTGGAAGCGCGCCTTTCGGTCGCCGGCGTCGAGGTCCTCGACCTCCAAGGGCTGCACGTCTGTCCGGGCTTCATCGACATGCACGTCCACCTGCGCGAGCCCGGTTACGAGTGGAAGGAGACGATCGCGACGGGCACGCGCGCGGCCGCGGCGGGCGGGTTCACCGGTGTCGCGTGCATGCCGAACACGGTGCCGCCGATCGACTCGCGTTCGGTCGTCGAGTTCGTGTTGGCGCAGGCACGCCAGCACGGCGCGGTGCGGGTCTACCCGATCGGGTGCGTCTCCAAGGGGCAGCTGGGCGAGGAGCTCGCCGAGATGGGGGACATGGCGATCGCGGGCGCGCGCGGCTTCTCGGACGACGGCAAGCCGGTCGCCTCCGCGGGGCTCATGCGCCGCGCCCTCGAGTACGCGCGGATCTTCGACCTGCCGGTCATCGACCACTGCGAGGAGCCGACGTTGGTCGCCGGCGGGGTCGTCCACGAGGGGGATCTGTCCACGCGTCTGGGCCTCAAGGGCTGGCCCGGGGTCGCCGAGGACCTCATGGTGCAGCG
>Ga0137451_1000247_pt1 | contig 16419 bp, 17 predicted proteins | sample EasRivERMGT500_2_FD_102336 | JGI IMG/M metagenome (GOLD analysis project Ga0137451, IMG submission 102336) | Soil microbial communities from meander-bound floodplain in the East River, Colorado, USA - East River MetaG ERMGT500_2 | ecosystem: Environmental > Terrestrial > Soil > Floodplain ... | reverse complement strand
TGCAAGCAACTATTGCCTCTGGGCAGGCAAGCGTCTGCCGACAGAGGCTGAGTGGGAAAAGGCGGCGCGGGGCGCTGATGAGCGCAAGTATCCCTGGGGCAACGATGCACCGACGCCCGAATATGCGAGATTCGGGAAACCGTACCAGAACCCCGTCTACAAGGATGGGGTCGCGGGCGTCGGCACGCATCCTAAAGGAACGAGCTCGTTCGGCATCTACGATCTCTCGGGAAATGTATGGGAGTGGGTGGCCGACTGGTTTGCAGAGGGATTTCCTCGTGGCGACGTGCGCAATCCAAAAGGGGCGGAGAGCGGAACGGGAAGAGTAATGCGTGGCGGGGGCTGGTACGACCCGCCGGCCCGGCTCACCACGACAATACGGATGCACGCGAATCCGCTTGATCGCGCGGATAGCGTCGGGTTTCGGTGTGCGCGCGACCATAAGTAATCCTGATGCCATGGGCTGACGCGGCCATCGAACGCCGTTTGAAGCGACGACAAGCAATGGGGCAGCCAGGGGTTCGGCAAGTTGAGAGACGAATTCACCAAAGTGCTGCTCGACCCGGGCGAGAGGCGGGCGATCGAGATGGGTGCCTATGACAGAAACGGCCGGTCGTCCCGGTAATCCCGCCCCTCCGGCGAGGGCCATCGTCTGCAGCGGCCACATGATCGATGCTTTCGGTCGCAAGCAGCCGCGTTTCCCGCCGCGCATGGAGGAAGCCGTGCGGCTGCGTATCGCGGAACAGCTTGCCCAGTGGAATGCCGGCGCACTTGACGTGGGCATTTGCGGCGGCGCGTGCGGAGCGGACATCCTGTTCGCCGAAACCTGTCTCGAGCGCCGCGCGCGAGTGCTGCTCCTCATCCCGCTACCGGAGGATGCGTTCCTGGAGCAATCGGTCGCGTTCGCGGGCGCGGACTGGGTGGTACGTTACCGGGCCCTCCGCAACCGGTGCGAGACGCGCTTTCAGCACGAGGCACTGGGACCGCCGGCGCAGGGCGAGAACGTGTTCGAGCGCAACAATCTCTGGTGCCTCGACACCGCGCGCGCATTGGTGCCATTCGATCGCATCCATGCGATCTTGGTGTGGGACGAGAAGCCTGCGGGCGACGGACCGGGCGGAACTGCGGAATTCGCGGCGCGCGTGACAGAGGGGGGCGGATGCGTGGCCGTCATCAATCCGACCAGACTCCAGCGTCCGGGGTCGTCAATTCGCTGATCCAGGGATGGACTCATGATTGCAGGCGCACCGGCCAAACTCGCCAATTCCGGCTCGCGAACGCTGCTTGCGCTCGGCAAGCCGGCGCCCATCTATTCCAGCCACGGCAACGCGACAAGCGCTTTCCCGCGCCCCGGCTGTTTCGAGGGAGCTTTCTCCCGCCGCCACGCTCACCTCGTTGTGCACCGGGAACCCCCGCGCTGCTAGAACTTGATCTGCATGCCGACGAAACCACCTTTATCCACGTTCTGCTTGACGTTGTTGTCGAGCTCGGCCTGTACCTGGCGGTAGCCGACGTACAGGAAGCTATTCTTGAACACCTCGACTTCCGCGCGCACGCCGATGTCGAAGAACCGCTGGCCGTCCCGCGTGGTCACCACGGGAGGCGCATAGAAGGCGTAGCCTCCGAAAGCGAATGAGCCGTTGCCGGGAAACCAGCGGGCCTGGAGGCCCAGCGCCAGGGCGAGCACCTCGGAGCTGCCGACCGACACGCCGTACACCTTGCCGCCTAGTCCGCCTTCGATTCGCGAACCTGCAAACGACGACTCGCCCACGGAGAGCAGGCCCACGTTCGCGGCCCAGTCTTCCTGGTCCCGGTTGTACAGGATCCCAAAGGTCCAGTCCGCGGCACCGGCGTTCGCATCTAACTTGGCCTCGATCGCGTCGTTCGACAGATTGACATCCACGGAGCCAGCGGACGCGGAAAGACTCGCCGCGGCGAGCAGGGCAAACGCAATCAAACGCAAGCGCATAGGGCCCCTTCTCGTTGAATTCTCGACCGGCCGTTGCGCCGAAGCTCCGGTTCCCGCCGCGGCCGCGTCGATGACCGGTAGATTATCCTATCCCTGGCTTCATCGTTGAAGATCATCGCAATCAGAATCGCGAGGCGAGTTTGAGCAGTTTTCCGATCGTCTCGGACGCTTTCAGGCCGGAGCCCGTCAGCACCAGCACGGTGTTTTCACCCTTATTGATCGCACCGCGGGCGATAAGCTGCGACAGACCCGCTGCGGCGGCAGCGGAAGTCGGCTCGACGTACAACCCCTTCTTCGCCAGCGCCGCCAGGGCGCGCACGATCTCGTCCTCGGTAACCGCCACGATTTCGCCGCCGGATGCGCGCACCGGCGCGAGCACTTCGCGCATCCGCGTCGGCTTCGACGAGGCGATCCCCTCCGCGATGGTCGGCGTGACCGGGGACGGGACGAAATGTTCTACGCCCGTCCGGAACGCGGCGAAGTACGGCGCGCAGTTCGCCGCCTGCACGCCGAAGAGGCGCGGCATGCGCCCGATCTCGCCCCGGCGCAGCAACTCCGAGAAACCGCGGTCGCAACCCAGCACGTTGGCGCCGTAGCCGACCGGCACCACCACGTTGTCGGGCGCGCGGAAACCCAGTTGCTCCCATAACTCGTAGGCCAGCGTCTTGGTGCCTTCCGCGAAAAACGGCTGCCAGTTGTGGCTGGCATAGAAGATTTCCCGGCTCATGGCGAGCGCCGCATCGGCAACGTCCTGGCGCGAGCCGCGGATGGTGACGACGTCCGCGCCGCACGCGGCGATCTGCGCGATCTTCGGATACGACGCCGTCTCCGGCACCAGAATGCGGCAGCGCATGCCCGCCGCCGCTGCATAAGCGGATAGGGAGGCGCCGGCGTTGCCCGACGAGTCTTCCAGCACCTCGGCTATGCCGCGGCTCCTGAGATAGCTCACCAGCACGGTCATGCCGCGGTCCTTGAAGGAACCCGTCGGCATCGTGAATTCGAGCTTGTAGCCGACCGCAACGCCGTCCCAGTAGCCAGAGATGAGCGGTGTCCAGCCCTCGCCCATCGTCACCGCATCTGCGGCGTCCACCAGCAGCGCTCTCCGGTAGCGCCATAACGAATTCACCGCGGAGTCAATGTCGCGGCGCGCGAGACCCGGCGCGTCGCCGAGATTGAGGCAGCCGCCGGAGTCGCCGCGCCAGCGCGGCTGGTCGAGCGGGTAGGTTGCCCCGGTGATCGAGTCGATGTAATGCATGAAGATATCCGTGGCCCCGCGGTGAATCAGGCCGGATTCTATAGCGGTCCGCGTTGGCCGCGTTGCAGATACAGAGGCCGTTTCAGTATTGCTGAAACGGCCTCTGATGTAGGGGAGTATCCCCTCATTACTTACTCCCAAAGGAAAAGGCAGGGCTCGCGCCCCGCCTTTCCAGCGTCATGCGCCGCGGATGGCCGCGGGCGTGGGGTGCCGGCTTACTTCTTGGTTTCTTCCTGCTTCGGGGCCGCGGCTTTTTCCGACTTCTTGCCGTCGCCCTTGGTCTTCTTGCCGTCGCCCTTGGCGCTCTTATCCGACTTCGGCTTGCTGGACTTGGCCTTTTTCTCGGTCTTGGGCTTGTCCGCTTTGGGCTTGTCGGCCTTGGCCTTCTTTTCCGTCTTGGCCTTGTCGGACGGCTGCGCCGGGGTCGCCGGTGCCGCCTTGGGTGCATCGCCCTTGGCCGGAGGGGTCTGCGCCACGGCGCCGAAGGTGGTCACCGCAAAAGCCGCAGCAATCAGAGTGCCGAGTAGCTTGCTCATGTCATTTCTCCTATCCTCGAATCTGGAAGCAGTTTGTTGCCGGAATCCAACTCCGGTCAGCTCTATAACGCGCCAGACGGCCTGCGGTTGACCCGAGGAATTGGCCGGACTGGGAGAAATCCGGCCAATTCCTTGTAGAATGAGCGGCGCCCGGCCATGCGCCCGGCGGGCTCTTTCCCGTTCAATCACTTTCTATATAGTCGACAATCATGGACCTCAAACTTTCCGGTCGTACCGCATTGATCACCGGCGGCTCGCGCGGCATCGGCCTCGGCGTCGCGCAGGGGCTCGCCGCCGAAGGCTGCCACCTGCACCTCACCGCGCGCAACGCCGCCGATCTCGACGCCGCGCGCGGCAAGATCCTCGCCGCGCACAAGGTCAACGTCACCTGCCACGCGCTCGACCTCGGCGTGAGCGAAAACGCTCGCAAGCTTGCGCAGGCCTGCCGCGACGTGGACATCCTGGTGAACAACGCCGGCGCGATACCACAGGGCACCCTTACCGGGCTCGACGAAAAAACCTGGCGCGCATCGTGGGACCTCAAGGTATTCGGCTACATCAACGTAACGCGCGACATCTACGCCGCCATGTGCGAGCGCAAGCGCGGCGTGATCGTCAACATCATCGGCGGCGCGGGCGAGCGCCCCACCGCGGGCTACGTCGCCGGCAGCATGGCCAACGCCGGGCTGATGGCATTCTCGCGCGCGCTTGGCGCGGAGAGCCCCAATCACGGCGTACGCGTGGTGGGCCTGAATCCCAGCGCGACCGCGACCGATCGCGGCGTGACGCGCTGGCGCAACCAGGCGCAGAAAGACCTGGGCGATGCGGAGCGCTGGCGGGAACTGACCAAGGGCTTTCCGTTCGGCCGGCCGGCCGAGGTGAAGGAAGTCGCGGACGTCGTCGTGTTCCTCTGCTCCGACCGCGCTTCGTACGTATCGGGCACCATCATCTCCGTCGACGGCGGCGCCGCAGCTCGCAAATAGGCGCCGGGCGCGGCTCCTGGCGCGCTACCGGGAGCGGTGGTAGCGGCGCAATACGATGCGCAACCGGTCGCGCGTCTGCGGCCGGATGCGGTGCGTCCACGGCGTTTCGACCGCTTTCTTCCAGGCGTCGGACGAGCACACGTCCGGCGAAATGAGATGGTAGAGGGCGAGGTAGCGGTGATTGCCCTCGCTCACCGCGTTGTGGATCCTGAAGCGCCGGGCGCTCAGGCACCCCGGCACCGCAGCGAGCGCTGGCACGTGCTCCTGGTCGTACCAGGCGTTGAAATCCGCTTCCACCTCGGGCAGCGGGTTCATGGCGAACAACAGCATGGCGGCCGCGCCGGTTGCCGGCGCTGCCTGGTGTCCCGGCAGCGTCTGCTCCGCCTCGAAGCGGCAGATGCGCCGGCAACTGGCGGTGACGCGCTTCGACCACGGCGAGAGGTTCGCGCCGGCGATCGCGCGGTAAGCCGGCGTCTGCAGCACGGCAAGCGAGGCCAGATCGTAAGTCGCGATCGAGATCTTCGGGTCCTCGACACCGAGCCAGCGTTCGCAATTGATGAATCCCGGAGTGCGCGCCCGCTCCGGGATGTGCTCGGTGTCGTACCAGTCGTTGAACTCGTCCTCGGACACGGGTGAGTAGTCGAATCCCGCGACGAGCAGCCCCATTGGCGTTGCCATGCATTCTCCTTGATGGATTGATCTTCGCGGAGCAGAAATACCTAGCGCCGGGTCGCGCCCAACGTCACCGGCCGATAGACGGCTATATTGCCGCGCCCCGCGGCGGTCCCGGCCACATCGCTCTTGACGACGGCGATCCCGCGGTACGGAGTCGAGTGGTCAATGCCGGCGCACTTCAGCCACGTGAGCGCCACGCCCGGCACGTCGGCCGGGCCGTCGCGATCGGCGACGATGAGCACGCAATCCTGAGCCACGTCCGGCGCCCGGTCCAGGCCTTCGAACAGGTTGCGGCGGTAATGCTGCTTCTGAATGAGTGGCAGCCAGTCGCCCATGCCGCGCACGCTCTGGTAGTAAGGATCCTGGAACACCGTGGCGGAGGCGATGGTGTACATCGCAAGCGACGGCGAATAGCCCCGGCTTTCGGTCTTGAAACGCTGGGCCGAGCCGATCCCCGGTACGGTCCTCATGATGCGCAGATGCTCGACGTACCACGCATCCCATTCATTCTCGCGGCTGGCGTCTGTCAATCCGCTTTGCGACATGAAAATCATTGAGATCCCAAAGGCGTGATAGGTGATAGGTGATAAGGGATAAGGGATAAGGGATAAGTCTCGAATACCGGTTGCCGGCTGTCACCTGTCACTTATCACCTGTCACCTCGAAGGCCGCATTGCGGCCGGAAATGCGGCCGGAAATGAAAGCCCAACCCAGGTGATGGCCGTGGCCTTCGAGCAGCAGCCCGCCCTGCCCGGTCGAACCGGCTGCGTACAGCCCGGCAATTGCCGCGCCGTCCTCGCGCGTAACTTCCAGCCGCTCGGTAACCTTGAGTCCGCCGTCGGTGAAAACCACGTAGCTCTTCACCGGGCCGAGCGCGTAGAACGGCGCAGCGTCGAGCGCGGGACGCGTTGCCCTGCCCGCGCCGTTGTAGTCGTTGAATGTCCGGATGAGCGCCGCCGCGGACACCCCCATGCTGCGCGCGAGTCCCTCCACGGTGGCCGCTTCGTGATAGATATCGGCGCGGTTGCGCCGGTAGTCGGCGAGATAGGCGTACGCGATGCCCGGCGCAGTGGACACGTAGTGCGGCCACGCGGTGAAGCGCTGCGCGAGCTTGTGGTCGAACACGATATATGTCACTTGGTCCGGCTGTCGCGGCACCGCACGCGCCGGCCCCGCCAGCTCGTCGGCGAAGCGCTCGCCGTTGCGGTTCACCAGTATCGCGCCATTCCTGAAGAGCTCCGGCGAGGGACCCAGCGCGGTCGTGAGAAAGCTCATTGCGAACGGCCGCAGCCACGCCTGCGGCAGATGCTCCAAGGCGAGCCGCATCGAGCGTGCCAGCCAGCGCCACGGCGGGAGCTTCAGAATCCAGCGGTCGTGCGACGGCGGCACGAAGCGCATGATAGGCCCGCGCACGATATCGCCGTTGACCACGAAGGCGCCGATCTCGAGCGCCATGCGATGACCGTCGCCGGTCGCAGTGACGTTTACGGCATCGAGCGCCGCGACACTTTCTCCGGCGAACCGCGCCTTGAGCTCGCGTCCCGCGCTGTAATCGCCCGCTGCCAGCACGACTCCGCCGCGGGCGATGAATTCCGCTCCCGAACCGGTGGCGGCCGCGGCCTGCACGCCCCTCACCCGGCCGTCCTCCACGAGCAACCGCTCGACGCGCGTATTAAGGCGGATATCCACGCCCAGTCGCCGGCAATGCCGGCCGAGATGATGCGGAAAGGCGCGGGAGTTGGGCAGCACGAGGTGCATCCGCGGATAGCGGTGCGGCGGCTCCATCATCGGTCCGGCGAACTCGAGACCCAGGCCGCGCAGCCACTCGAACATGTCGTTGGTGTTGTCGGCCAGGACGCGCCGCAGCTCGAGGTTGTCGCGCGACGCGTGCGCACCGGCAAGGAGGCCCAGATCCTCGAAATGCTCCTGCGGCGTGTCGCGGATGCCGCATTTGAGCTGGTGCGGCGAGTTGGTGATCGAGATGGAGCCCACCGACCATGCCGTGCTGCCGCCGAGGGCGGGATTTTTCTCGAGCAGGACGACGCGGCGTCCCAGCCGCGCCGCCTCGGCGGCCGCGGCAAGCCCGGCGCCGCCGCCGCCGACGACCACGACGTCGAAAGCTTCAATTTTGTCGGTGCTCATTTTGTCCGCGCTCATCGTGATAACAGCTCGTCTCTGCAAGAATCCGCTCCTCGGGACTGACCGTAGGGTGCGCCCGCCGACAAAATGAATTGCAGGCTGCCGCCTGCCATAACCCGTACATGAAGAATCGTTATGCGGCCATGCGATGAATGGCCGCGTAAGTTACGGAGACCCGCGAGATTGCCTATGCCGTCCGCAGCCCTTTCTTTCGGGTCTCCGTAACTCCGGGCTCGGACAGCTTGCGCAGGAGGCTGCCGCAGTCGGTGACGCCGGGATCGATGCCCATCGCCTGGTACGCCTGCCACGCGGTCGCCTGGATCGCCGAATAGACCGGCTTGCCGAGGTCGCGCTCGAGATTGTCGAGCACCTCCATCGCGCGCAGTTGCGTGCAGGCGACGAATACCGCTTCGGATTTCGGCGTGGTGATCTCCCTCACCTTGCGGTAGATCTCGCCGGGCTCGATCTTCGCATGATCGAACATGTCGAGCATGTCGAAGGTGCCGAGCGTCACCACCTCGATGTCGTGCGCCCTGAGAAAGTGCCTCAGACGCTCGTTGGTGAGCTCGACGTATGGCGTCACGACGTCGACCTTGCTGTGCCCGCCCGCCATCAAAGCCGCCGCCATCGCGCCGGCGGTCGTCACGGCCGGCGCTTTCGCGATCTCCGAGAGCTGATCGCAGATCTTCCGGTTCCACTCGGGGCCCTCGAAAAAGCTCCCGCTCGTGCAGCCGTATACCACGACGTCCGGCTCCACCATGGCGACATCGCGCGCGGCCTGCTTGCTGGCGGCCTCCATTCCGCGCAATTCCTCCGGCGTGCCGTGACGTCCGCCCGCGATGCGCGCGCTGTGTACCGAGACGCCCTCCGGCGCGATGCGCCAGAACTCGGTTTCCATCGTGGTGTTGATCGAGGGAACCAGCAATCCGATCCTGCCGCGCCATCCGTACATGTTCTTGCTCCTCGTTCCGTGTGTTTCCGTGTGATTCCGTGGTTAAGTTTCTCTTGCCCTTAGGCCACTGCCGCGAGACGGCCTGCCGCCGCCAGCGAGCGCAGCAGCTGTCCGTAGCCCGGAACTTCCCTGCGATAGCCGACCATCCGCAGCGCGTCCCACACGCTGACCTGGGTGGTGGAGACCACCGGCTTGCCGAGTTCGCGCTCGAGCTGCTCGATCCTGTCCATCGTCCGCCAGTTGGTGCACGCGAGCACCATGGCATCGGCGTCCGCCCGGTCGGCGCCGCGCGCCAGCTCGTACGCACTTTCGGGCCCGAGCCGGCCGACCGCCAGATTGTCCACCATGCCGAGTCCACGGGCGGCGACCACCTTGAACCCGTTCGCCTCGAGAAAGCCCTGCGCGATCGCGTTGACCTTGTCGTCGTACGCGGAGCCCAGCACGATGCGCTTCGCATCGAGGAACCGCAAGGCGCGCAGCAGCGCGGTGGATGTAGTGGTCGCCGGCTTGCCCGCCGCCTTTTCGATCCGGGCGACTACTTCGCGGTCATAGCCGGCCCCCTTGAGGAAGCTCGGAGCGGTGGCGCCCAGCATGATGACGTCGACGTCCGCGCTCGCGAGCAGCCGGCTCTGTGCCTCCAGTTCCTCGACCAGTCCGAGGATTGCCTCCGGCGTGATCCGGGTGAGGAAGAGCCGCGCGGTATGCAGTGTGACGTTGGGCGGGAGCGCGCGATAGAACTCCGGCTCGACCGTGGTATTGGACGAGGGTACCAGCAGTCCGATGCGATAGGAATTTTTCGCCACGGCTCTTTTTGTCTCCCGTTGCAGGAGGAGGTCCTCGTAAAGGAATGTGTCGCCCGCAACGGCGATACATTCCTGTAGTATAAGAGTCCGTCGTTTCGCCCGTCAAAGAGAATACGGGCTCGAACGGCATCGCAACCAGGGCCACATTCGCGCAACCAGACCACTATCTGGGCATCCCGGCCGGCGCAGGGACCGCGACAGCCCGCGCGCGAACGACACCGCCCCACCGATGACCTACGAAACCATACTCTACGAGGAAGACGGCGCGATCGGCTGGCTGACGTTGAACCGCCCGGACGACGGCAACATGTTCACGTTGGCGATGTGCCACGAGATTCGCGACTGCATCGACGAAATCCGGCGGGAGACGCGCACCCGCGTGCTCGTGATCACCGGGGCGGGCGACAAGTTCTTCTGCATCGGCGGGCGCAAGGAAGGCCTGGAGGACAGCACGCTTTACGCCGGCACGCTGCCCACGCTGGACATGTACGAGAGCATCGACCGGCTGCAGAAACCGGTGATCGCCTCCGTCAACGGGTTCGCGGTGGGCGGCGGACAGGTGCTGCAGGTGATGTGCGACCTCACCATCGCCAAGGAAAGCGCGGTATTTCGCCAGGTCGGCCCCATGATGGGCAGTTTCGACGCCGGCTACGGCACGTGGTACCTCGAGGACCTGGTCGGCAAGAAGAAAGCGAAGGAACTCTGGTACCTCAATCCCAGGCTCACCGCGCGCGAGGCGCTCGCGATCGGGCTCATCAACAAGGTCGTGCCGGACGACAAATTACGCGAGGAGACGCGCCGGATGGCGCTGGAAGTCGCCGAGCGTGGCGCTTTTGCGCTGGCTGCGATCAAGGCCGCCTTCACCGCGCGCCATGGCGGCGTCGGCGGGCTGGGCCGTCTGTCGCACGACATGCTGCTGAGGCTCTACCTCGACACCGAGGAATCGAAGGAACTCGGTAGCGCGTTCGGCAAGAAACGCAAGCCCGACCCCAAAAAATTCGGTCGCTGACTGACGACTGAGAAATTCGGACATTGAGGGCCATGTCCGAATTTCTTGATTTGAAATTCTTTAATTTTGAATGCGATTGTGGCAAGTTCGTGAGAGTGACACCCGTTCGGATCATCAAAAAAATCGGGAATCGAAACTAGGCATTCAAAATTGTGGGCACGATACTCACGCTCCACGATCCGCAGACCGCGCGCGCCTATTACGCGGCCGGTTACTGGCATGGCGACACGATGTACGCATTGGCGCATCGGCACGCGGCCGCCCGGCCCGGCGCATGGGCGCTGCGCGACGGCCGGCGGCGGCTGACCTGGAAGGAACTGGTGCAATGGGCCGACGCGCTCGCCGCCGACCTGCACGGCGCGGGGCTGCGGCGCGGCAGCCGGGTGTCGGTCTGGCTGCCGATCCGGGCCGAGGCGGTCGTGGTTCTGCTTGCCTGCTCGCGGCAGGGTTACGTGTGCAATCCGTCGCTGCACCAGAACTATGCCGTGGCCGAGGTGGCGCAGCTGCTCGAGCGCATCCAGAGTGCCGCGCTGTTCGCTCAATCCGGATACGGCGCGGACGCCGACCGCAACGACGTATTCGCGGCAGCGCGATCCGTCGCGTCGTTGAAGCGCGTCTATCGTCTCGCCCCGCCGGGCGCTCATGCCGCGGCGCCGGATGGCCTCGCGGCGTTTCCCGCGCCCGGTGCCGCAGCCGCGCCGGGGCCATTGCCCGAGCCGGACGCCAATCCCGACAAGATCATGTACCTCGCCTTCACGTCGGGGACGACCGGGCAGCCGAAGGGCGTGCTGCATTCCGACAACACCCTGCTCGCCAACGGCCGCGCGATGGTTAAGGACTGGGGCCACGACGAGCATACCGTCATCTACAGCCACAGCCCGCTCTCGCATCACATCGCCACGGTTGCGATCGCGCAAAGCTTCGTCGCCGGCTGCGAGCTGGTGGTGAACGATCCGCCATCGGGGAAGAAGCCGCTCGACTGGATCGTCGAGACCGGCGCGACCTACGTGATGGGCGTGCCGACGCACGCGATCGACATCCTCGCGGAGATGAAGCGCCGGGGGTTGAGGCAGCTCGGCCGGGTGAACATCTTCTACATGGCCGGCTCGGTCATTCCACCCGAGACGGCACGCGCGTTTCTCGATCTCGGCATCAAGCCGCAGAATATCTACGGCATGACGGAGAACGGCTCGCATCAGTACACGCTGCCGGACGACGATGTCGCCGTCATCACCGCCACCTGCGGCAAAGCGTGCCGCGGCTACGAAACCCGGCTGTGGGACGCCGAAAATCCCGACCGCGAGGCCGTGCCCGGCGCGATCGGGGAGATCGGCACGCGCGGAGCGCTGCTGATGCTCGGCTACTTCGACAACCAGGCGGCGACCGAAAGCTCGTTCAACGCGTCGGGCTGGTTCATGAGCGGCGACCTCGGCCAATTCGACGGGCGCGGCAATCTCCAGATCGTGGGACGCAAGAAGGACCTTGTCATTCGCGGAGGGTACAACATCCATCCCGCGCGCATCGAGAACCTGGCGATCAAGCATCCCGCCGTCCTCAAGGCCGCGGCATTTCCCGTTCCCGATGCGCGCCTCGGCGAGCGCGTGTGCATTGCCGTTATCCCCCGTGACGGCGCGCGCGTGGAAGGCGAGGAACTGTTGCGGCATCTGGACGCGGCAGGCCTGCCCAGGCACGACATGCCGGAATATTTCATCGCGCTGGAAGCGTTTCCCCTCACCGCCAGCGGCAAGATCCTCAAGCGCGAGCTCGTCGAGTGGGCGAAGAGCGGCAGGATCCGTCCGGTGCCGGTGCGCTTTGCTGCCACCGTAACGGGTGACTCGTGACCCGTAGCGCCAACCGAAATTCGAGGACCGCTGAAATGGCCGCCGCGCGCACCATCGCAGTGACGGGAGCGGGCCGCGGCATCGGCGCAACCATTGCGCTGGAGCTCGCGCACCGCGGCTTCACCGTGGGCTGTCTGACGCGCAGCGGCGGCGGTCCCGCGGTGAAAGACGTGCCGGCCGAGTCGGCGCGGCGCCTCGTGAACTGCCGTTGCGACGTGACCGATGAAGCGAGCGTGCGGCGCGCCTTCGAGGAACTGGCGCGGCGCGCCGGCGGGCTGCATGGCCTCGTCAACAACGCCGGCATACACGTCGACGCGGCGAGCCACGAAATGACCACGGAAACCTACGAAAGCGTGATGGCGGTGAATGCGACCGCGGTATTCAGCGCCTGCCGGGAAGCGTTCCCGCACCTGCAGAGCGCGGGCGGCGGCATCATCGTCAACATCGGCTCGTTCTTCGACAAGCTGGGAGTCAGGCGCAGCCTCGCCTACTGCGCCTCGAAGGCCGCGGTGGGCGCGATGACGCGCTGCCTCGCCGTTGAATGGGGCCGCAAGGGCATCCGTGTCGTGAACGTCGCGCCGGGGTATATCGAAACCGACCTCAACCGCGAGGCGATGACGAAAGGGCCGCTGCGCGAGTACCTCGCCAGGCGCATTCCGGGCGGTCGCCACGGCAGCGCCGCGGACGTCGCCCGCCTGGTAGGCGCCCTGTTTTCCGAGGACATTCCCTTCCTTACCGGCGAGACGATCTATCTCGACGGCGGGCAGGGCATCGCGCACTGACGTTATGAACCTGTTCGAGCGGCTCGACGCGGCCCCCGCTTTCTCGAACGAGGAGCACATGCTCATCAAAAGCGTGAGAGCGCTGGCGCGCGAGCGCATCGCGCCGCGCGCCGCGCACTTCGACGCGACCGGCGAGTTCCCGCGGGAAAATGTGAAAGCGATCAACGAACTGGGATTGAACGCCATGTTCGTCCCGGAGGCGTACGGGGGCACCCCCATGTCCTACGCCGCGTACCTCGAATGCGTGCGGGAGATCAGCAAGGCGTGCGCCTCGACCGGGGTCATCTGGGCAACCAACTTTCACGCCGCAAAGCCGCTCATCGATTTCGGCGGCGAGGAACTGAAGAAGCGCCTCCTGCCCGTCATCGTCGGGGGCGGCATCGGTTCGCTCACCATCACCGAGCCGACCGCCGGCTCCGATGCGACCGGGATGAAGACGCGCTTTACGCCGCAGGGCGATCACATCGTCGTCGATGGGACCAAGACCTTCATCACCAACGGGGCGTTCGCCGATCTGTACCTGCTGTTCGGCAAGTGGAGCGAGATCGGGGATGGCCGCGACGCGATCTCGGCGCTGGTGCTGGAGAAAGGCACGCCGGGCCTGCGCGTGGTGCGCGAGGAGGACAAGATGGGCCTGCGCGCCTCCAGCACCGCCGCGCTCGCCTTCGAGGGCTGCCGCGTACCGCGGGGGAATCTCCTGGGGCAGCCGGGCGATGGACTCAGGATACTGCTGGCCTCCCTTAACCGTTCGCGTCCGAGCGTGGCCGCGCACGCGCTCGGTATTGCCCGCGCCGCATTCGAGGACGCCGTCGCCTACATCAACGAGCGCCGGCAGTCGGGGCGTCGCATCGTCGAATTCCAGGGCATCCAGTTCCTGCTGGCGGACATGGCGACCGACCTCGCCATGTGCGAATCCTGGCTGTGGCACGTCGCGCGGCTGGTGGACGCGCGGGCGGACGATTTCGCCGTCGAGGCCTCGATGCTGAAGCTGCGCGCGTCCGACCTGGCGATGCGCATCACCACCGACGCGGTGCAACTTCACGGCGGCTACGGCTACTGCAAGGATTACCGCGTCGAGCGCCTGATGCGCGACGCCAAGATCACGCAGATCTGGGAGGGCACCAACCAGATCCACCGCCAGTTCATCGGGCGCAGTTTCATGAACAAGTGAAAGATCCGGTCGACGAATGGTGATTGGGAACGAGACTGCTCACCGCGACCGGATTTTTCCCTCAATTCTCCGTGATTCTTGCAGCTGGATTTGGCTTATAGTCGTCATCCGGGAGGGAAGCACATGAATTCAATATTGCATCGCGTTTTCGTGGTGGCGCTTGCAGCGCTGCCCGCCTGGCCCGCCGTCGTTGCCGCCCAGAATTTCCCGGCGCGGTCGATACGCATCATCGTGCCGTACGCGCCCGGCGGCTCCACCGACGTGGTGTTCCGCCTGCTCGCGCCCCGGCTTTCCGAGGACCTCGGCCAGCCGGTGGTGGTCGACAACCGGCCCGGCGGCTCCTCGACCATCGGCCTCGATCTCGCCGCGAAATCGCCGCCCGACGGCCACACCTGGGGCACGCCTAACATCACTTACGGCGCGAACCCGAGCCTCATCAGGAAGATGCCGTTCGATTCGGAGAAGGACCTGCTGCCGGTGAGCCAGGTCACCGTCGTCACCATGGTGCTGTCGCTGCACCCATCGGTGCCGGCGCGGTCGGTGAAGCAGTTGATCGGGCTCGCCAAGGCGCGCCCCGGCGAGCTCAACTTCAGCTCCGCCGGCAACGCCAGCGCGAACCATCTCGCTACCGCGAAGTTCATGCACATGAGCGGCACCAAGTTGACGCACGTGCCGTACAAGGGCGGCGGCCCGGCGGTGATTTCACTCGTGAGCGGCGAAACTTCCATGCTGTTCGCCACGATCCCGTCCGCGATCGAGCACATCAAGGTGGGCCGCTTGCGGGGCTTGGCGGTAAGCCGCGCGGTACGCAATCCCGCGCTACCCGAGGTGCCGACCGTGGCGGAAGCCGGCGTTCCGGGCTTCGAGGCGATCGAATGGAACGGCGTGATGGTGCCCGCCGGCACGCCCCCGTCGGCGATCCGGCGCATACACCAGTCGCTCGCCAAGGCGCTCGCGATTCCCGCGGTCAAGGAACGCATCGTGCAGATCGGCTCGGAGTCCGTCGGCAGCTCGCCCGAGGAATTCGGGGCGTTCATCAAGGGCGAGTTCACCGCCTGGGCGAAAGTAATCAAGGAAGTCGGCATCACTGTTGAGTGATGGGTGGTGACTGATGAGTAACGGGATCAAAACCGTAGGCGTTGCCGGCAGCGGCACGATGGGCGCCGGCATCGCCATCGTCGCTGCCCGCGCCGGATTCAGGACTGTCGTTTACGACACCCGGGACGAAGTGCTTGCCCGCGCACGCAAGCAGACCGAGGGTTTCTTCGCGAAATCGGTCGAGCGCGGCAAGCTGCCCCAGGCCGCGGTCGCTGGCGTACTCGCGAATCTCTCCGGCTCGACCGACGTCGGCACGATGGCCGCGTGCGATATCGTGATCGAAGCCGTGTTCGAGGACCTGAAGGTAAAACACGAGCTGTTGTCGCGGCTCGACAAGGTGTGCCCGCCGCACACGATCTTTGCTTCCAATACCTCCACGCTATCGATCGCTGAAATCGCGGCCGGCTCGGGGCGCGACGACCGCGTCGTCGGCATGCACTTCTGCCTGCCGGCACAGTTGATGAAGCTGGTCGAGATGTCGCCGGGGCTGAAGACCGGCGACGCGACATTCCAGGTCGCGTGGGATTTCTGCAAGGCGCTGGGCCAGACGCCGGTGAAGACCCGGGACAGTCCCGGCTTCATCCTCAACTACTTCCTGATACCGTTCAACAACGACGCGATCCGGCTGGTCGAGGCTGGAGTCGCCGCGCCCGCCGACATAGACCGGGCGCTCAAGACCGGGCTGGGTTACGCGATGGGGCCGCTCGAGCTGCTCGACCTCGTCGGCCTCGACACGCACCTCCTGGTGGCGGAAGCGCTCTACGCCGCGACGCACGAGCCGCGCGCCGCCGTGCCGGCGCTGGTGAAGCGCATGATCGCGGCGGGACATCTCGGCCGCAAGACCGGCCGGGGTTTCTACACCTATCAAGGCAATGCGATGTTCGGAGGAGGATGAACGTGGAACGTTCATCCTTAACTGAAAGACAAAAATGAACTACCAGATTATTCGCGCCGGAGAATCTCGATCGTTTCCCGGAGACCACCCGTTCGTGACCGCTGCGGCCGAATTTGGTGAGGCGGTAGTCATTGTCGGCGCGAATGCAGGCGCCGCATTCGGTAAATTCAAGGATCGCGAGCGCAGACTCGCGATCCTTGTCGAGCTCGGCACCGAATGCCTCGGCGCGCACACCGGCGAGGAGCGCGGGCTCGAGGGCTCCAACGTGCTCGGATTCGCGCGCTTCCGGCTGGGAGCAGCACCGCCTTCCG
>Ga0137451_1000246_pt1 | contig 16425 bp, 11 predicted proteins | sample EasRivERMGT500_2_FD_102336 | JGI IMG/M metagenome (GOLD analysis project Ga0137451, IMG submission 102336) | Soil microbial communities from meander-bound floodplain in the East River, Colorado, USA - East River MetaG ERMGT500_2 | ecosystem: Environmental > Terrestrial > Soil > Floodplain ... | reverse complement strand
GGTCTAAAGACCCGGCCTCCATCCAGACGGACCCCACCTCCATATGGCGCGGAACCTGATTGCCCGATACTGCGTTAGAGTTGAGCGTCATGCGCAGAAGAGTCCTCTTCCTCATCACGGCCGGTTTGGCGTTCGGTTTGTGTGGATACGTATTCACGAGCCACGTCGAGGCCCAGAACCAGACACCCGTCCCGACGTTCGCCAAGGACGTCGCCCCTATCCTTTATAAGAACTGCGCCGGCTGCCACCGGCCCGGCGAAATCGGGCCAATGCCGCTGTTGTCGTACGACGACGCCCGGCCCTATGCGGGCGACATTCGCGATCAGGTCAAAGCCGGGCACATGCCACCCTGGCATGCCGATCCGCGCTTCGGCGCGTTTCGCAACGAGCGCAAGCTGACCGACGCGGAGAAGGCCACGATTATTCGATGGGCTGATGGCGGCGCGCCGCGTGGCAACGATCGCGATCTGCCGCCGGTCCCGAAGTTCGCCGAAGGCTGGTCGATCGGCACGCCGGACGCCATCCTCAAGCTGCCGCAGGAGTACGAAGTGCCTGCGAGCGGGACGATCGAGTACCAGTACTTCGAAGTGCCGACGAACTGGACCGAGCCGAAGTGGATTCAGGCGATGGAGGTTCGCCCGGGTGCACGATCGGTCGTGCATCACGTTCTGGTTTACGCGCGCGAGCCGGCGGGTTTGCCGGCGCGACCGCGAGCGCTGCAGCCGGTTCGGACCAACGGCAACGTGCTGAATCTGAATCCGCCAACGCCGCCAGTCATTCCGCCGGCAGGGACACAACCGCCAGTGACACCGCCAACAACTCCGCCTGCAACGCCGCCTGCCGGCGCCGCACCGCGCGTGCTCGGCGGTCTCATCGCATCCAACGCACCGGGCACGAACGCGATGGTCTACGAGCCAGGCACCGCGCTGCTCATTCGTCCAGGCGCCGTGCTGACGTTCCAGGTGCACTACACCGCGTCGGGCAAAGCCACGAAAGATCAGTCGAGCATCGGCTTCATGTTCGCCAAGAACCCGCCGGCAGAGGAAATTCGCGTCGGGCAGTTCATCAACACGCAGTTGCAGCTGCCCGCCGGCGTCAGCGATCAGCGCGTGGACGCGGGCGTGACGGTTCTCGAAGACGTGCACCTGGTCGGCCTGCTGCCGCATACGCACCTCCGCGGCACGCGCTGGGAGTACAAGGTCGTCTATCCAGACGGCCGTTCGGAAGTGATCCTCGCGATGCCGAAGTACGACTTCAACTGGCAGACGTACTTCATGTTCAAGACGCCGCTCGCGCTGCCGAAGGGATCGCGCATCGAATCGTCTGCGTGGTACGACAACTCGGCCACGAACAAGAGCAACCCCGACCCGAAGGTGAACGTGCGTTGGGGCGATCAGACCTGGGAAGAGATGCAGTACACCGGCATCACGTACACCGTCGACAGCCAGAAGAAGCCGGCCGGCGGAACTTCTCCGGCACCTGGGGCGAAGAAATGAGACATCACACGCGTTCGGCGGTCTTCGGTGTTGGCCTGATGTGGCTCGTCGGGATCGCAGCGGTCGCGACGACGGCCGGCGATCAGACGCCGCCGCCCGCGGGCCCGACCTTCACCAAAGACGTCGCGCCCATCCTTTATAAGAACTGCACGCAGTGCCACCGGCAGGGCGAAATCGCCCCGATGGCGTTGCTCACTTACGAAGACGCGCGACCGTTTGCGCGTTCGATTCGCGATCGCGTCCTCGGCAATCAGATGCCGCCGTGGCACGCGGATCCCTCGGTCGGCCACTGGGCGAACGAACGCCGGTTGAGCGATAAAGACAAGGAAACCATCGCCCGATGGGTGGCAGGCGGCGCGCCGAAGGGTAATCCCGCCGACATGCCGCCGGCGCCGAAATACAAGGACGGCTGGAACATCGGCACGCCGGACGTCGTGTTCACGATGCCGGAGACGTACAACGTGCCGGCGTCAGGGACGATCGAATACCAGTACTTCGATGTGCCGACGAACTTCACTGAAGACAAGTGGATCGACTCAATCGAAGTTCGCCCAGGCAATCGGTCGATCGTGCACCACGTGATCGTCTTCTATCAGGAGCCTGGCCAGGACACGCGGACGAACGCGATCAAGTTCGCTGCCGGCATGGGAAAGCCGCGACCGCAACCGGCCGACGATCCCGCTGCTCCGGCCGCACCGGCGCCCGCACCTGCACCCGCCGCGCAACCGCAGCGGAAGCTCGGCAACATGCTCGCGGGTCTGGCGCCCGGCACTGAAGCCGTGACGTTCCCCGCGGGTGCGGCGCGCATGGTCAAGGCCGGCGCGACGCTCACGTTCCAGATGCACTACACGTCCAATGGCACTGCCGGCTCCGACAAGACCAGCGTCGGCATCAAATTTTCCTCGGCGCCGCCCGCGATCGAAATTCGCGAGACCGCGATGATGAATCAGAACTTCACGCTGCCGGCCGGCGTCGCGGGCACCGCCGTCGAAGCCAGTATGACGGTGACCGAGGACGTCACGCTGTGGTCGCTGTTGCCGCATACGCACCTTCGCGGCCGAAGCTGGAAGTACGACGTGACATACCCGGACGGCCGCAACGAAATGGTGCTGTCGGTGCCGGCGTACGACTTCAACTGGCAGACCGAGTACTGGTTCAAATCGCCGCTGAAGCTGCCGAAAGGCTCGAAGCTGCACGCGATCGCGACGTACGACAACTCGTCGACGAACCCTTCCAATCCTGATCCCAGGGCCAACGTGACCTGGGGCGATCAGACCTGGGAAGAGATGATGTTCACCGGCATCGCGTTCAGCGTGGACAAAGACAAGAGATCGAAACAATAGCCTCGGTGCAAGGGCCAGGCATGCCTGGCCCTTACGCGTTCTCGCATGTACCGTGCCCTTGTTCTCCTGCTCGTCCTCGTCATCCTCCTGACGGCACGTACGAGCGCGCACGATCCCATCACCACCAAAGTCACCTGGTCCCGCGAGATCTCTCGCATTGTCGAACGCCGCTGCGCCGGATGTCATCGTCCTGACGGCGTCGCGCCGATGCCGCTGACCAGCTACGAGCAAATCCGGCCGTGGGTGAAGGCGGTGAAGGAAGAAGTCGTCTCGCGACGGATGCCGAAGTGGCCGGCCGCGCGCGGCGTCGGCGACTTCGAGAACGATCGCAGTCTCTCGCCCTTCGAGGTCGAGCTCATCGCCGCCTGGGTTGATGGCGGAGCGCCGAAGGGAGACTCGAAGCATCTCTCGAAGCCGTCGTCCGACGCGAAGCTTCCCAAAGCCGGCATGACACTCAAGCTGCCGGCTCGCCATGCCGCACCGGCGGGCGAGCGCCGCACGTTCGAAGTCGCGACGTCCGCATCGCGCGAACAGTGGGTGACGGGCTGGACGTTCCGAACGAACGACCCCGCGATCGTTCAGGCGGAGTTTGCAGTTGCGAGCGGCGGCTACCTGGGCACGTGGGTGCCGCCTGAGGACGTCGTGCTGATGCCGAACGATGCCGGCGTCCGTCTTCCCGCGGCAGCATCCATCACGGTGACGATCTGGTATCGATCTGAGAAGGCGCAGCTCGACTTTCCCGTTGAACTGCCGCGCCGCGCGCCCGAGCTCGGTCTCATCGTCACGTCCACGCGGCCATCGCGCGAAGCGCGGGTGATCGAGGCATCGTGCGGCGAGACGATCGCACGCGACGCCGGCGAGATCTTCGCGATCCGTCCAGTCAACGCACGTCCCCGCGCGCCGATGGGGCTCGCCATTCGTCGTGCCGGCGGTCCACCGCGTCTGCTCGCGTGGCTTCGCGAATTCGATCCGTCGTATCAGGCCACCTATCGCCTTCGCGATGCGGTGGCGATTGAGGCGGGCGCGCAGATCGAAGTCGCGAGCGACGACGCGTCGTGCAAGGCAATCGTGCAGTACGCAGTACGTAGGGCGGACCTCTCAGGTCCGCCGGTACCCGCCGGGCCTAAGAGGCCCGGCCTACGTACGGATCATTCCACCGCCACCACAAACGCCACAGTAACCACCACACCCCGCCGCTGAAACTGCGCCCACATCTTGTGCAGCCCCGGGCGCGGGAAGGTGACGTCGAACTTCACGTCAGGCCCGGTCGAGCGCGAGTTCAGCGGATGGCTGTGCGTTGCGTCGACGAGATCGGCGCTCGTGACGAACAGATGTCCGGGTGCTCCGAGATACGGTTCGAGGTCTGTGATCGGCGCACCGGATGCAGCGTCGGCCAGCGTGAACGTCAGCGTCTGCTCGCGCCCGGCGACGAGACGCGGGCTTGAAAGTGTCACGCTCACGCTGCCGTCGGTCCTTCGCTGGTCGCTGTCGGCTTGTAGCGCGGCCGGACGCGGAAATGACAAACCGCGATAATCGGCAGTGACGACGGTCGTCTGCAGCAATTGCGGCGTGCCACCGGCTGGATAGAAATCGGCAAAGACTCCGTAGATCCCGACCGCGGGCCACGTCACGTCCAGGCCGAACGCGCCATCGGCAGTCTCTTCCGGATGGAGGTGCTGAAACCACTGCAGATCGCGGCTGACGATGAACAGGTGGAGCAGGCGATCGTGCACGGTCAGCAACGTGGGCGCACGATCCGGCGCTGACGGATTGGTGAGGCGAATCGTCAGACGATCTCGTCCCTGACCGAGCGGCGACGAGTCCACATGCATGCGGTAGTCGCCGAACGCCGGCGGCGGAATCGGCACGAGCGTCATGTTGCAGCGCGGACACGTGCCCGGCGCCGGCGAGCGCACGTCCGGATGCATCGGACACCAGTAGGCGTCCGGATCGAGGCCGGCGTCACGCACGATCTCAATCGGCAGTCCGCCAGGGCCGGACACGACGGTCGCGTCTTCAGACAGCGAGATGATCGACGTGGAGGCCTTGAGCGACGCCACGATCGGTCCGGGATCTGCCGAGGCAAATGCGATGTGCGTGATTTCGTCCGGCATCGAACGTTCGTCGCTCTTGCCGGCAAACGTGATGGCCGGCGCAGGATCGATACCCAGCCGCTCGCGAATCCACGTTCGAGCGCCATTGGGATCGCCGGTCGAGACTCGCGCCGTGATGGTCGCACGCTCGCCGGACCCGGATACTTTGATTGACGCTTTAGCGACTGTTCCGTCGGCGGGGCGATCGTTGCGGTCGAAGAGCAGATACGAGCGGCCGCAGCGGATGCCGACGCCCACGCCTTGCACGACGACCGAGATGCAGCCGTTGGCGCGGACGTATTTCGCCATCGCCGTGGTCGGATCGGCCACGCGCACGTGCAGGTGATGGAAACGGAGCGCCGGTGATTGCGCGCGGGAGGCCGCGGCGACCAGCGCGATCGCCGCGACGACCTGGAGTGCGCGCAGTCGGAACATGCTTACTTCATCTTAGCGACTTCGTCGGGCGGCGTCGGATCCGGCACGTGATTCCTCACCGGCGTAATCGTCTTCAAATACGCAAATACTGCCTTGATGTCGTCGTCGGTCCAGTTCTTGTACACCAGCCACGGCATCGGCGGGAGGATGTCGCGCGCATTGGCGCCCATGTGCTTGCCTTCCCGAATCGCCTTGATGAACATCGCTTCGTCCCACGCGCTGAGGCCGCTGGGATCCGGTGTCAGGTTCGCGGTGTACGAGATGCCCCACGGGCCCGCCCACGCCGTGAACGTGCCGGTCATCGAACCCATCCACATGCCTTCCGTCTTCGGCGGCTTGGTGACCTTCATGCCTTCCGGATGCCCTGACAGGAAACGCGACATGTCCGGTTCGGGCTGATTGTTCGCGCCCATCCTCCAGGGCGTGTGGCAGTCATTGCAGCCGGACGTGTCGACGATGTACTTGCCGCGTTCGACGGGTGTCTTCGCCGGCGCGGTGTTTGCCGCAGACGTCGTCGGCTGGGGCTGTGGCTGAGAGGAATTGCACGCAGCGGCGACGAGCAGGCCGGCTGCACCAATGGCAATCAATCGTGACGGGTTACGCATCGAGGCACTCCAACGACGGGAAAAGTGAGCCCGTCAACCGACCGAGATTATGGTCGGTGTGCGGCTTCTGGGCAACAATCAGGTATCGTTCGGCGTATACCGGACGGTCCCCCTCATGCGGCTTCGTCTCTTCCTGTTTCTCATCAGCGTGATCGTCGCAGTGCCGATAGCACTCGGCGTCGTTATGGCCGTCAACGCGCTCCGCGCGCGGGATGCGGCGACGACGATCGAGCGCATCGCCGCGTCGATGGCGACGCAGCTCACGAAAGACTCATGCGAGTCGGATCCGAACTGGTTCCTCGCGGGACCTCGCGGAGCGCCGCCGTCGCTGGCGGACCGCCAGTTGCCGGACGCCGATGTGCGGCTGCCGCGACCGAGCACGGAAGAGCTGCCCCTCGAGTTCTTTGCGTACAACGATCAGTACGAAGCGAGCAGCACCGCCGGGCCGAGATTTCCCGTCGACTTCCGCAACACCCTGCGCGCGTCGCCGCCAGTGAGAACCGTACGCGGCCCGTTCCAGACATCGGCAGGGCAAGGCGTGCAGATGGCGCGCGCCACCGGCTGGAGTCCCGGTCCGTGCGCGGTGCTCTTGTTCCGGCTGCGGCCGGCGCCGAATCACTTCACCGAATCTCTGATGGTGTTCGTCGGCGCCTTTGCCGCATGTCTCGCGTTCGCGGTCGTCGTCGCGGGCCCGACGATCATGCGCATCGGACGGCTGGCGAAAGAGACGCGCGAATCGGCGCGCCAGGACTTCACCGCCATTGTGCCGGCGTCAGGCGGCGACGAAATCGGTTCGCTGGGCGCGACCTTCAATGAAGTTGGCGCCGACATCCGCCGGCGCATCGTCGACTCGAAGGAACGCGAGGAGGCCTTGCGTCGCTACGTCGCCGATGTCACCGACGGCGTGGCGCAGCCGCTCGTGGAGCTCGAGGCGCACCTCGCGGATCAGAACGCGGTCAGCGCCGAGGCCGCGCGTGTCGAGGCGCTGCGACGCACGCACGAACTGTCCGGACGCCTGTTGAACCTTGCCGCCGTCGCGCAGCTTCGTACGAGTCGTGAGCGCCTGACCAGGGACCGAGTCGACATGAACGCGCTCGTCACCCGCGTGCTCACGGCAAGAACGCAGATGGCCGGGGCGCTCGGCGTGACGACGACCACCGCAATGCCCAGGACGCCCGCGGTGATCACCGGCAACACGGCGCTGTTTGAACGCGCCGTCGCCAATCTCGTGGACAACGCGCTGCTGTACAACCAACCGGGCGGCCGTGTGGCCGTGGAAATTGCGCAGTACGAGGGCCACGGTCGCTTCTCTCTCCGGGTCATCGACACCGGCAGGGGCGTGTCCGACGAGGACTTCACTGGCCTCACGGCGATTCGCCGTTTCCGGGGTGACGAAGGCCGCGAGAAGCGCCCAGGTGTTCCCGGCCTCGGCCTGGCCGTCGCACGCGAGGTCGCCGAACGCTTCGGTTACAGCCTCGAGCTCCGCCGCCCCGCAGCGGGTGGATTCGAAGTGGAGTTCGCGGGCACGGGGAATGAGTGAAGTTGATCGTAAGATTCCCTCGTGCCGTGTCCTGCCTGTAAGGCCGAAATCCAGCCCGGTCAGCGATTCTGCGGAGTCTGCGGCGCGAAGATCGGCGCCTCCGATGATCTGACGGTCATGAGCGACGAGACGCGGCTCGTGGACTCGCCGGCCGCGGCACGCACCGAGGCCGGCGCCACCTCCACGAGCGGCTGGCTCAGTTCATCGGGGTCCATCGACCACGGCCGATTCGGTCCGGGGATGGTCCTCGACACCCGCTATCGAATCATCGGACTGCTGGGCAAAGGCGGGATGGGCGAGGTCTATCGCGCCGACGATCTCCGGCTCGGCCAGCCCGTCGCGCTGAAGTTTCTGCCGCAATTGCTCGCCACCGACGGCAAGCGGCTCGCGCAGCTGCACAACGAAGTGCGCATGGCGCGGCAGGTGTCGCATCCGAACGTCTGTCGCGTGTACGACGTCGGCGACGTCGACGGCCAGCTCTTCCTGACGATGGAGTATGTCGACGGGGAGGATCTGGCGGCGTCGCTCAAACGCGTCGGAAGGTTCCCCGAAGACAGGGCGGTCGAAATCGCGCGTCAGATCTGCGCCGGTCTCGCGTCGGCGCACGACCGCGGCATCATTCATCGGGACCTGAAGCCGGCGAACATCATGATCGACGGCGACGGCCGCGTGCGCATCATGGACTTCGGCCTCGCGGCGGCGGGCGACGTCGAAAACGTCCGCGTCGGCACACCGGCGTACATGGCGCCCGAGCAGCTCGAAGGCCGTGAGGTCACAGAGAAGAGCGACATCTACGCGCTCGGCCTTGTTTTGTACGAGCTCTTCACGGGCCGCCGTGCATTTACTGCGACATCGCTCGCGGATCTCGTGCAGCAGCAGACGTCCGGGGATCTGACGGCGCCGACGGAGATCGTCAAAGGACTCGACCCGGCGATCGAGACCGCGATCGAGCGTTGTCTCGAGCGCGATCCAGCCCGGCGTCCAACCAGCGTGCTCGATGTGGCGAGGGCGCTACCGGGTGGGGATCCGATCGCTGCTGCGCTCGCTGCCGGCGAGACGCCGTCGCCACAGATGGTGGCTGCGGCCGGCGGCGAGGGCGCGACGTTGACGCCCCAGGCCGGCATGAGGTGGCTGGCAATCGCGGCCGTGCTTGCGGTTGTCGTCACCGCCCTCGGCGATCGCGTGTCGCTCGTGGCGCGCATTCCGCTCGTGCGGCCACCGGCGGTGCTCGCCGACAAGGCGGAAGAACTGCGGAAGGAATTCGGCTACAGCGATCCTGTCGTCGATCAGGCCTACGGACTCATCACCGACGGCGAGTACCTCGCGTGGGCCGACCGGCACGGCAGTGGCGAAGCGCGATGGCCGCAGCTGGCCGAGGGCCGCCCGGCGCCGATGCAGTTCTGGTATCGCACCAGTCCCCGCCTGCTGGTGCCGATGCATCCGGGCAGCTCCCGCAATCTCGCCGATCCGCCATTCGGCGGCGTGACAGGCATGACGATCACGAGGCTCGACCTCCAGGGCCGGTTGCTGGGGTTCGAGGCGATGCCGCGGCAGATCGATCCCGACGAGCAGATGCCTGCGTCCACCGTGGATTGGCCGGGCATCATGACGAAAGCGGGTCTCGATCCGGCGGCGTTCGAGGAAGTGCCGCCCGGACGCACGCCACGTTCGTTTGCGGACGCGCGTCACGCATTCCGTGGTCCGCTCGCAGGCACCGATCTCACGGTGACCGTCGAAACCGCGAGCTATCGAGGACGGCCCGTCTACTTCTCGATCATCGGACCCTGGACGTCGGCATCACGGGATCCGGGCGCCGAGTCCGGCGACGACGGCAACGGGCCGGGCCGGACCATCTTCATTTTGTCGCTGCTCGCGATTGCGGCGGTCCTGATGCGCGCCAACCTCAAGAGTGGACGGGCGGATCACCGCGGCGCCTTCAGACTCGCGTCGTTCATGTTCTTCCTGAATCTGTCGATCTGGGCGCTTTCTCCGCACCTGCGCTCCCTGGACGACGAGCGCCAGCGCTTCTTCACCGCCATCGCGTTCGGGCTGTTCCTGGGCGGCGCGATGTACATGATCTATCTCGCCGTCGAGCCCTACGTGCGGCGCGGCTGGCCGCAGGCGCTACGCAGCTGGACGCGCCTGCTCTCAGGCAAGATCCGCGATCCGTTCGTCGGTCGCGATCTGCTCATCGGCATCGGCTGCGGCGTGGCGATGGCGACGCTCGATCGGCTGGATCGGATCGTTCCGGTGGTGCTCGGCTGGCCGGAACCGAATCCTGCCGGAGACCTCGCGTCGAATGCGCTTCTCGGCCTACGGCCTTTTGCAGCGGCGACGCTCAGTCAGATCAACTCGGGAGTTCAAGACGGTCTGCTGACCGTGCTCGCCATCGCATTGGTGCGGGTGTCCGCTCAACGGTTGATGGCGCGATTCAAAATTCAGCGTGTGTCAGTGGACGTTGTGACTGTCGCGATTGCGGTCATCGTGCTTGGACTCCTGACGCTGAACAGTCACTCGGCCGAGGTCCAGCATGCGTGGCTGCCGATTCTCACGACGGAGGCGTCGATCCTCATCGTCCTGTTCCTCATCATTCGCGTCGGGATGCTCAGCGCGGTGTTCGCCTCCTCGGTGAACTTCCTGATCACACGTCTCCCGATCACGTTCGATGGATCCCGCTTCTATGCGGGCCCGGGGTGGGCCGTGTTGCTGGGGATTCTGGTGCTCGCGGCCCTCGGGTTCCTCTGGGCGCGGGCGAATGAACCGCCGTTCGGTCCGCCTTCGCCAGAGGCTTCGGCGTGACAAGGCCGTCCGACGCACGTCTATAATCCCAGCCATGCGACGCCGAACTCTGTTGCAGTCAGTGGCGGCGGTGTTTGCCGTCCAGCCATTCGCGCGCTTGCGGCTGCAGGCGCAGACGACGAATTCCGCCGAGCTGTCGCCCGCGAACATCGCCACGCTCAGAGCCATCGCCGAAGTCGTCCTGCCCGCGTCGATTGGCGCGTCCGGCCGCGACGATGCGGTTCGGAGTTTCGTGACGTGGGTTCGCAATTACAAGGAAGGCGCCGATCGCGGACACGGCTACGGATCGTCGACGCTCACTGCGGCGTCTGGACCGTCGCCGGCGGCGCGATATCCAGCGCAATTCGCCGCGCTCGACAAGTCCGCTGAAGCCCTGGGCATCGCGTCGTTTGCCGGGCTCCCGCCCGATCGGCGACTCCCGATCGTCGAGTCCGCACTGAACACGCCGCAGCCCGTCACGCGTCTGCCGGCCCGGCCGACCGGAGCCAACCTCGTCGCGGACTTCATGGGCTTCTATTTCAACAGCGCCGCTGGTTACGACCTCGCCTACAACGCTGCGATTGGCCGCGATAGCTGCCGCGGTCTCGATGGATCCGAACGCGCACCAGACGCCTGGAGGCCGGGTCTTTAGACCCGGCGACATCCATGGCCAGGTACGAGTGTGACGTGCTCATCGTCGGTGGCGGCATCACGGCCGCCATGGTCTCGCAGAAGCTCGCCGAGCTTCGTCCCACCTGGAAGATCATCGTCGTCGAAGCGGGCAAGCGGCTGTTCGACGCGGACAAGCGGTTCGAGTACCGGCAGCGGAGTCTCGACTACGGTGAGAACCAGTGGCCTGGGGACTTCGTCGCGGACCAGGCGGCTCGCGGCGTCATCTCGCGCACGATGGCCGTCGGCGGATCCGCGCTGCACTGGGGCGGCGTCTGCAACAGGTTCTCGGAAGAAGATCTCCGGCTCAAGTCGATGTACAACCTGGCCGTCGACTGGCCGCTCGAGTGGAAAGAACTCGAGAAGTTCTACTGCGAGGCCGAACGCCGCATCGGCGTGTCGGGCGAGCCGAGTCCGCTGGCGGAAGATGCGCGCTCCGAGCCGTATCCGATGCCGGCGATGGCGAAGACGTTCAACCTGATCCAGCTCGAGAACTGGGCAGAGAAGAGCGGAATTCCGTTCTGGACCACGCCGCAGGCGAAGAACACCGTGGAAGGGTACGGCGGACGCAGCCGCTGCCGCCGATGCAACACGTGCGAGATCTGTCCGACGGGCGCACGCTACTCACCGGACTTCACCTTCAAGCAACTGCTCGACGCCAAGAAGATCGAGCTGCACGATCAGACGCTGGTGCGACGCCTGGTGCTCGATCCGCAGACGTCCCGCATCGCCTCCGCAACCGCCGCGAAAGAAGACGGCACGGACGACAACGTCGAATATCGCGCGCGGACGTTCGTCGTCGCGTCCGGGTACTGCTGGGCGTCACACCTGCTGTTGCTGTCCGCGAACGCGCGTTTCCCGAACGGCCTCGCGAACTCCTCCGATCACGTCGGCCGCTACATGAACGGGCATCTCGCGTATTCGACGACGATCGATCTGGACCTGAAGATCTATCCGGGCATGAACGAGCAACACAGCCTGATCTCACGTCAGTTCTTCCGCTGCCGGACGGATCGGCCGTACGTGCGGCACGACCTGCGCGTCTGGGAAAACGGCGGCGGACGAGGGCCGCAGCTGCGCGATGCGTCCGGCAAGCTGCTGCTGGGCGACGCGCTGGTCGCCGACTGGCGGACGAGGACGTCGCGAGGCACGGCAAGAGTGCGCGGGTACTACGCGGTGGAGCCGGACAAGGACAGCCGGCTGACGCTGGATCCGGCGACGAAGAACCGCTGGGGCGATCCGCTGCCGGTGATTCAGCATCGCATCGATCAATCCACGCAGCTGCGCGCGAGCGCGACGCGGGAGCATTTTCAGAAGTTGTTTGCCGATCTCGCGAAAGCGAACGATGGGCGGATGGGCAACGTCGGCCCGCTCAACTATCAGGACCACCCTGGTGGCGGCTGCCGCATGGGCAGTGACCCCGCGACGAGCGTGGTCACGAGCGAAGGCCGCACGCACGACCACGAGAACCTGTGGGTGGTGGGGTCGCCGACGCTCCCGACCGGGGGCTGCACGAACGGCACGCTGACGTTCGTGGCGCTGGCGCTGAGATCGGCTGCGGCAGTCGGGCGTTAAAAGGTTAAAAGGGGTCAGACCACGGGGTCAGACCACTTGGTGCGACCCCGGGGTCTGACCCCATGGTCTGACCCCTCTATCCTCTATCGTGCGATTGATACCAGCAGGACCAGGGCGATCTGCATGCCGCGCAGGCTGGCGGCTTTCTCCACATCAATCCACTCCGCCGGCGCATGCGCTTCGCCGCCGCTGCCGCCGGAGTCGATCGTGATCGCCGGAATGCCGAGACTGATGGGAATGTTCGAGTCCGTGCTGCTGTAGCTGGTCTTCGGCGTCAGGCCCGCCGCGCGAATCGCGGACGCGGCCGTGGCAACCAGCGGCGACGTTACCGGCGTCTGACCCGATGGCCGGTCACCGATCAGCTTGAGCTCGACGGTCACCGAGCCCCGCGCCTTCGATCGCGCGGCATTTTCCTCGTCCACGGCCTGCTGCATCAGCCGCTTGAATGTCTCGTCCAGCTTCGTCAGCTCGTCCGGCGACTCCGAGCGCATGTCGACGTCCATCCACACTTCGAACGGGATCGAGTTCACCGACGTGCCGCCACCCACCACGCCCACGTTGAACGTCGTTTTCGGCGACGCCGGCACCGTGACCTTCGAGAACAGCGCCATGGCCTGGCCCATCGCGAACGCGGGATTCACGAGGCCGAACGCGCCGTAGCTGTGACCGCCGGGTCCCTTGAACGTCGCGCGGTACCGCTTGCTGCCGACGCCGCCGTTCGTGATCGACTCGCCACCGCCGGTGCCGTCAATCGAGATGAACGTCTTGATGCGGTCCTTGTACGGTCCCTTCATGAACAGATGCTTCACGCCGCGCAGATCGCCCGCGCCCTCTTCGCCGACGTTGCCGACGAACAGGATGTCGCTCGACGTCTGCACACCGGCGGCGTTCATCGCGCGGATGATCGCGAGCAGCACGGCGAGCGATCGCGTGTTGTCGCCGACGCCCGGCGCGGCCAGGCGCGTGCCGTCGCGCTTGACCCGGACATCCGTGCCTTCAGGAAACACGGTATCGAGATGCGCGGCCACGGCGACGAGCGGTCCGCCGCCCGTGCCTTTGCGCAGGCCCATCACGTTGCCCTCGGCGTCGCGCTCGACGTTCGTCAGGCCCGCGCCGCGCAGCAGCGACAGATACGCCGCGCCGCGCTTGTCTTCCTTGAACGGCGGCGCCGGAATCTCCGTCAGCGTGACGACGTCGGCCACCATCTTCTCGTGGTCGCGGTCGAGAATCGTCAGCGCTTTGGCCACGCTCGCGTCGTCCATCACGCGCTTCACCGCGGCGTCGGCGTTCGGATCTGGCGGCAGCGCTGGTTCGGGTTGGCGTGCCGGCGAGCTCGTCGACGAACTTGGCGCGGGTGCGGGTGTTGCCGCCGGCGCCGGGTTCGAGCAGGCGATGGTCGTGAGGGAAAAGAGGGCGAGCGTGCACGAGAACAGGCCGGGTGTTCGCATCATTTTTCTTTGACCAGCGCGTCGATTTGTCGCGTCAGCGTCGCTTCGCTCGACTTGTCGTACCCGCCCATCATGAGGCGAATGACGCCGCGCCGATCGACGAGCACGATCTGCGGCAGACCGTCGACCTTGTAGTTCACCTGATTCGGGTTCTCGTCCGGACTGTGGACCCCGTCGGCGACGGCTACCGGCGCGTTCAGGTGCGTGGCCGCGAAGTACTCGCGATCGCGCGCGAACTCGGCGTCACCCGTGATGTTGGTTTCCTTTTCGTAGAACCCGTACATCTCCGTGGCCAGCACGACGCGGAAGCCTGCCGGCCCGTATTTGTCTCGAAGACGCACGAGCGCGGGGTACGTCTCCTTGCACGGAATGCACCAGTGCGCGGAGAACTCGAGCAGCGTGACCTGTCCTTTGAGATCGAGCGTCTTCGTGCCCGTGGGCACGTTCAGCCAGCGCGAGGCCGCGAGCGGCGCCGCCGGTTTGCCGACGAGCTGCAGGCGCTCGAGGTCGCCCTTCACGCTCTTCACGGCCGTCGGAATCTCCGGCAGATCCGTGGACACTCGTTTCAGCAACGCGATCGCGCGCGTCGTCTCGCCGCGGCTGGCCCAGATCCGCGCGAGATTCAGATACGCGCCGACGATCGGCGACTTGTTGTCGGACCGCTGGGTCCCGCTGATGCGCTTCGCCGCCTCGATCGACCACGTCGCGTGCTTCGCTGCGCCGTCCGGTTGACCGTCGGTGTCGTAGGAGACGCGCATCCGCTGGTGCGCGGTGAACTGCTGGTTGATCGCGCTTGCGGCGGGCAGCCGATCGAGCTGCGCGACGAATCCTTCCAGCCGTGCGTCGCGCTCGGCGCCTGGTGGGTCAGCGAGCCCGGCCTGGACGGCCGCGAGCAGCACGGTCGCGCGGTCGCGCCCGGCGAGATTCGGCGCCGTCAGCGCACGCGTCACAGCGGCCTGCAGCCGATCGTACTGGCCGGCCATGTTGTAGAGCTCGACGAGGCTCGCGAGATCGGCTGGGGCGGCAGTCGCGAGATCGAACCGCGCCGTGCACTGTGCGGCCAGACCCTTCTGCGCGCCGACGATCCCTGACACCGCGCTGATCGACGGCGGCGCCGCGGCGGCGTCCCGCTGCGCCTTCGCGACCCTGCTGCGCACCGCCGCCAGGCACTCCGTCGGCGTCTTCGTCGCCTCGAGCGACCCTTGAGAGAGCTGTCCGTCGAGAGACACCCGCCCCGTTTGCGGTGGCGGCGGTGTTGTCTGCGTGTGAACCAGCGCTGCGAGGAGCAGAAGACTCGGAAGCATTACTTCTCTTTGAGCAAGTCCTCGATCATCTTCGCGATCTTCGCCTCGTTCGCGTCGTCGTACCCGACCATGACGAGGCGAATGCGTCCCTGCTTGTCGATGAGATGGATCTGCGGAATGCCGCCGACCTTGTACGCGGTGTCGTTGGGATCCGGCGCCGGCAGGTATTCAATCTTGCCGTTCACGGACTTGACGGTGACGTGATCGCCGACGGCGATCGGCACATCGAGACCGTGTTCCGCGAAGTAGGTCTTATCACGCGCGAACTCGGCCTCGGCGTCGAGCGGGCGCTCCTGCTGGAAGTAACCGTACAGCTCGGTGACGAGCACCACCTGGAATCCCTGCGGGCCGTACTTCGCGCGCATGCGGTTCACGCCCGGGTAGCTCTCCTTGCACGGCACGCACCAGTGCGCCGAGAACTCGAGCAGCGTGACTTTGCCTTTGAGATCGAGGGTCGTCTTGCCGGCCGGCATGTTCAGCCAGCGCGGCGCAGTGATCGGCGCGCCGGTGGTGCCGACGAGCTGGAGCCGTTCGAGTTCAGGCTGGATGCGTGAAGCAGCGCTGGGCACGTCTGCGAGATCGGTCTTCGCGCGGTTCAGCAGCGCGATGGCCTTGTCGTTCATCCCCTGGCCGCCCCACGCCTGCGCCATGTTGACGTAGGCGCCGACCACCGATGGCCCGAACTTCTTCCGCTGTTCGGGTGAGAACTTCTTCATCGCGTCGATCATCCACGTTGAGTGTTTGATGATGCCGGCGTCGATGTCGTCGTACCGGTAGTACCCGTTCAGCGAGTTGTGCGCAGAGAACGCCTGCTCGAGGACCGCGTTCGAAAGGCCGTCGAGGTTGCCCACGAGCGACTCGAGATAGGAATTGCGCTCAGCGCCGATCGGCTCCCGGAGGACGGACTGAATCTTCAGAACGAGCAAGGCGGCGCGGTCAGCTTCCGACAGCGACTTGACCTTCAGCCCGTCATCGATGGTCTTCTTGGCCTCAGCCGGCATCGCTGCGTCCGTGTATAGCAACGCGAGATCCGCCAGAGAGCTCTGGGGCACCGTCGACGCATTGAACTTCGCCGCGCACGCCTTGGCCATGGCCAACCGGTCCGCACTGATCTTCTGACTCAGTTGTGTGCGCTGCGC
>Ga0137451_1000245_pt1 | contig 16444 bp, 5 predicted proteins | sample EasRivERMGT500_2_FD_102336 | JGI IMG/M metagenome (GOLD analysis project Ga0137451, IMG submission 102336) | Soil microbial communities from meander-bound floodplain in the East River, Colorado, USA - East River MetaG ERMGT500_2 | ecosystem: Environmental > Terrestrial > Soil > Floodplain ... | reverse complement strand
CATCGGACGCGCGACTCCGGTCGTGACCGCCTCGGGCTCCCCGCGCACTTCCCCGGTCGTCTCGTCGAGCGAGATCCGCCAGAGATCGGGGCCGCCCCGCCGGTCGCTCAGAAAGTAGAGCGCCCGTCCGTCGGGGGACCAGAACGGGTCCCAGTCGGCAACCGCGTCGCGGGTGATCGGAACGACCGGTCCGCCCTCGGCAGGAATCGTCTTCAGGTCGCGCTGCCCCTCGTCGGCGGCCCAGAAGGCGATGCGAGCTCCCGACGGGGACCAGACGGGCTGCACCGCATCCCCCTCGTAGATCTTGTTCTTGGTGCCGGTCGCCACGTCGACGACCCACAGGCTCGCGACCGTGTTGCGCGCGAACGGGTTGACGACCCGCTCCGTCGAGTAGACGACCTTCCGGCCGTCGGGGGACCAGGACGGATGCGCGCCCTCGGTCGCGATGCGCTTCGGCGATTCCCCCGTCGCGCCCATGACGAACACGCCCCCGCCCTCCCGGTCCGAGCCGAACGCGATCCGTTCACCGTCGGGGGAAAACGCGGGGTCGTACTCGTTCGCCGCAGATGCGCCGGTCAGGTTGACGGCGTTCTCCCCCCCGACGCGCTGGAGGAAGATGTCCTCGTCCCCGCCGTCCGCCGCGACGTAAAGAAGGTTCTTTCCGTCCGGACCCAGGTGGGACGCGTACTGCGGGCCGGGAATGTCCGTGAGCTGCGTCAGCGAGGCGACACGGATCGAGCCCGCAGCTTTGGAGCTCGCCCCGGCGGGACGCGCGAGCCACGCGGCTCCCGCCAGCGCGCCCAGAACGAGACCGGCGGCAACCGCAACAGTCAACGGAATCCAGGGGCGCCGCGGAGCGGACGTAGGTTCCGCGACCGCGCCTTTGTCCTCGCCGATCTCCTTGAGGATGATGGCGACGTCCGCCAGGTCGCGTACCCGCTCCCGCGGGTCCTTCACGAGCAGGCGCCGGAGCACCCGCTCGAGCCGAGGGCGTGCGGCGGGAGGGAGGGCGGCCCAGTCGGGATCTTTGTGGACGATCGCCGCCAGGACGTCGGTGACGGTCTCCCCCTCGAAGGCCGCCCTGCCCGCGAGCATCTCGTAGAGGAGGCAGCCGAACGCCCAAACGTCGGTGCGCCGGTCCACCGGCTTGCCGCGCGCCTGTTCGGGGCTCATGTAGGCGGCGGTGCCGAGGATCATCCCGGCGGCCGTCCCGGCCGTCGTCATGGTCATCGATCGCGTCGAGCCGCCGGGGCCCGACACCGCGAGCGGTCCGTACGTCTTCGCAAGACCGAAGTCGAGCACCTTGACCTTGCCCTCGTGCGTGATCTTGACGTTGGCGGGCTTCAGATCGCGGTGCACGATCCCGCTCTCGTGCGCGGCGTGGAGTGCTGCGGCGACTTGCCGCGCGGCGTCGAGCGCCTCGTCGAAGGGAAGCGGGCCGCGTGCGATCCGCCGCGAGAGGTCGTCCCCGGCAACGAGCTCCATCGCGAGGAACCGGACGCCATGCGCGTCGTGGAATCCATAGACGGCGGCAACGTTGGGGTGATTGAGCGAAGCCAACGCCTTGGCCTCGCGCTCGAAGCGGGCGAGTCGCTCCGCATCCGCGGCGAACTCCGCGGGGAGGATCTTGACCGCGACCTCGCGGTCGAGCGTCGCGTCCTGGGCGCGCCAGACGACACCCATCGCTCCCTCGCCGATCTTCTCGACGAGGCGGTAGTGGAGAAGCGAGGCGCCGGGCGCGAGGCTCACCGCGCGCCCTTCGTCTTTTCCGCGAGCTCGCCCGTGAAGCCGAGGACCACGGACAAGCGGTGAAGCTCGTCTGATTCCTCGTCACCTCGCAGGACCACGAATTGCCGCCCGTCCGGCAGGATCTCGTTGACGTAGACATTCAGATTCTGCGCGTCGAAGACGAGCGAGGGTGATCCGGGTGACGGCGGGGCCGTTGCCGTGAGCGGAAGCGACATGATGCGGCCGCCCAGGTCGTCGTACCGGATCGCGCGTCCGTCCGCGCTCCAGAAGGGGCGCCGTCCTCCCGCCCTCGTCACGCGGAGCCTCTCGCCGACCGGGGAGCCTCCTCGGAAGGCCGCGACATAGACCTCGAAGCGCCCCGATTCGTCCGAAGCGTAGGCGAGCCATCGGCCGTCGGGGGACAAGGTCCCCTCGAGATCGTTCCCCGACCCCGTGACGATCGGCTTCAGCTCCGAGAGCGCCCCGCCCGCCGCCGGGACCGGCAGGAAGTAGATGTCGCGCTTCTGGTCCGCTCCGACCCGTTCGGCGATCACTCCGGAGCCGTCGGGGGCGAAGCTCGTAAGCTGCGTCTGGATGTCGTCGATGGGGGAGCTGGCGATGCGTCGCGCCGGAGCGCCGGTGTCGAGGTCGATCGCGTACACGCCGTCCTCGGGGTGGTGCCCCCGTCGCCCGAAGACGACGGTACGACCGTCCCTCGTGAGGAGCGGCGTGAAGAGGTCCGCGTCGGCAATCGCATGGATCCGGCGGAGACCTGGCCGATCGAGCTCTCCCGTCCACAGCTCGTCGATCCCCTGACCGTTGGTGATCGTCGTGACGAACCGTCGGCCATCCGCCGAGTTGGCGTGGGCGCTCTGGTAGGCGTGGCGCTCGTCGGTCACGGCGGTCACGGTTCCGGCGGCGTCCACGAAACCGAGGCGGCGGCCCTCGGCGGTCCTCCCGCCGGGCGCGAACACGAGCACGCCGTCGTCCGACAGCTCGAACCTCGCCGGCTGGAAGCCGAACTCCGTGCGAACACCGCTCGCGAGGGGGACCGGCGTGCCGGTGAGCTTCAGGGTCTTCGGGTCGAACCCCACCGCGAGGAGCGTGTCGCCTCGCGAGAAGACGATCTGGCCCGTGGCGGGCGAATAGACCGGGAATCCCCCGTCATCCAGGAGATAGGTCACGCGGGCGGCCTTGAGGTCCAGAACGCCCAGCCGGTAGTACCAACCCTTCGCGCCGTACGCGATCGTGTGCAGGAGGATGGCGTCGTCCCCGGGCAGGGCCAAGGCCGCGAGCGTGATCGGGCCCGGCTCCCCCGCGAGGTCGACCTTGACGGCGGGCCCCGGCCCACCGCCGCTCCCCGGAATCCGGACCAGGCTCGTTCCGTCCTCGAGCACGACGAGGTCGTCGTTGTGGAGGACGCTCCCCGCGGTCCAGCGCGGATTCCAGGACGTCACCGTGAACGGCGGCGCACCGCCGTCCACGCGCACGCGCATCAGGTTGAGCTGCTGCGATCCGAGCGTCGCGGGAATCCCGGCGAGGATCGAGCGGCCGTTCGCGGAGAAGCCGAAGCTTCCGGGGACCCCCTCCGTCCCCGGCACGGCCATCATCGTCCCCGAGTCGAGCTTGCGGACGTAGATGCGCGGGGGCGGCGGTGTCTGGCCGGGAGGAACTCGTGGAACGCCGATCGCAGCGACCGCGGAGCCGTCGGGACTGATGTGATAGTCGGTGACGCGCACGTCGGACGGGAAGTCGAGGTCGAGCCGCACGGCCCTCCGCCCCGCGGCCACAGGCGATCGAGAAGCGACGAACCAGCCGAGGACGATTCCCCCGAGCACCGCGCCGAGGACGACCGCGACCTGCGCCCAGCGCGGTACCGACCGCGGTGCCGCGGCTCCCGCTTCAGCGGCCGGCAGGACGCGCACGCGTCCCGAAGCGGTGCGGTCGGCGAGCGCCTCCTGGAGCTCGAGGCGCGCGTCGCCGATGTCCCGCATGCGCCGCTTCGGGTCCTTCTCGAGACAGCGCTGGATCACCTCGCGTACCTTCGCCGGGGTCGAGGCGGGAAGCGCGCTCCAATCGGCGTCCCGCGCGAGGACGGCGGCGAGCGTGTCGGAGATCGTCTCGCCGTCGAAGGGCCGGAGGCCCGTGAGCATCTCGTAGAGCACGCACCCGAACGCCCAGATGTCGGCGCGCTTGTCCACGCCCTTGCCGCGGGCCTGCTCGGGGCTCATGTACGCGGCGGTTCCCAGGATCACCCCCGCGACCGTTCCGAGCGAGGTGATCGTCGGCGACATCGCCGCGTCCCCGCGTGACCCGGACGAGGTCGCCGACTCGATCGCCTTCGCGAGGCCGAAGTCGAGAACCTTGACCCGGCCCTCGGGCGTCAGCCTGATGTTGGCGGGCTTCAAGTCGCGGTGGACGATTCCCTGGTCGTGCGCCGCCTCCAGCGCCTCGGCGATCTGCGCGGCGATCTCCATCGCTTCGGAGAAAGGGACCGTCCCCTGCTTCAGCCGCTCCGCGAGGTCCTCCCCGGCCACGAGCTCCATCGCCAGAAAGCGGACGCCGTCGGCGTCGTGAAGTCCGTATATGCCGGCGATGTTCGGATGGTTGAGGGATGCGAGCACCTTCGCCTCGCGCTCGAAGCGCGCGAGCCGGTCGGGATCGGAGGCGAGCGACGCCGGCAAGAACTTGATCGCGACGTCACGACTCAGGGTCGTATCGGTCCCCCGCCAGACCTCACCCATCCCGCCCTGGCCGATCTTTTCGGCGAGGCGGTAGTGCAGCAGCGATGCCCCGGCGCTCACGCTCAACGGAGTTCCCCCACGAGATGGACGGGAGTGTAAGCTAGCCGCGGCGTATGTCCGACCCCGGCAACGACGAAACGATCCCTCCGCCCCTGCGCGGGACCGCGCACGTCGCGGCGCCGGCCGCTTCCGCGCGTGCCACCGAGCGCGTCGAAGTGGATGCGTCGGGGCTGTCGGACCGCGGCAAGGTGCGGGCCGACAACCAGGATCATTTCTACCTCGCGCGGATGGGCCGGTTCTCCGACATCCTCGCGACGAGCCTGCCCGCTGGGGTGCTCCCGGAGCACCTCGAGGAGACGGGCTATGTCGCGGTCGTCGCCGACGGCATGGGCGGCCACGCCGGAGGAGAGGTCGCGAGCCGCACGGCGATCAGCCTCTTCTTCCACTTCCTGTTCGATACTCCGGATTGGGTCCTCAAGGTGGACGACGAGAGCGCGCAGAAGATCCTGGAACGGGTCAGCGAGCGCTACCGGAACCTCGACTCGGTTCTCGCGGAGCGTGCCGAGGTCGATCCGAAGCTGCGCGGCATGGGAACGACCATGACGCTGACCTACAGCATCGGCTTCGATGTGTTCCTGGCCCACGCGGGAGACTCCCGCGCGTACCTGTGCCGCGCGGGCTCCCTCGAGCAGCTCACGCGCGATCACACGCGGGTGCAGGAGCTGGTGGATGCGGGGATGCTCAGCCGCGAGGAAGCGGCGACCCACAGGCTGCGCAACGTGCTCACCAACGTCCTGGGAGGGGGCGTGCCCCTCACCGACGTCGACGTGCACCGCGCCCGCCTCGCCCCCGGGGACATCGTGCTGCTCTGCTCGGACGGGCTCTACGACGTGGTCCGAGACCAGGAGATCGCCACGACCCTCGGTGCCGCCGCCTCGGCCGCCGCGGCCTGCAGCTCGCTCGTCGAACTCGCGCTGGAGCGCGGCGCCCCCGACAACGTCACCGCGGTGGTATTGCGCTACGACTAGTCACAGGTCGACGATCACGCGAAACCCGCCGTACAGCATCCGCTTCACGTCGAAGGGCATCTCGGTGTTCTTCATCATCCCCAGCAGGCGCACGTCCTTCATGACCTTGGCGTTGACCTGATCGCGGTGCTTGCGCGAGCGGTAGACGATCCACGAGAAAAGGACGGTCTCGCCCGACTTCACGGACGCGCCCTTCGAGAAGGAGCGCATGCCGCTCTTCACCTTCAGGTCGTCGCCCGCGCACTCCCGGTATTCGAGCGCGCCGTGCTTCTTCCAGATGCGCCCCGCCCGGCGCGACATGCGGCGGTAGGCGTCGAGGTTCTTCTTCGGAACCGGTAGCAGGAATCCGTCAACGTAGCGCGCCATCGCCCCTCCTGAGCATCGCGTCCAGGCTCCAAGGCCCCGGACCTGCCGACGAGATGTAGAGCCAGATCCAGCAGAAAAGCGCCGACGCGGTGCCTTGGTTGACCACGACCCAGAACCCGTTCGGCGCGTGGAACTGGAAGTAAGCGACGGCCATCTCCCCTGCCAGGATGAACGCGACCGGACGCGTGAACAGACCGAGGAGCATCAGCGCTCCACCGAACGCCTCGAGCACGCCGCCGATCCAGATCTCCGAGAAGACCGGTGCCGTCACCCCCTGGGGCATCGGAATCGGGAACGCGAACAGCTTCACCGTGCCCGACTGGATGAAAAGGAACGCCGAGACGATACGCAGCAGACTGAGGAGCCGGGGGCTCCAGCCCTTCCATCTCGCGACGAGCTCGTTGTTGGCCACGCTGACCTCCTTGCCGCCCCACGCTACCCCGACTCCTCCGGCCTCCGCTATCCTCACCGCGCTCATGGGCCGCCGGACCGAGATCCTCCTGTTCGCCGCGGCCCTCGCCGCGTACGGCTGGTTTCATCAGGGGGGCGGCTGGAGCCAGAACGCCCGCTTCGCGATGGTCCGCGCCGTCGTCGAGCGTGGGACCGTTTCCGTCGACGACTTCCTGATCTACCGGGCCTCGCCGGGGGGCCGCCTCTCCCGGGTGCCGGTGTCGGACGGAACGTTCGAGCGCGACGGCCGTCGCGTCGCGCTGGCCTGGGAGAGGGGCCTGCGCGTTACAGGCGAAGGGGTCGACGCCGGGAGCGTGCCCGTGCGCGCGGTCGCCGTCTCGGGCGACCTCGTGTTCGCGCGCGGCCGGTTCCACCCCAACAAGGCGCCCGGGGCGGCGCTCGCGGCCGTGCCCGCCTACGCGCTCGTCCATCTCGCGGAACGGACGCTGGGGATCGACCCGGACTCGCCCGGCGCGCTCGCGGTGGGAGCTTGGCTGACGGGACTCCTGTCGGTCGGGCTCCTCGCGGCGCTCGGTGTCGTGTTGTTCCACCGCATCGCGCGGGAGTACACACCGGATCGTCCGAGCACAGCACTGCTCGCGACCCTCGCGTTCGCCTTCGGGACGATGTATTTCCCCTACGCGACGATGCTCTTCGAGCACGACGTGGTCGCGGCCTGCCTGGTGATCGCCTTTTACGGGATCCGCAAGGCGCGATCGGCGGGGCCGGCCTGGGCGGTCCTCGCCGGTGCCGCGGCGGGATGGGCGGCGATCACGAACTACGTCACCGCCGTCGTCGTCGCCGTGCTGGCGGTCTATCTCGTCGCCACGCACCGCGAGCGACGCGCGTGGGCGGGGTACGCCGCCGGCGCGCTCGGTCCGTTCCTGGCGATCTGCGCCTACAACGCCGCCTGTTTCGGCACGCCGTTCACGACCAACTACGCGGCGCAGAACCCGCTGTTTCAGACGGCGGGGAGCTGGCTCGGCGTCTTCGTCGCCCCCGACCCCAAGGTGCTCCTCGCGGTGACCTTCTCCCCGTTCCGGGGGCTGTTCGTCTCCTCGCCGGTTCTGCTCGTGGGACCGGTCGGACTGTGGATCATGCTGCGCGACCGGCGCCTCCGCGCCGATGGCTGGGTCTGCGCGGCGATCGTCGCGTTCTACCTCCTCTTCACGATGAGCTTCAACGCGTGGCAAGGAGGGAACGGGGTCGGCCCGCGCTACCTCGTCCCCGCGGTCCCGTTCCTCTGCCTCGCGCTTCCGCTGGCGATCACGCGCCTGCCGCGGCTGACGGCGGGGCTGGCGGCGATCTCGATCGCGCTCACGGTCCTGGTGACGGCGGTCGACGCGCAGGCGCCCGTCGTCGACGTCCCGGGACGGCCGCTGTGGAAGGCGAGCCCGGTCACCGAGTACGTCCTTCCGCTGTTCGTGTCGGGCCGGGCGGACCCGCTCCTCGACGCCGTGGTCGAAGCGACCGCGCGGCGAACCGGCGAGGACGCGCGCGCGCTGAGGGAGCGCGTCGTCCGGGGGGACGCGGCGGGCCTGCCGCTCGCCCTCGTCCACGGTCCCGTCTCGGCCAACCCCATCGGCATGTACGAGGCATGGTTCTTCACCTCGTTCCCGCCGGGCTCACCCGAGGCCGCGGGCAATTCCTTCAACGCCGGAGAGATGATCTTCCCCGAAAGCCGGCTGAGCCTCCTGCCGCTCCTGCTGTTCGAGGGCGCGCTCGCCTGGATGATCCTCAGGCGAGGCTGAGGGAGCGGCAACGCTGAATTCTTTCAATGTCGGTGAATCCGTCCGCCCGCGCTCGCGTTTTTCCTCTTCGTCATGACACTCGAGACGCCCGTTTTCCGATAACCCCATTGAGGGGGTCGGCCATGTCACATTCCAAGCGTCTCGTCGTTCTGAGCGTGTTCCTCGTGCTCCTCGCGTCGATCGCGATCGGGTCGGGGGTCCCGCCGATCGGCGACTTCCTCACCGTCCGGGAAACCCCGGTGGAGGACGTCACGCCATCGCCCGCGGCCTCCGCGGACATGCCGTCGCGGTTGACGCCGCTGCGCGTCCGATTCACGGGCGCCGGCGGAGCGGGAGATCCCGCGGCGGTGATCGACCGTGACACGCGTACGGGGTTCTCGGCGGGCGGTGCGTTCACCCTCATCTTCGACCTCGAGCAGGCGCAAGTGGTCGCCGGCATTCGCGTCTTCGGACGGCCCGACGCCACGCTTTCGGTCGCCTGCGCGTCGGGCGAGGGATGGATGGCGGTGCCGGGGCTTCAGGACGTGAGGGCCTCGTTCTTGGCACCGGGCTGGAATGACCTCGCCGCGACACCGGCCTGCGCGACGTCCGCCGTCCGCGTGGACGTCGCCTCCGCGGCGGGCGAGACCGTTTTCCCCGAGATCGAGATCTGGGGAGCCGGCACCCCGGTCGTCCCGGCGGCGCCGCAGGCGCTCCGCACGTATCCGGAGCCGAGCTTGCCGTGGTCGCTCCGCTCATTCGACGCGGCTCTTCCCGAGTCCACCGTCGAGGGATCGGCCGTGACCGCGAGCCTCGAGATCCCGCGGACCGCGGCGCAGTTTCGCCGCGCCTACCTCCTTTACAAACTGAACGGGCTGTCCTCGTGGCGCGCGGTACCGCGCCGGATCAACGGGCGACCCGTCCAGGGCGGGGTCATCGACACGCCGGCGGTCGACTGGTCGCCGCAGATCGAGCGGATCAACCCCGACTGGCTCCGCGAGGGAACGAACGAGATCGCATTCCTTCCGAAAGACGGTGCCGAGCCGTACACCGTCCGGGACGTCCGCCTGCTCGTGGAGCTGGACACGGGCGCGAACTCCGTGGAGCTGGCGTCGACACCTGAGGAGCCTGAGACCTCGCGCGGCGCCAACCCTGCCGTGGACGGCGAGCTTGCGACCCCATGGACGCCGTTCCCGCCCTCGGCGAGCCCCGGGTCGCGCTCCGCGCTGGCCCTCACACTCGACCGCGCCGTCGAGACGGCCTCGCTCGGGCTACTCCTCAAGTCGGCTCCTTCGGGGTCGATCCAAGTGCAAACGGTCGGCGAGGACGGCACCACGCACACCGTCGGGGCGCGGAGCGGCACGGAGCTGCGCGCGGGCTGGAACGTCATCCCGCTCGAGCCCGGCTTCGCGGCGCCCCAGCTCCGAATCTTGTTCGAGGCGGGTGCTTCGGGCGGATGGGAGCCCCTCGAGATCGTTCCGCTGGGAAGTGGCGTCGGCGGGCGCGCCGAACCGCCGTCGCTGACCATCGTCTGGCCGTTTCGGGGCGAGTTCATGGCGCGCGAAGCGGTCGTCCGCGGCTTCGTGACGCCGGACCCAACCGGGTTGCCCGTGCGGGTGACGATCGGTACATCCGTCGTCGAGACCACGGACGGCGCCTTCGGAGCCACCGTCTCGAAGGACGACGTCGGCTTCTTCGACGACCCGGACGAAGCGCCGTGGTCGATCGGCATCCAGGCGCTCTACGCCGGGGGCCGCACGCTCGCGCGCACGGTCCGCCTGACGAACGCGCTCGAGGGCCCGCACTCGATCGACGGGCAGCTCTTGGGCTCGCGCTCGTTCTCCGTCCAACCCGGCCAAGCGAAGAAGATCCGGCACGACGGCGCGGGGCTCGACCTCGAGGCCGGCTCGGTGGACCGTCCGAAGGACGTGAAGATCACCCCGCTGCGGGATCAAGACCTGCCCGCGCTCGATACCGGCATGACGAACGTGACGAAGGGACCCCGGCGCGGGTACCGCTTCGAGCCGCACGGGAGCCGCTTCGCCAAGCCGCTGCGCGTCTCGCTCCCGTACGACGCGTCGCTGGTGCCGGAGGGGATGACCGAGGACGACGTCACCACGTTCTACTTCGATGATCAGACGGGACGCTGGGTCCCACTCGACCGCGTGGCGGTCGATCCCGGAGCGAAGACGGTGGTCAGCATCACCAACCATTTCACGGACATGATCAATGCGACGCTCTCCGTCCCCGAGCATCCCGAGCTGCTCTCGCACCAGCCGACAATGTTCGCGAAGGTCCCGCCGGCGGACCCCGCGGAGCGGATCGTGCTCATCGAGCCTCCCAAGGCATCGAACTTCGGCGAGGCCAGGGTCACGTACCCGCTCGATCTCCCGCCCGGTCGCTCGAAGATGACCCCCGAGCTGCGCATCGACTACGCCTCGACGGGGAGTAACGGGTGGCTCGGCATGGGATGGAGCCTGTCGATCCCCTCCGTCGCCCTCGACACGCGGTGGGGCGCGCCGCGATTCGACGCTGCCCTCGAGACCGAGACCTACACGCTCCATGGCGAGCAGCTGACCCCGCTCGCCCACCGCGAAGCACTCGAGCCTCGCACCGCCGAAAAGACGTTCCACTTCCGCCGCGAGGGCCGCTTCGCCCGCATCGTCAGGCACGGCGACCGGCCGGCCAACTACTGGTGGGAGTCGACGGACAAGGACGGCACGGTCTCCGTGTTCGGAGGCGATCTCGACACGACCCTCGCCGACGACCAGGGACGCATCACGCGCTGGCTCCTGCGGGAGAAGCGCGATCCCCACGGAAACGGGATTTCCTTCGGCTATGCGCGCGTGGACGACCCGGGCCTCATGAGCGGCACGGTCCCGGGACGGCAGCTCTACCTCCAGACCATCCGGTACACGACTTCCGGCGGCGACGCGGGGCTGTTCACGGTGCGCATGATCCGCAACGCCGACCTCGGCGAGCCCCGGCGCCCCGACGTCCTGATCGATGCCCGCGGCGGCTTCAAGGAGGTCACCTCCCAGCTGCTTCGGCGCATCGTCGTGGATCTCGGGGGAGCGACGATCCGCTCGTGGGATCTAGCCTACCGCCGCGGCGCCTTCGAAAAGACGTTGCTGGACTCGGTCACCCAGCGCGGGTCCGACGGCTCGGTCCTGGCCACCCACCGGTTCGCCTACTTCGACGACGTGAGGGACGGTGCCGCGTACACGGGCTTCGCGCCGACCGAGACCTGGAGCACCGGCGCCGACGGCGTTCGCTCTACCGCGGTGGACGAGGTCGCGTCGCTTTTCGGCTCCGACGCCGGGCGGGCGACCGCGTTGTCGGCCTTCACGACGACCCATGCGGGCGGCCACCTGTACGCCGGTTTCAACCCGGACGCGCCCCAAAAGCAGGGCTCGGCGGGCGGTAAGGTCGGGTTCAACGGCACGGTCTCGTCCGAAGGGCTGCTCGCCCTCGCCGATCTGAACGGCGACCACCTGCCGGACAAGGTCTTCAAGACGTCCTCGGGGATCTTCATCCGGCTCAACCGCTCGGGGCCGAACGGCACGACGGAGTTCGGCCCGTCGATCGCGGTCGCCAGCCTTCCGGCCATCTCCTCCGAGAGCACCGCGACGGTCTCGTTCGGTGCGGAGTCGTACTTCGGCGTGACCGCGATCGCCAACGAGTCGACCGGAATCACCACGGCGCTGACGTACATCACGGACGTCAACGGAGACGGGCTTTCCGACCTCGTGGACGGCGGCACCGTGCTGTTCAACCACCTGGACGCGGACGGTGTGCCGACGTTCGATCCGGACAGCTCGACCTCGCCTGCCCCGGTCGGGCCGGCGGCGGTGGACGCGGCGAGCCTGCTGCCCGATCTCGGCGCGCAGCTGGACCGCATCCGGGAGAACGCCCCATTGCAGGACACGCTGCGGCGGTGGGTCGCGCCCTACCCGGGGCACGTGCGCATTTCCGGGGACGCGAGCCTCACGGCCCCGGCGACGCCGGGCGTGCTCGACGATGGCGTGCGCGTCACGATCCAGCACAACGGCTCCGAGCTCTGGTCGCAGACGATCGCATCGGGCGACGCGACCGCGTATTCCCCCGCCGGCGTCGACTCCGTCGAAGTGGCCCCGGGGGACCGGATCTACTTCCGCGTCCAGTCCGGCGTCGAGGGGTCGCACGACGTGGTGAGCTGGGATCCCGAGATCACCTACGTCGGCGCGCCCAGCGTCGTCGATGCCAACGGGCTCGACCCCTACCGCTTCCGCGCCAGCGAGGACTTCGTCCTGGCCGGACGGCCGGGGATCCTCGTGAAGATCCCCTTCACGGGACGTGTCCGGCTGACCGGCGACCTGAACAAGACCGGCATGACCACCGACGCGATCGTGCTCCTGGTCCTCAAGAACGGCCAGCAAGTCTACGCCGACGTGCTCCAGGCGAACGAGACGGGATCGATGCCCCTCGGGATCTCCTTCGACGTCGCGCAGGACGACACGCTGCAGCTCCGCGTCCGCGCGGACTCCCCGATCGACCTGCGGAAGATCGAATGGGCGCCGTCGATGTTCTACGTCGCGCCGCCCGACGGGCCGGCGCCGACGCACACGATCGACGGGAACACGGTGACGATCGAGCGCGTCGTCGACGAGGCGGGGCATCCGCTCATCCAGCTCCACCCTCCCTATCACATCGACATGTATCCCGTGGACGGGCTCGCGACCCCGCAAAGCCCGTGGGTCGCCGACGACGACGAGACCGTCACCGTCAGCTCGCACCTCACGGCCTCTCCCGGGGCGACCGGCGTCGTGTTCATGACCGCGAAGCGCCGGGGCGAGCTCATCGCCAAGCGGACGATCTTCGTCACGAACGGCGTCGTCCAGAATCGGCAGGTGGACATCGACGTCGAGGACGGCGATCGGATCTTCTTCGACTACTCGTGTCTCGATCCCGACCTGGCGCCCTTCGTCGGGCACCGGGTCATCGAGGTCGATGGGGACGCCGTGCCGAGCGCGTTCCACACGTCGGCGCGGCAAGGCGCGTTCCCGCTGGCCTACCGCGGCTGGTCGGTGGCGGGCTACAACGGCAACCCGCCGCGTGACACGGACCCGATCGTCGAAGCCGATCTGGACCCTGCCTACGACGAGGACAGCGAGGTCGATCCGCGGACCGACAAGATCTACCTCTACACGCCGTTCCCGGAGGGCGGAACGTGGCGCGGACCCGAGGAGGAGACCTTCATCGCGGCCTCGACCGCGGCGAGTTCGCGCCTCGGGCCCAACGCGATCCCGAGCCCCTCGGCCCCGGGAGGGGCGACACGCGCACCCTTCCGGCTGAGCAGCTCGCTGCAGGTCGCGGGAGAGCTGGGCGTCGGACTGCTCTCGGGCTCGACCTCGGTCGGCAACGGGGGCTCGGACGTGGACTTTCTCGACATGAACGGGGATCAGTTCCCCGACGTCGTCGGCCGGAGCCGCGTCCAATACTCGCCCGCGGTCGGAGGCTTGGAGGCGGCCAGCCGCGACGTGGGAGGGTTCGAGGCACCCCGCAAGTCGGACAGCGCGGCGGGGAACATCGGCGTCGGCGGAAGCCCCGCCAGCTTCTCCGTCGGTGCGCGAGGCCAGGTGGACACGCCCGGACGCGGCGGCGGGCCGAAGCAGAACACGACCGGAAGCCAGATGGTGTCCCTCGGGCTCAGCGGCGGGCTGGGGACCGGATCGTCCTCCGTCCCCTACGATCTGCTCGACGTCAACGGCGACGGGCTGCCCGATCGGGTCACGGTCTCAGGAGGCGCGCTCTCGGTCGGCTTCAACCTCGGCTACGGCTTCGCTCCTTCCGAGCCCTGGGGCGTCGGCGCCCTCAACGAGGGGTCGAGCGACAGCGCTTCGATCGGGACCAATCTCGGGTTCAACGGCGGGATCTACGACTATGCGGGCGGTGCCTCGCTGAGCCGGAACCTCTCTGAAACCTCCGCGATGCTCACCGACATCAACGGCGACGGCCTTCCGGACCGGATCACCCGAAACGGGAGCGCCCTCAGCGTCGGCTTCAACACCGGAAGCGGGTTCCTCGCCGACACCGCGTGGGGCGGCGCGCCGGACGGAGCGTTCGCGACGACCCGGGCCACCTCGATCGGCGGGGGCGCCTACTTCACGGTGGGTATCGGTCCCGTGTGCGTCGTCGAGTGCTGGATCATCCTCAATCCGGGCGTGGACGTCTCGACGAGCCTCGCGCGGCAGGAGTCGGCCCTGCTCGACGTGGACGGCGATGGCTACCCCGATCACGTGCAGAGCGGAGCCGAGGCCGCCATGACCGTCGCGCGCAACACAACGGGGCGAACGAACCTCTTGCGCTCGATCGCGCGTCCCTTGGGGGCGACGATCGAGCTCGACTACGCACGCGACGGGAACACGAGCGACCTACCGCAATCCCACTGGGATCTCGCTCGGGTCGCGGTGAGCGACGGCCTGCCGGGAGACGGCGCGGACGTGCAGCTGGCGACGTTCAAGTACGAGAAGGGGATGTGGGACCGCCTGGAGCGCGAGTTCTACGGGTACGGCCGGGTCATCGAGGAGGTCCGGGACGCTTCGCACGGCGAAGCGCTCGTCCGCACGATCACCCGCGACTTCGCGGTGGACTCGTTCTACACGAAGGGCCTGCTCCTTCGTGAACGTCTCGAAGACGCCCTCGGCCGGCCGTTCACAGAGACCGAGCACGCCTATTCCACGATCGACGTGGGGACGCAAGCGCCGCTTTCGGACTTGAAGAGCACGATCGCGACCGGGTTCCCGGGGCTCGTCCGCACGGACCGGCGGTTCTTCGAGGGCCAGGCCGCCCCCGGCAAGGCGACCTACTCCACGCAGGAGTTCGACGCCGTCGGGAACGTCGTGCGCACGGCCGATATCGGCGACGACGGCGCCGAGGACGACCTCGAAGCCACGCTGACGTACTCGAGCTGCTCCGGCACGCACATCGTCGGGACCCCGGTCGCGATCAGGGTGACGGGGAACGGGACCGAGCTCCGTCGTCGTGACGGTGTCGTCGATTGCGCCACGGGCGACGTGACCCTCATCACCGAACACCTCGCGGACGGTACCGGCGCCGAGACCGCCTTGGCGTACGACGCCCTCGGCAACCTCACCCGGCTGACCGGTCCTCCCAACAGGAACGGGCAGCGGTACGAGATGCACTACGAATACGACCCCGTCGTGAAGACCCACGTGACGCAGGTGACCGACAGCTTCGGCTACGCCTCGACCACGTCGTACGACGTGGCCCTCGGCAGCAAGGTCGGCACGCGGGACGTGGATGGGAGTCGGACGTCTTACGCCTACGACGTCCACGGGCGCCTGACCTCGATCCGCGGCCCGTACGAACAGACCGGCGCCAACCCGACGGTACGGTTCGAACACCACCCGGACGCGCCGGTGCCCTGGTCGCTCACGCGCCATCTCGACACCTATCGCAGTCCCTCCGATCCGATCGACGTCGTCCGCTTCGTCGACGGCTTGAAGCGCGACGTGCAGGAGAAGTCCGACGCCTCGGTCTTCACGTCGGCGGCCGGTGGCCCGACGGACGTGATGACGGTCTCGGGACGCGTCCTGTTCGATCCCCTCGGGCGCCTGACCGACCGCTTCCACCCCGTGGTCGAGCCGACGGGAACGCCTGGTGTCTTCCGGGCGACGTTCGACACCGTCGCCCCGACCCACACCACGTTCGACGTGCTCGACCGGCCGCTCGTCGTCACGCTGCCGGATGGGACCTCGACGACGGCCGCCTACGGCTTCGGGACGACGCGGGAAGGATCGTCTCAGATGGTCAAGCACGTCACCGACGCCAACGGGTCCGAGTCGGCGGCGTTTCGCAACGTCCGCGACCTGGTCACGGCCTCCCAGGAGATCCTCGCGGCGCAGCCGATCTGGACGAGCTACGCCTATGACGCCCTCGACCGGCTGACCCGGATCACCGACGACCACGCCAACGTCACGCGCGTGGTTTGGGACAATCTCGGACGGAAGACCGTGGTGGACAGCCCGGACGAGGGCCGCACCGAGGACGCGTACGACCTCGCGGGCAATCGCGTCTCGCGGGTCACCGCGAACCTGCGCGCACGGGGACGCCGGATCGACTACGACTACGAATTCAAGCGGCTCTCCCGCATGGTCTACCCGGACTTTCCCGGAAACAACGTGACGTATACGTACGGCGCCCCGGGCGCACCGCTGAACCGGGCGGGGCGCGTCTTCCGCATCGTGGATCAGTCCGGGACGCGCGAGCGCGCGTTCGGGAAGCTCGGCGAGACGGTCTCCGAGACCCGCACGATCGCCAGCACGATTCCGAGCGGCGTGCAGACCTACATGACGCAGTACACGCTCGACAGCTTCAATCGCATGCAGCAGCTCGT
>Ga0137451_1000242_pt1 | contig 16512 bp, 19 predicted proteins | sample EasRivERMGT500_2_FD_102336 | JGI IMG/M metagenome (GOLD analysis project Ga0137451, IMG submission 102336) | Soil microbial communities from meander-bound floodplain in the East River, Colorado, USA - East River MetaG ERMGT500_2 | ecosystem: Environmental > Terrestrial > Soil > Floodplain ... | reverse complement strand
GACCCTCCTGCTTCGGTCGGCGCATCGCCGCGGCGACCTCGCGCGCGGTCGGTAGCCGGAGGATGGGGTGAGGCGGGGGCGCCTCGGCCGCGAGGAATTTCTCGGCCTGGGTGAGGAGCCAGTCATCGTTGAGGCTTTGTGTGCTCAATCAGGAATCATGCGGCATTGGTTCCCTCGACTTTACGTGCCTTGCGTTCGGCGGTGCGTTTCTCAAGCGAGACCAACGCTTCTTCGCACTTGGTAATTGCGGTGCTCGTCTCCGGGCTGGGAAGTTTGGCCAAAAGATATTTCAGGCGATCAATCAGCACCGCGAGCAACTCCTCGTTGGTAGTCCCATCATTGACAGTGCGTAATTTCTCGGTTCCCGGCGTGACAGGTACTTTCTCGATAAATTGGAGTTGCTGCCCCGGTTGATCTTTCTGCTCGAAGTTCTCGAGTTCGTATAGATGTCCTGGTCTTAGTATTTTCATTTTGCTGTGTTGGTTTCTTTATTTTTATGTTCCTTAAACCATTTGAATTGCGTGGCCCAGGAGCCCCGGGCTTTGGTGATGTCCTCGTAAACGGCCTTGTGAGCCCCGAGGATGTCGAAATCGAGCGAGGGCGCGATCAGGTCGGCGTAAGTGGCACAATTCAGGTGATCAAAGCTCAGGATCTGTTCTGGAGTAAATTCCTGCCCACCAAAGGCGTGCCAAGCCATGGCGAGGGTATCGTAGAAATGATTCGTCACCCGGCCGTTGATGCGCTCGGCCTGCCATTGCTGCGGCACGAACATGAGGAACGGGTGGAAGGGCTCTTGTGGGAAGCTGTCCATGTACTTGGCCTTGGACGCGCGAAAGGCCTCTGGATCAATCCGCATGAGGCAGGTATGCAGCCGCTCCCGATATTGGGTGCCCGTCCATGGCTCATAAAAGCTCGGGACCCGGACGCCGGCCAGGGCTGAACCGTCCGGGGTGTGCTCGAATTTCTTCCAAAAGACGATATCTGTGTCACAGATCCAGAAGGGGCCCGGTTCGGTATCGAGCAAGTGAAGAATCCAGACATCGTGCCGACAATTATCCAGAAACTGGGGGTAACAAACGCCCCCCACGGCCGCGGACGCCTTGAGGATGCTGTCCAGTTCGGCCGGCTGATCGTTCGGGAACACCTTGAGGGGCGCCTTCGGAAATCCCACCCGGATCGTTTTAAATACGAGCGTGGCCGCCGGCAGCATTTCGGGCTTCCGGCAAGTGACTAGAATATGAACGGGCTCCGTCATCGTGTGAGCCACCAAATAAGGCCGACAGCGATCGAGATGACGAGGAGACCGGCTACCGCCACCACGAAGACGGCGTTGGATCTGCCGATCGCATCATCGGGCGGACCCTCTCCCTGCAATCCCTTATTTTTACTTTCTGGTTTCATTGGTTTTGTACTCCCTGAATTCCGATTGGGTTGCTCCGCAGTAAAGGCATTCGAGCCGGTGGGTGTCGGTCCCGGGCGGGTGTGCGCACCACATGGACGATTCGCAGAGGAGGCACCGACTTTGGCCCACCTCGAATCCCTCCTTCTTGTGGTAGGCAAGGGCATCCTCCAGCTCGACCCAGTCCTTCATTCGCCTGGCCAGGGGCCACCTCATAGCAACCTCGGCTCCTTGACCTGTTTCAGGGTCGCGACGACCGCCTCCATTGCGGCAATTTCGCGGGCGGCTATCACTGGGTGCTTCCGACCTTCCTTCACCCATTTGGGATAAAATGTCCTTCGCTTCTCCAGTTCCAGTTCCGCGCACTGGATCTGTTCCTCGATCGAAATCTGTGAGACCGCCTCGCTCATGGTTCACAAATCATTCTCCGCTTCGGCCAGCAGCTCGGCCTCGTCGGCCACTGCTTCGGCACGCTTGCCCGCTTCCACCGCTCCGGTGTTAGCGTAGCGATCCGTGAACCGAAAGGTCGGGCGATGGAATCGCAGCTCGACGCCGCCTGTGGGCCCGTTGCGCTGCTTCACCATCTCGAGGGACACATCCCAGATTTCCTCGGCTTCCTCGCGGCCTTCCGGTTTTTGTTCGCCTTCGGACTCCTCTTTTTCATCCCGCTCCTTGCGGCGGTCGCGGTAGAGGATCCCGATGTTATCGGCCATCTGCTCGATGTAGCCGCTCTCCCGCAGGTCGCTCTTGATCGGGCGCCGCTTACGGCTCTTGGACATTTCGCGTTGACCCTCGCGATTGAGCTGGGAGAGCACCACGACGGGGACCTCGAGTGTGCGCGCGAGCCAGCGGCAGGCTTTCATCAGCAGCTTGCCCTCGAGTTTCATGTCGCCGTGGGCCTCGGGCGCATGGCACTCGTGCAGGTGATCGAGCATCAGGATTTTGCAGCCGAACTGTTTGACCAGGCGCCGGCCTCGGACCCGGATGTTGAGAGGGGTCAGTTCATCGCGGTCATCGATGAAGATCGGGGCTGAGGTGAGCCGGCCGGCGCTTCCCACCAAGGCGCGCAGGTCGGATTCGCTGGCGTAGCCGGAATGGACCTTCTTCCCGTTCACGCGGCCCTCGATGCAGAGCATCCGGACGGTGAGTTCCTTGCGGCCGCTCTCGGCGCTGAGAATGCCCACGGCCGCGTGCTGAATGCGGGCGATGTAGAGGGCGAGATTCAGCATCCAGGAGGTCTTGCCGACGCTCGATTCGCCGCCGACAACGGTCAATTCGCGCGGCAGAAAGCCCATGCAAAGCTTGTTGAAATAGCTCCAGGGGGATTGCAGCCCTGTGGCCAGGCCATTGGTGCGGTGCTCGGTCGAGATTTCGATCGAGCGCATCGCGTCGGGAATCAGCGCGCCGATTCGCTCCGGGCCCACCTGGCCGGAGTGATCGTTCAACGCGATCACCTCACCCTCGAATGCGGTGATCAACTCATCGGCATCCGTCGCGCCGCGTGAACGGTCGAGATGACCGCCAGCGATCTGCATGCTGCGCCGGATCCGCCATTTGGAGACGATCTCCTCGAGGTAAACGCCGATCTGCAACGGCGAGGAAGAGGCTTCCAGCAGCCCCGCGAGATACACGGCTCCACCGATCTCCTCGAGGTGGCCCAGGTCCCGCAGCCGGCCGACGAGCAGCACGAGATCCGGCCTGCGATTCTCGGCGTCCAGGGCCAGCATGCCTCGGTAGATCGCGCCGTGGGCGTTGATGTAAAACTGGCAGCCAACCTCCGAGGGTTCCGCCCCACCGAGTTTTTCCTGTGCAAGCCCCATCGCTATTTCGAATGCATCCCCCTCGGTGTTCGCCGCAAGCAGGAGTGAGCCTAACACCCCGCGCTCGGCCTCGGGAGAATGAGGAGGAAGGCTGGAAAGGTTGTCGTTCATCCCTCTCCTTTCCCGTGCTTGAGTCGTTTGTAGATTGCCTTGACCGCGACCCAAATTAGCGACAGGCCGATCGCGGCAATCAACATCTGTGCGAAGTAGGTCCAGTTCATTCGCGGAAGCTTTCCCAGTCGCATGAAATCATGCCGCCCGCGTGGTTAATCCGGGTCATGGTTGCGGTGCCCAGAAATTGCTCGAATCCGGTTCGCGAATCGTTCGAGACCAGGAGCGTGTCCAGGTTCGCGTCGTAGCGGTCGTCGAGCAGGTCGCGCAAGAGCCGCTGGCTGGCGGCGGTGTCGTAACCGGCAGAGCAATCGTCCAGGACGAGCAGGCGCGGCCGGCTGAATTGCCCCAGCAGGACGCTCAGGCAGGGATCGGCCCCGGGCTGGCGGGCTTCCTCGACGGCGCGCTGGAAGCGGTGAAGTTTCGTGTACCGGGCCGATTCGAGGCGCTGGGTCACGAGCAGGATGAGCCCGGTGACCAGCACGGTCTTGCCGATGCCGTGCGGGCTGTGCAGGGCGATGATCGCGCCGTGATCGCGTTCGCGCCGGCGCTCGATGAGGTCGCGGAGGCCGTTGTACACGGCGTCCCAGGCGGCGTGCCCGCTGGGTTCGGCATGTTCGTAGGCGCGCGATTCGAGGACCTTCAAACGGAACCGCCACCAGAGCCGGGCGGCCTTCGGCATTTCCGCATCCACGCGCAGATCCGAGCGTTGACGGCGGCGCTGGTACTCGGCCCATTCCTCATCGCTGACCTGTCGGACAGGCCACGGGACCGCCTCATCCGGCGGTTGATATTTCTCCACGTTCATGGCTTAGGCGATGCCTCCGGCTTGGGTTTTGGCTTGAAATCGAGCACTTTGCCCCGCACGGGCCGGCCTGCTTCGTGGGCAAAGGTCCGGGCGGCGCCGCGGGGCTTGCCCGTGGGTTCGCCGTTAGCCTGGTGGGCTGCCTGGGCGAGGCGGCTTAGGCGGTGGTTGTAACAACGCTTGGCGTAGTAAGCCCAGCTCCGGATGGGTTCGCCCTTGTGCAGGCCGCCCATGCCGACCGCGGCCTCCCACTCTTCGCCGGCGACCTCCGGGGGGACACCGGTGGCCGCGGCGGCGGCGATGGCCTGGTCCCGTGTCTTCGGAAACCCGGCAGGAAGTTCCAAGGGCGAAGCCTGTGTGTGTGTGCTGGGTGGTGAGGGAGCTTTCGCAGGCTCTACCACCGTACCCTGTGGTGTAACATCACACACACTATTCTTCTCTACTCTTATCTTATCTTCTCTACTCTTATCTAGGGCGTTACTTCGATGTGACGCAACGCCGCTGGATGCGTCACCAAGGGAGTGAGGTAACGGCGCTGGTAACTCTTCATGCTTCGTTACGAGAGCGTTACCAGATGCGTTACGTGCGCGTGAGGTGTTTTGCCGGAAACGGCGCTGGCGAACAGTTCCCAAATATCTTACTCGGAAGAGTTTGCCTCCGTGTTGATCCCAATTGTGAATGCGTTTGTTCGGATCAATCCAGCGGCAAGCGATGAGAGACTCGACGAACCGGCCGGGGTCGCCTGTCCATTGGGCAGCGTCGGCAATTTCGTCCTGCGTGAATTCTTTGAGCGATCCGCCGGGCGCCTGTTGCATGGCCCAAAGCCACAATGTCACCAGGTGTCCGACGCACGTGAGGCGATTTATCTCCAACTGCCGGGACAGCCGGGACAGTTTTGGAGAATGCAGGAGGGTGTTATGGACTGGAATCCAGGACATGGTTTTCAGCGGATCAGGCAGAGGTTTTCAAGTGGTTCGACTCTTTAAGCCAGGCCTTGGCGTCTGAGTTCCAAACCAGGCCGCGGGCCTCCTCGAGCAAGGCAACGGTCTGTGTAGCCTGGTCAGGCGTCTGCTCGACTCCCACCAGGAAGAAATCAACCTGCCGGGGACCCAGAAAGGCGCGTTGCCCGGCATAAATGCACTCTTCTAACGGAACGATACGGAAGATCCGGTCCCGCTCCGACCAAAGGACGGCCTGCGCCTGGTCGAGCGTTATTGGATCGTTTCTCATGGGGATGATGATGTCTCCATCGGTGCGCATTGAAGGCTTCAGGTCTCGACAGTTTTCCCGACCTCCAACCCCTGGCGAAAGGCGGCATAGCGTTCCGCAGGGGTGAAGCCGCTCCCCGGAATTCGGCGATAAGTGCGCCGCTTGCCGTCCCTTCCCACGGGTTCGACCTCGCCACGCTTTACGAGCCGGCAAACGGTCGCGGAGACGTTGGAGTGAGCCATGCGGGGATTCTTGCTCACCAGGTGGCCGCGGTGGGCCTTGAGCCAAACCACGAGCGTGTCCACGGTGAAGGGCGTGTCGACCTGGTCATCGATCGCATCGGTCACTCCCTGGATGAGGGCGCCTCTCATGGGACCGGGATGATCCCTGCGCCGGCGCTCAACGGTCACATGGTGGGCGCCGTTGATCTTGGGAACCGAAGGCCCCAGCTGCTGCGGCGGCAACTCCGTGAGGGCCACCTGGAGCTTGTCGATGTCGAGGATCATTCCGCGCAGAGTGGCCTGCATGTTTTTGAGGTAGTTGATTGCTGATGCCGTCTTCATTGTGTCTCCCTTGTTTTTTCACCGTTTTATGGAAACCGTATTTCTATCGATCTTTGCCACCTTGACCGGGGCCGTTGTCGGCTCCTGGCTCACCGCGCAGTTTACGTATGGATTTCAGAAGAAACTGTTGAACCAACAGCTTGATTTTCAGAAGAAGACCGCGGAGGAAGATGCGAAATTGCGTAAGGAAATCTTCGATGAATGGCACGGGGTGTTCACTGAGTTTCGAAATATGGTGAACACGCGCGCGGCGCAAATCGTTAGTCGCCTTGACAAGACCGATCACGACCCCGATCACGGCGCCCAGGGGTAAGCCATAGAGAAAGAATCCGATCAACAACGGCCGCACGATGCTTTCAATGTCTGTGTTCATCGTTAGGTTAGCTACCACCTGCCAGGCCAGCGTGGCCCCCTCGGACCCGCGGACGGGTTGTCTGGATTGCCTTCAAATTGCCAGGCAGAGCCCACGGCCGGACGCGCCAGGACCTTCATGCCGGAGCGGAATAGGCGGGAATCTTTGACCCGAACCGCCACGCGCGCATGGGAGGTGCTGCCATTTTCTGGCACGCAATGAATCACGCGACGGTTCGGGAAATTCCAAGCAACCACCCGCAGGGTCTCCAGGTCGGCAATGGCAACGTGGCCATTGAGCGCAGGAGGGGGCGCCGGCGCATTTTCGGGCTCGGGAGAGATGTCGGGAGAGGGGTCGGGAGCCAGTTGCGCCACGAAGCGATCCGCGGCCTTTTGGGACCAGAAGATCCTTTTTCCAGCAAATTCCCAATCGGTGCCCTGGGTGGAACTGGATCGCGCCTCGCGCAGGGTTTTACGCGGAATGCCCAACACCGCCGTGAGGTGATCCTCCGGGATGGGAAAGCCCGAGCCGTTGGGAAAGCCCTCGAGGGCTACTGGAGGAGGGGCGACTTGATTCATAAGTTGTTTGAAGGAACGCGTCGCCGCTCGCCGTCGCCGTCGCCAGGCGCGACCCCCCCCGCCCCCTGGGCGCCTGGTCGAGCTGGATCGGCCACGAGAAGGGCGACCGATGGGGTGTCGTGTGTAGCAGAGTGAGTAGCAACAATGATATCGTCCCTGTCGCTAAGGCACTTAGGGGATGAAGCTACTGATTGCGAATCAGGTGGAAGCTCGATTACTGGCCCGAATACCTGGCGCAGCTTCTCCTCCCATGCCTTCACCGCATCGGCCGGAGCGCCCACCATTGTTTCTATCCTGGCGGTGACCTGACCGGTCACGAGCAGCATCTTCTCGGTCGCAATCCCCATGGCCACGCCCAGCGAACGCACGGCACTCGTGGTGTCCATCGTCCAGTCACCGTCATCGATGATCTGTTGAAGCTCGCGGGCTGAAGATTCGGCCACTCGACCTAACGCATGCGCGAGGCGCTGCTGCAGGGCGGGAATCATGCCGCTGCTTTCAAGGTGCTCCATCACGGGGCCGATCGTATTGCGGGAGCAGCCGACACGCTTCGCGGTCTCCTTGTCGCTCAACCCAGCCAATTTGCAGGCGGCGATTGCCATTACCCTCGCTTCATCCCGAGTTGTCGTCTGGCCAGTATGCGCCAGACGGAAAGCTGCTTTCCCTAACTCAAGATCGAGTGGGATCACCGCAGAATCGAAAAGCTGGGGTTGACTTGCGACTGATTCAGCCGCGTCAAAAGCCGCACGGGCCAGAGAATTAATACCTCGGGCCATAACCTCCTTGGAACTGCGAGCGCCGGATTGCTCCGGCGCTCGTGAGCTTGCTTCGCAAAGCCCTGCCTGGCCTCGCAACGCCATGCAGCAGTGTGCTGCGCCTGGCCGCCTGAAAAAATAATGCTCCTGATTGACACGAGTCAATCGCGTCCAGGCAGGCGTCAGCGGTCGTGCGATTCGGGAGCCGGCGCATGGTCAGGCGGCTGCAATTTCACTCGATTTGCCCGACTGATAAACTTTCCGCCAGCGGTCCAGAGCGGCCTCGATATCGCTGATTGGTATTCGTACATCGCCGCCAGGTGCGCGAGAGGCGTTTGGGAACTCTTCCATGTGAGCACGGACCCAACTCTTGGAAAAGTTCACGATTTCCGACGCCTCATCAACTGTGACCTGCTTCAGTTTGTTGCCTATTGCGTTGTTCGGCAACAACATGCAAAAACCCATATCTCTGAGGATTTCCACGGCTCGGACCACGTCCCATGGCGTGGGTTTATTGTGAATGCTCATAAAAAAAGCGCAAAAGTTGATGAATATGTGCAAATCTCACGATCATGCATCTGATTCGCAATCAAATAAATGTTGTAGTTACTTACTAACAGTTCCCGATACCATATAAGTGCCAGTTAATGCCATTTGGGAATAGCGATATAACCGTCTGAAGCGTAAATAAGAGGCGTGAAAGGGTTTAAAACACATCAATTCAAATTCGATGGGCAGGAGCACACGCTGTTTAAGAGGGCTCATGGTGAGCACGCGCCGTTTTATCTGCGGATCCGCGATCGGGGCAAACAGCGCTGGAAGACACTCGGAACACCGAACAAGGAGATTGCTGAGGATGTGGCGAGGGGCTTCTTGCGGGCCCGACGCACTGGCGAGTTGGATGGCCTCCGAAAGCTTACCCGCCGTAAAAAAGTAACACCAGAAATCACCACAGTGGCCTACGCATCATTAGGCCAGATCGCCGAGGCATATCGCGCGGCTCCTGATGGGCCTTCCTCGCGCACTCGTTATGGGAACCTTTCGGCTTTCAAGAACGTCATTCACACCGCATGCGGGAGCGATCCCGATTGGGCGTTGCGATCCGCCGGGGTTCTCACTGGCGACACGGTGCGAGCCTACAAAAGCGGAGTGGCCGCGGCTCCGAATCTTGCCGGGGTGGAATTGTTTCGGGCGCTACGAAGCGCGAAAAGTTCACTTCGCCAGGCGCGATGCATCTTTCATCCTGCCCTCTTAGATTACTACCGGAGAGAGAAGCGACTTGCGCTGCCTGATGTCACAGAGTTCCGGAAAGTCGTCGTATTTCCTCGCACTCCGAAATTGCCGTACCAGCCTCCCGATGACCGATTGCTCGCCTACACGTTCCAGGAGCTGGAGGCGACCCGTGATTCTCACCGCGAACGCTACTTGATTTGCTGGATAGCACTCACCTTTGGTCTACGGAAGAGCGAAATTGCGCCTCTGAAAGCATGCAATTTCGTTAAATCGAACGGGAAGACCCACGTTGAACTTCGCGAAGTCGAGGTCTACGGCGAGTTGAAATCAGTGACCAAGAATGGGCAGATTTGCCCTCGGGTGAGAGCTGCTAACGGCGGGTGGGAAAGGATCGGGCCACTCATCGAAGCGATGCCCCCAGGCCAATATTTGATAGCAGGACACCGCACTCGCAGGATCGACCACGCATTTCGTGAGGTCAACGAATGGTTTCGTCAGCTCGGATGGAAGACCCAAAAAGGAATTCACGAACTGCGCGCCTATGCGGGATCCAAGGTGATCGAGGTCGATGGGATGTACAACGGCAGCCAATGGCTCCGACACGGGAATATCGCCACGACTCAGCAATACTACGGTCGGTATGTGGAGACAACGATCAGCGACAAACCGTTGGCCCTCGTTCCGAGCATCTCTACAACTTGTAGATTTGCTACTCAGGCTGCTACTCACAATCCGGTTCACCAACCGATAGCAGCCGATATATGATTGGTACCAATTGGCACCAGTGGAGAGTGATACATCTGCCTTAAATGACTGATAATCAAAGAGAATCGAATGTAAGTTGTTGCAAATAAGTGGTTGAGCGCCCGTAGCTCAGTTGGATAGAGCATCTGCCTTCTAAGCAAGGGTAATTAACGCAACAAATAATACTGAACTCGTTTACTGTAAATAGGTTACAATTGGATGAGTAGCAACACAAAAACCCAGTTGCTACTCAGTTTGCTACTCGAAATTTCGTGATAGACATCTGATTCAAGAAACATGCCAAAAACCCAATGAATCCGCTCCTTGCCACCGAAGGATCAGAAGATCCCTTCCGCCACTCTCCCGTTGACAGGATTGGGCGCATTGTGGGCCATAGCCAGGAGAGCGTTCTGATCTGGCTTCCTTTACCCGGTGTTAGGCGAGAAAAATGTATTAGACCTAAATTATCTGGAGTTGGCCCTCCCTGTAAGGAATTCCGACAAATGAATATCTCCTAGCCGAAATCGTCTGAATCCAACGAACCGGGGCGAGACTCGAAGGAGGGGTGTCGATGTTCACTTTGCTGCTTAGAAAGCGAAAGTACCCATGAAGACGACCCGCTCAACACTCCCGTTCCGCTACATTACCGTAAAACAGGCAGCCGAGAGGATGAAGGTTTCTCAACAATGGATCTTGGAGCACATCGACGAGTTTCCAAACACAGTTCGCCTGCCCGATGCCGGCCACCATCCCGATGATCTTCGACTCAAGGAATCCGACATTGAAAAACGGTTGGCGGAGAGGAATTAGACTTCGGATTAAACGCGACCCAAAACCCAGACGTTGAATACCACTGACTTATCGATGAACAACCGCAGTGGCTACGGAGCTGCTTCGCCTCAAATCTCTGACCCACAAATCGCATGAACAAAGATGATGACAGGTACGGCTTCGCGGTTCTGCTGGTCATTCTTGTCATCGGAGCCATCAGTTTCCTAATTCGTCACCCTGTCGTGCTAGGATGCGTTATTGCCTTGGTATTCCTCGGCGCAGACGCTTGGCAGGTTCAGGACTGATGGAAGGAGAGGAGATTCAGGAAACTCACCGGGATTCTACCGCCGCCAAAAGATCCTTGGACTGGGCACGTCGAGCGCTATCACCAAAGCACGGAATGGCTTTATCGCGCGTGCAGCACCCACACCCAATTCCATCGCACCTATGGGCCGTTTGGGAATAAGGCAGAAGCTCAAGCCAAGGGGTATCTGGAGGCATGTCAGGATCGCGACTACTTCCTGGCTCGCACGCCCGAAGTGGCAGAACGAATCGCGAAACGGGAAACCGATAAGCGCATTAAGGAAGGGAAATCGCGTCTCCAGGCGAAGGAACACCACGACCGATATATACGGCAGATTATCGAATACAAGCGTCGAACCGGTAAAGACTGGGTAGTCCTTGACGATCCAAGAAAATTGACTGAGGCGGGAATCCCAGAAGACTGGAACGGCTAGAGCCGCTCAGTTCACCCGCACCCCGACGCGCTGTCCTCCCATGGTGGCAACGAGCAAGCGAGTCTCAATCTCCCTGGCGGCACCCTTCATTCCACCCTTCAAGGTGGCCGCTTTGATCGCTTCGTAATCCGCGGGCTCGAGGGATTTCAGACGCTCGGCCGCCCGCGCAGCGTAGGCTCGCTCGTGCGGGGCAGGGCCTTCTCGCCGCACTAGTCGCTCGGCCCTCTTCCAAGCCAGAACAGCCAATTCTTGGGCCAAGGCTGGCGGAGCACCACCGCTAATGAAGTTCGTGCGCATATCCTCCCTGGCCTGCGCTTGGACGTGCCGGATTACAGCAGAGGGAGTGACCCCGGGCGGCAACGGGTTGCCTTGCTCCCCTTGCTGGGGTAGGCTCTCAGGAGCTGTTGTGTATCCTAAGCCGGTGCCACCTTCGCCTTGGGCGTTCTGCGAATGCGGAATTGCGGAGCGTGTGGTATAAAGGGAGCTGGCTGGCCCAGTGCCAGACGAAGGGGAGCTGCGGTCCTTCTTCCACAACAGCTTTCCTCTGATCTTCGTTTTCTCGTCAATCATGTGTGCGCGTCGCACGGTGTAATCGTTCCATGTTGGGCGCAGCCTCACGCTCACGCGCTTATTTGGCCCGACCCTCGTCACCAGCTCCAACGTGTCCTCGCGGTTGCCGGAAAGCTTCCAGACCTCATCGAATTGGGTCGTCGCCGTCTTGATGAAATCCCACACGCTGGGATATCCCTCGTCGATGATCTCGGCCGCGTGCCTGGACACAATGTGTTCCCAACCCCAGCCCGGCCCCAGCTCCCCATCCGGGTGAATAACCTGTTCCCCACGCTGAACGAGAATCGAACCAGCAGGCAGATTGCTTCCCTTCAGCATTTCGGAAGAAAGGGTTCCGATTTGCGGGGACTCGCCAGGCGGCGCCAGAATTCGAAACCGGACCCGGCTTTGTCCATCTTGCCCGGCGATTTCCACGGGGTGTCGGGATGGATCATTGGGGGAATCCGGCATTAAATTCTGCTTGGCCTTGTAGTAATCGACCGGGAGGTTCTTGCCACCGCTCTCGGTGAGCTTGTTGACCCGGTCAACGCGGAAAGTCTTGAAATTGTCGTCCCGACCCTTCTTCGAAAGCTGCGAGGGATTTACCTCCGGCGATCCACGGGTCGCTCCCAGGAGGTCGGAGATGATGTTGCGCTTCTGAATGGCGCGGACGGGATCATCATCGAGCCCACGGCTGTTGAGCACTCCGTTGCGCTGGTTGTCCAGGTACTTGTAAATGTCCGCCTCCACGGCGCGGCGATCGTTGCCCCAAACCGCGAATTGATCCCGGATGCCTTTGCCTTCCATCCAGCGACCGAGCTTGCGGTCCAGGTTGCCGGCATCGAAGGCCCGGAAGTAAAGACCGCCTTCTTTGTTGACGCCGAATCCATAAGGGACGAGCTCGTAGAATTTGCTGCCCTGGGAGGTATATACCCGGCGGCCCGATCCGCGCACCTCCTTGGTGGCGGTGTTGTGATCCACACCCAGGCGCGTGCCCTGGCCGGTCTTGATGGCATCGTTCAGCCGGCGAATGTTGTTGAATTGTTCGGGGGTGATCAGGTTGCCGGGAACGGAACGCCGGATTTCATTCAGCTGCGCATCACTGAAGTAATGGCCCTCCCAACTTCGACCATTCTCGAGCAGGCGCACCGGCTTGATTTCGCGTCCGTTAACGACAAGGGTGTCCGAACCTTGCGGCGATTGGCCCAGAGCTTTGGCGATTGAGCCGTAGCGATCCGCCTGCAGTTTGCGGACCTCCGCCTCGGTCAATAGCACGGGCCGGCCATCGGGCGCGAGGCGCAGGGAGCCATCGACGTTCTTGGCGTAGGTATCAGAATTGCCGTAGAGCTTGGAGATTATTTCGTGATGCTTCCCCCGCATCTCGGCCTCGGTGACAGTCCCTACGGGCCTCGCCTCTTCGCCCACTCGGACTTCGCGGGTGGTGCGATCGCGGACCCGCAATAACCCGCGCAACGCCGCCGCCTCCTTGCGGGTCAGCTGCAGCGGCTCGCCATCAAGGGTCAGCAGGCTGGAGCCACCGGGCTGGGTGCGTTCGCCCAGGCGATCGAGGACAGGAAGCTTTCCCAGGAAACTGCCGGTGACACTCAGTTCCAGCTTGTCGGCAATCCGGCGCAGGGGGCCGCCCAGGTTGTGCAAGTAGTCCGGCCTCTTGCCGGTGAGCAAATCGCTGAGCAATTCACCGACAATTTCTTCGCGGGCGCTTCGCAAGTGGTCCGCCTGGTTCCAAGTGGCGCGCCTTTCGGCCTGGGTCTTGGGATCGAGCTTGGTGAAATAACTGTCGTAGAGTTTCTGCTGCTGTTCGGGAGAAAGAATTCCGCGGCTGGTATCGGTTCGGCCCGTGGTGAAATCGGTGCCCTGTCCGCCAGCGGGTTGGAAATCGCTGAAGAGAGTTCGATGCAGATCGGCGGCTTCCTCAGGGAAGAGCCGGTGCAGAACGTGGCCGATCTCATGCAGGACCGGGGCGCCATTGCCGATCTCAGTCGCGTTGACATAAACCTGCGGACGATCGCCCGGGGTCGTTTCCAGGGCACGTCCCGGCGCAAGACCGGCCGCTTTCCACTGCTCTGCGGTCAGGTAGTGGAAATCAACATCACCCACGCCGGAGATGAATCTCTGAGCATTCATCACACGAGCGGCCTGGTCGGTGGTCAGGCCCGAGCTGGCCATCGCAGCCTGGGCTTCTGGCGGGATTTCATTCATCCAGCGGACCAGGTCCGCTTTCACAGCCGCCCGGCGGGCCGATGGCAGCGCACCCGCTATCGCACGGGCGCCACCGCCGACAATCCCGCCACCGCCAATGGATTGAGCCACTTCGTCTTCGGATCCCCCGAGCGAAGCGGTGATCAGGCCTGAAGCGGCTCCGCCATGAAGGGCACCCTCGGCAGTCCGACCCGCCAGGCTGAGCGCAGGATCCGCAAACTGGCCCAGGCGGGCCGCGCCCCGCACGAAACCGGAAGCCTGACGATCCCTCGCGATGTTGCCGAGAAGGCCGAGCTGCTCGCTGTACGTTCCCTTTAGGAGATTCCGACCGACTGCGCTGAGGCCCTGGCCAGCGACTTGCGCCATTGGAATGGCAGCGGCGGCCCCGGCGAGTGTCGTAAATGTTGCCGGGCTCGTTACGCCCAGAAGACCGGCTCCTCCCACAGCGCCGATAGTCCCATATCTATCGATCGCGGCTGCAAGCTGGGCCGCTTCCTCGGTACCAGGTGCGGCAACACCCTCCGCAATCCTTGTGGGAATTCCCCGGAGTCCCTTGACCCCGGCCATGGCCTTGCCTGAAGCAGACTCCAGCGTTCCACCTGCCTTCTCAGCGGCCATTGCCAGACTGCGCCGAAGCAATGAGGCGCCCTTGGCTTCCACGCCGGCCGCACCGCCTAACAACAGCGTTGGATCCAAAATTCTGGCGGCGTCCACAATGACCGGGTCCGCTTTGCCAAAGACCTCCGGCAGAATGTTGGATTCACCCGGTTTCTTTAGGGCCTCTTGTTTCTTCTCTTCCCAATCCCGTCGAAAGCTGGTGATCGTCCGATCCCGCTTCTCGGCATCGGTCATTCGGCGCCACTTGCCACTCTTGTCCTCGACCCATTCGGATTCTGAGGTCAAAGCATTGACCAATTGATTGCCGAGGGCCGCAGTTTGCTGGGTGAAGCCTTCAGCGACGGATTGAACGAAGTCTCCCACGCCCACATTCGCGCCCGATTCAAAGGGGCGTTTCACGCCCTTTACCTCCGTCTCCACCAAAGCTTTCCCGCCCTCAATGACCTGGTTGGCGAATTCCGCGCCTCGATCGAGCCAGCTCTGCTTTCCCTTTCGTTCCGCTTCGGAATCGATCAATCGTCCGATTTCGTAGTCCGTCGGAGTCTCCTTGAAGGACCAGATCCTCCGGTGGAGTTCCGCGGGAGATTCCTCAACAAACCCAAACCTTGAGTCTGTTGAAGGCTTCGCATTGTCCGGGACAAAGCCGAACCGGGCGTCCTGGTCGCCGACGGGAGGATCCGGGACGAATCCAAAACGCGATTCGAAATCAACCGATGGAGAGCTACTGGGCAAGTTTGAATCCGTTCTTGAGAGCTTCGTCCAGTTTGTCCTTGCGCATCTTCCCTCGACGACCATCGGGGGAAATCACTGCGACTTCATCGGCGGAAGCCGTACTCGGCCCGCTTGGAGCGGCTCCCTTGATATGTTTGGCGATCGATTCGGGCAGGCCAGGGACATCGCCACCGTAAGATGCTGACCAGGAGATCGAATGCATCGCCGTCAGCTTGCGCAAGTTGTCCAGTGCAGCCTGTGTGACCGCGACTGGTGTGAACCTGCCCTGCGGAAATAGTTTCGCCTCAAAATTATCAATTTCTTTCTGGCTTATAATACTCCCCGGATCGGTTGCCTTGTAGTAACCGGTCGCCAAAAGCGTGGGAAGTTGCTTAAGGGTGGTGGCTCCTTCATAACTCCGAATCCAATCGTGTCCGAATTTCTCCACGGCTTCTGCGGCTGAATCAATCTGCTGGCCGAAAGTCGAGAGGGCCTGGGCGCGTTGCAATGCATTGGAATCCAGTTTGGTCTTGTCCGGCTTGGCTAGGAATTTCGCCTCATTATCCAGTCCCGCACCAATCCACGTTCCCTCCGGTATTTCAAGTTTGGACCCATAGGCCATTCCCTTCGGCGGCGTGGCAACTTTGGGCTGGATCACGTCCGGTGGGTATTCGGCGCCTTTACCCACCACAAGGGCTCCACTGGGAGTGCGTATCTCTTCTCCGGGCTTCATACCCCCAGCCCTGGGCTGGGAATTCTGGACCGCGTTAATCACTTGGGCGACGCCCTGGTCGCCAAGGACTCGGGCCTGGCCGGCATAGCGAATGATGGAGGCGGGATCGAGTGGAGGCCGATATGTCGGAGGCGCCCCGTCCTTGTAGGACATTGGCGGATTAAGCTCTTGTGAGACGTAACGATTAAAGGTTCCCAAGTTGTCCCGATCTTCCTGCCTTTGCGCCGCTTCCCCAGCCCTGAGAGCCTGTTCCTGCTTAGCAATATCCAAGGCCTGAGTCTGCGCTGCCTCGGCCGCCTGGAGATGGCGCTGGGTCAGGTAGGTCGTGAGTCCGCCGACAATTCCCTTGGCAGCACCTAGGCTTGAGCCGGGGATCTTCGCGAGCTCAGGACCGAACATCTCCATCGCCTTTGGATCATCCTTGATATAACGCGCCAGCATCTCGGCCGTGGTCGTCATCTGCTGACGCTCCCGCCGGTTGCTCATGAACTGCTGGATATTCTCGTTAATGCGCGGGCCCGCGGCCGCGAAGTAATCGCCGGCGCGGTAAGTAATTCCGAATGCGTATGGCATAACAAAAAAGTCTAAAGGCTGAAGGCTAAGG
>Ga0137451_1000241_pt1 | contig 16523 bp, 16 predicted proteins | sample EasRivERMGT500_2_FD_102336 | JGI IMG/M metagenome (GOLD analysis project Ga0137451, IMG submission 102336) | Soil microbial communities from meander-bound floodplain in the East River, Colorado, USA - East River MetaG ERMGT500_2 | ecosystem: Environmental > Terrestrial > Soil > Floodplain ... | reverse complement strand
TCACTTCGTCACTTCGTCACCAGCTCAGTGTCTATGAACTCGAAAACGCGGACGACCTTCTGCACGCCGCTGGTAGTGCGCGCGATTTCCGTTGCATCGTTGGCTTCTTCCCTCTTCACCAGGCCCATCAGGTATACCACGCTGTTCTCCGTCACCACTTTGACGTGGATGCCGTTGAACTTCCTGGAGTCGAGGAAGCGCGTCTTCACCTTGGAGGTGATGAGAGAGTCGTTGCTGCGCACGGTGAAGGAGCTCACGCCGGACACTACGAGCTCGTTGTAGACGCCGCGCACGTTTTCAATGCCGCGGGCGATGCGCTCCGCTTCTTCCCTGGCCGCGGCATCAGGCATTTCGCCCGTCAGCAGCAGCATGCGATTGAAGCTGAAGGCGTTGAGGTGCACGCCTTCCTTCAGCTTCTGGCCGATGCGGCTGGACGCTTTCAGCTCGATGCCCGTGTCCTCGGTAATGGTTCCCACCGTCCTGCGGTCCTCCGACATGACGACGGTGCCCGCGATACCGCCGACGGCGATTGCGGCGCAACCCTGCAGCAACTGAAGCGCGGCGAGCATCAGCAGTGAAGCGAAAAGTGACAGGCGCATTATTCCACCCCCAATAACAGGCAATCGATGGCATCGCACAGGCAGTGCAGCGTCAACAGGTGAACTTCCTGGATGCGCGCGGTGCTCTGCGCGGGCACGCAGATATGGATGTCGGCGGGGAGCAGGGCTTCCGCCATCTTGCCGCCGTTGCGGCCGGTAAGCGCGATCACCCCGATCTTCGCTTCGTGAGCGGCGCGCATTGCCGCGATCACGTTGCGCGAGTTGCCGCTGGTGGAGATGGCGAGCAGCAGGTCCCCGGCGTGACCCAGCCCGCGCACCTGCTTGGAGAACACCTGGTCGAAGTCGTAATCGTTGGCGATCGAGGTCAGGGTGGAGGTATCGGTGGTGAGCGCGATCGCCGACAGCGGCGGCCGCTCCATCTCGAAGCGGTTGAGCATCTCCGCCGCGAAATGCTGTGAGTCGGCGGCCGAGCCACCGTTGCCGCAGCACATGATTTTCCGGTCGCTCCTCAGGCATTGCACCATGCGCTCGGCAGCGGCCGCGATCGGCCCGGCCAGCGCGTCCATCGACTGCAGTTTGAGGTGGGCCGACTCCGAAAAGTTCTCGCTGATGCGGGTAATGAGGTCCACGTTGCGTATCCGTTACATGAGGGACGCTATTGTACCGACCGCCACCGCTATTCACCAAACGCGTCGGTGAGCCACTCTATCCGTTGCCCGGCGCCGCGCACCAGCACCACGTCGAAGCGGCAGGCACGCTCCCTCCGGCGGGCGGCAAGATAGTGTCGGGCCGCGGCGACGAGGCGCCGGCGCTTGGCGGCGGTGATGCTGCCGGCGGCGCCCCCGAACGCCTCCGACGTGCGGGCGCGGACCTCGACGAAAACCAGCACTGCGCCGCTGCGGGCGACGAGGTCGATTTCCCCGAAGCGGCAACGGTAATTGCGCTCGACGATCCGTAACCCCTGGCCTTCGAGGAAACCGGCGGCGAGCTCTTCGGCGGCGGCGCCGCGTCCGTTCATGGGCGTTCGCGCAGGACCGTGAGCTTGCCGTCGTTGAATTGCGCGGCGGTGAGCGCGCGAATGAACTGGAGGTCACGGCCCAGCGTGAGGCGGCCGGTTACCCCGTCGAGCGCCTCGCTGGGCACGCCGTCGAGCAGCACCACCGCGATGCGGTAGGCGTCGATGCCAAGCGCGTAGAGGCGGTCGAACTCGATGTTGTCGCGATAGTCGGCGCGCGGATACACCATCACTGCCGGGTGGTCGGGCTGCAGCACCCACGGCATGTCGAGGAAGCGCACGCCGGCAAGGTCGAACCCGACCAGCGGCGTAGCTTCGCCGGGGTGCACCTGCGACGTTCCGTAGAGCGGCAGGGAGCCGAGGTAGGCGCGCGCGCGCCGTGCGCGGCCGAGGTCGAGCGCTATGAACGCCATGTCGGCGTCGCTGGCCTCGGCGGCGAGCTTGATGCGGGTCAGACCGCCAGGCTCGGGCGTGTACATATGGTCCCCTACATGGGCGCCGCCGAGGAGAGTGAACTCCTCGACGAAGGCCTGGTGGATGCGCCTCAAAAGCGGGGTGTCGCCGATCACGGTCAGCGCGCTGCGGCGACCCTCGTGAAAAGCGAGTTGTGCCACCTGCCGTGCCTCGGCCTCGGCCTGTAGGCTCAGGGTATAGAAGCCAGGCGGCGTTCCAACGGGTGGGTCGGGCACGTTGAGCGCGAGCGTGGGCACCATCACCATCGCGCTTGTCGCGATGGCGCTGACGGCGCCGCGGGTAAGCGGCCCGACGATCACGCGCGCGCCGGCGGCAAGCGCCCTGCGATACTCGTTGGTGACGCTCTGCACGTCGTCTCCCGTCGCGTACACGTGCACCGGCAGCGGCGGGCCCCCCTGGGTCCTGGCCGCCGCAAGGAAACCGTTACTCACTGCCTCCGCGTGGCGCGCAAGCGCGTTTGAAGCGAGCGGCAGCAGCAGGGCGAGGTGCGGTGTTGCGACGGCCGGCACGGAAGGGGGCGCGGGCTGCGGCGTCGCGGGCGGCGAATCGGTCGGCGAAACCGGGGGAGGCGATTCCGCCGCCTCGCTGGTCATTACCAGGGTGCCCCCGTATAGTACGGTCGCAGTCAAAGCCACTACGAGCCAGAGATGGAGCACGCTGCTGCGCATGGGAGAACCGACGTAGAACGGAGTGCGACATTATATGTAGTGGCCACGCCCATTGGAAATCTCGCCGACATCACCCTGCGGGCGCTGGAGGTGCTGAAGAGCGTGGCCGTGGTGGCGGCCGAAGACACGCGGCTAACCGGCCGTCTGCTCGGCCACTACGGGATCGAAACACGGATGATCCCGGTTCACGAGCACAATGAAAAACGCGTTGCAAAACAGGTGCTCGCGCTGCTGGCCGAGGGCAAGTCGCTGGCATTAGTCAGCGATGCAGGCACCCCGGCGATCTCCGATCCGGGCGCGCTGCTGGTTGCCGTGGTGCGCGCTGCGGGCTACGCGGTGACGCCGGTGCCGGGGCCCAATGCGGCGGTTGCCGCCCTGTCGGCCGCCGGTTCCACTGCTCCTCATTTCCTGTTCTACGGTTTCCTGCCGGAGCGGCCCGCGGCGCGCCGCAAGGCGCTCGCCGGAATCTCGCAGTTGCCGTACACGCTGGTGTTCTACGAAGCGCCGCACCGCGTGGCGGAATCCGTCGACGACTTGCGCGAGGTGCTGGGCGGAAGCCGGCACCTGGTGATCGCGCGCGAGCTCACCAAGCTGTTCGAGACACTGCACGCATGCACGCTCGCCGAGGCGGAAGCCTGGTTCGCCGCCGACCCCAACCGGCGCAAGGGCGAATTCGTGCTGATCGTGGAGGGGGCGGACATGGCAGCGGAACCGGACCGCGGCGGTGCGCAGCGCGCGCTCGCGATCCTGCTCGAAGAGCTTCCGCTCAAGCAGGCGGTCGCACTTGCGGCAAAGATCGGCGGCGGCGGGAAGAAGGAGCTCTACAAGCGCGCCCTTGAGTTGAAGATACGGCGTGAATCGTGAATCGTGAATAGTGAATCGAGGGCTGCGATAGCGACCAGGGTTTTACCATTCACTATTCACCATTTACTATTCACGAAATCATGAGAAATATCACGATTGCTCGCCCGGACGACTGGCACCTGCATCTGCGGGATGGTGGGCACCTGCGGGCGGTGCTGCCCGACACGGCGCGGCGATTCGCGCGCGCGATCGTGATGCCCAACCTCAAGCCGCCGGTGACCACAACCGCGCTGGCGCTCGAATATCGCGGCCGCATCCTCGCAGCGCTGCCTGCCGGCGCGCGCTTCGAGCCGCTGATGACGCTTTATCTCACCGACAATACGCGGCCGGAAGAGATCGCCGCCGCCCGCTCGGGCGGCATGGTGCACGCCGTGAAGTATTACCCGGCCGGCGCCACCACCAACTCGGATTCGGGCGTGACCGACATCGCGAAATGCGCCCGCGTGCTGGAGGAGATGGCGAAGCACGACATGCCTCTGCTGGTGCACGGCGAAGTCACCGATCCGGCGGTGGACGTGTTCGACCGGGAGAAGATATTCATCGAGCGCGTGCTGGCGCCGCTCGTCGGGCGCCACGCCGGCCTCAAGGTGGTGATGGAGCACATCACCACGCGTGAGGCGGCCGACTACGTGACGGCGGCACCGCCGCGCGTTGCGGCGACCATCACCGCACACCACTTGCTGTTGAGCCGCAATGCGCTGTTCGTCGGCGGCATCCGGCCGCATCTTTATTGCCTGCCGGTGGCAAAGCGCGAGACGCACCGGCAGGCCCTCGTCAAGGCGGCGGTGAGCGGCAATCCCAGATTCTTTCTCGGCACGGACAGCGCGCCGCACGCACGCCACACCAAGGAAACCGATTGCGGCTGCGCCGGCATTTACACCGCCCATGCCGGGATCGAACTCTATGCCGAGGTATTTGCCACGGCCGGGGCGCTCGACCGGCTGGAAGGTTTTGCGAGCCGCCACGGGCCGCTGTTCTACGGGCTGCCGGTCAACCGCGACACGATCACCCTGGTGGAGGAGGCGTGGCCCGTGCCCGGGGATACCGCGTTCGGCGCCGACCGGCTGGTGCCGTTCCGCGCCGGCGAAAGCGTGGGATGGAGGCTCGCGTAGTCCTGGATGGCTCTCGTTCGTTAAGCAGGGGATGGATACCGCCCGGATGACCCCCGTTCCCGCCCCGCATCCTTCCGAACTCGGCATCGAACCCGGAGTACTGTGGATATTCGGTTACGGCTCGCTGATGTGGGACCCGGGTTTTCCCTATCTCAAGCGCGCGCCCGCCCTCGTCTACGGCTACCACCGCGCGTTATGCATCAACTCGAACCGCTGGCGCGGCACGCCGGAGCAGCCCGGCCTGGTGCTGGGTCTGGACCGCGGCGGCAGCTGTCGCGGCATCGCCTACCTGGTCGCGGCGGAGCAGGTTACTGCCACCATCCAGGAGTTGTGGGCGCGCGAGATGCGCAGGCACGTCTATAAGGTGCGGCGGCTGCGCACCCGCCTGTCCAATGGTGAGGCGCACGCATTCGCGTTCATCGCCGACCCGCAGCACGCAGGTTACGCCGGCACGCTCTCGATCGAGCAGACCGCCCAGCGCGTGGCGACCTGCTGCGGCGCGAGGGGATCCAACATCGAGTACCTTACTCGCACCCTCGACCACCTTGCCGAACTCGGCGTACGCGACCACAACCTGCTGCGCGTGCTGGACGCGGTGCGTGCGTTGCCGAAGGCGTGACGAGGTTCGGGTGACGAGATGAGGGTGACGAGGTGCAGGTGACGGGACTTGCGCTTCGGGGTTTTTCGTCACCCTTGATCGTCACCTGTATTCGTCACCCGTAATCATCACGTCCGTGCTTCCCGAAGGGAGTAAAATTAGGGCGGGAAGTCGGCTGGACAGTCGCTGCGGGCGGAAGAAGCGAGCCTATACGATGGTTCGTACCGCGCGGAGAGGAAAGTCCGGGCTCCACAGGGCAGGGTGGCGGCTAATCACCGCCCGCCGCGAGGCGAGGAACAGGGCCACAGAGACGAGTCTCGTCGAGGCCTGCGCTCCGGACTTGGCAGCCGCAAGGCGGCAAAGTCTCGTAGAAATGAGCAGGGGACCGAAATGTCTCCAGTTCAGAGTACAGGACGAAGACGAGGGTGAAACGAGGCAACCTCCACCCGGAGCAACACCAAATAGGCAAGCGATGACGCGGCCCGTCGAGCTTGCGGGTAGGTGGCTTGAGCCGTTGGAGCAATCCACGGCCTAGAGGAATGGCTGTCGTGGGCCGCAAGGCCCTTACAGAACCCGGCTTACAGGCCGACTTCCCTTTTCTTTCTCATGCCGGTGTTGTTGGCCTGCAACGCCCGCGATTCTCCAGCCCCGTCGTACATCACCGGGGCCAAACTTAAAGTATTACCTTCGATTAGGTCTATACCCCCCTGTTTTTAAGTGTTAATTAGGGCCAAAACTCAAGCAAGTCTCGGCCTTAATTATCCCTCATAAGTCATTGTCCTAGAAACAGAAAACGCCCGAGTAACCCTTGACCGTTCCCCGTTCTTTCCAATATAGTGGGAAGAAGTGGAGAAAAGTGGGATAACACACCGCCAGAAGTTGTTACGGGCGGCGCTTACCCACCGCCCAAGGAGGACTCGTGTTTCGTGGCGTCGCGCAGCTCAATCTCGACAGCAAGGGCAGACTGGCCGTGCCTGCCCGCTTTCGCGATGCCCTTACCGCGCGCTGCAGCGGACATCTCGTCGTCACGGCGGATTCCGACCGCTGCCTGCTGATTTACCCGTTGCCCGACTGGGAACCGATCGAGCAGAAGCTCATGGCGCTCTCGAGCTTCAACGCGCAGATACGCGAGCTGCAGCGACGGCTCGTCGGCTACGCCGAAGAAGTGGTGATGGACGCGACGGGCCGCATCCTCGTGCCGCCGGCGTTGCGCAACTACGCACAGCTCGAGAAAGCCGCGGTGCTGGTCGGGCAGGGGCACAAGTTCGAGTTATGGAACAAGGACGGCTGGGACGCGCGCATGGAGAAGAGCGGTGATTTCGGCCCGGGCGGTCTGCCGCCCGAGCTGGAGGGTTTCTCCTTGTGAGCGAGGGCTCACATACCGCGGTCCTGTTGGAACAGGCAGTAGACGGGTTGAAAGTGCGCAGCGACGGCTGTTACGTCGATTGCACGTTCGGTCGCGGCGGGCACAGCCGGCTGATCCTGGCGCGGCTGGGACGCGCGGGGCGGCTGATCGCGCTCGATCGCGACCCGCAGGCGGTGGCCGCGGGAGGAGAGATTGATGACGGTCGTTTTCGGATGCTGCACGGCCGGTTCAGCCGGCTCGCCGAGCTGGCGGAGGAGGCGGGCGTCACCCGCGCGCACGGCATCCTGCTCGATCTCGGGATGTCCTCGCCGCAACTCGACGACCCCGCCCGCGGCTTCAGTTTCCGTTTTGACGCGCCGCTCGACATGCGGATGGATGCGGGCGGTGGCGTTACCGCCGCGGAATGGCTCGCCCACGCGGCCGAAACAGAAATCCGGGAGGTCATAAAAAATCATGGTGAAGAACGGTTTGCTAAACAGATTGCAGCAGCGATTGTTGCGGCTCGAGCGCGGGGACCTGTTGGCACCACACGACAACTTGCCGCGCTCGTGGCAGAAGCCGTTCCCGCGCGGGAACCATACCAGGATCCGGCGACGCGAACGTTTCAAGCTCTACGGATTCACCTCAATCAGGAGCTTGAGGAATTGTCGCTAGTCCTGCCGCAATGCCTGCAGCTCCTCAATCCGGCCGGGCGGCTGGTGGTGATCAGCTTCCATTCGCTGGAGGACCGCATTGTCAAACGATTCATGCGCGATAACGCCCGCCCCGATCCGTTACCGCGGCGCCTGCCGCTGCGCGCCCACGAGCTGCCGCAGCCGAAACTCAGGCTCGTCGGCCGGGCGGTGCGGCCGGCCGCCGCCGAAATAACCGCCAATCCGCGCGCGCGCAGCGCCGTGATGAGGATCGCCGAAAGAACGGAGGCGGCGTAATGCTCCGTCTCGCGCTCGTCCTGCTCGCCGCCCTCATCGCCTGCGCGCTGGCGCTGGTCACGTCCCAGCACCAGGCGCGCAAGCTCTACGTCGAGCTGCAGAAGGAGCAGGAGCGCGCCAAACAGATCGAGATCGAGTGGGACCAGCTGCAGCTCGAGCAAAGCACCTGGGCGACGCCGGCGCGGGTGGAAAAACTGGCGACCCAGGCGCTTGGCATGCGGGTGCCGCCGTCGTCGCGCATCCAGGTGGTGCCCCCGGCCGGGCGCGAGGGCAAGCCGTGAGCGCGACCCATCATCCGCAGCTGGCGCTGAAGCTGCCGGCGTGGCGCTCGCGGCTGCTGCTGGTGCTGCTGCTCGCATGGTTCGTGGCGCTGGCGGCGCGCGCCCTCTACCTGCAGGGGCTCAACTACGACTTCCTGCAGCAGAAGGGCGAGTCCCGCTACTCCCGAGGCATCGACATCAATCCCACACGCGGCAAGATTGTGGACCGCCACAACCAACTGCTCGCGATCTCCACCCCCGTCGAATCGGTGGCGGCGAGCCCGGCGGACGTCGTCATCACGCCGGAGCAGGTACGGCGCCTGGCCCGGCTGCTCGAGGTCGAGGCTGGCGAGCTGCGCCGGAAGCTGGCGGACGCCAAGCGCGAATTCGTCTACCTCAAGCGGCAGCTGCCGCCGGATGACGCCGCACGCGTCGTCGCCCTCGGCGTCCCCGGGGTGTTCCTGCAGCGCGAGTATCGCCGCTACTACCCGGCGGGCGAAGTAACGGCGCACTTGATCGGCTTCACCGACGTGGACGGCAAAGGCCAGGAGGCACTCGAGCTCGCTTTCGATCAGGAGCTCACCGGCAGGGCGGGCGCCCGCCGCGTCATCAAGGACCGCCTGGGGCACATCGTGGAAGACGTCGTACGCATCCAGGTGCCGCAGGACGGACGCACGTTGACCCTCTCGATCGACGCCCGCATCCAATACCTGGCCCACCGCGAGCTGAAAGCCGCTGTCACCGCGCACGGGGCGCGGGCCGGCGGCATCGTCGTGCTCGACGTGTCAACCGGTGAAGTGCTGGCGATGGCCAACGTGCCGTCGTTCAACCCCAACAACCGCGGCAGGTTCGATCCCCAGCGTACGCGCAACCGCGCGATAACCGACCTGTTCGAGCCGGGCTCGACGTTGAAGCCGTTTACCGCCGCCGCGGCGCTGGAGGCGGGCACCGTACGAGCGGACAGCGTGATCCAGACCGCGCCGGGGCAACTCGCCATTGGCAACCGCGTGATACACGACCCGCACCCGCAGGGTGCGCTGACGGTGGCGCAGGTGATCCAGAAGTCATCGAATGTCGGCGCTGCCAAGATGGCGCTGGACCTTAAGCCCGAGGCGCTGTGGTCCCTGTTCCAGCAGGTCGGCTTCGGCGTGCCGCCGCGGTCGGGCTTTCCGGGCGAGGTGTCGGGGAAGCTCCGCGCGCACGCGAGTTGGCGTCCAATCGAACAGGCCACGATGTCCTATGGCCACGGCATCTCGGTTTCACTGCTGCAGCTCGCGCGCGCCTATTTCATTTTTGCAACCGACGGGGAACTCATGCCGGTAACGCTAGTCAGGCGTGAAGCTCCCGCGGAAGCGATGCGAATCATTGCGCCGGCGACGGCGCAGGCGGTGCGCCGGATGCTGGAGATGGCGGTGCAGCCGGGCGGCACGGGCCCGGGCGCGCAGGTGACCGGCTATCGCACCGCCGGCAAGACCGGCACCTCCCATAAGCTGGAAGGCAAGGGCTATGCGCGCGATCGGTACGTATCGTCCTTCGTCGGCTTCGCGCCGGCCTCCAACCCGCGGCTGGTGGTGGCGGTGATGATCGACGAGCCGTCGGCCGGCCAGCACTACGGTGGCGCGGTCGCCGCGCCGGTGTTCAGCCAGGTGATGGCGGGGGCGCTGCGCACGCTGGCGGTCGAACCCGATGCGCCGCTGGGCAACGTCGTGCTTCCGCCGCCGGGCACTCCGGAAGTCAAGGAAGAGGTTTGAAATCAGAATCGAGGATCAAGGAGTGAGCAGGCAACCTCTCCCGGCCGAGCGCCTCGACTGGAAAGCAGTCGGCGCGCTTGGCATCCGGCGGCTCATCAACGACAGCCGGGCGGTGCGGCCCGGCGATACTTTTGTTGCCTATCCCGGACAGTCGCGCGACGGGCGCGGGTTTATCCCGCAGGCACTCGCGCGTGGCGCTGCGAGCGTGCTGTGGGAGCGCGCGGGTTTCCGGTGGAACCCGAGGTGGCGGGCGCCCAATTTCGGCGTGCGGCAGCTGCGCCGCCACGCCGGTGAGATCGCGAGCCGGATGCACGGCCGGCCGAGCGCCCGGCTGCACGTGATCGGCGTAACCGGCACCAATGGCAAGACCACCTGCAGCCAGTGGATCGCGCAGGCTCTGGCGCGGACCGGGCGGCGCAGCGCGGTGATCGGCACGCTCGGTTTCGGCCTGCGCGCGCCGCTCGTGCCGCTCGCCAACACCACCCCCGACGCGCTGTGGCTGCACGCGCAGCTCGCGGAATTCGAGCGCCGCGGCGCGCAGGCGGTGGCGATGGAGGTGTCCTCCATCGGACTCGACCAGGACCGCGTGGCGGGGGTCGAGTTCGACGTCGCGCTCTTCACCAACCTCTCGCGCGACCATCTCGAGTACCACCGCACGATGCGGCGCTACGGCGAGGCCAAGGCGCGCCTGTTCGCGTGGCAGACGCTCAGGCACGCGGTGGTGAATCTCGACGACGATTTCGGCGCCGCGCTCGCGCGCGGCATCGGGCGGCCCGGGCTGAAGGTAATCGGTTACGGCTTCACGGCGGCGCGCGGTGCGCCGGTGGCGCGGGTCACGGGCTCCAACCTGGTCACCAGCGCGCGCGGCGTGAGCTTCGACGCGAAGACGCCGTGGGGGGCCGCGCGCATAACGAGCCCGGTACTCGGGCGGCACAACGCCTACAACCTGCTCGGAACGCTGGCCGTGCTGCTCGCGAGTGGCGTCACGCTGCGCAAGGCGGTGGCCGCGCTCTCCGCGCTGAAGCCCGTCCCCGGTCGACTGCAGCGCGTCGGCGGCGGTCCGCGCCCGCTGGTGGTCGTGGATTACGCCCACACCCCCGACGCACTGACACAGGCGCTCACGACGTTGCGCAAACTCCTGACGCACCGGTCACCAGTCACCGGTCACCAGTCACGCCTCATCTGTGTATTCGGCTGCGGCGGCGAACGCGACCGCGGCAAGCGCCCGCAGATGGGGCGCGTCGCCGCGGCGCTGGCCGATCGCGTGGTGATCACTTCCGATAACCCGCGCAGCGAGAATCCGCTGCAAATCATCGAAGACATCGTCGGCGGCGTGCGCCGCGCCGGCGGCGGGATGGCGATCGAACCGGACCGGCACGCGGCGATCCTGCGCGCGGTGCAAGAGGCGCGCCGCGGTGACATCGTGCTGCTGGCGGGCAAGGGGCATGAGGAGTACCAGGAGATACGCGGCGCGCGACGCCCGTTCTCGGATGCGGCGGTGGCGAGGGAGGCCGTGGAACGGCGATGAGCATGATGCGCCTGTCGGAGGCCGCGCACGCGATCCCCGCCGAACTGCGTGGGGAAGACCGCGCCTTCGACGCCGTCGGCACCGACACTCGCGCGTTGTCCCCGCAGGCCCTGTTCGTGGCGCTGAAGGGCGACCGCTACGACGGCCACGATTTCATCAGTCAGGCGGTGCAGAAGCGCGCGGCCGGCGCAATGATCCAGAAATCAGGATTGGGGATCGAGGATCGAGGGTTGAGTGGTCGGCTGCCACTGCTGATCGTAGATGACACGAAGAAATCCTTGGGCTCGCTCGCCGCGTACTGGAGGAACAAGTTCGACATGCCGCTCGTCGCATTGACCGGCAGCAACGGCAAAACAACCGTCAAGGAGATGCTCGCGTCGATCCTGCGCGAAGCGTGCTCCGCTCAAACCTCGGTCCTCGATCCTCAATCCTGCGTTTTGGCCACCCGCGGCAACCTCAACAACGACATCGGTGTGCCCCTGACGCTGCTCGAACTGGAGGCCGGCCACCGCTATGCCGTGATCGAGATGGGCATGAACCACGCCGGCGAGATCCGCTACCTAGCGAGGCTGGCGGCGCCGGACGTCGCGCTCATCAACAACGCGGGTGCGGCGCACGTCGAGTTTCTCGGTTCGGTCGAGGCCGTCGCGCGCGCCAAGGGCGAGATCTTCGAAGGCCTGAAGCCCGACGGCACGGCGGTGATCAACGCCGACGACCGCCATGCCGGACTGTGGCGCGAGTTGGCCGGCGGCCGGAGCGTCGTGGATTTCGGCATCGAGCATCGCGCCGCGGTATCAGCCACCTACCAGCTGAGCTGGCTCGAGAGCGAGATCGTGCTGAAGACACCGCAGGGCGTAGCCCGCGCGCTGCTGAAGGCGCCCGGCCTTCACAACGTGCGCAACGCGCTGGCCGCCAGCGCCGCCGCCGTCGCCCTGAAGGTGCCGGCACCTGCCATCGCGAAGGGACTCGAGCGCTTCTCTGGCACCAGGGGCCGGCTGCAGCGAAAGGCGGGCGTGCGCGGAGCGATGCTGATCGACGATACCTACAACGCCAATCCCGATTCCGCGCGCGCGGCGATCGCGGTGCTGGCGCAGGCGCCGGGAAAAAGGCTGCTGGTGCTGGGCGACATGGGCGAGCTCGGACCGGGCGCGGCGGAAATGCACGCCGAGGTTGGACGCCGGGCACGGGAGAGCGGCGTCGAGCGGCTGCTTACGCTGGGCGAGTTGTCGGCGCACGCAACGCGCGCGTTCGGCCCCGGCGCGCGCCACTTCACGCGCATCGAGGAGCTGTTCGCCGAGATCGAGAACGCGCTGGCGCCGGACGTCGCCGTGCTGATCAAGGGCTCGCGCTTCATGCGGATGGAACGCGTCGTCAAGGCGTTCGCCTTGGAGAGAGAGGAGCAAGGAGAGAGGAGAGAGGGGACAAGCCCATGATCCGCTTCCGTTGTTGCGCCTCTCGCCTCTCGCTTCTCGCCTCTCGCGCAAACGGAGTTTGCGAATGCTGCTAGAGCTCGCCCAGTGGCTCGCCAAGGACATCCGTGGCTTCAACGTGTTCAACTACATCACGCTGCGCGCGGTGCTGGCCTGCCTCACCGCGCTCGTCATCACTTTCCTTATCGGGCCGGCGCTGATCCGCAGGCTGACCGTCTACAAGGTCGGGCAGGCGGTGCGCGACGACGGCCCGCAGACTCACCTCGCCAAGGCCGGCACGCCGACCATGGGTGGAGCGCTGATCCTGGCAGCGATAACCATCACCGTGCTGCTGTGGGGCGACCTGCAAAACCGGCTGGTGTGGGTTGTGCTTTGGGTAATGCTCGGCTTCGGCACGATCGGTTGGGTGGACGACTACCGCAAGGTGGTGGCGCGCAATCCGAAGGGGCTGTCGGCAAAGGGGAAGTTCTTCTGGCAGTCGGTGATCGGCGCCGCCGCGGCCTGCTACCTCGCGTTCTACACCAGCCTGCCGGCGCAGACCCAGTTCATCGTGCCGCTCTTCAAGGAGGTGGCGTATCCGCTCGGTGCGCTCGGCTTCATCGTCATGACTTATTTCGTGATCGTGGGCACCAGCAACGCAGTGAACCTGACCGACGGGCTCGACGGGCTCGCGATCATGCCGACGGTGATGATCGGCAGCGCGCTCGGCATCTTCGCCTACGTCGCCGGCCACGCGGTGTTCGCAAAATACCTGGGGTTCCCCTACATACCGGGCGCGGGGGAACTGACGGTAATCTGCGGCGCGATTGCGGGCGCCGGCCTCGCGTTCCTGTGGTTCAACGCCTACCCGGCTGAAGTATTCATGGGCGATGTCGGCGCGCTCGCGCTGGGTGCGGCGCTCGGCACGATCGCCGTCATCGTGCGCCAGGAGATCGTGCTCTTCATCATGGGCGGCGTGTTCGTGATGGAGACCCTGTCGGTGATGCTGCAGGTCACCTCGTTCAAGCTGACCGGCAAGCGCATCTTCCGCATGGCGCCGTTGCATCACCACTACGAATTGAAGGGCTGGAAGGAAAACCAGGTCGTCGTTCGCTTCTGGATCATCACGATGATGCTGGTACTCGTCGGGTTGTCGACCTTGAAACTGCGCTGAAGATGAGGATTAAGTTGTCAGGATTGAGGATTGAGTTCGAAACGGGGATTGAAACGCTCGATCCTCAATCCTCAATCCTCGATCCCCGGTCGAGGACATGGAGTCGCTGAAAGGCAGAAAGGTAGTAGTGCTGGGATTGGGTGACACGGGGCTGTCGATGGCGCGCTGGCTCGCTCGGCGTGGCGCCGTCGTACGTGTTGCCGACAGCCGCGCCGCGCCGCCGCACGCCGCTCGGCTCGCGCGCGAGCTGCCGCAGGTGCCGCTTGCGACCGGCAAGTTCAGCGATGCGGCGCTGGCGGGCGCCGACTTGATCGCGATCAGCCCCGGCATCGACCGGCGCGAGGCGCCGATCGCCGGCGCGGTGAAACGCGGCGTGCCGGTCGTCGGCGATGTCGAACTTTTCGCCCAGGCCCTGAAGGCCTTCATCCCTCATCCCTCATCCCTCATCCCTCCCAGGATCCTCGCCATCACCGGCTCCAACGGCAAGAGCACCGTGACGGTGATGACGGGCGAGATCTGCCGCGCCGCGGGACGCGAGACGGTGGTTGCCGGCAATATCGGCCTGCCGGTGCTGGATGCGCTGGCCGCGGTCGAGGATGGTGGCCGCGCGCCGGACGTGTTCGTCCTTGAGCTATCGAGTTTCCAGCTCGAGAGCACGCACAGCCTCGAGCCCGACGCGGCGACGGTGCTGAACGTCACCGAGGACCACCTTGACCGCTACGCCGGGATGAAGGAATACGCGGCGGCAAAGGCGCGCATCTTCGCGGGCAACGGCGTGCAGGTGCTCAACCGCGACGACCGCTGGAGCATGGGTATGACGCGCGCCGGCCGCGCTCGGTACACGTTCGGCGTGGGAGAGCCGCGCGCCGAAACGGAATGGGGCGTGCGCGTCGCTGGCGACGGCGATGCGCTCGCGCGCGGGCCGCGTTTGCTGATGGCGGCCTCGGAATTGCCGCTGGCCGGGCTGCACAACGCGGCCAACGCCCTCGCTGCGCACGCGCTCGCGCATGCGATCGGCGCCGCCGATGAGACACTGGCGCGGGCGCTGCGCACCTTCAAGGGCCTGCCGCACCGCATGCAGCAAGTGGCGGAGCACGCGGGCGTCGTGTTCCTCGACGACTCGAAAGGCACCAACGTCGGCGCGACGGTGGCGGCGCTGACCGGCCTTGGGCGGCAGGTGGTGTTGATCGCCGGCGGCGACGGCAAGGGCCAGGATTTTTCGCCGCTCGCGCCCGTGGTAAAGAAGCGCGCGCGCGCGGTGGTGCTGATCGGCCGGGACGCCGGCAGGATCGAGCGCGCGCTTGCCGCGAGCGGCGTGCCGCTGCGGCACGCCGGCGACATGGACGAAGCGGTCGCGGCGGCGTACGGAGAGGCGAGGCCGGGCGACGCCGTGCTGCTATCTCCCGCGTGCGCGAGCTACGACATGTTCCGCAACTATGTTCACCGCGCCGAGGCGTTCGTCGCCGCGGTGCGGCGCCTCGAGAGCGGACGGAGGTGAGCCGTGTTCTATGCCGAAACTAGGCTGCGCGCGCCGCTCGCCGAATACGACCAGGGCCTGGTGTGGGTAGCGCTGCTGCTGCTCGGCGTCGGCCTGGTCATGGTCTATTCGTCCTCGATCGCGATCGCGGAAGGCAGCCGCTCCAGCGGCTACCAGCCGACCTACTACCTGCTGCGGCACGGCCTGTTCGTGGCCGTCAGCATAGCGGCAGCGGTGGCCGTATTCCAGGTGCCGCTGCGGCTGTGGCAACAGGCCGCGCCGTTCCTGTTCCTGTGTTGCGGCGCGCTGCTGGTCCTGGTTCTGTTCCCCGGCATCGGGCGCGAAGTGAACGGCAGCCAGCGCTGGATTTCCCTGCACTTCGCCACGCTGCAGCCGTCCGAGCTGATGAAACTCGCCGTGGTGCTCTATGCCGCCGACTACACGGTGCGCAAGGCCGTCCATATGGATAGTTTCCGCAAGGGTTTCCTGCCGATGTTCGTGGTGATGCTGGTGGTCGGCTGGCTGCTGTTGCGGGAGCCGGATTTCGGCGCGTTCGTGGTGATCACCGTCATCGCCATGGGGATACTCTTCCTCGGCGGCATGAACTGGCGGCTGTTCGCCGGGCTGTTCGTGCTGCTGCTGGCGGGGTTCGTGCTGCTGATCGTCACTTCGCCCTACCGGCTGCAGCGAATCGTCGGCTTCATGGATCCGTGGGCCGATGCCTACGGCCGCGGCTACCAGCTGTCGCACGCCCTGATTGCGTTCGGGCGCGGCGAATGGCTCGGCGTCGGCCTCGGCGCGAGCGTCGAAAAGCTGTTCTACCTCCCCGAGGCGCACACCGACTTCCTGCTGGCGGTGATCGCGGAAGAGCTCGGCTTTCTCGGCGTCGCTGCCATCATCGCCGGCTTCGCCTGGATCGTGTTGCGCGCGTTCGTCATCGGGCGGCGCGCCACCTCGCTCGAGCGCTATTTCCCCGCGCTGGTGGCGCAGGGCATAGGCCTGTGGATCGGCGTGCAGGCAATCATCAACATCGGCGTCAACACCGGCATGCTGCCCACCAAGGGCCTGACGCTGCCGCTGGTCTCGTTCGGCGGCACCGCGCTGGTTTCCATCTGCTGCGCGATCGCCATCCTGCTGCGGGTGGATTGGGAAAACAGGCAGCTGATGAGAGGGTTCACCGTTTAAGTGATAAGTGATAAGTGATAAGTGATAAGTGATGAGCGATGAGCGAAAAACATCCAGTGCCGGCGCGCCGCGGACGATCATGATCATGGCCGGGGGAACCGGCGGGCACATCTTTCCGGCGCTGGCGGTGGCCGAGCACCTGCGCGCGCAAGG
>Ga0137451_1000240_pt1 | contig 16591 bp, 13 predicted proteins | sample EasRivERMGT500_2_FD_102336 | JGI IMG/M metagenome (GOLD analysis project Ga0137451, IMG submission 102336) | Soil microbial communities from meander-bound floodplain in the East River, Colorado, USA - East River MetaG ERMGT500_2 | ecosystem: Environmental > Terrestrial > Soil > Floodplain ... | reverse complement strand
TCGGCGAGGGGACGGTCATCGAAGACGGCGCGATGATCAAGGGACCCGCCATCATCGGCCGCAACTGCCAGATTCGACACAACGCCTACATCCGCGAAGACGTCATCGTCGGTGACGGCTGCGTCGTCGGCAATTCCTGCGAGCTGAAGAACGCGATGCTCTTCAACGGCTGCCAGGTGCCGCACTTCAACTACGTCGGCGACTCGATTCTCGGCCACAAGGCGCATCTCGGCGCCGGCGTGATCCTCTCCAACGTCAAGTCGCTGCCCGGCAACGTCGTCGTCGAGTGGAACGGCGAGCGCATCGATACTGGATTGAGAAAGTTCGGCGCACTGCTCGGCGACAAGGCCGAGGTCGGGTGCAATGCGGTGCTGAATCCCGGCAGCGTGATCGGCCGGACATCGGTCGTGTATCCCGCCGTGAACTGGCGCGGTGTGTTGGCGACGAACTCGATCGCCAAGCACAAAGCGCCGATCGAAGTCGTCGTTCGTCAGGCCCGGGATGCCAGGCGTTCCTGAACTCCGCGAGCGGACGGCACGCTGGTGCCTCGGTCTTCGTTCGGCGGGCGTTCGCAAGCTCGATCCCGGCGAAGCGGAGCAACTCCGCGGTCAGGCCCGAATGGCGCTTCGGCGCCTCTGGCTGTTGATTCCGATCGCGATCCTCATCGTGTTGTCGTTCGGCGGATTCGCGTTGCTCATGGGCCCCGATCCCAGCGAGCCGCCGTGGTACCGCCTGGTGCCCGCCTGCATTCTGCTCGTGTTGGGCGGCGGGTTTCTGCCGGCGGCTGCTCTGCTCATCTCGCGCGACATCATGAGAGATCGTCGAGCCACACTCGTGGATCTTCGCAGTGGAGTCGTCGAGCAGTTCCGCGTTGAGGAATCCGGCCTGCCAGCGGACCCGGCAGCGGGCGACAAGGCATCAGAAGGCGAGATCGTGCTCAGTGCAGACGTGTTGCCGTTCTCGAAGCAAGTGCTGCTCTTGAATGGCGCGCGTCCTGCGAAGCGGCGACAGGCGCAGGTCTACGAATCCGCGCCGCCGCCTGGCGCCGTGGCACGCTACGCGCTGCCGGCCGATCTGCTCGAGGACATCCTCGCGAGCCCGCCAGCCGACGGCCAGCTCGACCGCCGTCGTCTCACCCAGGCCGAGCGCGTCGAGATCGCCGATCGCGCACGCCGCGCCCGCCGCCCATCACTGGGTCTGCTGTTGCTTCTGCTCTGCGCGTTCGTCGGCACTGTCTCCAGCCTCGCGTCGATCATCACAGGCGCCGCCAGCGCCGACCACGGCCGCGCATGGATTCTGCCCGTCCTGTTCTCGGTGTTCGCCGTCTTCCGCGTGCGTGAGTTCTTTCAGGACTGGATGCTGTCGCGCCTGCTCGAGGCCGATCAGGATGACGGCTGGGTGCTCGTGTGGCACGGACGGCAATCGGATCCGTCGCCGGTGGAAGTGCTGCCGAGATCAAGACTGATCTGGTCCGTGGCGTCGGCGCCGAGTAAGTGGAGGTTGACGGCGTCGAGGGTCAGAGGATAGGAAGCGAAATCCGCACGCCGGGATCACGAAAATCTGAGCACCTGTAGGACTCGAGCGTCCGCTGCGCCGCCGACAGTCGGCGTATCCACGTCGCGGACGACGGCATGCCGATTGCACCAGCTCGCGGACGATGAGAGCTCTCTTCATCCTCGCCTTCGCGGCGCTCGTTGCCGCTCCTGCCCAGCAAGCGACGCAAGCTCCCGAAAAGAATGTCCTCGACTGGTACCTCGACGTCCCGAACAAGTACCTGCAAATGAACCGGGACTCAAACGGCAAGGCCGTCACAGGCGAGGCGCGACGAACGATGATCCGGACGCAGGACATCTCCAACGGCTACCTCGCGATATCAGACCCGGATCTCGTGAATCACTACGCCGTGGCGCTGTTCAGGCGCCGCGCCGCGGAACCTTTCCTGGGGATCACCATCGACGGCGTGTCGGTGCAGCGAGTCCTGTTCGTCGAGCGCACTGCGACCGGGTGGAGGGAGATCACCAAGCAGGTCCTGCCGAAGGTCCCAGGGGACTTCATCCTCGCCAAGTACAACGCGGCGTTCGCGGGCAAGAGGAGCTTCAGCGCCGAGGACTTCGACAGGTTGGTGCACACCGGCGTCCGCTACCAGTTGCCGCGGCGTGGAACCGCGCTCACCGCTGTCGCGGGCATCGACGAGTACGGCATCTACGGCGAGAAGTTGTTCGAGCTCACGTTCGACGGCGAGAGATTCAGCCGATAGCTCCGGCGGTCCATCTTCGCGTGATCCCCTTCGTGCTTCGTGCCCTTCGCGATCTTGTCCAGATCCCGTCTTCGCGGCTTGTCCTGATCGCCCCTACAGTTTGACCATCGGCAACGGCGTCAGCGGATGCTTACGGAATCGTTCAAGAGTGAACTGCACCAGGCGCCAATGAAACCCGGCGCTCGGCCACCCAGCGAGCACCGACCGGATCAACGGACGAGGAAGCCCGAACGTTCTCAGCCCGCGCGTCACGTCGATCCAATCGGCTCGCCGGAATGGCTCGACGAGCGAGCCGTGATTGGCGTGCGAAGGCGTGATCTTGTGGTGGTCCGCGATCATCCTCTCGATCTCAGCGATCCAGGCCGACCGGCCGTGGGCGGCAAGGTACTCGCGTGCGAGCGCGATGGACGGCGCGATGTAGTCGAACGTCTTGTTGGTCCAGATCCCGAGGTCGTGGAAGACCGCGGCGACCGCGATCTTCTCGAGCCCGACCCTCTCGAGATCGATACGGTCCTTCACAAGAGCGGCGCACAGGTTCACGACGCGGTACACATGGTTCCGATAGGCGATGAAGTCGTGCCCTAACTCCGGCGCGTGATCGTGCAGTACCTCATCGATCGTCGGGACGCTCGTCAAGAGACTGCTCATGTGATCACGTGAACCGCTTGACGAACTCGAGCGCCTTCTCGGCGACCTCCCGCCAGCCGGCGTCTATCGTCAGCGCGTGCCCGCGGTGCGGCATCTTGACGATCTCCGTCACGCCCGTATTGCGCTTCTGCTTCTTGTAGGACGCGTTCGCGATCGCCCAGGGGACCGTATGGTCCGCGTCGGCCGAGATCACCAGCATCGGACCTCGCTCCGGGTTCGTGGAGTCGACCTTCGCCTCGGTCCACGGATTGAGGTTCGCGGACGCCGCCTGAAAGAGCGGCTCGCCGGCGCCGGGGACGGAGTAGCCGAGGTACAGCTCCTTCGCTTCGTCCTCGCCGACCACGTTCGCGAAGCTGTAGCGGAACTGCTCGTAGGTGAGCGGGACCGCGCGGTTCCAGTTCGCAGGGTTTCGCAGGGCGACGCTGGCCGTGCGCAGCGCTGCGATCGGCAGCGGGAGCACGCCCCGGAACGGAGCCGGGCTGATCGCAACCGACGCGGCGGCGAGTCCGCGCCCCGCGAGAATCATGGTCAGCAGGCCGCCGAAGGAGTGGCCGATGATCACGGGCTTCCGATTCAGGCGGCGGATGATCGCCTCCTCGTAGTCGGCGATCTCGCCGATACCCTTGCCCGCGAGCACCTCAGGATGCTCTCTGGCCTCGGCGACCGTCTCGGGATCGTCGGGCCAGCCTGGTGTCACCGCGATGTAGCCGGCGTCCTCGAAGAACTTTACCCAGCGGTCCCAGCTCGAGGGCAGCAGCCAGAGCCCGTGCACAAAAGTCACGGGCGTAGCATTCGAGGCGTTCGCGCGCTCGATCTGCGCGGCCTCGTGCTCAGTGATGACGGGCTCGGTGGTTGCGCCGCGTTTCGCTCGTCGACTCGATCGGGCGACCGCCGGGATTGGCGGCTCTCCGTGTGCCTGTGGGACCGGGGGTTCCTTCCCTGTGGTTGGGCTCATCTGTGCACCTCCTCAGTGCGTAGCCTGCCGGGCTGACGCCTTGGGTTCACATTCGGGGCCATCGAGCGCAGGCGCGCATCCAGATTCACACGCTCGCGCACCATGAGATCTCGTGGCCACATCCATGAGATCTCGTGGCATGGCAGAGCGGATTCAAGATGGCGTCGAAATGCGTTCAGTTGATTGAGATGGGGACTGAGGGTCGCCCAGCAGTGCAGCTTCAGCTCGAGATCTTCGCGTCTTGTCTAGATCTCTCTCTTCAGACAGAACCCATACTTCTCACAGCCGGCGCCGTTGTAGAAGAAGTACCGCCCGAAGATCCTCACGATGTACACGTTCCCGAAGTCCTTGTAGCCCATCCGGTAGCAGGACTTGAGCGAGTCGGTGTTCTCCCACGCGACGTAGGACACGAGGCCTTTGTAGCCGCGCTTGACGTAGGCGTCCAGCGCGCGCGTCATGCCCACCGCGTGCAGCCGCTGACCGCGATGCTTGCGGTGCGTGTGGCCCTTGTACATGTACATGTACTGCGGATCGAAGTGCAGCAGCAGGCCCCTGACATCGACGCGGCTCGGCTTGTTTGAATACCAGCCGTACCCGGCGAGCTCGGCGCCTTGAAAGAAGCCGTAGCACTCGTCGCCTTGCGGCAGGACGCGATCGAGAAACGGATCGTCGAGCTCGTTCTCCGGGTTCGCCACGAGATCGCGCAGCAAGTCGTTCGGGATGAACTCGCCGCGGTACTTCTCGTCGCACTTGAGAAATTTTGGATCCGCGCGCTCGATCGTGACGCCCTTCAGAATCTGGAAGTAGACATAGCGATTGGCGAAGCGGATCGACGAATCGGCGAACGTCTTCCAGAAGCCGTGCCGCTCCATGCTGCTGCGAAACACGCCCTTGCGCTTCGCGGCAGCCGGCGTCGCGACCGCGGGCAGCGCGGGCACCGCGGGTACTTCACGAGGAGAAACAGCCGTTCGGTTCGTACTCGTCGTCATCATCCAGCCAATCGATTGCACATACCCACGAATTGCAGGTACGGCACCAGGGTGAGTCGGCCCTTCGGGCCGGCGGAGCCGCGCACTTGCGAAACGAGGTTGTTCCACTCGTGCCGGTTCCAGTAGGCCCAGATCAGCGTCATCGACGTCGAGAGCGTCTTCGTCGTGTGCCACCAGGCCGGGTTGTAGAGCAAGTCGCCCGGCCGGATCGTGACGCGGTACTGCCGCGCGTTCCGGAGCTTCGGGTACTTGTCGTAATCGGGATTGTCGAAGTCCGTGATCGAAGACACGCGCGGGGCGTCCGGCTTCGTGTAGAGATACGGCGCATCTTCCTGCGGAAAGAGAATCACTTCCTTCTCGCCGTGGAGCTGCGCGAGGAAGCCGCTCATCGCCCAGTAGTCGATGTGCAGGTACGGAAACGACGCGTTTGCACGCGAGACGAACAGCTCGAAGAGATCCTTCCGGACCTCTTTCGGCCATTCCTTGATCATCAGGCGATGCGAGCGCCAGTTCGACGTCGAGTACACCGGCTCAGGACTGATGTCCTCGAGCAGGCTGGGCAGCTGGCGCCCAACGTCGATGTTGCGCAGATACGGCGCCTGTTTGGCCGGATCGAACACGAGGTCCAGCAGGTCGCCGAAGTGCCCGCTCGCCTCCTTGCCTTCCGTCCGGTAGGTGATGACGTGCTGGCCGGCTTTCGCCTTGAGATAGTCCTTCGACCAGGCGGTGGCCCTCCAATTCTTGAGCGCATCCTTGATGAGCACGGGCTGCTGCTTCAGCACGTGCTCCTGAATGAACTCTTCAGTGGAGAGATTGGATTTGACCGGAACGGCATAGTGGCGCTCGCTCATGCATTCGATTGTGCAGGCGTCACGCCGAACGGCGGGCGCGTGAAAGACCTGAGACGAATGGTGGAGTTTCCGGATGAGCGCGCCGCTTTACTTTTTTGTACGGCTCCGATGGTGAGTGGACCAGCAATCGTGGATGGCATCAGGCGATCGCCTGATGCGGCAGTATCATGCAGCCGGCAGTCACACATGCGTCGCACACTGAATCTCATCTCCGTCACCGCGGCAGCCACGCTGATACTCACCGCCTGGTCCCTGATCGTCGACGCCCGGCCGAATCGATACGGCCACAGCGACCGTGAAGAACGGCACATGCTGCCGGCGGTTTCGTCGGGGCCGCTCAATCCCGCGTGGAGCCCGGACGGCCGATGGCTCGCCTTCTCCATGCGCGGCGACATCTGGAAAATGCCGGCTGAGGGCGGCGAGGCGGTGGCGCTGACGTCGGGGCCCGCCTATCACTTCGAACCAGCCTGGAGTCCGGACGGCGCGCGAATCGCGTTTGCCTGGCAATCCACCGGCAATCTCGAAATCGGCATCGTCAGCGCGGCTGGCGGGCCGGTCGAGACGGTTTCTTCCAATCCGCGAGTCGACATCCAGCCCACGTGGAGCCGCGACGGCAAGAGCCTGTTCTTCGTGAGCGCCCGCGCCGGCGGCTTCCGAATCTTCCGCCACGACTTCGCGACGAACACCGACGCGTCGCTGACGAACGGCATTCAGCCGGCCGTGTCGCCCGATGGCAAGCTCATCGCGTACGAGCAAGGAGGCTTGCGGGTTCTCGATCTCGCCACCGGTGAGTCGCGAGTCGTGCGCGATGAAGAAACCGAATACCGCATGGAGCCGTCGTGGACGCCCGACGGCCAGAACATCGTGTACGTCACCGAAGACGAAGGATCGAACGACATCCGCATCGTGTCCGCGGCCGGCGGCGATCCGATCGAGCTGACGTTCGACACCACGCGCCATGAGATGTCGCCGTCGGTGAGTCCCGACGGGACGAAGTTTGCGTTCGTGCAGTTCGACGCCGGCGTGCCCACGCTGTACACGGCCGCGATCACCGGCGGCCGCACGAGCGCGTGGCGCAAGGTGCCGATCACGACGCGGCGGAGCGTGAAGCCCACGGGCCGTGTGCGCGTCCGCGTGCTGGGACCCGACGGCCAGCCGGTTGCGGCGCGCATTTACGTCGACGCCAGCGACGGCCGGCACTACACGCCGGACGCGACGTTCCATCGTTCGATGATGGTCTTCGATCGGCACTACTACCATCAGACCGCCGAGAGCGAGATCGAAGTCCCGGCCGGCCGCACCACGATCGAGGCCGTCCGCGGTTGGGAGTTCGTGCCGAAGGCGGTCACGATCGACGTCGTGGCCGGGCAAGCCCGGCCACTACCGGGCAGCGCGCAGACGGCGACGATTCGTCTCGAGCGCCTGCTCGATCTGCCGGCGCGCGGCTGGTACTCGGGCGACAGCCACGTCCACGACCTGCACCAGGGCTTCGGCCAGACGCACGAGTCGTTCTTCCGTCAGCTCGTCGCGGAGGATCTCAACGTCACCCACGCGCTGATTCACATGGACGGCACGCGGTTGATGGGCCGATGGAGTGATCTCACCGGCAAGCCGAGCACGCTCTCCACGCCCACACACATCCTTCAATACGCGCAGGAATTCCGCGGCGGCCTCGGACACATCGGGATGATCGGCGTCAAAGAGTTCGTCCTGCCCTTTGTCGGCGGCGCAGGTGGCACCGCGTACGGCCAGCCGTCGCTCGACAACATCTACCTCGAAGGCGCGCGTGCGCAGGGCGGCCTTGCGGGCTTCATGCATCCGTACACGTCGGCGCCGCGCACGCCGGCCAACGCGGCAGCGACGCTGACGGCGCTCGACGTCGCGCTCGGCCTCGGCGATTACTACGACATCGGCGCGCTCTACTCCGACGAGCTCGGCTCTGCAGACTTCTACTACCGGCTGCTCAATGCCGGCTTCCGCATTCCGGCCACCGGCGGCACGGACAATTTCTCCGACGTCTGGCTCGATCCTCCGCCCGGCTCGGATCGCACCTTCGCGCATCTCACCGGGCCGCTGAACATGCAGAACTGGATGGACGCGATCAAGCGCGGCCGCACGTTCTTCTCCACCGGCCCGTTGCTGATGCTGACGGTCGATGGCCGCGAGCCTGGCGACGAGATCGTGCTCGCCGCTGCGGCGCCGGCGGCGATGCGCGTGAAGGCCGACGTCACGTCGATCGTGCCGGTCGACACGCTGGAGATTCTCGTCAACGGCGAGGTCGTGCAGACTGTGCGTGCGACGGATCCGTTGCGCGTATCTTTCGATGGTCCGATCGCCGTCCCGCTCGGCGGCTGGGTCGCCGCGCGCGCCACCGGACCGAAGTCGAAGTACATCGGCGACGACTACGCGTTCGCACAGACCAGCCCCGTCTACGTCGTCCGCGGCGGCCAGAAATACCTGAAGGTCGAAGACGTGCAATTCCTGCTGCAGACGATCGACGCGATCTGGACGCGCGTCGAGCGCTCACGCTGGCGGTCGGATGCTGATCGCGATGCCTTCAAGGCGTCGGTTGATAAGGCGCGCGCGGTGTACCAGAAACTGGCTGCTGAAGCGGGACGCAGGCCGGGTTCGTAGGGCGGACCGAACTTCGGTCCGCCGGTTCTGGGCGGACCACAACCCGGTCCGCCCTACGTACTGCCCTACGACAGCACGCCACTCAAGCCGGAAGGACACCCGTGTTCTTTCAGCGCGCCGCGGCCCGCTCGCCGGGAGTGGGAGAATCTATACAAGGCTTTTCCCCATGCTTTCCCACGAATACCAGCGCGACGGTCACGTCTTCCGCATTGAAGTCGAGAGCACGGATCAGGGTTGGGAGATCCGCCACGAGCGCGACGGCGCCGTCGTCAGCGTGGCGCATAAGTCGGACTGGCATTCGGTGGAGCGGGTGCTGTCGCAATTCGAGCGACTGGCGCACGATGCACCGGAAGCATTGCCTTTGATAACGTAGCGCCCGGTGTCCCTGGCCCCGCCCCGCTGCCCGCACTGCGACGCCCCTGTTGCGCCGAATGCACGGTATTGCCCGCGTTGCCATCGCACGATTGACGCGAGCGCAATGCCGACGATGACGTCGCCGACGGGCGCACCGGCGTCGCCGCCCGGCGACAGCGGAGACCACGGCTTCACCCCCGGCACGATGATCGGCACTCGCTATCGCGTCGTCGGCCTGCTCGGCCGGGGCGGGATGGGCGCGGTCTATCGCGCCGACGATCTGCAACTCGGCCAGACGGTCGCCCTGAAGTTTCTGCCGCCGGACGTCGAGCGCGATCCAGGACGTCTCAATCAGTTCATTGGCGAAGTGCGGCTGGCACGGGAGGTTGCGCATCCCAATGTCTGCCGCGTCTACGACATCGGCGAGGTGCCTGACGCGTCCGGACGAGTGAGACGTTTTCTGTCGATGGAATACATCGACGGCGAAGATCTCCGATCGCTGCTGCGCCGCATCGGCCGGCTGCCGGAAGACAAGGCCATCGAGATCGCGCGGCAAATCGCCGCCGGTCTCGCCGCCATGCACGACCGCCACATCATCCACCGCGACCTGAAGCCGGCGAACGTGATGCTGGATGGCCAGGGACGCGTGCGGCTCACCGACTTCGGCCTGGCGACGAACGTCGCCAGTGGTGATGGTCGCCCCGAGCTCGCGGGCACGCCGCAGTACATGGCGCCGGAGCAACTCTCGGGCGAGCCCCTCTCGCCGCAGACGGACCTCTACGCGCTGGGCCTGGTGCTCTGGGAGATCTTCACCGGCGAGCGAGTGCACAAGGCGACGACGATCGATGCGTTGCGAGAGGCGCATCGCGCGCGCACGCCCGTGTCGATGGCGTCGGGTTCGACGCCACGGCTCGATCCGGCGGTGCTGCGTGCGATCGAGCTCTGTCTGGATCCAGATCCAAAGCAGCGACCGAAGTCCGCCCTGGCCGTGTCCGCCATGCTACCGGGCGGCGATCCGATCGCGGCCGCGCTTGCGGCCGGCGAGACGCCGTCACCGAAGATGGTGGCGGCGTCCGGCGCTGAAGGCGCGCTCGCGCCGAAGATCGCGATTCCATGTCTGGTTGCGCTGCTCGTACTCGGCGGCCTGACGATCTGGCTGAACGGCCGCGCGCTGTTCGGGTCCGGCCTCTCCCTGCCGAATTCACCGGACGTGCTGTCCGCCAGGGCGCGCGAGATTCTCACCCGCATCGGCGACACGAGTACGCCGACCGATGTGGCGCGAGGGTTCTCGTACGATCTCGACTTCGGCGCCTGGCTCGACGAGCACGACAAGTCCCCGACGCGCTTGCGGCGTCTCGCGAGCCTGCGCGTGCCGTTCGTGCGTTTCTGGTACCGCACGAGTCCTGACCACATGTTGCCCGAACGATTCTTCGGCGTGTCGACCGGCGTCCTCGTGGGCGACGATCCGCCGATGACGACGCCGGGCATGACGCTGATGCTGCTCAGCCCGCAGGGACGACTGCTCTACTTTCGCCGCGCGCTGCCCGACCGCGCGCCGCCGCCGGCGCAAGCCGTGACCGTGAACTGGCCGGTGCTGTTCGAGAGCGCGGGACTCGACATGGCGACGTTCCGTCAGGTCACACCCGAGTGGCTCGGTCATTCCGACGCCGACACGCGGGCGGCGTGGCTCGGACCGGGCGCGACGGACGAAGGCGGCGACCTCCGGGTCGAGGCCGCCGCCCTGCACGGCAAACCCGTGTTCTTCGCGCTGGTCGCTCCGTGGACGCGGCCGTCGGAAGCCGGCGACGCCGCGATGCCCCCGACGATACGAGCGGCGATTGCCGCCTTCGTGATCATGCTGGTGGCAGTCCTCGGCGCCGGCGTCGCGCTGGCGATTCGGCACGTTCGTCTCGGCCGCGCGGATACGCGAGGCGCCGCGCGACTCGCGCTCGCGGTCGGCACCATCACGCTGGCCGGGACTCTGGCCGGCCTGCACTACGTCGCCGACGTCGGCATGGTCAATCTCCTCGCGATGGTCATCGCGTGGGGCGGGTTCATGGCGCTGGTGACGTGGACGTTCTATGTGGCCGCTGAGCCGCACATCCGGCGACGCTGGCCACAAGTGCTGATCTCGGGGAGCCGGGTGGTCGAGGGACGCTGGCGCGATCCGCTCGTCGGCCGCGATCTGCTCTTCGGCAGTCTCGTCTCGTTTGCGATGACGCTCTTGCTGGCGATCGAGGAACTGGCGGTCGTCTGGCGGGGCGGCCCGCCGCAACCCCCGTTTCTGAATACCACGGCGCTCAACAGCACGCTCGCCGCACTGGGAGTGCACCTCAATGCGTTTCCGATCGCGGCGTGCACCGCGCTCATGGTGCTGCTGCTGTTGGTGCTGATGCGCATACTGCTGCGCAGCGAGCGCGCGGCCGGCATCGGCGTGCTCGCGATCATCTTCGGGCTCGAGGTGTTGACGGCGACGAACGATCCGCTGATCCAGCTGCCGCTGAGATTCGCGGCCGACGTCTTGCTAGTCTTCGCGATGACGAGGCTCGGGTTCGTCGCGCTCGTGATGGTGTTCTTCGCCGGGAAGACACTGTTCCTCGGCAACGTGGCGATCCCGTCCCCGGAATTCCTCATCGGCGCGACGGTCATCGGCGCGATCGCCGCGCTCGGCCCGGGTGTGTTCGGGTGGTACACGTCGATGTCGCGGAAAACTGGCGGCGCCAGCTGGCTGGACGCGTGAGACCGGTGCGTCGTGCGTGGTGCGTCGTGCGAGGTGCTCGGACTGCGAAGGCGGGCCGAGCTCGGTCCAGACCGAGTTTCCACAGCTCGGGGTCAGAGGTCGCTCGCGTCTAACACGCCGCCACTCGACAACGCGATGAGCAGTGACGGCGCTGCAGAAACCGCGCGCGCACTGCTGTCTTCGTCGTTCGAACCCGAGGCCGTCGCGCGATGGTGACGCAGTGACACCGGGCCGCATGTGGCACAAGAGTTGTGCCTGCCCGCCGGAGCTGCGAACGGAGTGAGCGTCTCGCGAAGGTGGGCCGAACTCGGTCCAGCTAGACCGAGTTGAACAGTCGCGTCCTGGCCCGCGATTGAAGTTCTCACGCGATTGCAAAGAACGTAAAACGTGTGGTCGTTCGCGATGAAGCGCTTGACACGTTTCGAGGGCGCGATCGCACACGAGCATGTCGCGCGCACACAGCGGCCGCGCGAAGGCTCGTCGTCGCCGTGGCGCGCCCGCACTGCGGCTCGTCGTCACGCGCGCGATCTTTCATGACGATCGCTCGCGTCGTCGTCCGCACAGCCGCCGAAAAACGTCGTGATATTCAGGAAGCATGATCGCCACGTCACCTGAACATCTGTCAGATTCCGAATTGCTTGACGCCACACTTCAAGCCGCCGGCAGGGAGCGTCACGCGACCGCGCACCTGCTGGCGTTTCTCGGAGAACTCGAAGCGCGACGCTTGTATCTCGGCCAGTCATGTTCGTCGCTCTTCATGTATTGCAACCAGGTGTTGCATTTCTCCGAGCACGCCGCGTATCACCGCATCGAGGCCGCGCGTGCGGCTCGGCAGTTTCCAGCGATCCTCGAAATGGTTGCTGAGGGCGCGTTGACGCTCACGAACGTCGCGCTGCTGCGAAAGCATCTGACGCTCGAGAATCACCAGTCGGTGTTGGAAGCCGCGCGGCACAAGAGCAAAGACGACGTCAAGTATCAGATTGCGTGCCTGGCGCCGCGGCCCGACGCGCGACCGCTCGTGCGGAGACTGCCTGCTCCGGCTCGATTGTCGCCGCCGGATCTCGTCACGGACGCCACCTCGGGCGACCGGCAGGCCACGCTCATCCCGGAGGCGTCCGGCCCGCGCATCGAGGTCGCCCCGCCTCGTCCGACCATCGCGCCGCTCGCGCCGGACCGGTACCTGCTGAAAGTGACCGTCAGCGCCGAGGCCCACGCGAAGCTTCGACGTGCTCAGGATCTCTTACGTCACGTGATCCCGAACGGCGATCCCGCCGCGGTCATCGAGCGGGCGCTGACGTTGCTCGTAGATCAACTCGAACGAGTGAAGGCTGGGAAGACCGCACGTCCGCGACGAGCGAGGTCGGCATCAGCCACGCGGTACATCCCGCCTTCAGTTCGCCGCGCCGTCTGGTCGAGAGACGCGGGCCGGTGCGCGTTCGTCGGTCCGCGCGGTCGATGCACAGAGACCGGCCGGCTCGAATTCCATCACGTCTTGCCGTTCGCCGATGGCGGTCCGACCGATGTCGACAATCTCGCGCTGCGCTGCCGGGCGCACAATCAATTCGAAAGTCTGAGTGTGTTCGATGACCCACAACTCGGTCCGGGCCGGACTCAGTTGGACAACAACTCCGGTTGAGAGAGCTGCGGTTGACGCGCCCTGGCACAAGAGTTGTGCCTGCCCGCCGGAGCTGGCGGCGAAGGTTGGCTGAACTCGGTCCAGCCAGACCGAGTTTCCACAGCTCGGGGTCAGAGGTCGCTCGTGTCGCGATTAAGCCGCGGGCGTAACGCGGTCAAGAACAGTTGACGATGTACTCGTACTGCCGGAAGAACGAAATGCGCCCGGCCGGGGTGAACGTCTGAAGAGACAGCGCTCGCCCTTCGACCGTGCTGGTATCGAGGAGCAACACCGGATACGCAAAACCGGCGAACTCGAAAACGTTCTTTACGAGGTAGCTCTGGCTCGTGCCATCGCTCAGCGACGGCAGTCCACAACCGTCACAGATGTTGTCTTCGCGGTGTGTCATCAACTCGAATGCCACAATGCGCCGGGCCGCATCGTGCAGCACGAGAGCTTCCTCTCGCAGGATGCCTGAGACAACGTCGTAGCGGCGATGGAATGAGTAGAAGAACGATCCCGGTACCGCCGCAACCGCTTCGTGACGCTGGACGCGACGCGGAACGGTCCATCCAAGGAGGCGAATGACGGCGCTGATGTCTTCTTCGGTCAGCGCGATCTCGACTTTGCCAGAGCGCGCTTGCCCCGGCAAAGGCTTCGACGTGTAGAGCGCCTGCCGCTCGCCGACCCCGGAGCCACCCACACGGTACCTGGTGAGGCGCACCTGCGGCTCGATGTCGCACGCGACGTCGTGCTCGCGCCGAATCCGATTCCGCTCGACCGTGGTCAATGTGGTCAGCATGACTGCCGACGTGGGCTGTCCCAGGGCTGCGTAAAGCACCAGTCCACCGGGACGCCGCTCCGAGCCGACGAACTTTCCACCAGGAATGAACCAGCCGAGACTCGGCACTTCCCCGATGAGCGATCGAAACGTGCGCGCGATATACCCGCGATCCGTCCCGGCCGGCGCGGGCGCCTGAGTCGAGGCGGACACCGAGGCGATGAGCAACGCGATCGCAATGGAAAGGATTCTCATGATCCTTCACTTCATCGCGTTAAACGCGTTGAGCACTTCCAGGAAGTCGGGATTCGTAAAGCGAAACTCGCCCGGACCCACACGCGTCGCGCCCGCGTAGAGCGGACGTTCCTGTTTGACTTTCAGGATCATCGTGTACGGCCCGGCCATCGTGTACGGCCGGAAACGGTCCCGCTCCCGCACGGCCCGCTCGACGCCCGCGCGGATATGATTTCGCGCTTCCGGAGGCGAGAGCCCGTTCGAAGCGTCGCCGACTTCGTCCTTCACCGCGACAGCCTCGATCGGGCCGAGCAGTCCGCGGAGTTGATCGACGAGCGCGCGGTCGCCGGCGGCGAACACGACCGGGACACCAACCAGTCCGGCCACGATCGCGTTGTAGCCGCCCTCGGGCAGCGAGACGCCGTTGACCGACATGTCGATGACGTTGCCGTTGGACGTGTGTTCCAGAATCGCGTTCGGCGTCCCGGCCTTGGCGTGATACCCGATGAACACCACCGCCCCGAACGTCGAGTCGATGCCCTCCATCATGTTCCTGGGCCCGGTGCTCTGTCCGCGCAGCAACCGCGCGCGCGAATCGACATCACCCGGCAGCAGATTGGTCTTCGCACCGTGCGAGTCGCGAACCAGCACGTCAGTCGCGCCCGCGCGAAACGCTCCGTCCACCGCCGCGTTGGTCTCGCCCGCCATGATCGCGCGGAAATGCGGATAATCCGCGCCCGTCGGCGACACGTCGCTGGAGGCCACGACGCCGGCGAGGCCCTCCATGTCGACCGAGATGAAGACCTTGAGTGCGCGGGGCTGCTGGGCGGAGACCAGCGGTGAGACGAGCGTCGCCGCGATGAGCGCCGAAGTCAGGGCGATTGTTCGCATGGCGTCGCCATTCTAATCGCGGAAACAAGAGCAGACATGAAGGTCATGAGGACATGAGGGCTTCTACTTGAAACCCTCATCCCTTCATGTCCCTCATGTCGGCACTTGTGTCAGATCTCACGGCCGCGCGCTGATCCGAAACAGATGCGTCCGACTCCTGAGATACATATCGCCCGCCGCGACGGCAGGCGTCGCGATAAAAGATTGATCCGTCATCGTGTTCGTCGTGATGACCTCGAACGGTCCGCCCAGTTTCGTCACGACCACATCGCCCTCTTCCGTCGAGAAGTAGAGCTTCCCGCCCGCCATGACCGGTGAGGCCTTGAAGTTGTACGGCTTCGGAAACCGCACCTGCTGATAGATCGGCGTGCCGGTCGACGCGTCGAGACACGAGACGAGCCCGCTGTCCGTCACCATGTAGAGCTTGCCGTCGTGCAGCACCGGCGACGGCGTGTACGACGTGCCGCGCGTGGTGGACCAGACGATCGCGTCCGTCCCAGTGAGATTGCCCTCGCGCCCCAGACGAATCGCCATCAGATTCGGACTCTGATAGCCGCTCATGACAATCACCATGTTGCCGTGCTGGACGGGGCGCGGAATCGTGTTGCGGCCGAGACCGGCGGCTTCCCAGAGAAGTTTGCCGGTCGTGAAATCGTACGAACGCACGCTGCGCGTGGCGCTGACCACAATCTGTTTGCTGCCGGCGTGCGTGAGCACGAGCGGCGTAGACCAGTTCGACGCTTCGGGCCGCGGCGTCCGCCAGACTTCGCGCCCGGTCGCGGCGTCGAGCATCGCGATGAACGAGTCGCCCTCGTGGTCGTAGAGCATGACGACCTTGCCGTCGTGCACGACCGGTGCGCTGCCTTCGCCGAAGCTGAGCAGCATCCGCATCTGCACGCCGTAGTCTTTCTGCCAGAGCGGACGGCCGTCGAGGTCGTAGACGAACAGGCCGCGCGATCCGAACGACGCGTACACGCGCTGTCCGTCAGTGACGGGATTGTTCGACGCGAAGCTGCCGTAGACGCCGTGATAGCCCTCGTGCGGCACGGCCGTGGTCGCGGTGTGCCGCCAGCGAATGCGGCCATCCGCGCGGTCGACGGCCATGACGTCAAGCCGATGCTCCTCGAATGCGCCCGCACCGCCACCGGCGCCGCCGCCGCGACGGCCCGCTCCGCCTGGCGCCGCCGGCGGCTCGACGCGTTTTCCTGTCGGCACCGCGGTCGTCAGAAAGATGCGATCGCCCCACACGACGGGACTCGAATGTCCTCGACCTTCAATGGCGATTTTCCACGCCACGTTCTTCGTGTCGCTCCACTCCGTGGGCGCGTCGGTCAGCGCGATGCCGTTGTCATGCGGTCCGCGCCAGTCGGGCCAGGTCGCGGAGGGTGGGACCGCAGAAGCAGACGGCGTTTGCGCGAAATCGACCTTCACGCTGACGAGCCAGGCGACGACGGCGACGAGCGCGACAGACAGTGCCTTCATGCGGGACATGTTAGCAACAAGCCACAGATCACAAGCAAAAGCAGAAACATGGAGAACATGGAGACGGTTCTTGGCTTTTGGCTTTCGGTTTTTGGCTTGCCCAAAACCATAAGTCCGTCTCCATGTCCTCCATAACCGGCTCTTCCTCCAGGACCTCCAT
>Ga0137451_1000238_pt1 | contig 16673 bp, 12 predicted proteins | sample EasRivERMGT500_2_FD_102336 | JGI IMG/M metagenome (GOLD analysis project Ga0137451, IMG submission 102336) | Soil microbial communities from meander-bound floodplain in the East River, Colorado, USA - East River MetaG ERMGT500_2 | ecosystem: Environmental > Terrestrial > Soil > Floodplain ... | reverse complement strand
CTAGGCTGCGGCTTCGGAAAGCCTCATCGCTTCTTCGATGTCGACCGCCACCACGCGTGATACGCCCGCCTCCTGCATGGTAATGCCCAGCAACTGTTCGGCGATTTCCATGGTGATCTTGTTGTGGCTGATGAACAGGAACTGGGACTGCTGCGACATCTTCTTCACCAGTTCGCAGAAGCGGCCGGTATTGTGATCGTCGAGCGGCGCATCCACCTCGTCGAGCAGGCAGAACGGCGCCGGGTTCAACTGGAACATGGAAAACACGAGCGACAGCGCGGTGAGCGCCTTCTCGCCGCCCGACAGCAGGTGGATGGAGGTGTTCTTCTTGCCGGGCGGTTGCGCGATTACCTGCACGCCGGCGTCGAGGATCTCCTCGCCGGTCAGCACCAGCCGTGCCTGCCCGCCTCCGAACAGCGCCGGGAACATCTCGCTGAAGTGCCGGTTGACCTCGTCGAAGGTGTGCTGCAGCCGTTCGCGGGTTTCGCGGTCGATGCGGCGGATCGCGTCTTCCAGCGTCGCCATCGCCTCGTTCAGGTCGCGCGACTGGGCATCGAGGTAATCCTTACGTTCGCGCGCCGCCTGCAATTCTTCCAGCGCCGCGAGATTGACGGCGCCGAGCCCCTTGATCTCCTCGCTCAGGCGGATGATCTCCCCCTGCAGGGCGCCCGGGCGCATGCCCTTCTCCTGCTGCTGCGCGACTGCCTCCTCGTTGGCGCCTGCTTCCGCCAGCTGCTGCGCAAACTGCTCCTCGCTCAGGCGCGCTTCCTGCTCCTTGAGGCGCATTTCGGCGCTGCGCTCACGCAACGGCTCGAGCTTCTGCTCGGTCGCGTGCCGTTCCTCATCGATCGCCTTGAGGGCCGCCTCCATGCTTTCCAGGGCGTCGCGAGCGGCTGCCAGCGCCTGCTCGCGCTGGCCGCGCGTAGCCAGGGCCTGCTGCAGGTGGTGCTGCAGCGGCGCCTCATCGTAATTCACGTATTCCGCTTCCCGCGATCGAAGGGCGGACTGGAGCCTTTGCTCGTTCTCAGAAATAACTTTAATAGAGCTATCTATCTCATTGATTTTATTGTTACAGGTGTGTTCATCAAAAGTCGCCTGCTGGACATCGTCACGAGCCCGCTGCAGGGCCGCCCGCTGCAGGTCGAGCACCGCCTCCGCCCGCCGGTAAAGATCGGTGGCCAGCGTCAGCTGAATCCCCTGCTGCGACACTTCGGCTTGCAGTTCCGCAATCCGACGCAGCGCCGCCTGCGCGCCGGTCGTCGTGGCAGCGGACTGGGCCTCGATCTCCGTCAATTCGGCGTCAATCTGCTGCGCGCGCTGCCGCACCCGCTCGTCGAGTTCGCCCAGTCGCAACGCTTCCATTTGCAGCGCGTGCTGGTGGCGCTGCCGGTCGCTGAATGCATCGCGCAACTCGTCGAGCCGGACGCGCCGTTGCTCGACATCCCGTTCCGCGGCGGTGGCGGCATTGCGGAGGGCCTCCACCTCCGCCGTCGCCGACTGCATCGCCGCGCCCAACTCCTCGATTTCACGCTGGCGGGTAAGGACGCCATGCAATTCGCTGTCGGGAGCGTGAAAACTGATCGCGTGACGGGTAAACAGGTGCCCGTCGCGGGTCACCAGCAACGCGCCGGCCGGCAGCCGCTCGCGCGCCGCCATCCCCGCCGCAGCGTCGGCCACCACGTAAACCTGGTGCAGCCAGTCACCGAGCACCGCCTCCAGGCGGGCATCGCTGCAGGTGACATAACGGCGCAGCGGCTCGAACCCGCCGAAGGACGGCGCCGGCGGCGGCGCCTCGCCCGTCGGCGCGAACATGGTGATTCTTCCGGGAGGCGGCTCGGCAAACCAGCGCTCGGCCTGCTCGATCCGCTCCAGCCCGAGCGCGTTCAGGCGCTCGCGCAGCACGGCTTCCAGCGCGTCTTCCCAGCCGGACTCGATGCGGATGGACTGCCACAGGCGGGAGGCGTGGCCAAGACCGCGGGCCTCCAGCCAGCCTTCATTGTTGGTGCCGCGCACCAGCCTTTCCTGCAGCTGCTGCAGGGCATGCAGTCGCGCCTGGATACCGGCGAGGCGCTGATTCCCGGCCTCGAGCGCCGCGTCCCTGTCCCGCAGCGCCTGCTCGGCGCGGGGCAACTCGTCTTCTTCCTGCGCGTTCGTCGAGGCGCGCAGGCTCTGCAACTCGGCCGCGACCGCCGCGATGTCCCTGCCGAGCGCTTCCAGCCGCGGCGTATCCGCCGGCTGCAGCGCGGCCCGTTCCTCCCGCAGGCGCTGCGCGCGCTGCGCGAGTTGCTCCAGCGTTTGCCGCGCGTGGGCGTGCTTCGCCTGCTCCACCCCCGCCGCCTGCTCGGCCAGCGCGAGCGAGCGCTGCAATTCCTCGTAGCGGTTGCGGGTGGCCCGGAACGCTTCCTCCGCCACCGGGAGCTTGTCCGTTTCGCCCTTGAGGGCGGCCTCGCACGTTGCCAGCAATTCCGTCGCAGTTGTACTCTGCCCGCGCCAATCGGCGATGCCCGCTTGCGCTCCAGCCAGCTGCTCGCGGTCGCGCTCGACTTGTGCGCGCAGGTCCGCCAGTTCGCGCTCGACGCGCTGGCGGTTTTCCCGCAGGTGCGCCATTTCCTGTTCCAGGCGGGCAGTTTCGGAATTGGCCTCGTAGAACGCACCTTGAGCGGCGTGCACCGCATCGCTGCCGCGATAATGCTGGGTGCGCATGTCCTCCAGGCGTTTCTCGGCATTGCGCAACGCGGCGGTCTCGGCCTCCAGTTCCAGCGTCAGCCGTTCGATCTCCCGCAGATGCCGCGCGCGCTGCGCGCCGGCCTCCTGCTTCCTCAGCAGCCACAGCAGGTTCTGCGTCGCGCGCAACCGGGCCTGCAGTTCGTGGTAACGGGTCGCCACCGCCGCCTGCGCCTGCAGGTGCTCGATCTGCTTTTCGAGCTCGCCGCGCACATCCTCCACGCGCAGCAGGTTCTCGCGCGTGTCCTTCAGTCGGAGCTCGGTTTCGTGGCGGCGCGCGCGGTATCGCGAAACCCCGGCAGCCTCCTCGAGAAAGACGCGCAATTCCTCGGGCTTGGCCTCGATCACCCGCGAAATCATGCCCTGCTCGATGATGGCGTAAGCGCGGCTGCCGAGGCCGGTGCCGAGGAAGATGTCAGCAACGTCGCGCCGCCGCACGTGGACGTTGTTGATGTAGTAGTTGGTGGCTTCGTCGTCGCGTTGCAGCACCCGCTTGACGGAAATTTCAGCGTAACTCGACCACTGGCCACCGGCGCGGCCCAGGCTGTTGTCGAAGATCAGCTCGACGCTGGCGCGGCTCACCGGCTGGCGCTGGCCCGAGCCGTTGAACAGGATGTCCTGCATGGTGTCCCCGCGCAGGTGCTTCGCGGACGTTTCGCCCAGCACCCAGCGCACGGCGTCGATGACGTTCGACTTGCCGCAGCCGTTGGGGCCGACGATGCCTACCAGTTGTCCGGGAACGGGGATGTGAGCGGGGTCTACGAAAGACTTGAAGCCTGCAAGATTTATCTGTTTGAGTCTCAATTTAGAGGTCTTATTGTGGAGGTTATAATCGCAGGCTGATCAGATGTCGCATTTTAGCGGATTTAGGCCGTCACGATAATGCCAAGCAGACCGAATCGCAGGCTGGAGACCTTCGCCAACCCCCATCCCACGCGCGATTACCGGATTCACATGGAAATACCGGAGTTTACCTGCCTGTGCCCGAAGACCGGGCAGCCGGACTTCGCGACGCTGGTGCTGGATTACGTGCCGGACCGGCTGTGCGTCGAGTTGAAAAGCCTCAAGCTGTACATCTGGTCGTACCGCAATGAAGGTACTTTTCACGAGGCGGTGACCCACCGCATCCTCGACGACCTGGTACGAGCGACGCGCCCGCGCTTCATGCGGCTCACCGCGAAATTCAATGTCCGCGGCGGCATCTTCACGACCGTCGTTGCCGAGCACGCCAAGGCCGGATGGAAACCGCGTCCGGCGGTGGATATTTCGGGCCTGCCCGCATCGTCCAGCACGCGCGATTGAACGCGCGCGGCGCCGGCACCGCTTTCCCAGGTGCCGGCGGGAGAAAACCTTTATAATTCTGAGCTTTGGCATCGCCCCTTGGCTGCGCGCGTGACATGAATCCCGATCTAGAGCGACTACAAACCTATCCGTTCCAGAAGCTGAATGGGCTGCTCGACGGCGTGCGGCCCGATCCGTCGCGCAAGCTGATTCCCCTCTACATCGGCGAGCCGAAGCACCCGACGCCGGCATTTATCAAGCAGGCCCTGGTCGACCACCTCGATGAGATGGCCGGTTACCCCTTGACGCTGGGCAGCGCGGAATTGCGCGGCGCCATCGCCGGCTGGCTGAAGCGACGCTACCGGCTCGATGCCATGGATGCAGCGTCCGAGGTGCTACCGGTGACCGGCAGCCGCGAAGCCCTGTTTGCGATCGCCCAGACAGTGGTGGACGCGACGCGCCCGGACCCGGTCGTGGTCTGCCCCAACCCGTTCTACCAGATCTACGAAGGCGCGGCGCTGCTGGCCGGGGCCACGCCGCACTACCTGAACAGCCTGCCCGGCAACAGCTATGCCTTCGACTTCGGCCAGTTGCCAGAGGCCACGTGGCGCCGCACGCAGCTGATTTACGTTTGCTCGCCCGGCAACCCGACGGGCTACGTCATGCCGATGGCCGATTGGGAGAAATTGTTCGCGCTGTCGGACCGCTACGGTTTCGTGATCGCGTCCGACGAGTGCTACTCCGAGATCTATTTCGAGGAGGGGCACCCCCCGCTTGGCGCGCTGGAAGCCGCGCAGCGGCTCGGCCGCAAGGGCTATCCGCGGCTGATCGTGTTTTCGAGCCTGTCGAAGCGCTCCAACGTGCCGGGCATGCGTTCGGGTTTCGTGGCCGGCGACGCCGCGATCATGAAGCAGTACCTGCTCTACCGCACCTACCAGGGCTGCGCGATGAGCCCGCCGGTGCAGCAGGCCAGCATCACTGCCTGGAACGACGAGGCGCATGTGGTCGAGAACCGGCGGCTGTACCGGGAGAAATTCGCAGCGGCGCTGGAGATCCTGCGCCCCGCAATGGAAGTGGAGATGCCCGATGCCGCGTTTTACATCTGGCTGAAGACGCCGATACCGGACACCGAATTCGCGCGCCGGCTCTACCAGCAGCAGGCCGTCACGGTACTGCCCGGCAGCTACCTCGCGCGCGAAGCCGGCGGCGTCAATCCCGGCTCCAACCGGGTGCGCATCGCCCTGGTCTCGTCCGTCGCGGAGTGCGTGGAATCGGCCCGGCGCATTCGCGCCTTTGCGGAATCCCTGTAGCGCGCGGGCTGAGCGGCAAGCCCTTTCAGTCCGCTCGAACCCGCGCAGTTGCAAACGGCCGCGCAAGCGGTCTGTTTTAACTGGAGGTAAAATCCCCCCAATGAAGGAACTGCAATCCATCATCGAAAAGGCGTGGGAAAGCCGCGCCGAACTCAAGCCCGGCAGCGCGCCCGCAACGGTGGGTGAAGCCGTCAGCCACGTGCTCGCGGGCCTCGACGCAGGTACCCTGCGCGTTGCCGAGAAAGCCGGCGGGGAATGGCTGGTGCACCAGTGGATCAAGAAGGCGGTGCTGCTGTCGTTCCGGCTGGAAGAAAACGTGCCGCTGCAGGGCGCGGCGACCCGGTATTACGACAAGGTGCCGAGCAAGTTCGCGCATTATTCCCGCGAAGACTTCGCACGCGGCGGTTTCCGGGTGGTGCCGCCGGCCATGGCGCGGCGCGGTTGCTATATCGCCAGGAACGTCATCCTGATGCCCTCCTTCGTCAACATCGGCGCGTACGTGGACGAAGGCACCATGGTGGACACGTGGGCCACGGTAGGCTCCTGCGCCCAGATCGGCAAGAACGTGCACCTGTCGGGCGGCGTCGGCATCGGCGGGGTGCTCGAGCCGCTGCAGGCCAACCCCACCATCATCGAGGACAACTGTTTCATCGGGGCGCGCTCGGAAGTCGTGGAAGGCGTCGTGGTCGAGGAAGGCTCCGTGCTGTCGATGGGCGTGTTCATCGGCGCCAGCACCCGTATCTACCAACGGCAGACCGGCGAGATCCTCTACGGCCGCGTGCCCGCCGGATCGGTCGTGGTGCCGGGTAGCCTGCCCGCCGCGGACGGCCGCTGCAACCTGTACTGCGCGGTGATCGTCAAGCAGGTGGACGCCGGGACCCGCGCCAAGACCAGCATCAATGACTTGCTGCGCAGCGACTAGGAATTTGCCGGCCCTGGGGCCGACAAATTCCTTACCCAAGTCCGCCCGCGAAGTGACGGAAACAGCCAGCAGTGAAAAAGTCCTTCGCAGCTGACACGCGCGCCCATTGGAGGCGACTCACGTTGCGTATCGCCCTGGTTCCGCAGGCAGTTTTTCATAAGGAGTTTGTCGGCGCAAAGACCGACAAACTCCTAGGGTGTATAGTGTTTTCGAGGCGGCGGACACCGCCGCATATTGGGAAGCAGCCATGTTCGTGACACCGCTCTTCAAGATGATGTCGGAGAAGCAGGCCTCCGACATGTTTTTCACCGCCGGCGCGCCGATCCAAATCAAGATCAACGGCGTGCTGGTGCCGATCAACAACCTGGTGCTCGATGCCGACAAGGTCAGGAAGATCTGCTACGAGCTGATGAGCGAAGCGCAGGTCAAGGAGTTCGAAACCACGCACGAAATGAACTTTGCGCAAAGCGGCGGCGAACTGGGCAACTTCCGCGTCAACATCTTCCGCCAGAAGGGCACGGTGTCGATGGTGATCCGCTTCGTCAAGCCGGAAGTGCCGCCGATCGAATCGCTGGGGCTGCCGCTGATCCTCAAGGAAATCATCATGGAGAAGCTGGGACTGGTCCTGGTGGTCGGTTCGACCGGCTCGGGCAAGTCCACCACCATGGCGTCGATGATCGACCATCGCAACAGCACCCGGACCGGGCACATCCTCACCATCGAGGACCCGATCGAATTCATCTTCAAGCACAAGAAATCCATCGTCAACCAGCGCGAAGTGAGGGTGGACACCCAGAGCTATCAGAACGCGCTGATCAGCGCGATGCGGGAGGCGCCGGACCTGCTGATGATCGGAGAAATCCGCGACCAGCCGACGCTGCAGAGCGCGCTGCTGTTCGCGCAGACCGGGCACCTGTGCATGTCCACCCTGCACGCCAACAACAGCTACAACGCGCTCAACCGCATCATCAACTTCTTCCCGCGCGAGGCGCGCGAATCACTGCTGGCGGACCTTGCCATAGCGCTGCGCGCCGTGATCTCGCAACGCCTGGTGCGCGGCATAGACGGCAAACACGTTCCGGCGGTCGAAATCCTGCTCAACACCAAGCACATCCAGGACTTGATCAAGACCGGCGAAATCAGCCAGATCAAGGAAGCCCTGGAGCAGAGCCTGGCGCCCGGCTCGCAGTCCTTCGAACAGGCGCTGTTCTACCACATCAGCAGCGGCAAGGTGTCGGTCGAGGAGGCCATGGTGCACTCCGACTCGCCCAGCAACCTGCACTGGCTGCTCAGCAACAGGCCCAAGAACACCGGCCCGGAGGACGCCTCGCCTTCGAGCCCTGGCAGCCAGCAGTCGCCAGGCGATATCTCCAGCATCAAGCTGAACCTAGACGCGCTCGGCTAGTTCAGTGTTGAGTGTTGAGTTGGGCGCTGGGTCAAAGTTACCTCAATATTCAACACTCAAAACCAAACATTCGAGGAGCGGCAGTTCAGGCCTGGACGGTAGGCGGCCTTGTGCGCCTCGGAACCCGCCGCTTTCGCGCGACGCGTCTCGTTTTCGGCCACGGCACCAGCAACGCCCGCGACGAAGCCGCATATCTCGCGCTGCACGCATTGGGCCTGCCCCCGGATGCCGGGCCGGCGCTCCTCGAGCGACCGGTCAGCCCGCGCGACGCGCGGCGCGTGCTGGCTCTGTTCGAGCGCCGCATCCACAGCCGCAAGCCCGCGGCCTACCTGACCGGCGAGGCCTGGCTCGGCGATTTTCGTTTCCACGTGGACAAGCGCGTCATCGTGCCGCGCTCGCACATCGCCGCGCTGCTGGGCGAGCGCCTTACCCCGTGGATTTCCCGTCCCGCCTCCGTCAAGACGGCGCTCGACCTGTGCACCGGGTCCGGTTGCCTCGCGGTTCTTCTCGCCCATAGCTTTCCCCGCGCGAGTATAGACGCCGCCGATATCTCTCCGGCTGCGCTGGCCGTGGCGAAAATCAACCGGCAGCGCTATGGACTGCGCAATCGGGTCCGGCTCGTCGAATCTGACTTGTTTTCCGCACTGGGCCGAAAACAGTACGACCTCATTGTCTGCAATCCGCCGTACGTGACGACGCGCGGCATACGGCGGTTGCCGCGCGAGTACCGGCACGAGCCGCGCGCAGCCCTCGCCGGCGGCAGGGACGGTCTCGATCTGGTGCGGCGCGTATTGGGCGCCGCCAGCCGGCACCTCAGTCCGCGGGGCCTGCTGGTGGTCGAAGTCGGCGCCGGGCGCAATGCGGTGGAGAAAGCCTGGCCGCTGGTGCCGTTCATCTGGCTCGACGAGGACGGCGGCGTGTTTCTGCTGAGCCACGCGGAACTCGAGGCGATTGCGCCGGCAGCGGCAGCCCGAGCGTCGTAAGCAGCTGGCGGGTCTCTTCGGGGGCAAGCTCCTGGAATTGCCCGCGCCGCAGCCGCGGCGGCAACCCGACAGGGCCGAATCGCACCCGCATCAGCCGGCTGACTTGAAGTCCCAGGGCCTCGAACAGGCGGCGAACGATGCGGTTGCGGCCCTCCTTGAGCACGATACGGTACCAGCGGTTGGCCCCTTCGCCGCCCTCGGGCGCAATGGCTTCGAGGCGCGCCATGCCGTCATCCAGCTTTATGCCGGAGCGCAGCCCGGCGATCTGCTCGTCGGTCAGCTTGCCCAGTACCCGCACCGCGTACTCCCGTTCCAGCTCGTAGCTGGGGTGCATCATGCGATTGGCGATCTCACCCGAGGTGGTGAACACCAGCAGCCCGCAGCTGTTGAAGTCGAGACGGCCGACCACCACCCATTTCGCGCCGCGCAGCCGCGGCAGCTTGTCGAACACGGTCGGGCGACCGGCGGGATCGTCGCTGCTGACGATCTCGCCCTCGGGTTTGTGGTACAGCAGCACTTGCGGCAACTGCGATGCCGCCGCTGCCTGCAAGACACGCCCGTCGACTTTCACCTCGTCGTGCGCGCCCACGCGCGCGCCGATCCTGGCGGTAGTGCCGTTCACCGTGACGCGGCCGGCGATGATCCATTGCTCCATGTCGCGGCGCGATCCCAGGCCGGCCTGGGCGAGCGTCTTCTGCAGCTTGAACGTCACGCCCTCGGGCGCCGCGGGCCGCTGATCCTGCTTATGCTTCATCATGTTGCGGGTTCTAGGCCTCGCGCCGCTCGAGCACGGCCTGCGCCAGGGTGCCGCTGTCCACGTGCTCGAGCTCCCCGCCAACCGGCAGCCCGCGCGCGATGCGCGTCACCTTCAGGCCGCGGGCGCGCAACGCTTCGCCGATATAGTGCGCGGTGGCCTCTCCTTCCACGGTAAAGTTGGTAGCGAGGACGACTTCGCGCACCACGCCGTCGGCCGCGCGCTGGATCAACCGGTCGAGATGAACCTCCTTGGGCCCAATGCCGTCGAGCGGCGAGAGCACGCCCATCAGGACGAAATACAGCCCCTGGTAGCACTGCGCCTGCTCCATCATGAGCAGGTCGCCGGGTGCTTCCACCACGCACAGTTGCGCCGGATCGCGCCGCGGCGAACTGCACAAGCTGCAGATCGGTTCCTCGGTATAGTTATTGCATTTTTCGCAACGCCTGACGCGGGCGAGCGTCGCGGTAAGCGCCGCGGCCAGCCGTGCCGCCCCCTCGGGATCGCGCTGCAGCAGGTGATAAGCCATGCGCTGCGCCGACTTGGGCCCCACGCCCGGCAGGCAGCGCAGGGCAGCGATCAGCTCTTCGAGGGAGGAAGGGGTCCTCATCGCCAAATGATGAATGATGAATGATGAATGATGGGCAGAAGCACGTTAAGGCCTGTTCTTATTCATCATTCCGCATTCAACATTCCGCATTAGGTTTAAAACGGAAGTTTTAAACCTGGCGGCAACGGCAGGCCCGCGGTCGCGCCCGCCATCTTCTCCTGCGTAAAAGCCTCCACCCGCCGCACCGCGTCGTTGACCGCCACGGCGATCAGGTCCTCCAGCATTTCGCGGTCGTCGGACAGCAGGCCGGGATCGATGGTCACGCGCTTCACTTCGTGACGGCCGGTCATGACGATTCTCACCTTGCCGGAAGCGGCCTGGCCCTCGATTTCCATGACGGCCAGTTGCTCCTGCAGCTTCTTCATGTTGTCCTGCACGAGCTGCGCCTGCTTCATCAGGTTGCCGAGTCCGCCCTTCATGCTTCTCTCCTTGAAGTGAGCAGTAAGCGGTGTGCAGTGAGCAGAGAAAACAGGCTCATTGGGTTATCCAGGCTTCCGCTAACAGCTAACTGCTTACCGCTCACCATTTCATTGCACCGGCTTGATCGACGAGTCCACCACGCGTCCGTCAAAATTCTCCAGCAACTCGCGCACGAACGGGTCCTGCTCGATGGCGGCGGAAGCCTGCGAGTGCTGCAGCTGCTTCTCGCGGCTGGCGATGGCTGCCGGCGAACCGCCGGCATGGTCCGTGACCCGGATGACGAGCCTTAGCCTGGCGCCGAAATGTTTCTCCAGCGCCGCCTTCAGCCGCTCCTGGTACGGCCCGTCGAGCAACTGCTGGTGAGTCTGCGCGATGCGCAGCTCGATCCGAGATTCATCGCGCGCGACCAGTTCGCTGTGCTTCGCCAGTTCCAGCGTCATGGCGGACAATCCGAGTTTCTCGACCAGTTCCGGCCACGCAGCATCACCGCGGTTTTTTTTTGCTTCCGGAACGGGCACGGCAGATGCTGTGCGGGGGGCAGGCCGGGTTGCGGCAAGGGACGGCACCGCGGCCGGCGCGCGCGGCTCCGTCGGGGCAAACGCCAGCATCCGCAACAGCGTCATTGTAAACCCGGCGTACTCGTCCGGGGCGAGTCCGAGATCGCCGCGTCCCTGGATCGCAATCTGGTAATAAAGCTGAAGGTCCTCCGGCGCAAAGCCGGCCGCCAGTTCGCCCAGCACCGCGTGATCCGGGTCGTCCGCGCCGATGGTGTCCGGCACCGTCTGCGCGAGCGTGAGACGGTACATAAGTGAGGCCAGATCCTGCAATGCCGCCTCGAAGGACAGGCTGCGCTCCGCCATGCGGTCGGCCTCCGCGATCAAGGCGGCGCCGTCGCGCGTCGCCAGGGCGCGCAGCAGCGCGTGCAGGTGATCCTGCCCTACCGCGCCGAGCATCGCGCGCGCGGAATCGCCGGACACGCTGCCCCCGCCGTGGGCGATGGCCTGGTCGAGCAGGGAGAGCGCATCGCGCATGCTACCCTGCGCGGCCCGCGCGATCAGCGGCAGTGCCGCGGGCTCGAAACGCACGCTTTCCGCCTCCAGAATCTGCTGCAGGCGCGCCTGGATCTGCTGCCGCGGTATCTGTTTCAGGTTGAACTGCAGGCAGCGCGACAGGACGGTGACCGGGATCTTCTGCGGTTCGGTGGTGGCGAGAATGAACTTGACGTGGGCGGGCGGCTCCTCCAGCGTCTTCAGCATGGCGTTGAAGGCGTTGCGCGACAGCATGTGCGCTTCATCGATGATGTACACCTTGTAGCGCCCCGCCGTAGGCGCGTACATGGCGTTCTCCAGCAGTTCGCGCATGTTGTCCACCTGCGTGTTCGAGGCGGCATCGAGCTCGATAAGGTCGATGAAGCGGCCCGCGTCGATCTCGGCGCATGCCGGGCACGTGCCACAGGGGGCCGCGGTAACACCGGTTTCGCAGTTGAGCGCCTTGGCGATGACGCGCGCGAGCGTGGTCTTGCCGACGCCGCGGGTGCCCGTGAAAAGATAGGCATGGTGCAGCCGCTGCAGGGTAAGCGCGTTCTCGAGTGCCCGCACCACGTGCTCCTGCCCCACCAGCTCGGCAAAGTTCCGGGGGCGCCACTTGCGGGCAAGAACCTGAGTCATTGAATTACGGTAAGCAGTAAGCAGTGAACGGTAAGCGGCCACCAGCGAGCTTGCGGCATTTTACTGCTCACCGCTCACCGCTTACCATCCATCTAAAACGGGTGGCGAGCCTTACCCCCGGCACTTGCAGAAAATAGCTGTGGCTGCTTCCTTCCGGACCTGACCAGGTTCACTACCATGCAATGCGGGGAGGCCCGCCATCAGTGAATTGTAAGCATTATTGGCCCCGGCGACCACCCGCTGCGGAACCTTTCCGCTAGAATCTTTACAAGCGCCCGGATTAATGCTTCCATTTGCCGGAAAACGGAAATCCTGTGCGGACAGCGCTGCCGCTTCAATTGTCGAAGATCTGCCGACTGTGACCGGAGGAGTGCATGGCCTCGAAGAGGATCGAAACAGTTCTCCATGAAAAGCGTGTCTTCCCGCCGAACCCGGCGCTCGCCAGACAGGCTGCCATACCCAGCATGGACGCCTACCGCAAACTGTGCGCTGAGGCGGAGAAGGACTTCGAGGGCTTCTGGGGGAGGCTTGGCCGGGAGCACGTGCTGTGGCACAAGCCCTTCACCAGAGTGCTGGACGAAAGCAAGGCGCCGTTCTTCAAGTGGTACGAAGGCGGACAGTTGAACGCCTCCTACAACTGCCTCGACCGCCATCTCAAGACCCAGCCCGACAAGGTGGCGATCATCTTCGAAGCCGATGACGGCAAGATCACGAAGATCACCTACCAGGAGCTCTACCGCCGGGTGTGCATGATGGCGAACGGGCTCAAGTCGCGCGGCATCCAGAAAGGCGACCGCATCATCGTTTACATGCCAATGTCAATCGAAGCCGTGATTGCCATGCAGGCGTGCGCGCGCATCGGCGCCATACACTCGGTGGTGTTCGGGGGGTTCTCGGCCAAGAGCCTGCATGAGCGCATCATCGACGCCGGCGCTGTCGCGGTGCTTACCGCCGACGGGCAATTCCGCGGCGGCCGGGAGATCTCCTTGAAGCCAGCCGTGGACGAGGCCCTCGCCCTCGGCGGCTGCGAATCAATCAAGTCCGTGGTGGTATACAAACGCACCGGCACCAAGGGCCAATGGGACGCCGGGCGCGACATCTGGCTGCACGATCTGGTAGCCGGCCAGCCCGACTCCTGCGAGCCAACCTGGGTCGATGCCGAGCACCCGCTGTTCATCCTCTACACCTCGGGCTCGACCGGCAAACCGAAGGGCATACAGCACTCGACCGGCGGCTACCTGCTGTGGACAATCCTCACGATGAAATGGGTGTTCGATTACAAGTCCAGCGACGTCTTCTGGTGCACGGCGGACATCGGCTGGGTAACCGGGCATTCGTACACCGCGTACGGACCACTGGCCTGCGGTGCGACCGAGGTCGTGTTCGAGGGCGTGCCGGTCTACCCCGACGCCGGGCGTTTCTGGAAAATGATTCAGGATCACAAGGTGTCGGTGTTCTACACCGCACCCACCGCGATCCGCTCGCTGATCAAGGCCGGCGGCGACCTGCCGAAAAAATACGATCTGTCCTCGCTGCGCATCCTCGGCACGGTCGGCGAGCCGATCAATCCCGAGGCGTGGATGTGGTACCACGAGACGGTCGGCGGCGGCCGCTGCCCGATCGTGGATACCTGGTGGCAGACGGAGACCGGCGGCCACATGATCTCGCCATTGCCCGGCGCCACCCCGACCAAGCCCGGCTCCGCCACCTTTCCGCTGCCCGGTATCATCGCCGACATCGTGGACGAGACCGGCCATTCCGTGGGCAAGGGCAAGGGCGGCATTCTGGTGATCAAGAAGCCGTGGCCGGCTATGTTGCGCACCATCTGGGGCGATCCCGAGCGCTACAGGACGACCTATTACCCCGAGGATTTCAAGGGCAAGTACTACCTCGCCGGCGACGGCGCCTCGTTCGACGAGGATGGCTACATCCGCATCATGGGCCGCATCGACGACGTGCTGAACGTGTCCGGCCACCGCCTCGGCACCATGGAAATCGAATCCGCCCTGGTCTCCAACCCCAAGGTCGCGGAAGCCGCGGTGGTCAGCCGCCCGGACGATCTTACCGGTGAAGCCATCTGCGCCTTCGTCGTGCTGAAGCAGGCGCGGCCGGGCGGCGACGACGCCAAGAGGATCGTCAAGGAGCTGCAGGACTGGGTGGGCAAGGAAATCGGCGCCATCGCCAAACCGAAGGACATCCGCTTCGGCGACAACCTTCCCAAGACCCGCTCCGGCAAGATCATGCGACGGCTGCTGCGCTCGATCGCCAAAGGAGAGGAAATCACGCAGGACGTCACTACGCTCGAAAACCCGGCGATCCTGACGCAACTGGGCGAGAAGGCGGGCTGAACTGCCCGAGAGACGAGAGGAGAGAGAAGAGAGGCGGAGCATCATGTTGACGGAACGGCTTTTTCCTCCTCTCCCCTCTCGCCTCACTCCTCTCCGCGCGGAGCGCCGATGATAAGACCAAGCCTCAAAGGACAGCGCCTGGCGGCGCTGTTCCTGCTGGGGTTATTCCTGCTCAACTATCCGTTGCTCAACCTGTTCGCGAGCGCGAGCCAGTTGCTGGGCATACCGGTCCTCTATGCGTACGTCTTCGCGGTGTGGGCGCTGCTCATCGGCGCCATGGCGCTCGTGGTCGAGATTCGCGGCGACGACTGACGCGACCGCCGCCACTCCCGCGGCGGCCCGGCCATGCTCACAGCACCTATCATCGTCGTCGCTTCCTTCGCCTACGTCGGGATGCTGTTTGCGATCGCCTACTATGGCGACAAGCGCGCCGACGAAGGCCGCAGCATCATCGCCAACCCCTACATCTACGTCCTGTCCCTCGCGGTTTACTGCACCTCCTGGACGTTCTACGGCAGCGTGGGCCGCGCGGCGACGAGCGGCATCGGCTTCCTGCCGATCTACCTCGGCCCTACCCTGATGGCGGCGCTGTGGTGGTACGTGATGCTGAAGATCATCCGCATCAGCAAACAGAACCGTATCACCTCCATCGCCGATTTCATCGCCTCGCGCTACGGCAAGAGCCAGGCACTGGGCGGCCTGGTCACGATTATCGCCGTGGTCGGGATCATTCCTTACATCGCGCTGCAGCTTAAAGCGATCTCCAATACGTTCTCGATCGTGCTGCGCTACCCCGAAGTGGTGATGCCCGACCAGCAGAGCGCACCGCTGTTCCTGGGCGACAATACCTTTTACATCGCCATGCTGCTGGCGGCCTTCACTATCCTGTTCGGCACGCGCCACCTCGACGCCACCGAACGGCACGAGGGCCTGGTGGCGGCGATTGCATTCGAGTCGGTAGTCAAGCTGCTGGCCTTCATCGCGGTGGGCCTGTTCGTCACTTTTGCGATGTACGACGGTTTCGACGACATCTTCAGCCGCGCCGGCCAGGTGGCCGAGATGAGCGCGCTGCTAACGGTCGGCGGCGACAGCGGCAACTATACAGCGTGGGCTTCGCTCACCTTCCTGTCGATGGCCGCCATCATGTTCCTGCCGCGCCAATTCCAGGTGGCGGTAGTGGAGAATGTGGACGAGCGCCACCTCAACAAGGCGCTGTGGCTGTTCCCGCTCTACCTGCTGGCGATCAACATCTTCGTGCTGCCGATCGCCTTCGGCGGCCTTCTTCATTTTGCAGGCGGCACGGTCGATGCCGATACCTTCGTGCTGACACTGCCGATCGCCGAGCAGCGTCCATGGCTCGCGCTGTTTGCCTTCATCGGCGGCCTGTCGGCTGCGACCGGCATGGTCATCGTGGAGACCATCGCGCTCTCCACCATGGTTTGCAACGACCTGGTGATGCCGCTGCTGCTGCGCATGAAGGCGCTGCGGCTGACCGCGCGGCGCGACCTCTCCGGGCTGCTGCTCGGCATACGGCGCGGCGCGATCGTGCTGATCCTGGTGCTGGGCTATCTCTATTTCTATCTCGCTGGCGAGGCCTATGCGCTCGTTTCCATCGGGCTCATCTCGTTTTCGGCGGTGGCCCAGTTCGCGCCCGCCATCATCGGCGGCATCTACTGGAAGGGCGGCACGCGCAGCGGCGCGGTCTGCGGCCTCGCGGCGGGTTTCCTGGTATGGATCTACACGCTGCTGTTGCCCTCCTTTGCCAAATCAGGCTGGCTGCCGATCACGTTTCTCTCCCACGGCCCGTTCGGCACCGAATTGCTCAGGCCGCAGCAACTTTTCGGGCTCGCCGGCCTGGATGGCATCACGCATTGTCTGTTCTGGAGCATGCTGGCCAATATTGGCTGCTATATCGGCGTCTCGCTGATCAAGCGCCCGAGCGCCGCCGAGCACGGCCAGGCCACCGTGTTCGTGGATGCCCTCAAGCACCCTGCGGCGGCGCCCGGCTCCCGCTTCTGGCGCGGCAGCGCTTCCGTGAACGACCTGCTGGCACTGCTCGGCCGTTTCCTGGGACCGGACCGGGCGCAGGAAGCCTTCGCCTCATACGCCCGCAGCCGGGGCGCAAAGTCGGTTAACGCGCTCGCCGCCGACGCCAACCTGGTGCACTACGCCGAATCGCTGCTCGCGGGCGCCATCGGCAGCGCCTCGGCCCGCGTGATGGTCGCTTCCGTGGTGGAGGAAGAGCCGCT
>Ga0137451_1000236_pt1 | contig 16756 bp, 15 predicted proteins | sample EasRivERMGT500_2_FD_102336 | JGI IMG/M metagenome (GOLD analysis project Ga0137451, IMG submission 102336) | Soil microbial communities from meander-bound floodplain in the East River, Colorado, USA - East River MetaG ERMGT500_2 | ecosystem: Environmental > Terrestrial > Soil > Floodplain ... | reverse complement strand
GGCCAGCTCGTGCGACGCAAACCCGCCGAACACGACGGAGTGGACCGCCCCGATGCGCGCGCAGGCCAGCATGGCGACGACCGCCTCGGGCACCATCGGCATGTAGATGACGACGCGGTCACCTTGGCCGACGCCGCTTTCGACGAGGGCGCCGGCGAAGCGCGCCACTTCGTCGAGCAGGGCGCGGTAGGTGTAGGTCCGGACCGTGCCGGTGACGGGGCTGTCGTAGATCAGCGCCGGCTGCTCGGCCCGGCCGCTTGCGACGTGTACGTCGAGGGCGTTGTAGCAGGTGTTGAGCAGCCCGCCGGAGAACCACCGATAGAGCGGGGCCCTCGAATCGTCGAGAACCCGGTCCCACTTCCGATCCCAGTGAATCGCCTCCGCCGCCTCCGCCCAAAATCGTTCCGGGTCGGACAGCCAGCGGTCATAGGTCTCCTGGTATGCGCTCTTCATGGACCCCGCAAGGCGTCGCTGACGCGTAGGAACAGGCCGGTCAAGAGCTTGGATGGGTCTTCCGTCGGGTCGCCATAGACCTCCCAGGATTGACCGGTCAGCGGGAGCGAACCCTGGGAGCACCAGGCGCGGAGCACGGCGTAGGTGCGATGCAAGTCGGCGTAGGGGCCAAGGTGAACGGCATGCGCCGCGCGACCAGGCGCGAGCTGCACGCACTTGACCAGGTCGGTATCGGCGAATCGCCCGGACACCGGAAAGCCGACCTGGACGCGTAACGTCTGCGGAGTGCATCGGTCGTAAAGCGCGTAGTTGTGGCCCGCCTGGCGAACAGGCGCCTCTTTGCGCCATGCGTAGACGATGTCGAACATGGCGCGGATGCGCACCGGGAGCTCCGAGCGGGGAAGCTCCTCGCTGGTAAGCGCGAGCAGCAGCGGCGCAACGGATACTAAATCGCAAGCAGGCTGCATGTGGACGCGGGTCGTCATTTCGATCCAGCAGGCAGATGGCTCAGAACGTTCAGAACGGTTCCATTCGGATCGACGACGAAGAAGCGACGGACGCCCCATGGCTCGTTCGTGAGCGGATAGACGATCTTGAGGCCGCGTTCGACGGCACGCTTGTGCACTTGATCGACGTCCGCGACCTCGACGCTCACATCCGGCAGCAGCGTGGAACCACCCTCATCCCGCATGACGCTGATCTGGGCTGTCGGATTGCTCGGCGATACGAACGTCATGACGAACCCCAGGTCCATCGCCAACTCCAAGCCCAGGAAATCAACGTAGAACGCACGGCTTTCGGCGAGATTCTTGGACTTGATGTCCGGCACAACTCGTCGGATGCTCATCAACGGACTCCATTCTCCAAGCTCGGTACGTTGTCGCGGTCACGGGGTCGTCCGTCACCCAATCCTGAATCCGTCCGCATGACGCTGGCGGGGGTGGTGTGGCTAGAAGAGAAGCAGTCGCGCCGCGTGATGGACCGTAAGGACCTCCACGGAATCGGGCTCCGCCCTGTACACGATGCGATACGCACCGAAGATGACTTCGCGAAGCGCGCCGTCGCCAACCTCCGGGACAACCCGACCCGACTCGGGGAACGATTCCAGACGGTCGACAGCTCCAACGATTCGTTCGACGAGGAGTGCTGCGTAGTGAGTGGAGTCGCGGGCGACATACGCTTTGATGGCCTCGACGTCTTCGACGGCCTGGCGGGTCCAGACGACCCGGTTCACCCGAGGAGTCGCTTCTTCGCTTCTTCGTGCGGCAGCGTGTCTCCGGCGTCCGCCTGTTCCAGCCCGCGTTGTACTTTCGCCAAGAAGTAGAGGCGTTCCATCGCGTCTTCGATCGTGGCATTCGCCGGGAGAGCCTCAACGGCTTCGATGACGCGCTGCTTGACCGATTGCTGAGCCAACACAACCTCCGCTTGAGCGGGGACCTGCGAGAAGAGTACGGCCACGCCGCAGTTCATTCAAGTCGTGGTTCCAAACGCGCCAACGTTCGCGCCAACGCGCGCGCCCGGCGGCGCCGCTGTTTGGATGCGAGCACTCTCCGCTTGGTTGCGAACACCTGCCGCGCGATGACTGCAGCGCCTGCGGCGACGATGACTGCGATCCACATCTAGCGCCCAACGATCGCGTTCAGATGATGGCGTCCACCCTGCGACCGTCATTCCATCGTGATGACGACTTTCCCGCGCGCGTGCCCCTCCTCGAGATAGCGGATCGCGTCGGGCACCTGGCTCAGCGGGTAGCGCCTGTCGATGACCGGCGTGACCTTGCCGGACTCCATGAGATCGCCCAAAGCCTTCAGGTCGTCCTTGTTGAGCTGAGCGACGAAGAAGCCCATCTCCTGATGGATGAACGGCGATGCGATCATCGCCTTGAGCGGGCCGGCGAGCGCGCCGATCCAGTTGCCGCGATCCGGCCCGCCGCCCCCCACGAGGACGTACTTCCCCTCGGGCGTCAAGACGCGCCGGCATTCGAGGAGCCCGCGGTTGCCGACGTTGTCGATGATCGCGTCGTAGCGCTCGGAGCCCTTCGTGAAGTCTTCCTTCGTGTAGTCGATGACGTGGTCGGCGCCGAGCGAGCGCACCATCTCGAGGTTGCGGGTACTGCACACGCCGGTTACCTGTGCACCGAAGCTCTTCGCGATTTGCACGGCGAACGTCCCCACACCGCCGGAAGCGCCGTTGATCAGGACCTTCTGTCCGGGCTGCACCTTCGCGCGGTCCCGCAGCGACTGGAGCGCAGTGACGGCGGCGATGGGAACCGACGCCGCCTGCTCGAAGCTGAGGTTGGCGGGCTTGGTGGTCACGGCCCGATCGGCGCGCACGCAGAGGTACTCGGCGAAGGCGCCGTTGCGTCCGCCGAAGACGTCGTCGCCGGGCTTGAACTGGGTGACGTTCTTGCCGACCGCCTCCACCGTTCCGGCGAAATCGACGCCGAGCTGCGTGTTCTTCGGCTTTCTCAGTCCGGCATCCGCACGCATGACGTAAGGGACGCCGCGCACGTAGTGCCAATCGAGCGGGTTCACCGCGGCGGCGCGCACCCTGACGAGGATCTGATCGTCGCTCGGGACAGGCCTTTCGATCGTTTCGATCCTGAGGTTGTCGGCCGTACCGTAGTCGCAGTAGACGATGGCCTGCATCGGGTGCGTGGGAGCGGGCTTCGGGTCGCCGCAATCGTTGTCCGACCGGACGTACGCGACGGCGAACGCGACGAGACCGAGCACCACGAGGACGCCGACGCCCTGCGCCACGCGGCGGAGAACTCGGCGCCAGAGCGGCGGACGCGGCAGGACCTGGAACATCTCCCGCGCATTCTAGACCGGGCTCAGCGACTGGAGGAGCTTTAGAAGCGCCGCGGGGTCCACCGGCTTGACGAGATGGGCGTCGAACCCCGCCGCCTCCGTGCGCGATCGGTCCTCGTCCTGCCCCCAGCCGGTGACGGCGACGAGGACGCTCTTTTCGGTCGCGGGGCTCGCGCGCATCCGGCGGGCCAGGTCGTAGCCGTTCATCTTCGGCAGGCCGATGTCGAGGAATGCGATGGCCGGCCGGAACGACTCGGCGGCGGCGAGCCCCGCGAGGCCGTCGTGCTCGACGCGCACATCGTAGCCGCGCGCGTGGAGCATGCGGCCCAGGGTGTGCGCGAAGTCGCGGTTGTCGTCGACGAGGAGGACGTGGGGGCGAGCCTCGCCGTCGCGCGGTGGCGCCGCTCGCGGCACCGGCTCGGCCCCTTGGGCGGACAGCTCGACGGTATGCGCGGGCATGCGGACGACGAACTCGGCGCCGCGCCCCGGGCCCTCGCTGTGCGCCTCGATCGTGCCGCCGTGCAGCTCCATGAGCCTGCGGGACAGGGACAGGCCCACGCCCAGGCCCATCGTCGTCCGCTCGAGCGAGCGGTCGGCCTGCGCGAACATCTCGAAGACCGGCTCGATCATCTCGGGAGGGATGCCGATGCCGTTGTCGCGGACGCGCCCGATCATCTCCCCGTCGCGGACGCCGAGGGAGAAGTCGATGCGTCCGCCCGGCTCGGTGAACTTGGCGGCGTTGTTCAGGAGGTTGAGGAACACCTGGGCGAGGCGCGTCGGGTCGGCCTCGATCGTCAGGCCCGGCGGGGGCAGGTCGACCCTGAGACGGTGCGCGCGATCGCGCATGAGCGGCTCCACGGCCTCGAGGGCGGCGAGCGCCACCTGGCGCAGATCCGCGCGCTCGCGCCGCAGGCGGAGCTTGCCGGTCGTGATCCGCGAGACCTCGAGCAGGTCGTCCACGAGCCGCACGAGCTGCTGCACCTGCCGCTCGATGATCGCGCGGGCCTCGAGGAGGTTGGCGGGATCGGCCGGCGCCATCTTCATCAGGTAGAGGGCGTTGCGGATCGGGGCGAGGGGGTTGCGCAGCTCGTGGGCCAGGGTCGCGAGGAACTCGTCCTTGCGGCGATCCACGACGCGCAGCGCGTCCTCCGCGGTGCGCCGCACGGCCATCTCGCGCTCGAGGTCCGCGAGCATCCCGTTCATCGCGTCGGCCAGGATGCCGATCTCGTCCTCGGTCGTCTTCCCGGCGCGCACGGAGAGGTCGCGCCGCTCGATGACGCCCCGGGCCGCGTTGGCGACGGAGAGGATCGGCTCGGTCAGCGCGCGCTGGAGCCAGGACGACAGCGCGATCGAGGCGAGCAGCGCGCTCACCGTGACCCCGCCCAGGATCAGAAGGTAGGCGAGCAGCCGCGCCTTCTGGCCGTAGTCGATCACGAGCACGACCGTGCCGAGCCGCTGGTCGTCCTCGATGATCGGGTAGGCGAGCGTGAGCCGCTCGCCTACGATGCCCAGCGAGGCCACCTCGAGGCTCCGCGGGACGGACGCCGCATCGCCTTCGCGCGCGTAGGCAGCGAAGATCCGGCCCTCGCCGTCGTACAGCGCCGCGCTCGCGACGTCGGGGCGCCCGGCGAGCATCGCGAGGTCCTGCTCGGCGTCCTTGGAGTCGTTGAAGGCGAGGGCGGGGGCGCTCGCGCGGCCGACGATCTCCGCCTGCGTGCGGACCTCCGCGTACTTGGCGGACCTGTAGTCCTTGGCGTTGTAGTAGATGAGCGCCACCGCGCTGACGGTGAGCGCGGCCAGCGTCGTGGAGACGACGAGTGCCGTGATCTTGCGGCTCACCGACCGGCGCAGGAACACGGGAAGCCTCACGGCACCCCCATCTCGATGCGCTCGGCGACCGCGAGCATGCGCGAGCTGATGCGAACGCCCTTGCGCTCGGCGACCGTCGGGGCGACCTCGAAGCGGACGTGGTCCTGGGAGCGCACGAGGTTGACCATCGCGCCGCGGCGCAAGGCTCCCGCGATCTCGCTGACGAGGACGACTCCGTCTTGCCGCGAGAGCCTCGACAGGCTCCCCGCCGCCGCGCGCCCGACGAAGACCATGTGCACGCCCCGGGGCGCCTCGCCTTCCTCGAGGCGCCGGACCTCGACCGGACGCCCCTGGGCGAGGCGGCCGCGCACGATCTGCTGGAGCGCCGCGAAGACCTCGTCCGAGCCGACGACGCCGATCACGAAAGGGCCCTCCCCGCCCTCCGTCGCGGACGTGGGCCACTCGACGTACGAGAGGAAGCGAAACAGGTAGGCCGCCTTGACCTCGTCCTCGAGGTCGGCGCGGGACGGGGCCGGTGCCAAAACGGCGAGCGCGAGGAGGGCCGGCCGAAGGGCTTGCATCGTCAGAACCGGACCAGCGCCTTGACGAAGTAGCTGCGGTCGATCTCCTCGCCGGGCGACCATTCGACGTGCGTTCGATCGAAGAGGTTGCGCACCAGGACCGACAGCTCGAAGCGCTGCGAGAAGCTCCAGCCGAGGCGCCCGTCGACCGCGGTGTACGAGGGCACGTCGATGTTCTCGAGCCGGTCGTAGTAGCGCAGCATGAGGTCCAGCTCGAGGTGCCTTCCGATGTCGAGCACGGAGCGGATTTTCAGCCACTGTTTCGGATCGGAGCCGATGCTGCTCTCGGGCTGGAGGTCCACGGTACCCGGGCGCGCCGCGAGGTCGCGGTCGAGGTAGTTGTAGCCGGCGTGCAGGCGCCAGCTCTCCAGCACTCGGAACGCGCCCCACGTCTCGATCCCCCAGGCGTGGCCCTGGCGATCGTTCTCGATCGTGGCTCCTGCTCCGCCCGGGGCGATGGAGCGCTGGTCGTCGAGGTCGTCGTAGTACGCGGTCGCCGCAAACGAGAAGCGCTCCGACAGCTGACCCCGGTAGCCGAGCTCGTAGACCCAGGAGACCTCGGACTCGAACTCGGGCCCGCCCGCGAGCAGGAACGGCGGTGTGCCCGGCAAGAACAGCTCGCGGTCGAAGCGCGAGGGCGCCCTCAAGGCGCGCGAGAAGGCGGCCCAGACGAGGTGCTCGGCGCGAGGCTGCCAGCCGAACCGCACGCTGGGGAGCACCTCGACGCCGGTGTAGTCGTTCCTGTCCAGCTTGACGCCGAAGGTGCCCACGAACGCATGCGAGAAGGCGATCTCGTCCTGGACGTAGACGTTCCAGCTCGTGAGGATCTTGTCGGGCGGGAGGAACGCGAACGTCGGGTCGTTCACGACGCGGTCGTGGACGTGGCGCGCGCCGGCGCCCCAGAGCAGGCTGTGCCCTCCGCGGGGCGCCATCAGGTGATCGAGCTGGACGTCCGCCGTGTCGAGCTTCTGCCGGTCGCGCGAGGTGTCGTCGTAGTAGGCCTGGACCCGCAGCGTGTCCTTGTTCTCGAAATCCCGGCTCCACCGCGCGAGAACGTTGCCGCCGTGGAGGTCGCCCGAGGCGTAGAGATCCCCCTGCACGGTGAACGCGTCGCGGCCGCGGCCGAAATCGGTGCGGAACCCGCCCTGGAGCCGGTCGTGCGGGCTGTCGTCGAGGCTCGTGGAGAGCCCATGCGCCCGGTAGGCGCCGCTCGTGAATCCGTCCCCCCACTGCGCGACGACCCGCGACTCCTCGTCACCGAGACCGCCCGTCACCAGCACGTCCCGGGTCGCCGCGGAGGACTTGGTGACGACGTTGATGACGCCGTTGACCGCGTTGGCGCCCCAGAGCACGCCCCCGGGGCCGCTGATCACCTCGATGCGGTCGATGTTCTCGAGCGGCAGGTCCTGAGCGTCCCAGAAGACCCCGGCGAAGGTCGGCGTGTAGAGGGTGCGCCCGTCCATGAGCACGAGGAGCTTGTTGGCGAAGGGCCCGTTGAACCCGCGCGCGGTGATCGCCCAGCCGTCGGGACCGGTGCGCGCGACCTGGAGGTTGGGCGCCAGGCGCAGCGCTTCGGGGAGGCTGGTCGCCCCGGAGCGCCGGATGTCGTCCCCCTCGATGACGTAGATCGAGCCGAGCGCGCGCGACAGCGGCTCGGTCCGCCCCGAGACGGTGCTGACCGAGACGTTCGAGAGCTGCTCGAGCGACAGGTCGCCGAGGTCGCGCGAACCGGCGGCGAGGACCGCCGCCGCGAGGAGCACCTCCGTCATCGAGACATCCGCGCGGTCAGACCGCTAGCAGCTTCATGAGGGCGTCGAAATCGACCGGCTTGACCATGTGGCCGTCGAACCCGGCATCCCTCGACTTGCGGCGGTCCTCTTCTTGCCCCCACCCGGTCAGCGCGATCAGCTTGATGTCCTTCCCGCCCGGGCGCTCGCGCAGGCGCCGGGCCGCGTCGAACCCGTTGAGCTTCGGCATGCCGAGGTCGAGCAGGACCACGTCGGGACGGAACCGCTCGGCCGCCGCGAGGGCCTCCTCCCCGTCCCGCGCGGTGCACGTCTGGTGGCCCTCCATCGACAAGAGCATGGCGAGGGAGGCCGTGGAGTCCGCGTTGTCGTCCACGACGAGGAAGCGGCGCGGCTTCGCGGGCGCGGGCTCCGCGGGCTCGGCGGACGCGTCGGCGGCGACCGAGGCAGCGACCGGGAGGCTCACGACGAACTCGCTCCCCCGGCCGACGCCGTCGCTCCTCGCGACCACGCTCCCACCGTGCATCTCCACGAGGCGCTTGACGAGCGTGAGCCCCACACCGAGGCCCCCCTGCGAACGCTCGAGCGTGCGATCCACCTGCATGAAGGCATCGAAGATGCTGCCGAGGCGGTCTTGGGGGATGCCGAATCCCGTGTCGCGGACGCTCACCAGGACGCCGCCGCGTTCGTCGAGCGCGGCGTTGATCCATATCTTCCCCGTCGGCTCCGTGTACTTGCACGCATTGTTGAACAGGTTGTGGAAGACCTGCGTCAGGCGCGCCGGATCGCCGTGGAGCCAGACGGACTCGTCCGGCAGGGCCAAGGTCACCTCGTGCTCCGGGCCGGCCGACCACGCGCGGGAGGACTCCACGACCCGGCGGAGCAGCGCGCCGAGCTCGACGCGCTCCTTCCGCAGCTCGAGCTTGTTGGTCGTGATCCGGCTGATGTCGAGCAGGTCGTCCACGAGGCGGACGAGCTGGGAGATCTGGCGCTCCATCGTGCCGCGCGCCTGCTGGATCAGCTCCTTGTTCCCCTCGGCGCGCTTCATGATCTCGAGCATGTTGCCCAGGGGCGCCAGCGGTCCGCGCAGCTCGTGGGAGAGCATCGCCAGGAACTCGTTCTTCCGGCGATCCGCGTCGCGCAGGGCCTCCTGCGCCCGAGCGAGCGCCTCGTGGTTCTTCTGGGCCGTCAGGTCGGTGACGAACACCCCGATGAGCGAGCCGTTCTCCACGCGGAGCGCGTTGAAGGTGAGGTGGACGGGCAGGCTCCCGTCGTCCGCCACGTGAAGCCGAACCTCGCCGTTCCCCGATCGCTGGCACCCTTCCTCGAAGATCCGTTCGTAGGCGGGCAGGTCCGGGGCGGCGACGAAGTCGCGCAGCGGCGCCCCCACCAGCCGCTCGTGCGGCACCTTGAGCAGATCCGCGAGCCGGCGGTTGCAGTAGAAGATCGTGCCGTCGCGGTGCAGGGTGGCGACGCCCTGCTGCATCTCCTCGACGAAGACGCGGTACGGCGCGTCGGCATCCTCCAGCGTGTAGACGCGGTGGCGTCCCAGCTCCTCGAGGACGAAGGCGTCCACGGCGCCTTGCTGGATGGCGCGGATGGTCTCCTCGGCCTCGGCGAGCCGGGAGCGGAGGTCGGCGTTGGCGGCGCGAAGGAGCTCGACGGTCGGGGCCGAGCCGTCACGGGTCGCACGAGTGGCCATCAGGGCACGCGCTCCTGGTCAGTGGGGTCGCAGATCAGGCGGCGAAGGGGAAGGGGGAGCTGCTTGACGAGGGTGGGCACCGCGGTGATGTGCTCATCGCGGGCGACCTGAGGATGCTCGCGGCACAGGGTGGCCGCCGCCTCGATCGGTTCGGCCGTCGGGGGCTTCACTTGGGCGGCTCTGGGGACTTGAGGTTTAAGCCGACGAGAGTTTTCTCCGTGTTGCGCAGATCGCCCACGATGCGCCGGAGCGGCTCGGGCAGCTTGCGGACCAGGGTCGGGATCGCCAGGATCTGATCGCTCGCTGCGAGCTGGGGCTGCTCGATCAGGTCGATCACGTCGATCGTGTATTTGCCCGGCATGTACTCCTCGCAAATCTTCTTGAGGTTGGCGAGCGCGGTCACGGATTTCGGCGACCGGCCCGCGACGTACAGCCGCAGCGACCAAGTCTCGTCGTCGTGACGGAGCGCCTTCTCGGCGAGATCGTTGTTAGCCACACAGTTCTCCATCATGTGCGCCTTCCCTGCATCTATTGTCGGTCCGCTTTGCGACTCCGCTCCATGCGCGCCCGGTCTTTCCGCAGAACCTCGGCACGTGTCGTCTCCTGATCGACGATCCTCTTGGCCTCCAGCTCCTCGGCCTCGAACTCCTTCCGGAGCGCGTGGATGCGGGCCTCGAGCGCTTCGCGCTTCTGGTCGAGCTCGCGCTGCCGGGCCTCCACCTCCTGCTGGAGGCGCAGCGCGGCCGCGGTCTCTCGCGCCTCCTGGGACTGGCGCGCGGAGCCGGTGAGCACGCCCTCGGCGCCGAGGTACACGTCGGCGAGCTCGATGCCGTTCTCCGACAGGAGGAACTCGCGGATCTGGTTGGAGTGCGCGATCCCGCGCGCCTTGAGGACGTACATCGCGCGGTTGCGCTCCCCTCCCAGCTCGATGTCGCGCAGCAGGAGCCACGTGTCCGCGAGCGAGGAGACGTCGACGTCGGTTTGCTCGAGCCCCGTCGTCTCGTTCGTGAGGCAGGTCAGGAGCGCCGTGATCCGCTCGAGCTTCAGGTAGTCGATGAGGCGCGTCATCATCGCGGCGGCGTCCAGCTTGTTCGCCGACCGGCGGAGATTGCTGATCGGGTCGATGATGATTGCGGAGGGGGCGAACCGCCGGACGAGCTTGTGGATCGTCGCCAGGTGTGACTCGAGGCCGAACTGGTTCGGCCGGGCGGCGTGGATCTGCAAGAGACCATTCTTCACGAACGGCGCGAGGTCCACGCCGATCGTGCGCATGTTGCGGACGAACTGCCCGGGCGACTCCTCGAAGGCGAGGTAGAGGCAGCGCTCGCCGCGGGAGCAACTGGCGCGCGCGAAGTGCGCGGCGAGGCTGCTCTTGCCGGCTCCCGACGTCCCCGAGACGAGCACCGTGCTGCCGCGGTAATACCCCTTCCCCCCCAGCATCGTGTCCAGGGGGGGGACGCCGGTGGGGACGCGCTCGTCGCTGACCTCGTTCTGGAGGTTGAGCGAGGTGATCGGCATGACGCTGATCCCGTCCTCGTCGATCAGGAACGGGTACTCGTTGGTCCCGTGCGCGGAGCCCCGGTACTTGACGATGCGCAGGCGCCGTGTGGACACCTGGTCGATGACCCGGTGGTCGAGGAGGATGACGCAGTCGGAGACGTACTCCTCCAGCCCGTCGCGGGTCAGGGCGCCTTCGCCGCGCTCGGCGGTGATGATGGCGGTGACACCCCGCTCCTTGAGCCAGCGGAACAGGCGGCGCAGCTCGGCGCGAAGGATCGCGGTGTTGTCGAGACAGGAGAACAGCACCTCGGTCGTGTCGAGCACGACGCGCCTCGCCTTCACCGTGTCGATCGCGAGGCCTAGCCGGATGAACAGCCCCTCGAGGTCGTAGTCCCCGGTCTCCTCGATCTCGTTCCTCTCGATCCGGATGAAATCCATGGCCAGCTTCTTCCGCGCCACGAGATCGTCGAGGTCAAAGCCGAGCGATCGGACGTTCTTGGTCAGCTCGTCGGGAGTCTCTTCGAACGTCACGAGGACCCCCGGCTCGTCGAACTCGGTGGCGCCGCGCACGAGGAACTCCATCGCGAGGAGCGTCTTCCCGCACCCGGCGCTGCCGCAGACGAGGGTCGGCCGTCCTCGGGGCAGGCCGCCGCCCGTGATCTCGTCCAGGCCCTGGATTCCCGTGGGTGCTTTCGCCAACCGGAGGTCTTCGTCCACCGTCATGCGTTCTCCTTCAGCAGCTCGCCCTCCCGTTCGGGAGGCAGGGTCGCGATCACCTCCATGAGGGTGTCGTGATCCACGGGCTTCACCATGTGCGCGTCGAAGCCGGCGTCTTTCGACTGGCGGCGATCGTCGTCCTGCCCGAACCCGGTCAGGGCGACCAGGAGCATGTCCTTCCCCCACGGCTGCTGCCGGATGCGCCGGGCCACGTCCACGCCGGACAGCTTCGGCAGGCCGAGATCCAAAAGAGCGACGTCGGGGTGGAACCACTCGGCGGCGGCGACCGCCTCGAGACCGTCCTTCGCCGTGTGCGTCTCGTGGCCGCCGATGCGCAAGAGCAGGGCGAGGGACGTCGCGCTGTCGGGGTTGTCGTCGACGACCAGGATGCGGCGGGGCGGCAGCGGCCGCTTGGCGCGGCGGCTTGCGCTCGCCGTCGACGCCCGGGCCGGCGACTTCTCGACCGGGAGGTAGAGGTGGAAGCGGCTCCCGCGGCCGGGCCCGTCGGAGAACGCCTCGACCGTGCCGCCGTGCATCTCGATGAGGCGCTTCACGAGCGTCAGGCCGAGCCCCAGGCCGCCGGCCGCGCGATCGATCGTGCGATCGACCTGCGCGAACATCTCGAAGATCGTCGCGAGCTTGTCCTCGGGGATGCCGAGGCCCGTGTCCTCCACCGCGACCGTGGCCTGACTGCCGTCGATCGCGACCGACACCGCGATCCGCCCGCCCGGATCGGTGTACTTGCAGGCATTGTCCACGAGGTTGTCCACCACCTGCCGCAGGCGCGCGGGGTCGGCGTGCAGCTCGATCGGGACGGGCGGGAGGGTGACGGCCAGCTCGTGACCGAATCGTTTCGCGTGAGGCTGCGCTGCCTCCACGGCGTCTCCGACCAAGCGGCCGAGATCGACGCGCTCGCGCCGCAGCTCGAGCCGGTTGCGGGTGATCCGGCTCACGTCGAGCAGGTCGTCCACGAGGCGCACGAGCTGGGTGAGCTGGCGCTCCATCGTGCCGCGGGCCTGATGGACGAGCGCGTCGTCGTTCCCCGCGCGCTTGAGGATCTCGAGCGTATTGCCCAGGGGGGCGAGCGGGCCCCGCAGCTCGTGCGAGAGCGTCGCCAGGAACACGTCCTTACGGCGGTCGGCCTCCTTCAGATCGTCCGCGAACTGGCGGCGCAGGCGCGCCATCTGAAGGTTGCCGCCGACCCGCGCGAGCAGCTCGCGGGCGGAGAACGGCTTGACGAGGTAGTCGTCCGCGCCGGCCTCCATCCCTTCGACCCGGCTCTCCTCGCCGGCCCGCGCGGAGAGCATGATCACGGGGATCTGCGCCGTCGCGGGGTCCAGGCGCAGCTCGCGCAAGAGCCCGAAGCCGTCGAGCTGCGGCATCATCACGTCGGTGAGGACGAGGTCGAAAGGCCGGCTCTTCGCCGCGGCAAGCGCGGCGGCGCCGTCCGCGGCCGTCTCGACGTCGAAGCGCTCGGCGAGCAGTCGGGCGACGTAGCCACGCATGTCCGCGTTGTCGTCGGCCACGAGGATGCGCGGACGGATCGTTTCGGCGTGGCCGAAAAACGGTTCCTGGGGCGGGGGGACGGTCTCGGTGTCGGGAAGCCAGCGGAGAGCCTCTTCGACGTAGGGGCGCGCGCCCGTCGAGGTGGAGGGGAGCGTGCGTGTCCTGCCGATGTGCTCGGGGGGGAGGTGCGCGGTGCCGAGCGGGATCGAGACCGAAAACGTGCTCCCCTCGGCGAGACGGCTGGCGACGCGGATGGTCCCGCCGTGCAGCTTGACCAGCTCCGTGGTCAGCGGGAGGCCGATGCCCGACCCCTCGTGCGCGCGCTCGGCCACGTTGTCCGCGCGGTGGAAGCGCTCGAACACGCGCGGGAGCGCGTCCACCGGGATCCCGGTCCCGGTGTCGCGAACGGCCAGCTCCGCGCATCCGTCGGCCTCGCGCAGCGTCACCGCGATCTCGCCGTCGAAGGTGAACTTGAACGCGTTCGAGACGAGGTTGAGGACGATCTTCTCCCACATGTCGCGATCGACGTGGACCGGCTGGGAGAGCGGGGGACACTCCACGCGAAGCGTGAGACCCGCCTTCTCGCAGGCCGCACGGAACATGCTCGCGAGCTCCGCGGTCACCTCGTCGAGGCGTGTCGGCTCGTAAACCGCCTGGACGCGCCCCGCCTCGATCCGGGAGAAATCGAGGAGGGTGTTGACCAGGCGCAGCAGCCGCAGCCCGTTCCGGCTGACGACCTCGAGGTCGGCCTTCGTCGCGGGAGACAGCTCGGTGTGGCTGCGCGCGAGGAGGTCCTCGACCGGGCCCAGCATGAGGGTCAGCGGCGTGCGGAACTCGTGGCTGACGTTCGAGAAGAACGCCGTCTTTGCACGATCGAGATCCGCCAGGGCCTCCGCGCGCCGGCGCTCGTGGTCGTACGCCTCGGCCTCCGCGATCGCCGCACCCAGGTGGCCTGCGACGAGGCCCAAGAACGTCCTGTACGCGTCGTCCACCAGGCGGCGGGGGCTGGCGCCGGCGACGAGCAGCCCGGCGAGGCGCGCGGAGCCCGACGCGGGGATCGGGAGCACGAGCGCCCGGCGCGCGGGCTCGGGGTAGGGTGCACCCGGCAGCGGTCCGGCGAGCGCGTCCGCGTCGCGCAGCTCTTTCGGCTCCATGGCCCGTGCGGCGGCGGCGAACGGCCAGGGCGAGTCCCCATCGTCGGTGAGCGATACCGACGCCGGGAGCAGGCCGCTTCCCATGTCGAGCCCCGCCGACGCGACGAGGGTCGCGCGCTCCAGCGCGTCGTCGGCCCGGTAGATCGCGGCGAAGGGGACGTCCTCGCGGCTCTCCGCGAGCACCTCCGCCATCGCGGCGCACGCGGCACCGACGGTGCGTGCGTCCGAGCGGTGCACGCTCAGGCGCCGCAGCGTCTCCAGCCGCCGCGCACCCACGACCTGCTCCGTCGTGTCCGTGCACGGGCAGAAGATGCCTTCCACCTTCCGGCCGTCGCTCGCGAGGATCGGCCCGAAGGTGAACCGGACGAACACCTCCTCGTGGGGGAGCGCGCGCGCGAAGAACAACTGAAGATCGCTCGACCACGTCGCCGTCCCCGAGTAGCGCACTCCCTCGAGCATCGGCCCGATCGTGTCCCAGATCTCGCCCCAGGACTCTTGCCCCGGACGCCCGAGACACCGCGGGTGCTTCGCGGGGCCGAGGAACGAAATGTACGGGTCGTTGTAGAGCATCGTGTGGTTCGGGCCCCAGAACATGACCACGGGGATGCGCGAGGTGAGGCAGAGGCTGATCGCGACCCGCAGGTTCGTCGGCCAGCGATCGGGCGGCCCGAGGTCGGTCCTCGACCAGTCGAGCGCACGCATGCGCCCCGCCATCTCGCTCTCGCCTGGGAAAATCCCTTCCAGCATGGTTCTCCCGCGCCCGTGCTCCACAGATCCCGTTCCGCAAACTACCAACCGATGAAACGCAGTCTAGCGATACACCTGCCCGAAGAAAGGCGCGCTAGGCGATGCGCCTAGGAACAAAAAACGAGCATTTTGTCTAGGCGATCGGCCTAGTCCAGCCTGACGGGATCGCGGCCGGAGGGTAAGCTGGTTGCGGACCATGACGCCGCGCCGCATCCTCGTCGTCGACGACAATCCGGACAGCGCGAGCTCTCTCGAGAAGGTGCTCACCCTGAGCGGCCACGAGGCGATGACCGCGGGCGACGGGCTCACCGCGGTGGCCGAGGCGGAGCGCTTCCGCCCCGACGTCGTGCTCCTCGACATCGGCCTGCCCCGGCTGAACGGCTACGACGCCTGCCGTCTCATCCGCGAGCATTCCTGGGGCGCCAACATGATCCTCATCGCGGTGACCGGGTGGGGTGAGGAGGAAGACCGCCGCCGCTCGCGCGACGCCGGCTTCGACGGACACCTCGTCAAGCCCGTCGATCCCGACGAGTTGACGGGGCTGCTCGAGTCGTTCGGTCGCGTGCCGTGACGCTAGGTGCCGCTGCGCACCTTCACCGCGGAGACGAACCCTTCGCGCTCGACCTTCGGCGGGACGTCGGCGCTGAGCCGGCAGCGGCTCGCGGCGACGTCGTAGCTGAAGGCCAGGCACCGCGCGTCCGAAATGCACGCGTCGGCGCACACTTCGGGATCCGGCGCCGAGAACCGAGCGAACTCCGCGCCCCCCGACCGATTGACGTTGCTCTCGAACGCCGCCATGTGACGCCGGGGGCGGTCGTGGTCATGCACCACGGCCACGATCCCGCCCCCGACGCCCACAACGGTCGCCACCCCTACGAGCCATTCCGCTCGTCGGACCCATCTGTCCATGTCCGTGCCCCCGACTGCCGTGCGGCCAAACAGTACGGGGTACGTAACGCCCGTGCAGGCAAAAATGTAATGTTTTTATAGCTTGCGAAAACAGCAACGCGCGATCGTGAATCCGATCAGCGCAACGATCGCCGCCTGGGTCACGCACGTGAGCAGCGCGATCCACCGCGGGTCGGCCGGCCAATCGTGCGGCCAGTAGATGGAAAGCGCTGCGGCGATGGCGACCACGCCGGTGATCGCGCGTCCGCCCGATCCCCAAACCGCACCCACGAGCGTCAGCAGCCACAGCGGAGGCATCGCGCCGTAGGACTGCGGCAGAAACGGGCTTCGAAGCGTTGCGAGCGTGAGGATCGCAAGCCACACCAGGGGCTCGCGCTCCGGGCGGGGCTTCCGCAACCCCACCCACGCGACCGCGGCGAGCGCGACGGCGGTGTAGAGCCATCCGACCAGCTTCGCCGCGGGAAAACCCATCCCCGGAATGCCGAACAGCTTCGCCTTGAAGACGAGCCCGGGGATCGAGAGGTTGATCGCCATGGCCGTCGGCCGCCGGAACGCCGGGAAGGCCTCGCCGCTCATGAGCCCGGGCATGTGCTGGAGGAAGGTCGCGTAGGGCGCCCAGCCAAACGCGGCGAGCGTCGCCAGGCCGATCGCGACACCGCACGCGGCCGTCCAGGCGACCGCGCGCCAGTCGCGCCGCACGATCAGGTACACGATGAGGAGCCCCGGGTACAGCTTGCTCGCCGTGGCAAACGCGAGGAGCGCTCCCCCCGCCGCGAACCGCCGCCGGGCGAACAGCAGCATCGCGATCATCGAGATCGCGACGACGATCCCCTGGACGTTTCCCTTTTGAAGCGTGCTGATCGTCGGAGGGGCCAGCCACACGATCGGCGACAGGAGCAGCGCGCGCGTTCCCGCGGCCGGATCCAGGGCGCTCGCCACGAGCAGCATCGCCCCCAGCATCACGATCCCGTTGAGCCCGAACCAGAGCATGCGCAGGTCGGAAAACGCGGGCGTCAGCGCGAGCAGCGCACGCGGCAGCAGCAGGAACGGCGGCGGGTACTCGTAGACGTCGATCTGGAACGCCCCGAGCATGAGCGGCTTGCGAGGCTGGGCCGGGTCGTCG
>Ga0137451_1000235_pt1 | contig 16764 bp, 14 predicted proteins | sample EasRivERMGT500_2_FD_102336 | JGI IMG/M metagenome (GOLD analysis project Ga0137451, IMG submission 102336) | Soil microbial communities from meander-bound floodplain in the East River, Colorado, USA - East River MetaG ERMGT500_2 | ecosystem: Environmental > Terrestrial > Soil > Floodplain ... | reverse complement strand
CTCGCGATGCGCATGCTCGGCTCGATCGGGCGGCTCGACCAGCACAAGCTGCGCACGGGGCGACTCTCGGATGACGACTGGAACCGGTTGACCAACGCCGTGGGCAAGCTCCACGACGCGCCGATTCTCGTGGACGAATCGGGGGCGCTGAACGCCTTGGAGCTGCGCGCCCGAGCGCGGCGGCTGCACCGCCAGTACGGCGCGCTCGGCCTGATCGTCGTCGATTACCTGCAGCTCATGCAGGCGACGAGCGAGGGCGAGAACCGCGCGACCGAGATCTCGGAGATCTCGCGCTCGCTCAAAGCGCTCGCCAAGGAATTGAAAGTCCCCGTGGTGGCGCTCTCACAGCTCTCGCGCGCGGTCGAGCAGCGCACCGGCCCCAAGCGCCCGATCATGTCGGATCTGCGCGAATCAGGAGCGATAGAGCAGGATGCGGATCTCATACTCGCGATCTACCGAGAAGAGGTGTACACGCCGGATACGCCTGAAAAGGGCATGGCCGAAATCATCATTCTCAAGCAGCGCAACGGCCCCATCGGCACTGTCAAACTGACGTTTCTCGGGGAATACACGCGGTTTGAGAACTACGCGCAGTCCGATAGAGATAGATACTGAGGACGTCCCTTTGCGATCCTGAATCGTGAAGCGTCAAGTTGCTACTTCGCCGCGCCCTTCAAGGTTTCCCAGTCCTCCACCCGTATCTTCGCGAAAACCTCGAAGCCGCTCCCGAGCGGGCGGATGACCGCGGCTTCGCCTTCGGCGAGATAAGGCGGGCCGGCGACGCTGTAAAACGGGTTGGCGTGGCTGACGATGGCGAGATTCGCACCCTTCTCAGCCGGCGCGATCAGCATCTTTCGCAGCGGCGCATAGCGGTCGGAGTCGGCGGGCGCCGCCGGGCCGCCGCGCACCTGCTGCGACTTCTCCACGCGGCCGAATGCGATCTGCGCGGTTTCGACGGTCCGGCAAAACGGGCTGGCGAGCACCGCTTCCACCGGGATGGCGAGCTGCTTGATTGCGGCGCCGACCGCGCGTGCGTCGGCGCGGCCGCGGTCGATGAGGTTGCGCTGGCTCGCGCAATCCTCGAAACTTTTCATGTTGCTGTCGTTCTGGCTGAAGTCGGTCGCAGCGTGGCGGAAGTAGAGGATATAGCCGCCTTTGCGCAGCTCGGCCAGCAGCTCGGCCGGAGCAACTTCGCTTTTGGGAGTCGAGCTGAGCCCGGGCGAGGGTTCGGTGGCGCGCTGCGCCCAAGCTGGCATGGCAAGCGCAGCGGCCAAAGCAAGCGACGCGAAGCCGAGAGCGGTTCTGCGAAGATGCTGGGTGTCGTTCATAGAAGTCGCGACCACAGACTTGCGTATCTTACTCGCTCGGACGCCGCTTCCTTGACGCCGCGAGGGGTGTGAGTCGCGCGCCCGGCTGGCGAAAAAACCCGAATCTCACCTCTGTTCGAGTACCCAGCCGACCAGGGTGTTCAAATCGGCATCCGAGAGGCTGGGGTTCGGGGGCATAGGCACGACGCCCCACGCGCCTTGGCCGCCGTCTCGGACCTTCAGCGCGAGCCGCTCCGCGGCGCCGGGCTTTAGAGTCCCTCCCCCCGGTTGATCGGGAGATCGACGATCAGGCTCCGGGCCGTATTGCCGAGAGCCTCTTTTGATCCAGGTCAAAGGCGCAGCGTCTGTGTCGCCTAGGATTCATTCTGGTTTTGGGTTTCCGCCTCGTCGCTTCACAGCCCGGCGCAGACGCACCTAGTGACTCACTGTCATCAAGGACCATGATGCCTAAGGTGTTGACCATGATCGGCAACGAGCACCGCTCGATTTCGGCGGTATTGCACGGCATGCAATACCTGATGAACGAGATCCGCGGGCGCAAGGCGAAGATTGACCCGCGCGTGTTCCGGGCGATGTTGTACTACCTGGACACGTTTGCCGAGCGCGTGCACCACCCCAAGGAGGACCGCTACCTGTTCGAGGCGATGCGCCGGCGCGGCGCTCAGGCCGACACGGTGATCGCGGAGCTTGAAAGGGAGCACGCGAGCGGCGAGGACTCGCTGCGCCGGCTCGAGCAATATCTCGTGCGCTACGAGGAGGGCGGAGACAAGGAATTTCCGGCTTTCGCCGAGGCGGTCGAAAAGTTCTGTCGGGACTACTGGGACCACATGCGCAAGGAAGAGGAAAACGTCTTCCCGCTCGCCGAGAAGCTGCTCGCGAAGGCGGACTGGGAAGCGATCGACCGCGCCTTCGAGGAGAACCGCGATCCGCTCGCGGAGGAGCGCGACACCAGGGATTTCCAGGAGCTGTTCACGCGCATCGTCAGCCTGGCCCCCCCGCCCATCGGGGTCGGCCCGCAGACCGCCAGGCGCTAACCGGGCAAGCTTATTTCAGCGACAGCACGTAACCGACCGCCGCCTTGAGCTCCGCGTCGGAGGCCGCGATCTTCGGATGAGCCTTGCCTTCTTTCAGTTTCGCGACAAGCTTGCCTTCGGCCCCTTTGTCGGCCCTGTATTTCGCGGCCACATCTTTGTAGGCGGGGCCAATCTTCTTCTGGTCCAGTGCGTGACAGGTGAGACAGCCCTTGGCCTTCACCACGTCCGCCCCGGACTGGGCATAGCTCAAACCCGCCGCCAGCATTCCGGCAACGGTCACGACCGATAGTAAGATTTTCATGAGGGTTTCATTCGCTCGAGTGAAAAGTTGAATCTAACATATACATGAATGCACCTTGCCGTTGTTTGCCGCGCCTGCCGAGGCCGAAGTTATTGCTGCTTTCTAGAACTTGACCGTTGCGGCGACGTAGCCGATGTTCGCCGTGTAGTTCGGGTTCGCGTTGAGGCCGCTCAGGTGGCTCGCGCTCGTGCCGGTGCCGATGGTGTACTGGTAACCGGCATACGAGAAGTCGTCGAACCTGAACTTCTCGAACGCGTATCCGCCGATAAGATCGATCTGTTTGGTGTAGGCGTAGGTGCCCTTGAAGTTGAGCGACACCTTCTTCGCGTTGTCGTAGTTGCCGATGTTCACCGCGGGAGTGGTCGGGTTGGCCCCGGGTTGGACGGCGAAGTCCACGGTGCCGTGGGTCTTCTGCGATATCAGCGACGCATTCAGCTTCCAGCGTTCCATCGGCACCCAGTCGGCGCCGACGCCGAGGGCGAAGCTCCTGTCCTTGTTCGTCGCCGCCCAGTTGTAGTTGGTGTTGTTTGGCGTGGCGTACGGGTCGTAGGCGTCGGCGGCAGTCAAAGTGCTGATGTTCCGGTGGTAGGAGTCATACTTCACGAACTCGATATCGGCAAAAGCGAAGACACGGGATTGCTTGATGTCGCCGTAGCCGGCGCTGAGATAGAATTCCTGGCGGTCGTCCTTGGTGCGCCCGAGCACCGTATCCTTGTATTTATTCTGCTTGAAAATGCCTTCGAAACCGACGTCCCACAGCTCGGCGGGCGTCGCATCCAGCGAGAGCTTGATCAAAGACTGGTCGACGTTCGAGGCGTCGAAGCGCGCAACAAAGCGGTTGAGGAATAGGGGATCGGCCGCGTTCGCGCCCGCGTTACCCTCGAGGAAATGCGAGCGCCGCTGCATTACCTGGTATTTGAAACGCGAGCTCAGGTAGTCGAGCGAAGTATTGCGCCACTCCAGCGACGCCCTCTTGTCCTTGGTTTCGTCGAAGTCGACGCGGTCGCGCTCCAGATCGACGTAGTCGAGCCCGGCGACCACCCTGTTGCTCGGATCGAAGCGGTATCCGACGTCGGCCCCCAGATTGTCCTTCTTGTAGCCGAGTATTTCCGTGGTGCACGGCAAGCCGCCGCACCGCAGATTGGACCCTGCGACAGGGGTAAAGGTGACTTGGGGCGAGCGGTTGTCCTTTTCGAATCGGTTCCAGTAGATCCGCGAATCGATTTCCCGCACGGGGTTCGAATGCAGCGCGAGGGAAGCGGTCTTGTGCACCACGTCGCCGCCGAAGGTCGGCCGGTCCGGATTGGTGGCGTCATTCGGGCCCGGCGTTGCCCCGGTCGGCATGCTGCCCAGGATCGGGATGCTGTTGGTCGTCTTGCTTTGGGTCACGCGTCCCGCCAGAGTCGAGCCGATCGGCAATTGCTTGAGGTTTCCGTTGACGCTGATCTTGGTGTATTCGTTGTCGGACGCGAGGGTCGAGGTGTCCAGCTGGTTGCCGAAAAACGCGTTCGACCATCGCAGCAGGTCGTTGTTATTGGCGAAGTTGCTGTGCATGAAGGCGAGCGACAGCTGCGCCTCCTTGGTCACATAGCCGCCCTCGACCGTGAGGTTTTTCGTCTTTTGATCTATGGGGAAGGGCTTCTCGTTGAATCCGTTGCCCGGGCTGGTCCCATTCGAGCCGGCTATCCATTTGAGGCCGGAGTCGGTGACCTCGTTCGCATCGACGCGGAAGTACCATGGCGAGGCCTTTGACACCTCGAAATTGCCGCCGATGTTCTGCTTCTTCATACCGTAGTCGAACGAGTTCCAGGTGTCCGTATTCAGGTTCGGCAGGGTCGCCCTCAAGGTCGTGCTGCCCACGCCCGTATACGGCGTGCGCGCGCCGAAGGTCCAGTTGTGCACGATGTCGTTCTCGTAGATCTGGAACTTGAACTCACTGTAGCGGCCGCCCTTGAGATCGATGTACTGGTCGTCCCTTCCGAGGTTTTCGCCGTACAGGCTGAAGTACTCCTCGCTGCCGCGGCCCTTGATGTCGACGCCGCTCAGCGCCCTGCCGGAGATCCCGCCGCCCTCGATATCGCGGTACTCCTTGAGTTTCTCGGGATTGGACTCGCTCCCCGTTCCGAGACTCGCGCCCTGCACGCCGACGGTTACCGAACCGGATACCTTCATGTCCTCATCGCCGTCCGCCGCCAGCACGCCTGCGGCGGCGAAGAGATTTGCGATCAGCAGGGGAATCAGCTTGGATTTCATCTTGAGCCTCCTAACGCAGGAAGAACTTGCCGCGCATCGCCGGGGCGTTGTTGCCGTGAATGCTCGTGTGGCAGTTGAGGCAGGCACGCGCGACCAGGCGCGTGTTCGGCGTCGCAGCGCTCCAGCCCTGGTTCCCGCTGTAGTACGTCCCGGGATGCCGCGACCAGTCATGACAGTCCTGGCACAGATTCGGCGCCCGCTCGTTGAGGAGCTTCGCGTGCACCGACCCGTGCGGAGTGTGGCAAGTCAGGCAGTTCTCCTCGACCGGCGCGTGCTCGTTCATGAACGGGCCGCGCTTGTCGGTGTGGCAGCTTGTGCACAGCTGGTTCACCGACTCGTCCTTGATCATGGCGTGGCTCAGGGCCCCGTGCGGGTTGTGGCAGTTCGTGCACACCAGCTTGCCCTCCAAGATCGGGTGATGCGAGGTCTTCAGGAGCTGCGAGCGGATCTGCTTGTGGCAGGCGGTGCAGGTCTCGTATTGCAGCTGCCGATTGGTGGTGACATAAGGCGTGACCGAGGGATTGGACTTCTTCAGCAAGGGCGCATCGGTCCGCTGCTGCGGCTGGTCGTGGATGCTGTGGCAGTTGTTGCAAGAAACCTCGTTCTTTTTGTGGCGGCCCGATTCCCAGAATGCGAGCAACCGGGTGCTGGCGTGACAGTTGAGGCAGGTACCCGACTTCTCGTCGGCGCGGATCGCCGCATTGTTAAAGCCCCGGACTCCTCCTACACCCTTGCCGCCGCCGGCCTTGACGTGCTCGGTGCCGTCGCCGTGGCACACGAAGCACCCGCCCGAGTTCGCGGGGCTGCCCGGCTGCGCCTTGTTGCCGTGCACCGATGCAGTGAAGCTCTGCACGTGCGCCTGATGGCAGCCTGCGCAGATTTCGGGGCCGGGGGGCTCCGCCGCCAGGGCGCGGCCGGCAAACATTACTCCCGCAAGCGCGATCGACGTCGCACACGCGCTGCTGAGCAGACTCGGTAAGTAAGTTCGCTTCACGGGGATATCTCCCAGATCAAGGTTTGCTGATGCTGATGTGGATACTTCGCGGCGACGGCCTGTGTGCGCCGTCGTTGTCCAACCGATCTCGTAGGTTGCTCCATGGTACCGATTCTTTTCGTTTCGTCTCCGGTATCTTTCGCCGCGCGTGCCCCTACGGGCTCGCGAACGATTAGAACATTACTTGTGGGATTCTATAACGGTCTTGATCTATATCAAACTCGACCGTATCTTTTCTGCGGAGGGTGCTCTTGATCTAGATCAAACGGGGTGCCGGCTGCGGACGATAGGCTTGCGTACAGGGAAGCGTGGACGCGCTAAGTTGCTGCAAAAAAAGCTATAAGTGATCCGTCATTCTTATTCTTCAGGGCAACCTTGAGAAAAGCGTGACGGGCTTAGAAAAGAACAGAACAGTGGTTCAGTGTTGCCTTCCAAATGCGATTTGGCGTTGTCCACCATGCCTAAGCATATCGTCCGACTGATTGTTCTTCTTGTCGCTTCCGGTGCAGTCGCGCTGATCGCCAAATGGTATTTCACCGTCGAATCGTTCTATGAGTACGGCCACTACCGCGCCGGCTCCGTCCCCGAAATCGCCGCTCAGGAACCGGTCTACAAGACGGCGCGCTACTGCCAGAGTTGCCACAGCGAACGCCATGCGCAGTGGTCGGCCAACAACCATAAGTCGGTGACCTGCGAAACCTGTCATGGCGCGGCCCAGGGGCATCCCGAGAAAGGCAAGCTGCCGATCCCCGCAGATACGGTGAAGCTTTGCACCTTGTGCCATGAGGCCATGGCGGGGCGGCCGGGCACGCAGCCGCAAATCGCGCTCGCCCAGCACTCCGGCGGCCAGCAGTGCAAGGTCTGTCACAACCCTCATGCGCCCAAGATTGCGGCTGCCGTGATCAAGGTGACCGGCGATGTGGCAGCCGGGAGACAGCGCGCGGCGGCTTGCGCCAGCTGTCACGGCCCGGAAGGCATCAGCCCGAACGACACCTGGCCGAACCTGGCCGGGCAATCCGCCGCCTACCTGGCGAGGATACTCGCGGCCTACAAGTCCGGGGATCAGAAGGACGTGATGATGACGCCCCTGGCGCAAGCGCTCAGCGACGGGGATGTCCGGAATCTCGCGGCCTATTACGCCAGCCTCACCTGCCGGACGATTCCCAGCACGGCGCGCATCGGCGATGCGGCCGCCGGCAAGGCTCTGGCGAAGAATTGCGCGGCCTGCCACGGCGCCACGGGCACCGCGGGCAACCCCGGCTGGCCCCACCTCGCCGGGCAGAAGGCCGGTTACCTGGTGAATGTCCTCAAGGCCTTCCGGGGCGGCCTGCGCAAGGATCCGATGATGGCAGCCGTGGTCAGAGGCCTGAGCGACGCGGACATCGACAATCTCGCGGCCTACTACGCTGTTCAGAGCTGCCGCCCGTGACGGAGGCAAGGAAGACACCATGAAACGAGAAGCCATCAATTCATTGCTCGCGCGGCGTACGTTTTTGCGCAAAATCGGCCGCGCCGCAACGTGTGCGGGCGCCATCGTGGCTGCCGGGGCCCTCGGCGTCACGAAGACAGTCGCAGCAAAGGGCGAGTCCAGCTCCAGCGGCGGCTCGTTTCCCACGAAGGACTACGACTGGACCAAGCATCAGTGGGCCTTTGGCGTCGACGCGACGAAATGCATCGGCTGCCTGCGCTGCGTGGAAGCGTGCAAGCGCGAGAATGACGTTCCTGGCGACGCCCATCACTTCCGCACCTGGGTGGAGCGCTACGTCTATCTCGAAGGCGACAAGAGGGCGCGCATCGACAGCCACCACGATCCTGTGAACATCGAGGCTTCCGGCTCAGAGCGGGAGTTTCGATTCGCCAACCGTTACCAGGGCGCGAAGGTGGAAAAGGCTTTCTTCGTGCCCAAGCTGTGCAACCAATGCACGCATCCGGCCTGCGTACAGGTGTGCCCTACCGGCGCCACCTACCGGACCCAGGACGGCGTAGTGCTCATCGATCATAAATACTGCATCGGCTGTCAGTACTGCGTGCAGGCTTGTCCCTACGGCGCGCGCTTCTACAGGCCCAAGGAACGGGTCACGGACAAGTGCACCTGGTGTTACCACCGCATCACGAAAGGATTGGAGCCCGCCTGCGTCGAGGTGTGCCCGGTCGGCGCGCGCATCTTCGGCGATCGCAACGACCCGCAGAGCCCGATCAGCCTGTTCATCCGCAACAACCGCGTGCAGGTGCTCCGGCCCGAAACCGGCAACGCGCCGAATGTGTTCTACGTCGGCATCGATAAGGAGGTAAGCTGATGGAGACCTTCATTGACCTAGCCCCGTACACGGGCTACGTCTACCCCAACGAGACCGTTATTCCTTGGACGGTGCTCATCGTGGTCTATCCCTATCTCACGGGACTGGTCGCCGGCGCCTTCACCGTTTCGAGCCTTTATCACGCGTTCGGCATGCAGCGCTTTCAGCCCGCGGCGCGGCTGGCGCTGCTCACCGCACTGTGTTTCATGATATTCGTGCCCATGCCCCTGCTGCTGCACCTCGGCCATCCGGAGCGCGCGTTCAATACCATGCTCACGCCGCACTGGACCTCCGCCATCGCCGTCTTCGGTTTTTTTGCCGGCTTCTACGTCATTCTGCTGATGCTGGAAATCTGGTTCATGTTCCGGCCCTATATCGTGCGGCAGGCGCAGCTGACGAGCGGGCTGGCCGGAAGACTGTGGCATGTGGCGAGCCTCGGGTCCTACGATCTTTCCCCGAAAGCGATGCGTTACGACGAAAAATGGATTTTCGCGCTGGCTGTCATCGGCATACCCGCCGCGCACGGGCTGCACGGCTACGTGGGGTTCCTGTTCGGTTCCCTGAAGTCCCGGGAATGGTGGTCTTCCGATCTCATGCCGGTGGTCTTTCTGTTCTCCGCCGTCATCTCCGGCGTTGCGTTGCTGATCGTCCTCTACGTTTTGTCCTGCAAAGTGCGCAAGATCGCGATTGACCTGGAGTGCCTGAAGGGTCTGGCTTATGTGCTTTGGGGTTTTGCCATGTTTACGCTGGTGCTGGAGGGGCTGGAATTCGCCAACATCGTCTACAAGGGCCGCGAGGGGGTCGAGATGATTGTGGAGTACGTAACCGGCCCGCTCCTCGTGCCTTTCTTCATCCTGCAATTCAGCATCGGGGCCCTGATACCGCTCGCGGTGCTCTCGTACATGATCTGGCGGGGCACCACCGGCAAGGCGCTGATCGTCGGCGTGACCGTCAGTGCGTTGCTGGTGCTGTTCCAGGTCTGGATGATGCGCTGGAACGTGGTCATCGGCGGCCAGGAAATCGCCAAGACCGGCAAGGGACTGCTGAGCTATCAGCTCGTGCTTCTCCACCGGGAAGGGCTGTTGACGGCGGTCTCGGTGGCGGTTGCGCCGCTTCTCCTCCTGTGGGCGGCGGTTCGGGTGCTGCCGCCCTGGCAGACAACCGCGACCTTTTCACCCTCGCCTGATGCCAGCGCTACGTGATATCTTGAAATGAGCCTGCTGCCAACTGCGGGAGCCGAAGAAGCAGTGGATCATTTCAACTCGGATGAATGGGGGACTGCGATGAGAACAGCGCTTGTGATCGTCGCCGCAGCGGGGGCGCTGGCGGCGGGGGTGGGTTTTGCGCAATCGGGTGCGGATGTCCTGAAGGCCAAGGGATGTCTGAATTGTCACGAGATGGACAAGAAGAAAGTGGGGCCGGCGTTCAAGGACGTGGCCGCCAAGCACAAGGGCGACAAAGGCGCCGCAACCAAGCTTGTCGAGAAGCTCAAGGAAGGCAAAGGCCACCCGAAAGCCACCGCCACGGAAGCGGAGCTCAAGGCGGCGGTCGGGTACGTGCTGTCCGTGAAGTAGCGGGTATCCGTTCACCGCGAGAACCGGCTGCGGATGGCTTTCCTTGCAATCGGAGAGTCGATGCCAATGAGGATGCTGACGCTCGCAGCGGCCGCGCTGGCGGGCGTCGTCTGCTTCGCGGGGGCACCTGTGAGCGGAGGAATCGCTCGCGCCGCAGGTGCCGCCGAGGGCAAGGGGACCGCCCCGGCCCCGGTCGACAACACGGTCTGCCTGAGTTGCCACGGAAACGAGGGGTTCGCGGTGCCGGGTGCGAACGGGAGAACGCGCTCCCTGCACGTGGTTGGGGGCAAGTTTGAAAAAAGCGTGCACGGAAAGCGGCTGTGCGTCGAGTGCCATAAGGACATCACGGAAATCCCGCACGAGAAGGTCGTACAGCGCAAGGTGAGCTGCGTGCAGTGCCACGAGGATTTGTGGGAGATCGCGAAGAAAGAGAACAAGACCAAGGAGTTCGCGAGGCTGGGAGTGGTGGTGGAGCAGATCGACCACTACATGAAATCCATTCATGCCCGGCCGAACCGCGAGGACCAGTCGCGCACGAACGCAACCTGCTATAACTGCCACGACGCCCATTACGTTTATCCAAAAGACAGTCTCGTTCGCGCGGACTGGCGCCTGGGCATCCCAAACGCTTGCGGAAAATGCCACGCCAAGCAGCGTGAGGAGTATCTCGACTCGGTGCACGGCAGGCAAGTCATCGGAAACGCCAACCCCGCGGCGCCCATCTGTTCCGATTGCCACACGACCCATGACGTGGACCGGCCGAAGCTGGATGCGATCAAGCTCATCATCGTGCGCAATTGCGGCGCCTGCCATTCCGAGAGCCTGAAATCCTACGCCAACACCTATCACGGCCAGATCGGCAAGCTGGGCTATGCCTACACCGCAACTTGCTTTGATTGCCACGGCAACCACGACATCCAGCGGGTAAGCCATCCGCAATCCACCGTGCACCCGAACAACCGGCTGCAAACATGCCGCAAATGCCACGGGCAGGCGACTGCCGGGTTCGTCACGTTCCAGCCGCACGCGAACACCCACGATTACGGCCGATACCCGTCCATGTGGGTCACATCGAAGTTCATGATCGCGCTCCTGCTGGGCGTATTCGCCTTCTTCTGGACGCACTCGGCGCTGTGGTTCTACCGGGAATACCGGGATCGCCGGGAGGGCAAGAGCGCGCCCCACGTCGCAACGGGCGAATTGCCTCAACTGCAAGGCAAGCACTTCAACCGCTTCGGGCCGGTGTGGCGGATCGCCCATCTCGTCTTTGCGTTGAGCGTGATGATGCTGGTGCTGACCGGCATGGCGGTGCTGTACGCCGAAACCGGCTGGGCGAAGTTCATCATGGGAGCGTTGGGCGGCCCGCGAGTGGCGGGCATCTTGCACCGGGTAAGCGCGGCCACCCTGCTGGGGATATTCTTCGTCCATCTGGTCTACATGGCGTTCCTGGTAGTCCCGAAGTGGAAATTGTCAGATTGGTTCGGGCCGACCTCGCTGATGCCGAACTGGAAGGATCTCTGGGACATGCTCGCCATGTTCAAGTGGTTTTTCGGCAAGGGGCCGCGGCCGGCTTTTGACCGGTGGACGTACTGGGAGAAATTCGACTACTGGGCGGTGTTCTGGGGCATGGCCATCATCGGCGGGAGCGGCATGATGCTGGCGTTCAAGGAAGTGACGGCGTCGATCCTGCCCGGTTGGGTGTTCAACGTCGCGACGCTGGTGCACGGGGAGGAGGCGATCCTCGCCGCGGTGTTCCTGTTCACGGTGCACTTCTTCAACAACCACTTCCGGCCGGACAAGCTGCCGCCGCCGGACATCGTGATGTTCACCGGCGCGGTGGCGCTGGAGGAATTCAGACGGGAGCATCCGCTCGAGTACCAGCGGCTGGTCCAAACCGGCGAGCTTGCCAGGCACTTGGTCGACGCTCCGTCGCGGCCCATGACTCTGGGTTCCCGCGTGCTCGGCATCACGCTGATCGCCTTTGGCCTGATCTTGCTGATCCTCGTGCTGGTCGGATTCCTGGGCAGCGTTGGCGGGTGAGCGGGATGCGACTCCACACGCGGTTTTCCGGCGGATCAGCCGCAAGAAGTATCCACGCTGCCGCGCGATGAGCCTAGAATGTGAAGCTCAAACGGCACGAAACATTGGTCGGGTAGGACGTTATCCTTGGCTGACCACTCATTTCGAGACTCCCAATGACTAGGCTCTTGCTGGCGATCGCCGTGTCAGTGCTGCTGGTTGGCTGCAAGGAAAGCAAGGAACCCGCCGTCAAGACTCCACCAGCCGAAAAGACCGCGGGGACGCCGGCTGACAAGTTGCCCGGCGGGGATGCCAACGCCGGCAAAGCCGTCGCGGAGCGAGACTGCAAGGCGTGTCATGGCATGGATGGCAGGGGTGTCGCGCCAGGTATCCCGCACCTGGCCGCGCAGCGCGAGCGTTATCTCCTCCTTGCGCTGACCGAGTACAAGGAGGTGAAGCGCACTCACGCCGCCCTCAGGGATCTCGCGGGACGCCTGGCGCCAACGGAGCTGCGCGACGTAATCGCGTACTACGCGGGCCAGCCGCCGGTCCCCCCCGCTTCGGTGACGAGCGCGCAACAGGCTTCGCTCCTCGAAAAAGGCAAGGCGCTGGCGGCAGCCTGCGCCAAGTGTCATGGCGAGGAAGGCAACAGCAAGACGCCCGGCACGCCCAGCCTGGCCGGCCAGCAGCCCCATTATCTCGTTACCGCCATCCAGGAATATCACCGGGGAGAGCGCGGGACGGCGGCGATGAAAGCGATACTGCGCGAGGCGAGCAGGCTCGATCTGGAGAGCTTGGCGCTGTATTACGCCTCACGGACGCCGGCACAGCGGGCCGCGCCGTCATTTGGCGATCCCGCGGCAGGCGAGCCGCGCACCGCCATGTGCGGCGGGTGCCATGGCCCGCGCGGGGTGAGCAGCGACGCCGCCACGCCGAGCCTCGCCGGCCAGGATCCTCGGTACCTGATGAAATCCATCAAGGCGTACCGGACATCGCGCCAGCATTGGGGCATGCAGCGCTACGTCGCCGGCCTCAGCGACAGGGACATCGAGAACGTCACCGCGTTTTACGCGGTCCAGCAGTCCAGGCCCGCCGACAGCGCGCCGAGCTCGGCCCGCGAGCTGGCCGTAAAATGCGACCGCTGCCACGATGCCGAGGACAGCCCCAAGGTGGTGGTTCCGATACTCCGGGGGCAGGACAAGGACTACCTCGTCATGGCGCTGAGAGCGTACCGCGATGACAAGCGCGAAAGCACCACGATGCACAAGATGAGCGTCGTCTACAGCAACGCAGTCATCGACGACATCGCGTCCTACTACGCCAGTCAGCCGCGGGACAAGCGCTGATTCGGCCAGGCTCTTGATCAGGGGTTAGAAGCGTCGGGCAATCGCGCGAAGCCCGATGCGCGAAGCCCGGTCGCTAACACCTCTTTCGGGTCCGCGGAAAGTCGGACTCGGGCCAAGCGTCAACCCACGTCCTCGCTCGCACGCTGTATGACCTGTGGCGGCGTCTTGGCCCACCACATCTGGTACATCGATACCACCCACATATATGCGAAGGACAAGGCCATGACGCCGCCCGACGCCATCGTAGCCCAGGCGAACGGATGATAGACCTTGACCATGTACCAGGATCCCACGTCGATTGCGATGCAGATGAAGGGCAACACGACGATCACGCCCTTGAACCACACCGGCCGGACATACGCGTGGCTGAAGACGAAACCGACGATGAAGAAAATGAAGGTCAATCCGAAAAGATGGATGTGCGAGACGCGCACCAGCGTGAAGACGCCGGTGCCGGTGTCCCGCTCCGTCACCTTCTTCATGTTGTCGTAGCCGTCCAAGTTCGCGAGGTGCGGGTTGCTGCCGTCGTGGCAGGTCATGCAGCGCTTGTCGAGAATCGGCCGTATGGCTTGGTCATAGCCGACACGGCCGGCCCCTTCCTGCACCCACTCTACAATCCGGGACGATTCCTCGGCGGGCAGCATCGCGGACATCGGGCCGCGCAAGGCCGCCTCGATGCGCGCGCCTTTCCCGCTTCCCGCATACGTGATGATGACGTCCTCGTAGGAAAGCGTGAAGGGATTGCCGTCCTTTCCCGAAACGCTATGAAACAAGTAGACGACAGCGAACAGGTAGCCCAGGCCGAGTATGCAAAGCGCCGAGGTGAACAGCACCCGCATGCTGAAGGGTAGCTCCGAAAAGTGATGATACAGCCGGTGCAGCGGGGCTTCGCTCATGTTCGCTTTCCCAACGCGTTCACTTCGGCGGCAGGATCAAGTAGATGACGCTGCGCGCTCGCTGGCTCGAGTAATGGGCCGCCAGACGCTCGATCTCGGCGTCGGACAACCCGTCCAGCATCGCCGTCATTGCCTTGCTCTTGCGCCCGCCTTTCTGGTAGGCGCGCATCGCCTGCTCCAGATAGTCGCCGCGCTGCGCCGCCAGCGCCGGCGAGCGGGGATCGGTGCTGTTGCCGTTGACGCCGTGGCAGCGGTCGCAGCGCTGCGCCAGCTCCGCGGTCGTGAGGGGTTTCTTGACCGGCGGCTGCTTCGGCTGCTGGTTCGCGTAATAGGCCGCCAGGTTCTTGACGGTGTTATCGTCAACCGATGCCGCAGGCGCCTTCATGGACGGCTCGGCGCGCGAGCCATCCTTGTACGCGCGCATGGCGTCCGCGAAGTACTGCGCATCCTGCCCGGCAAGGCTCGGCGTCGCCGCATTCGCGCTGACCCCTGCTTCACCGTGGCAGCCGGCGCAGACGGCGGCCGCGGCCTTGCCCGCGGCCTGATTGCCCGGCGACGGGGTTTGAGCCTTGCCCGGCTTCTGCAAAGCGTAGAACAGGGCGATGTTGTTCATGTCGGCATCGTTGAGCGCCGAGACCAGCGTCTTCATCATGTCGTGCTTGCGCCGGCCGCTCTTGTAGGCGTTCACCGCCGCGACAAAGTATTTGGGATCAAGCCCGACGAGACTCGGCATTCCCGGCATCTTGGTGATCCCGGTTTCCCCGTGACATCCGGCGCACCCGGCGGCGGCGGCCCTGCCGGCATTGACCGGATCGGATCTGGCGGGAACCTTCCTGACGGCGCCGGCCGGAGCGGGCTCCAGACCGGAGTAATACGCAGCCACCTTGGCCAGCACATCGTCCTTCATGAACTTGACCGCGTTGCTCATGGCGTTGTCGCCGCGGGCGCCCGCCTGATAAGCGAGCAGTTCGACGTAGAGATAGCCGGGCCGCTGTCCGGCGAGATGGGGCACGCCCTTCATCGTCGAAATGCCGGTCAAGCCGTGGCAGGCTGCGCACGAAGCTTCCGCCACGCGCTTGCCTTCAGCTATTTCCTGGGGAGTCGCATAGGCCGGCCGAAGGTCGGCGTTGCTCCCAGCAACAATCGCAACGCCGGGAGCCGTGCCGATTTGGGAATGAGCGCCGATCGGTACGCCGGCGACCAGCGCAATCAGGAGAAGAGTCGGTGCACTTCGTTTCATCGATGTCCCCTCGAGCAGTTGCCCGTGCCCGACGCGTTGGGCGCGGGTGCCGCAGGCAATGGGCAGCGGATCGAGGGTTCCAGTTTCAGGAGTGAGCGTGGCACCACGCCTGATCGTCACTGCGGCAATTTTAGCATGGCGCTCGATAGCGGATTGCGCGCTGATATCATGGATACGCTGAAGGGTATCCCAGACCTGCGTCGACTGCCACAAGGGAAATCCTCACAAGATGCCCGAGTGAGAAGCAAATCGCCGGTGAAGACGCTAGAATGAGGACAACGTCGCGCGTATTCACCGCCCATTCACCGAGGAAGCTCCATGATGTTGAAACTAGCGCGCCCGCAAGATCTGCCGTCTCTCTTTCGCGCCTCGAAGCCGTTGATCATGGCGATCGCGCTCGCGCTCACCGCGTCGGTCGCCATCTCGCGGGAGGCCCGGGCGCAAACCAAGGAGCGCATCGGCAAGGACGTGGTCGATACGACCTGCTCTAAGTGCCATGCTGCCGGTGCGCAAGGCGCGCCGAAGATCGGCGACAAGCAGGCATGGAGCAAGCGCGCGTCGCAGGGCCTTTCCGCTCTCACGGATCACGCGCTCAAGGGGATCCGGCAGATGCCGGCACACGGCGGCAGCCCCGACCTTACGGATCTCGAGATCAAGCGCGCGATCACCTACATGGTCAACCAGTCCGGAGGGAAATGGGTCGAGCCCACGAGCGCAAAGGACCTCGCCACCGACCGCAACGGCGAGCAGGTCGTCAAGTCCCAGTGCGCCAAGTGTCACCAGAGCGGCCTGCGCGGCGCACCTAAGATCGGCGATCGGGGGGCCTGGATCCCGCGCATGAACCAGGGGCTGGATTACCTGATCCGCTCGGCGATCAGGGGGCACGGCGGCATGCCTCCCCGCGGCGGCCAAGCCAATCTCACCGACGCCGAGATCCGCGTCGCTATTCTTTACATGTTCAACCCGACCGTCACGCCTGCAGACGCTGCCGCGAAACGCGCTCAGACCCCGGCGAGTACGGATCCCGGCCATAAGACCGTCGGCGGAGTCGAATTCTTTCTCGGGTTCATGCCCGCGGAAGCGCTGCGTAAATTTCCGAGGGACTCCGTCGAACGAACCATGCACGGGGGCATTCCCAGCGGACCCGGCTACTACCACGTCAATGTTTCGTTGCTCGACGCAAAGAACCAAATGCCGATCAACGACGCGAACGTCGAGATCCGCATCGAGCAACCCGGCCTAACCAGCACCTCGAAAGCCCTGGAAGCGATGGCGGTCGGCGCGGCGAGCTATGGAAACTACGTGAAGTTGCAGAAGAAGACTTCTTACCTCATCAGCGTGCGGGTGCAGAGGCCGGGTTCGACTCGCACCGTCGAAGCGAAATTCGATCACCGCTTCGAGTAACACCGCTTCCCGGTCATAGCGCCGCTGGCGGCGCCATCTCGCCTAGCCTACGCGACAGCTCTTAGCCAAAGCGCCACG
>Ga0137451_1000234_pt1 | contig 16808 bp, 14 predicted proteins | sample EasRivERMGT500_2_FD_102336 | JGI IMG/M metagenome (GOLD analysis project Ga0137451, IMG submission 102336) | Soil microbial communities from meander-bound floodplain in the East River, Colorado, USA - East River MetaG ERMGT500_2 | ecosystem: Environmental > Terrestrial > Soil > Floodplain ... | reverse complement strand
TGTGATAGGTACACATCAAACGCATTGGAAACAGATATAGCATGAAAATATTTAGCTTCCCTAAGCTCGGCATTAGGATCATTAAACTTTTGCTGTGCAGGGACAAAAAGATTAAAAAGCAAAACAGGGATGATCACCAGCATCTTTTTCATATCATTCATAATTAATTTTTATTTACCTGATTTTTTGACACCTGAACCACCTGATTTATTTTCCTTTACCAGGGCATTGCCTTTATAATGAATATCGCTTCCTCCACTGGCTGTCGCATTCAGTTCTTTGTTCACTGTAATATATACATCGCTTCCACCACTGGCAGAAATGGTAGAGGTTTCCGAAATCAATTCATACCCATCAAAATCACTACCTCCACTGGCAGTGATCTTTACATTATTTGTTTTCCCTGAAACGGAAACATCAGAACCTCCCGATTGTTCAACTATAAGATCACTTGCCATTATTTTTCCTTCAAAATCAGAACCTCCGGAAAGATGTAATTTGAATTTATTTGCCTGGATAGAGCCATCCGTTTTTACATCAGACCCCCCGGATGCTGTAAGATTATCAAGGCTTTTAAACGAAACATAGGCCTTTAATTTTCTGTTACCCCATTCAATATTGAAATTAAAATTATTCTCATACCATATTTTCAGCACTCCATCCTTTACTTCTGTAACGATCCGGTCACGATATTTGGTTTCAGATGCGCTTACAGCCACTGCTTCATCGCCTTGCGACAAATAAAGGTCAATACCATTGCTTATTTCAATAGCATGAAAACTGCTGATGCTTCTTTTTTGAGCATTTGGATCATTTATCGTTTTTTGGCAAACAGCGGCAATCGCGAACGAAGCCAGTATAACAGAAAGAAGTATTTTCTTCATACAATTAATTTTGATGTAATACGAACATACCTCTATAAAAGTTACAGTTTTCAAACTTTTCTCCCTTAATTTTGTGTTCGTTCCCGGGGTGTTTAGCCCTGAGCCTGACGAAGTGCACTTCGACAAGCTCAATGCCAGACTGAGATCATACCCGCAGAACCTGATCAGGGTAATGCCTGCGAAGGAAGGTGACTACCACTCGTTCTCCCTTTTCTCTCGTGCATTTCCCTCTCATTCTTTTAACTCTTAAAAATTAAAAAAATGAAGAGGATTGCTTTTTTGACGTTTTCTTTTTTTTCTATGTTTTTTTTGTACAGCCAGGAAAAACCGGCTGCTAAAGACAGCTTTTATCTTTTATCGCCTGTAGAAGTTAAAGCCATACGGGCAGGTGAAAAAGCCCCTGTCACGAAGACCAATATTTCTAAAAAAGAAATTGAAAAACAAAACCTGGGACAGGACCTTCCTTTTCTACTTAATCAGGTACCTTCAGTGGTCATCAATTCTGACGCAGGAAATGGAGTTGGATACACAGGCATTCGCATCCGGGGTACCGATGCAACGCGTATTAATGTTACACTTAACGGCATACCTTATAATGATGCCGAAAGCCAGCAAACTTATTTTGTCGACCTGCCTGATTTTGCTTCGTCTGTCAGCAGCATACAAATACAACGAGGCGTTGGCACTTCATCAAACGGAGCAGGGGCATTTGGCGCAACGATCAATTTCAGTACAAACGAATTGAATACAAAACCGTATGCAGAACTGAATAATAGTTATGGCTCTTTTGATACGTGGAAGAATACCGTAAAAGCCGGGAGCGGTTTGATAAATAATCATTTTCTTGTTGATATGCGCTTGTCAAATATTACCAGTGATGGTTACATTGACAGAGCCAGTTCAAAACTTCATTCATTTCATTTTTCCACGGCCTATGCCGGTAAAAAAGATCTTCTTCGCTTCAATTTATTCAAAGGATATGAAAAAACTTACCAGGCATGGTATGGCATTTCGGAAGCTGACCTTAATGCCGGCAATCGCAGGGTAAATTATGCCGGTACTGAAAAACCGGGAGAACCTTACAAAAATGAAACAGATAATTACTGGCAGGATCATTACCAGTTATTTTATACCCATCATTTCAATCCTCATCTTTTATTTAGCACAGCCCTGTTTTTTACAAAGGGTAAAGGATATTATGAAGAATACAGGGCTGACCAATCGTACACCGTTTACAATCTTCCTTATCCCATAAATGGACCGGATACAGTATTTACTTCTGATTTCATCCGACAGTTGTGGTTGAATAATAATTTTTATGGAGATATCTTTTCGTTACAATACAACAAAGAAAAAACAGAATTTACTGTTGGGGGCGCCTGGACAAGATATGAAGGCAATCATTATGGCAAACTGATCTGGGCGTCGCATGGATTTACAGGGAACCCCAGGTGGTATGATCTTGATGCATTAAAAACAGATTTTAATTCCTACGCTAAGCTGCTGCAAAAATTTTCCGAACTATGGAATGGTTATGTCGATCTCCAGTTCAGGAAAATAAAATATAGTATCGATGGGTTTCCTGACAACCCCAACCTTTTTATAAAAAATAATTACAATTTCTTTAATCCAAAAATCGGTATCAGTTATAATTACAGTGGCTGGAACGGATATTTATCTTACAGCATTGCTCACAAAGAACCTAATCGTGATGATTTTGAAGCAGGGAAGAACCAGCAACCCCGTCCTGAAAGATTAAGTGATATTGAATTAGGCTTTGAAAGAAAAAAAACCAACTGCAGCTGGGGTGCTACATTTTATTATATGAAATATGTTGACCAGTTAGTATTGACCGGGCAGATTAATGATGTGGGTGCTTACACAAGAACAAATATTCCCAATAGCTATCGTACAGGAGTTGAATTACAAGCTGCAATGGTGGCTACAGCCTGGTTAAGAGCTTCCGCTAACCTGGCATTGAGTCAAAATAAAGTAAAAAATTTTAAGGAGTATATTGATGATTATGATAATGGCGGACAAAAAATAAACACCTATTCATCTACAAACATTGCATTATCACCAAATGCTGTTGCTGCTGCCACGGTCAGTTTTTTACCTGTAAAAGATTTTGAGTTGAGCTTACTCAGTAAATATGTCAGCAAGCAATATTTAGATAACACAGAAAATGAAGGAAGGGAATTAAACCCTTATTATATACAGGATGCAAGAGCTATTTATACTTTTCATAAAAAAATATTGAAAGAAGCAAATGTCGTTTTACAGGTCAACAATATTTTAAATAAAAAATACGAACCCAACGGATATACATACAATTATATTTATGGAGGAGGGTTAAGTGTGAATAATTATTATTTCCCGATGGCGGGAACTAATTTCATGATTGGAATTAATTTGAAGTTCTGAGTTTAGAGTTCTTAGTCCACAGTCTGATAGACCCTGGGCTCCTGACTCTCAACTTTTACTTCCAAATTTTTCCTGCCAGGCCAGTGTGCCGCCGGTAAGATTTTTTGTACTCTTAAAGCCAGCCATATCTAAAAACAAACAGGCTTGCCCGCTGCGGTTACCGCTTCTGCAATAACAGATCACTTCTTTATCTTTTAAGTCTTCTATTTCATCGATCTGCATGGTTTGAATTTTCCCCAATGGAAGTAGTACGCCCCCGATATTGAAATCTGCATTTTCATAGGGTTCCCTTACATCAATAAGGTGGAGCTCCTCGCCTGCCTCCATACGGCTTTTTAATTCTTCAACTGAAATATTTTGCATACTTATCTATTGAGGTAACTGATTGTTTACAACAGAATCGGCAACCGGTTTATCTACTCCCAACTTTATACTTATAAATTGACCACTGCGGATCCGTAAGGGCTCTCCTTCTTCATTGTAACGCTTAGGATCCTGCCAGATAACAAATGCGGTCAGCGAATCTGTTATACCCGGGGAATTGATCACAAGCAGGTTAATTCCATTTGGTTCCACTCTTGCTTTAGCATTGCCATATGTCATGCCTACAAGATCGGGTACATTAAAAACATTTTCGCCAACACCACTGCCTAATACCAGTGAGATCGTTGAGCCCATTTTAATTTTTGTTCCGGGTTTTAGGATCTCTCCTTTATATAATTGTTCCAGCACAGAATTCTTCGCAAAATCAGATTTGTAAATTGTATCCCCCACTTTGAGTCCCATATTATCCAATGTCATTTGGGCATTACGAAAACTAAAACCAAGAAGATTAGGCATATCAATCATGGGCGGGAAGGCACGATTAAGGGTAAGATATACAGTGCGGTTTACTTTTACTACGGCATCGCTTTCCGGTACTTGTTTAATAACAGCCAATGGAGGAAGTGTATCAATATAAAGTGAGTCCTGAATCACTATTTCAAACCCTTCTTTATCTAAAATTTTTTTTGCCTCAGCATATGTTTTTCCAACTACCAGTGGAACGGTTCGTGAACGACCGTGATGCGTTAAAAAATTCAGTGAGAGAATGAATATGACAAAAAGAGCAACGGCCAGCAGAAGGGCTATCAGGATATTGACCCATAATGGGCGGTGTGTGATATATTTAAGCATGTATGCTTTCAAAATTATGATTGTAAGATAAACAAGATAACGGATAACGGAATTCCGGATACTATGCCGACCCGATATTTCGTACCAGGCAACCAATATCAGTTATTAAAACATTCCTCAACAAGTTTTGTATAAAATTCTTTCAAACTCCAGCCCATTGCTTTAACCTGCTGCGGTACAATACTGGCCTCACTTTGTCCCGGAATGGTATTCACTTCGAGCATAAATGGCTGCTTTTCTTCTTCATTATAAATAAAGTCTACCCTTACCACTCCCCGGCAGTTAAATACTTTATACACTTTTGCGGCAGTTTCCCGTATCTTATCTGCAACCACTTCATCAATTTCAGCCGGCGTAATTTCTGTGGAAGCTCCTTCATATTTTGCTTCGTAATCAAAAAAATCTTTTTTACTGATCACTTCGGTAACAGGCAGAACAATAATATTACCCTTTGATTTAAACACACCTATCGTAAACTCCCTGCCCGGGATCATTTCTTCTACCAGCACCTGCTCATCTTCTTTAAAAGCTTTTTCGATAGCTATTCCCAATTCATCGGAAGGATTACTGACTTTTGACATGCCAATACTGGAACCGCCATTGTTGGGTTTTACAAATACAGGAAATTTCAGGTTCGCAATCACTTCATCAGGGCTTCCGAAACTATTTTTTATTAAAAGCACTGATTTTGCAACATTTATGCCTGAAAAAGCAGCTACAGCAGTTGTGTATCGTTTATTAAATGTAATGGCTGAAGTGGCCGCATCGCAGGAAGTATACGGAATTTTTAAAGTATCGAAATAACCCTGTAGTTTTCCATCTTCCCCGGGAGTACCATGCATCGCAATAAAAACAGCGTCAAATTTTATGTTCTCATTATCAATCTGTAATGAAAAATCATTCTTATCTATTTCTGTCCTTCTCCCATCCGTCAGGTCATAAAACCAGCCTTCGGTTCGAACATCGATCTTATAAACATTAAATTTTTCCCGGTCGAGATTATTATCAATAGTAAATGCTGTTTTATATGAAATAACTGCTTCACCGGAAAATCCCCCGGTAACCAGGGCAATATTTTTCTTCATCAGGATGAAATTTGATAGCGCAAATATTGAAGAAAAATTGCTTTAGTGGAAATAAAATTCTGTTACAAAAGATAGTTTGAAGCAAATAGGCTAAATAAGAAAGGTGAAGGATGCACTCCCTTCACCTTTTTACGACGGGACATATCACCCGTCACTCTTTGGCAGTATGTAAACTGCGCGTTGTTTAATAATTTCAAAATATAAAAAAATAATCTTTAAGCCAGAAAAAAAATGCAATTTTTTTCCACACTCTTATATATGAAGTTTTTCTTTTTTAGCCATTAATTCATCTACTGTTTCCCTGTACATTTCATCCGGTACGCAGCAATCTACCGGGCAAACAGCAGCGCATTGAGGTTCTTCATGAAATCCCTGGCACTCAGTACATTTATTTGGAGTTATATAATAAATATCGACCGCTACAGGGGGGTTTTTTTGTTCAGCATCTACAACTGTTCCATCCAATAATGTATAAGAGCCTTTAACAGTAGTACCATCTGCAATGGCCCACTCTACACCTCCTTCATAAATTGCATTATTCGGGCATTCAGGTTCACAGGCGCCACAGTTAATGCATTCTTCTGTTATTTTGATTGCCATAAGTTCTTTATTTTGATTTTTTTAAATGCGAATTTTGACCTTAACCACTACAAATATATAATCCTATAATTTTTGTCCAAATGATTTTACGCCATAGAGTTGATTTGTTAGCCAGATTAGGTGATTATATGCTGAGCAATGATGCTAATTGGCAGGAATCAAAGCAAAAAGCTTCCTATGAAAACGGCTGGTTCATTCCTGAATTTGTTGATCTGGCTATTAAAAACATCGCTGAAAGTTTTTTAAAAAAAGATATTCTTGATAACTGGGTGGCAAACTATCGTCTCCTGTCAGCCAACCAACATCCCAAAACAGTCGGTATTGTAATGGCCGGGAATATCCCACTGGTGGGGTTTCACGATTTATTATGTGTATTTATTACCGGGAATAAAGCAGTTATAAAGCCTTCCTCAAAAGATGAAGTTCTGATAAAACACATTGTAAGTGTGTTAGAAAACCGGGAGCCAGGGATAAATGAATTGATCAGGTTCTCCGTAATGTTGAAAAATTGTGATGCTTACATGGCTACCGGTAGTTATAATAGTTCAAGGTATTTTGAATATTATTTTGGTAAATACCCACATATCATTCGCCGAAATAAAACCTCGGTTGCCATTCTTACCGGCGATGAAACAAACGGTGAGCTTGAAAAACTGGCCGATGACGTTTACCTTTTTTTTGGACTGGGTTGCCGCAATGTTTCAAAAATATACGCCCCGGCAAATTACGATTTCGTTCCCCTGCTTGCAGCTTTTAAAAAGTATAATTACCTGGCCGAACATCACAAATACAAAAACAATTACGATTACAACCTGGCGATCCACATTCTGAATAACAAATTCTACATGACCAATGGTTCCATTTTATTAGTGGAAGATACTTCCCTGTTTTCCCCTATCAGCCAACTGAATTATGAATATTATACCGACAAAAATTCACTATTGTCATCTTTACATGACAATAAGGATCTTCAATGTGTAGTTAGTCGCGACCAGGTTCCCTTTGGTCAGGCCCAATACCCGGGCATTTTGGATTATGCAGATAGAATGGATACCATGGCCTTTTTAGAGTCATTTTAGTCCCTGGCTTTCTTTTTTCTGCCCATTTATTTTTACATTTGTAGCTGCAAAAAGTACGAAGGGCTTAGTAAATGTATTGTTAAACTAAATCAATGGTCGATCATCTGCTTTTTGCCTTTGTTATTTTTGAAGTCGGGGCACAAACTTTGCCTGATTATAAACTATTCAAAAACTAAATAATCTAATACGCCATGAAGTGGAAACAATTCTTGCTGATCGTTTCAATTAGTGCAGGATCAGCCTTAGCCAGCGTGTGGGGCTATAATAAATTCACACATCAACAAAATGCTTTTGTACAAACATCAGGTGGTGTACCTGTAAATTATGCAGGGTTCTTTGATAAAAACACCGGTGGTGAGCCTGTAGATTTTACAAAGGCCGCTAACTCAGCAGTGCAGACCGTAGTACACATCAAAACAAAAATTCCGGCAAAAAAAATAAGTAATGACCTTCCCCGGAATCGTGGCAATAGCAACGGGCTTGATGATTGGTTCAATCAATTCTTTGATTTTGGTCCTACCGTTATCCCGGAACAAAGGGCATCGGGCAGCGGTGTTATCATTAGTGAAGATGGTTATATCGTTACAAACAATCACGTTATTGCTGATGGTAATAGCGGCATTGCATCTGAAATAATGGTAACTCTTCATAACAAAAAAACGTATAAAGCAAGAGTAATCGGAAATGATCCGAATTATGATCTCGCTGTTTTAAAAATTGATGGAAAGGCCTTGCCATTTATGCTATATGGAAATTCTGAAGATGTACAATTAGGTCAATGGGTACTCGCAGTAGGTTATCCCCTTTCTTTGGAAACCACGGTCACCGCAGGCATTGTAAGTGCTAAAGGAAGAACCATTGGTATCAATAGCCGTCAGAGTCAGTCCCCCGTTGAATCGTTTATTCAAACTGATGCTGCGGTTAACCAGGGTAATAGCGGTGGTGCGTTGATAAATACGAACGGACAGCTCATAGGAATTAACTCAGCCATTCTTGCCCCAACCGGGACATATGCAGGGTATTCTTTTGCTATTCCTGTAAATCTTGTAAAGAAAGTTGTAAATGATATTATTCAATATGGAAATGTTCAAAGAGGATATTTAGGTGTTAGTTACCCAACCGGTGATTTAAGTGACGAGCAGATGATGAAACAGTACGGAATTAAAGATAATGAAGGAGTATACGTTTCCGCAGTTGCTCCGGATGGTGCTGCGCAGGCAGCCGGAATTAAAAGAGGTGACATTATTACAAAAATTAACGGCGCAGAAGTTGCAAGTGGTTTGGAAATGAGTTCTGTGTTGGCAAATTATAAACCAGGTGATAAAGTGCAGGTAACTTACAAACGCAAAGATTCTGAATTCAACACGAATGTTGTTTTAAAAAAATCTCCGGGCAATTATGATGAAGTGGTCAGGGCAAATGTAGAAGAGCAATTGGGCGCTGACCTGGAGACCCTGGACTCTAAAAAAGCCGATCAGTATAATCTTGAAGGAGGTGTAGTGGTAAAAAGCATTAAAAAAGGAGGCGCCGTCAGCAAGACCAGGATGGAAGAAGGGTTTATCATTACCAGTGTAAATGGTATTGATGTAAAATCTGTAGAAGAATTAGGAAAAGTTTTATTAAATGCAAGAGGAACTGTAAAACTGGAAGGAATGTATCCCGGCTCTGATATGTACACTTACCCGCTTAATCTTAATGGCAATTAAAATATAAACTCAAAATTTTTAAACGTCCCGATATATCGGGACGTTTTTATTTATTTATAAAATACCTTATACTCCCATGGCGGGATTGATCCTTCTACAATTTTTGAAAAATTCATTTTACTCCCGGAGAATAACAAACTAAATTCGCCTTTTATTTCTTTATCAGAAATACTGTAATGAGCACTCACATTTGAAAAATTCAGAATAACAAGCACTTCATGGTTTCCGTTCTTCCTTAAAAAAGCAAATATTTTTTTATCACTACCGGTTTGCAGACGGGAAGTTGTGGCAGAAGAATCAGCGGCACGTAATGCCGGGCTGTTTGAATGTAAATTCAATAAGGTTTTATAAAAATCATGCAATTCGTTTTTCCCGGTCCATTTGATCTCATCTTTTTCAAAAAATTTTAATCGCTTAAGGTTAGGCAATTCCTGTCCGCTATACACCAACGGGACTCCGTTCCATGTACAACTAAAAACAGCCAGCCCTTTTGCCATTTTTCCATATTTCTCATATTCACTGCCATTCCAGCTATTTTCATCATGATTGCTGGTGAACCAGGCTCTTATTGTTCCATCGCCGATTGCATCATATTCTTTCAAAACGGTATCAAGACTGCTAAGTGGAAGGTGTTTCTTATAAAAATCTTCTGTTTTATGCATCCATGTCCAGGTATAGGCGGCATCAAATGTTCCCATGTATTCAGGATGTTCTATCGGATCCAATTCACCAAACCAGAATAAAGGTTTCATAGCATCTAATTCTGTTCTCGCCTTCTGCCAGAAATCAAGCTCCACCCAAAAAGCAAGATCACAGCGAAAGCCATCTATACCACATTCCTTCACCCAGAATTTCATGGCGTCGATCATGGCTTTTACCAGATCGGGATTATGAAAATTGAGTTCAATAATATCATCCATGCCCGACGCAATTTTAAAATCATGTGTCACTGAGTCTTTTTCATAATAGTCAGGATGTTCTTTTGTCCATTTATGATCCCAGCCGGTATGATTAGCAACCCAATCTATAATAACTTTAAAACCTTGTTCATGTGCTTCTTTTACAAGAATTCTGAAATCATCCAATGTACCGAATTCAGGATTAACCGATGTATAATCAGAAGCTGCATAATAACTGCCCAGTACTCCCTTTTTATTTTTTTTAGCAATGGGAGTAACCGGCATGAACCAAAGCACTTTTACCCCCATGTCTTTTAATCGTGGCAATTCTTTACCGAATGCTTTAAAAGATCCCTCTTTCGTGTACTGGCGAATATTTACTTCATAAATGTTTGCATTATGTGCCCAGTCAAGCGGTTTAAAATTATAATTCATAATTGTTGTATCTGGATTCGATGATGAAGTGTTGTTACAGCTTAACAAACCGATTGCAGCAATCATTAAAAAAACACCGTTGTATAAAGCCGGTTTTTTGTGAAAATAAGAACAAATCAGAAGTCAGAACTCTAAAATGGTATATCGTGGGTTAATTTTGCAGGATGAAGCAATTCGAAGTTCCCATTATTTATCGGAGTCCCCTGATCACCGCTATTAAAAAAAAACGGAAGGAGATGGATAAGATGAAGAAGGATTTTACTCCTACCTTGCTTGATTTTGGACCATTGCAAATCTATCTTGCCCGTCATTTTGGCTTTTGTTATGGAGTAGAGAATGCTATAGAAATTGCTTTTAAAACTGTAGAAGAAAATCCCGGTAAGCGAATTTTTTTATTAAGTGAAATGATCCATAACCCCCAGGTGAATGCCGATCTACAGGCCCATGGTATTGAATTTTTACAGGATACGTATGGAAAAACATTGATACCTTTTGAAGTAGTAAAGCCTGATGATATTGTTCTTATTCCTGCATTTGGAACCACGCTGGAAATTGAAAAAAAATTAACCGAAACAGGGATCCGGACGGAAAAATACAATACTACCTGCCCTTTTGTAGAAAAGGTTTGGAACAGGTCTGAAGCCATTGCCCAAAAAAATTATACCGTGGTTATACATGGTAAACCAAAACATGAAGAAACAAGAGCAACTTTTTCTCATGCCGCATCCAATGCTCCCGCTGTTATTGTAAAAGACATGGAGCAAACAAAAGAATTAGCAAAATATATTACCGGCGAAAAACCATCTTCGCTCTTTTATGAAGAATTTAAAGGGCAATATTCGGAAGGATTTGATGCGCAAAAAGACCTGGAGCAAATCGGTGTGGTGAATCAAACGACCATGCTTGCAAGCGATACCCAGGCCATTGCCGATTACCTGAAACAAACGATGGTAATGAAATACAAATTAACCGTGTCAGCTATTGAAGAACATTTTGCTGATACAAGAGATACCCTATGTTATGCCACTAATGATAATCAAACTGCTGTAACCGGCATGCTGGAAACAAGGGCAGATCTTGCCATTGTAGTGGGGGGGTACAATTCGTCCAATACGTCCCACCTGGTTGAATTATGTGAACAAAAATTACCTGTTTATTTTATCAATGACGAAAAAAAAATTCTTTCTTCAAAAGAAATTCTTCATTATAATTTTCACATAAAAGAAGAGATACTTACGAATAATTATCTGCCGGAAAAATATCCAATAAAAATTTTATTGACAAGCGGAGCTTCCTGTCCTGATGCATTGGTGGAAGGTATTATAAAAAAACTTGCGGGTTTTTATTTTGCCGGTTCCCGGGCCGAAGAGATGATAAAACAGTTTGAATAAAAATAGTTTTTACAAAGAATTGATATAGTCGACCAACTTTTTCAGATCCTCTTCTTTATTACACCTGATATTGTTTGTTGAAATAAATTGTTGTATGTTTTTATCGTTCCTGAAAGCATTGATCGACGTACAGCTTTTATTTGCTTTGTACAATTCGCCGTTGAGAAAAAGATATAATCTTTCATCCAATTCGAACCGTCGTTGTATCCCCGTACCCACAGCTTTTGATTCCCATTTGTCAACAATCAGTTTCTTAACTAATTTCATTTTTTTGCCATCAGCCAGCAACTGAAAAAATGCTTCCTTATCATTTCCTATTCCAGGCAGGAAAACTGAATTTTGCCATTTTGAATTGGTATCGATAATGTCTATTTCTTCAAACTCAATAGCCGCCTGTAGCTCCTCACCTTTTTCATTCATAAAATGCAGTCTTCTGTCGTACAAATTTAATTTTACAGATATACTGTCAATTATTTTATAACGGGAAACTTTTAGCCTGGCCAGCATCCAGTTGTCATTTAGAAATGGCGTTCCCTGGATATCCGCATATTTTTTTGGCTCAACGGGAGTAGTAAAAACATCCCTTAGATAAACGGGCGGCGGTGGATTATATGGAACCACTACATTACCAGAATTATTCTGTGCGAATGCAACTTGCCCGAAAAATATAAGAAGCAGAAAAAGCAGGGGTGGTTTTCTCATGGGCAATATGTTTTAGATGACAACTCTTTTAAAGTTACCAAAATAAACTCAATATTGCTTTGTTGTATGGCAGGCTGGCCGTCATTTACTCATCACTTATACAATAGCTCGTAATATTCATGCGCCATCCTGTTGCTGTCAAACTGAAAGCGAACATCCCGCATTCCGTTTTTAACAACCTGGCGCCAGGTATCATTGTTGTCGTAATACAATGGGAGCATCTGTTTATTCAAAATTTCGTATAAACAATTCAGGTCATAATCATCCTGCTCATGCACGGTCATGTTTGCATAATCGGTCTTGGGTACCACAAATCCATTGTTGCCGTTATTGATAAACTCGGGTATCCATCCATCATTGGTTGAAAAATTTACTGCTCCGTTCATGGCTGCGGTCATGCCGCTGGTTCCTGATGCTTCGCGGGGTACGCGGGGATTATTCAGCCAGCAATCAGCCGCCTGTTTTAACCGTTTTGATAATCCAAGTTCATAACCGATGAGCACTGCCACATTTTTATATTTACGGCTTAAATGCACAAGGCTGTTAAATTCAGTGATGGCAGGATAATCCACGGGGTAGGGCTTCCCTCCCCAAATAATTTGCACAGGATATTTTTTATTGTTGATCAGTTCTTCAAAACGTTCTTCATCAGTTGTTATCAATCCTGCCCGTTTATAACCGGCAAACCTTCTTGCCCATACAATTGTAAAAACATTAGGATCAAAAAGTTTTCCTGCCTGGTCGGCAACAATTTCAAAAGATCTCTTTTTCAGGTATTTTTTCCTGTCGTTAAAAGCCCAGTCATTATTTTCTTCCATAAAACGGTACATGCGCTTATCTGCCCAATACCGCCAGTTCTGTGCATTCGTAATCGAAATGATCGGGCAAATATGATCATATTTACTCCACATAGCATTTGACACCCGTCCGTGCAATTGCGAAACAGCATTTGCCAGTCTCGCAAATCGCAATGCTGCGAGAGAATGATTGAACATATCATCGGCGTTGCGGGTTAGTTTTTTTACTTCTTCAACAGTTAACCCGCAGAAATAACTCATTTTATGACAGAGATGAATATCATGTTTCTCATTCCCCGCTTCTTCCGGTGTATGCGTAGTAAATACCAGTCGTTTTCTTACTTCTTCAATATCCTGGTTGTATTTTTTATAGAGGTAGAATGCAGCCGACAAGCCATGTGCTTCATTCAAATGATATACCTCGGGCTTGAATCCTATTTCATCAAGCAATTTTGCCCCACCCACGCCAAGCAAAATAAACTGCGCTACCTTGGTAGCTACATTGGCATCATATAAACGGTGAGTGATAGTCTGCGATACATAATCGTTCTCCGGTATATCGGTGGTCATTAAAAATAATGGTGCCGAATTAAATGTTTCGGGGTTGAGATAAAATACTTTTACCCAAACAGGATGTTCATGAACAGTGATCTGGAATTTAATGCCTGTATCTTCCAAAAAACTGTATTGCTTTTCCATCCATGTTACCTGCAGGGTCTGATCCTGGTTTCTCGCCTGGTCGTAGTAACCATATTTCCACAAAATACCAATGCCAACATGATTTTGTTTTAGCTCATACGCGCTGCGCAAATGAGAACCGGCTAAAAAGCCCAGTCCGCCGCTGTAAATTTTCAGAGGCTGATGCACAGCAAATTCCATAGAGAAATACGCCACCCGTTTTGAATAACGTTCATCAACAGAATATGGTGCCTTAAAATCTTTAAAATTCATGCTGTGTGATTTTTACACAATGTTTGCGAATATACAGGCAAAAAATTAAACACGCCTCTCATTATACACACGGCAAGTGGAAAATTTGATTTGCAAAATTGCTGAGGACTGTATTGATACAGGATAAAAATTATTTTTTTGATTTCCTGGTTGGTTTTTTGGGCTCCTTCTTTTTAAAATAAGTTCCCTCAAAAATACAATTCATTCCGCGGTGCGATCCGCAGCCCTGCACTTCAGTCATCCTGACAGAAGCAGGAGTAAAATTAAATTGAACTACACAAGGATCACCATTAGCCCGGTATATAGCAGTATTGGGTGAAGTAAAACCGGCCTCTCCTTTTAATTCTCCTGTACAGTCGCCATTATTCCTTTCAAAATGAACAAAAAAAGTTATCCGGCCTGCTTTTTTATTATCACGAACAGATACCAGGTTCTTTTTATCCTTTACATAGTCACCAGAAAATTTATTCTTTCTTGAAAATGTATCAATCGGGTTGATCAATTCAACATTTTTTTCATCCAGCGCATCTGTCATGATCAGCATAAACGATTTCGCTCCTTCATTCAGCACATATACATCCTTGCCATCACTGACCGTTCCGTCAGCATTTCTTCTTGATATAATTTTTGAAATAGTAAGACGCTTATCGATACTGAAAAATTGCTTTGTCGCCGGATCCGTATCAGCCTGCAAGACAGGAATAGCTGCAAGAAAATTACTTTTTTTGTCAAAACAAATAAGAAAGACTGCTTTCCGCTCGCCTGCAAGGGCCTTCACAAAAAGATAATTCTCCTTGCCAGGCACTGATACACGTGCCATTGGATAGATCTTTGGCTTTATTCCTGTTCCAACTATTTTTTCCAATACTGCTTCGGGTACAAACTGGGCAAATACTTTGTAACCGATCAATAGCGAGTCTTTTGTTTTTTTATTTACCGAAGTGTCAGCGAACTGGTAAGGAAGGTCTACGGGTTGAAAAGATTCAATAAAATCAGTTATAGTGACAGGCTCTTCGCCAGATAAAGAAGGCTTTTTTTTATGCCCACAGGCAAACAAAGCAAGGACAGTTAAACATACGATAACCCAAAACTTTAGTTTCATATATCAAGGTTTCGAGATGGCTATTCAAACAAGCCTCGAATTTACTTCTTTCTTTTTTATCCCCGGCGTAAGTTTTTTATTTCAATTATTATTTTTAGATTTGCCTAAAATTAAATTTAGTCATGTTGAATTATTCGACCAGCGAAGAAAATTATATCAAGGCTATTTTTCATCTGCAGAACGGTCAAAACACCGTTACCACCAATGCACTGGCGGAAAAATTAAGCACAAAACCCGCCTCGGTTACCGACATGATGAAAAAACTAAAAGCAAAAAAATTACTGCATTACCAGCCATACCAGGGCTTTCGGTTAAGCAATGAGGGAAGGAAAGTAGCGCTGGACATTATTCGCAGGCACAGGCTATGGGAATATTTTTTAGCTGAAAAGTTAAAATTTAAATGGGACGAGGTACATATGGTAGCAGAAGATCTTGAACATGTGAGCAGCAAAAAATTAATCGATAAGCTGGATGAATTTCTTGATTTTCCAAAATTTGATCCGCATGGAGACCCGATACCCGATAGTCTTGGCAAAATAGAAACAAGTGAACAGATCTGCCTTACAGAACTCCCTGTTAATAAGCCGGCTGAAGTAAGCAGGGTTATCAATCAATCAGCCGAAATGCTTGAATTATTACAGCATAAAAAGATCGGTATCGGCACAAAGCTGGAAGTAAAAAAGAAATTCAGTTTTGATGATTCTATTGAGATCAAATTGCGACAACAACCTGCTTTTTCCATCAGTGAACAATTAGCAAAAAACATTTTCGTAAATCTATGAGAGACGGACATAAGCATATTTCCCTGAGCGAAGTACACGAAAGTGTGGATACCACTGCAGCGTCAAGACCTGTATGGAAAAGAATTCTTTCTTTCTTTGGCCCGGCCTACCTCGTTAGTGTAGGTTATATGGACCCCGGCAACTGGGCCACAGACCTTGCAGGCGGCAGCAAATTCGGTTACACACTGATCTGGGTTTTATTGATGAGCAACCTGATGGCCCTGTTACTGCAAAGTTTATCTGCAAGGCTGGGAATTGTGAGGGGCAGAGATCTTGCACAGGCAAACAGGGAAACATACCCACGGTACATTAATCTTATTCTATACCTGCTTGCTGAAATCGCGATCGCCGCCTGTGATCTGGCTGAAGTACTGGGGATGGCAATCGGTATTCAACTCCTCACCGGCATCCCATTATTGTATGCCGTATTGATAACAGTGTTTGATACTTTTCTTTTTTTATTATTACAGCGATTGGGCATACGGAAAATGGAAGCGTTTATAATCGCTCTTGTTGGCATTATCGGTTTATCTTTTTTAACCGAAATATTATTGGCAAAGCCGGATCTCGGGCAGGTAGTTACCGGCTTCGTTCCCCATATCCCGAACAACGAAGCTTTATACATTGCTATCGGAATTATCGGCGCCACCGTAATGCCTCATAATCTCTACTTACATTCTGCATTGGTGCAAACCAGAAAATTTAAAAAAAATAGTAAGGGAATTAAACGCGCCCTGAAACTAAATTTTATTGACAGCACCATTGCTCTCAACATGGCTTTTTTTGTAAACGCTG
>Ga0137451_1000233_pt1 | contig 16859 bp, 26 predicted proteins | sample EasRivERMGT500_2_FD_102336 | JGI IMG/M metagenome (GOLD analysis project Ga0137451, IMG submission 102336) | Soil microbial communities from meander-bound floodplain in the East River, Colorado, USA - East River MetaG ERMGT500_2 | ecosystem: Environmental > Terrestrial > Soil > Floodplain ... | reverse complement strand
CGGTCTGGCCGTCGATCCAGGCGGGCGCGGGAGCGCCGGAATGGTTGACGAGAACCGTTGTGGTGAAGTCACCGATGCTGGCGTAGAGCCTCCCGACGCGCGACGCCGGGTTGCCGACGTTGAAGGCTCCGTACGGATAGAAATCGCCCTCCGAAGTGATCGACCAGCGCGGCGTGAGCGCCGTCCCGCCGACCGGGGTGGTCATGAACAGGATGTCGGTGCCGTGCGCTGTCGAGGTCCAAGTCTCGATCGAGCGCAGCAGGATTTGGGCCTGCACCCCGGAAAACCCCGCCCCGTCGTAACCATTCCCGCTGATGACGGTGAGACCCCAACCGCTCAGCACGCCAAGCGGCGCGGCGAGGGTGCCTCGCGCGGTGGTGCCTGTGAACTCTGAACTGCCTCCGTAGCTCTGGACGCGGACATAGCCAGGGAGGCCATCACGTTGCACGTCGATCGACGCGTTAGGCCCGCCCAGGAGCAGGTTGCCAGCGTCGGTGTAGTATGAATTCGAGTTCTGAAGCAGCTTGCCGGTGCTGCTATCCCAGCGCGCAAGAGCGTTGTCACCCGCCCCGCCCGCCGGACCAACCACGTCACCCACCGGGACCGCCGCGATCCCGGCGTTGAGGTTGGTGAAGTTGGCGTCCACCTCGGCGTTGGTGAGCGGGCTGCCCTTCCCGGCGCGGGTGACGATCACGACCATCAGAATACCCTCGTGGAGGAGACGTAATCGAAGGGGGTCACGAAGTAATCCAACCCGGCGTAGTCATAGTGGACCATGGTGCCAGCGTCACTGATGGTCACCACGTCGGCGAACCCTACGAAGGGGCCATTCTGGGCCGAATGCGCGTCGGATATCGCCACCGTGTCGGCCAAGTTCAGCGCCATCACGCGGTTCAACACGAACGCGAAGTTGTCGGTCACGGTGACGCTGTCGGCCAAGTCCAGCGCCAGCACGCGGTTCAGCACGAACGCGAAGTTGTCGGTCACCACCACGTCGTCGGCGAAGTCCCGGCCGAACGACGTGGTGGCGCTGAACGCATCGGACATGGCCACCACGTCGGCGAAGTCCCGGCCGTATCCGTAGGTGAAGCTGATCTCGTCGGTGACGCCCACCACGTCAGCGAAGGGCGCGAGGGTCCACTCGACGCTGAACGCGTCGGTGACCTCCACCTCGTCGGCGAAGCGCGGGTCGGCGAAGTAGTCGACGAAGACCGACGTGCCATACTCAAGGTCGACGGCTTGGATGATGGCGAGGATGTTGTTGCGAACGCTGCCGCCGTCAGCCATCGAAGTCCTCCCGCAGGAGGAAGTGCAGGCGGGTGAACGGGGTGAAGCTGTTGCCCGCCCCGAAGGCCGCCTCGATCTCGCCGAGGTAGCGGCCGGGCGGGATGTTGAGGTTGCCCTGGATGAAGCCGAAGCGCACCCGACCCCCGCTGCCGGGGGTCTCATATTGCGTCAGGTCGGCGTGGATCAGGTCGGCCTGCAAGGTCCCCGGCAGAAGCTCTCCCGGCAGCACGAACAGCACCTCGTCCTTGCCCCAGGGCTTGAACAGCAGCCGCACCACCGCCAGCGAGATGTCCAGCAGGGCGTCGGGCTGGCGCAGCTGCACGTAGATCATCGGCCGGGTGTCGCCGACCACGAGGTGGATACGGCTGGTGCTCATATCCACTTCCTCAGCTGCACCGACTGCACGGCGCGGGTGTGCTCGCGCATCCGCCGCGCCTTGGCCTCGCTGACCCCACCGTAGAACCGCCCCCACAGCATCGGCGCTGAGCCGGGGTCGTAGTAGGGCTGGCCCGCCGTCTCCACCAGCCGGGCGCGCGCCCCGTAGGCGATGGGCTCGGCGTAGTAGTTGAACACGCTGTCGTCGATCTCGGCGGCGTCGGGGGTGGGCTGCACCGCGCACAGGATGCGCATGGCGTCCATGGCGTCGACATCCGGCGCAGGCACGAGGCAGATGTCCTCGGCGTCGAACTGGGTCACGTACAGCGGCGTGCCGACCCGGGTAGTCCAGCCTGACCCGTAGATTTGGTCGAGCTCGTCCTTGGTCTTGAACTCCAGCGGCTTGGACCGGCCTTCGATCTCGACCCGCATGGCCGCCGAGGGCACGGTGTTGGGCGGCACCTCTAGTTCGTAGATCGCCTGCTCGGCGATCAGGTCGACCGGCTCCAGCATCTCCTGCTGCCAGAGCGTCAGCTTGTAGAACTCGATGCAGGCGAAGCGCGCGGCCACGATCGCCGCCGGGGCCGAGCAGTCGCGGACGAACGGCAGGATCATCGGGGTGAAGTCGAAGATCGCGGTCAAGCGGCGGCCCCCTTGTCTTGCAGGTTGGGCTCACCCAGCTGCCGGTTGGGGCTCTCGTCGACCACCGCCTGGGTGTGGCCGCCGACGAACATCTGGAACAGGCCCAGGTACGCCTGGGCCTTGTCGTTGCCCGCCGCGTAGTCGGTGTCCTTCTGGTGGGCGCGGAACATGACGTAGTCGAACAGCGCCGTCTGGTAGAGGTCGGGCACCGTCATCACGTCGTTCATCGCGGTGAAGTCGGCCGGGCTGGCGGCCCGGCTCACGTCGAGATAGTTCAGCCCGGTCGACGGCGGGTACACGTAATAGACGCGTGGCTGCTTCGGGTCGTAGACGTAGTGCAGGGTGACGTCGGACCGGAGCGAGGCGTGCCAGTTGGGGTCCACCCGGTCGAGGTTCTCGCGGGTGACCACCGTCACCACCCGTCCGGGGGTCTCGCCGTCGGTCCCCATGTTGCGCTTGATGTCGAGCAGCATGAAGGCTCCGACCGGGAGTACCTGTTTGGTGCCCTGGGAGAGGGCCAGGGGGGCCGTGATCTCCCCCAGCGCAGGGTCCATGGCCACCAGGGTCCGTTGGCCGTCAGAGAGCCACCTGAGGAGCTCGTCGTCGGTCCACCGCACCGGCCCTGGCGGCAGGCGGGTCAGGCCGTCGTCGATCAACTGGCTGCGGACCCGGGTCAGAATGGTGTTCGCCGTGACAGGCATGAGGACCTCTACGCCGAAAACGCCGAGGCAGCATCAGCTACCCCGGCGTGTCAGTCTACGTCGGTCCGCCGATCACTTGTCGACGAGGGCGATGACCCAGCTTTCCGGCTTGAGCATCTTCTTGCCGAACACGTTCAGGCCGCGGACCAGCTGCCCGAAGTCGTTCGGGTTCTGCAGGCTCTCGGTCTTGGTGATCTGGGCGGCGAAGGTCAGGGCCGACTGGTGCCCGGCGATCAGCACCCGGCGCTTCACGGCGGCCCCGTTGGCCGACCCGTCGGGGTTGAACCCGGCGGCCGCCTTCGGCAGCTGGTTCGACAGGTAGATCGTGAAGCGGTCGATCATCCCGAGCTTGCCGTTGCGCAGGATGCTCTTGTCGTCGCCGGTCAGGTAGGCTTGCTGCAGGGGGGACTGCATCAGGCGCAGCCGGGTGGCCGGGTCGATGACGATCCAGCGGTCGGTGTCCGGGACGTTCTGCTCGTCCAGCACGCTGGCCATGCCGAGGATCACGTCGAGGATTTTGGTGGGCGCGGTGGACAGGTCCACCGGGACGGTGTCGGAGCCCAGCACGATGGTGCCGGAGATCACGCCTGCGGTGTTGCCCTTATTGGCGGCCGCGCCGTTGTTGTACTCCTCCAGCAGGATCAGGCGGTCGATGGCGATCGCCATCTGCTTGGAGGCGTCGTCGGTGAACATCGACATCAGGTTCGGCTTGGCCTGATATTCCAGCACGTCGGAGACGTTGACGCCGAAGTACTTCGCCTTGTCGATGTTCAGTTCGATCGTGTTGGGGACCGGCACTTGGTAGTTCAGGTTCTGGCCGATCGTGTAGTCGCTGATCGAGATCGACGGGATGTTGTTGATGACGATGTTGTCACCCATCCCCTTGATCTCGCCCTCGTAGGCGGTGTTGGCGATCTCGCCGAACACGGTCGTGAGGTAGAACTTGACGTTGAGCTTGCCGGACCACAGCTGCGGAATGAACGTCCGCGAATAGGCGGGCGTGGTCTGGAAGGGAGGTTGGACGGCAACGGGCATGGCTGCGGCTCACGCTGGAGGGGGGTGAAGGCCCCCCTCCGGGCGGTCCTAGCGGACGCGTCCCTCGGCGAGAGCCCTGTCGATTTCGGCTTCGATGCGCGCGACTTCTTCCAGCCGACCCCGGTAGTCCCCTCGGGCGTAGTCTTTGTAGAAGGTGTCCATCTCGGCGATGGACCAGACCTTCTTGCCGTCGTCGGGGGTGAGCACCGTGGTGGCCTTGGTCTGGCCGGGCGACACCTGTTCGCGAAGTTCCTCCTGCGGATCGACTGGGGGAGGCGGAGGCGGAGGCTCTGGTGTGGCTCCGGCGATGAACTGGTTGAAGACCTTGGCTGTCCGCTCCACGTCGAAGTTGAAGTAGGCGGTCTGCAGGATTTCGTTTCGGACCAGCCCGCTGAACTCGTCGGTCTGCATCAGCCAGTCCTTCCAGGCTTGGCTGTTGTCGACCTCGTCGTAGTTGGCGACGGCCTTCCCCAAGTCGGTGAAGTACTTCGCCCTGCGCTCGTCCGTCGCGGCTCCTGCCACGGTCTCAACCTGCGTCGCCTGAGCCGCCATCTGCTTCCGCAGGTCCGCGATCTCACCTGTCAGCTTGGCCCTTTCCCCCGCGTCGGTCTCCCGACTGATGCGGCGCATCAGGTCAATCAGGTCGTCTCCGTAGGTTTCGGTGTCCTCGTCCGTGATCAGCTTGATCTCCGGCGGCGGGGCGGCGGCGGGCGGCGGCTCCGGTGTCGGTGACGGGGCGGCTTTCAGGTCCTCGATCTGCCGTTGGAGGTTGGCGACTTGGTTCCGCAGCTGCGGCACCTCGGCGTTGTACTTCCCCTGCAGGGTCTGGAACTTCTGCTGCCAATCGTCCCCGGTCGGGGGCGGCGCGGGCGGCGGCTCTGCCGGGGGCTCTGGGGGAGGTGGCTCCGGTGGTGTCTCCTGGGCCAGCATCGCTGCGTCCAGGGCTTCCACTTCCGCCGCCTGCCGCTGAACGGCCTCGGGCACTCGCGTATTCATTCACGTCTCCAGCTGCAACTCCGGGGTCGGTCTCGCCGGTATCCCGTAATGGTCAGCTACGGCACCATGGTCCTGGCTTGCAAGATCAGTTGCCGAATATCCCGGAGGGTGGCGAGGCGGCCCTTGAGCTCATGGACGTCTGCGTCTGAACGCGCGCCGATCAGTCTCAGGGTGGTGGCCTCGATCTCCGCCTTGAAGAACTCGTCCACGTCGCGGAACCGAGGGGTCTCCTGCAACTGGGCTAGGCCAGTGAGGGCGGCCACGGAGGGCTTCGTGAGCATTGGCCCGACGATGGCGATCACATCCGTCGTTTGTCAATACGCTCAGCGCAGGTCGGTGATCGGCGCACCGTTCTCCAGCTGCTGGGCATTGCCCTGCGTCGCGCCCGGTCCCGGCGGCGTGCCGCCCTGCATGCCGCCCTCGGACGGACTGGACCCCGGCGCGGGCGCACCCGGCGCGGCCTGGGCGTTCATGGTCGCCTGGACCGCCAGCTTCTGGCGCAGGGTGTCGAGGTCGGGCACCACCTTGTCGGTGTCCATCTGCAAGGTCTTGGCCGTCTCGCGCAGCACGGCGGCCCGGCCCTCGACGCCCATGATCTGCATGTCCGTCGGGTTGGCGGTGGCGGCCAGGAACTCGGTGCGGCGCACCTGCGCGGCCTCGCGGGCCACGAGGTTGGAGGCCCCGCGCGCCACGATGTTGACGTCCCCCTTGAGCTCGGGGTCGGTCTCGTAGCGCATGTTGAAGTAGTACAGGCGCTGGAGCAGGGGCTCCATCACGTTGAGGTCGATGTTCTTGATAACGCTGGTGATCATCTTACCGGCGTTGGACATCAGCATCGACAATCCACTGGCAGTCCGGCCAGCGCCTGCGGCTCGGCTGTCGCCCGTCATGTAGCGGGGGATGCCGGAGTATTCGTCAGCCATGGTGGTGAACTTGTCGAACAGCGCCATGAGGTCGGGCAGCGTCGACTGCGGCTGGAAGAACCGGATCGGCGGGTCGCTGGTCGAGCCGCCCATGGGGTCGCTGTTCAGCTGCCAGATGCGCCAGGGTTTCAGCTGGGTGATCTGCTCCCCCGGCGCAATGCGGTCGGTGAGGATGCCCACCTGCGGGCCGCTGGCCAGGGCGGCGTTGTTGATCATGGCGCGGCTGGCGGCGTTGACGATGTCCTGCGGGTCGCGGACGAGGTCGGCGACGCTGTTGCCCCAGAACGACCCGGGCACGCGTTCGTAGGACGTGGCGTAGTACGGCCTGCGCTTGAGGGGGTCGGGGTTGAGGGTGGCCTTGATGACGTACGGCCCGATGGCCCACGCCTCGACTTGGTACTCGTCGGTCGGCTCGGGGATTTGCGCCCGGGTCATCCCCCAGTCGAGCAGCATCTGGCCCTGCACCGAGCCCCAGTACTGCAGCCCGTCGATGATGCCGTCGGGGTTGGAGGCCAACGAGGTCGACGGCCGCCCCTGGGCGTCCTCTTGGTCGATCTCGTCGTACAGCCACATGCGCATGCCGCTGGTGCCGTAGTTGTCGAGCACCGCCCGGATCGCCCCGTCGTCGTAGCCGGGGACCCCGATCATCTCCTGCAGGTCCTGGCGCGACAGCGGCTGGCGCTCGATGAAGTCGCCGTCCTCGGGGCTGGTGGCCGAGGGCGAGGGGTAGCACTTGAACGGGTCGACCCGCTCCCACTCCTTGCAGAGCTTGACCTGAACGACCGCCTGCCCCTCCGGTCCCCAGGTCAGGTACGGCTTCATCCTGATCACCGGCCCCTTGATGACGGCGGTGGGGAAGGTGGTCAGGTCGTTGATGAACTCGTCGAGGGCGGCCATGAACCCGCCCTCCAGCAACTGGTCCTCCATCTTGGAGGCCATCCGGGAGACGCGTTTCTCGGCGATCTCGCGGACCGCCGCGAGGGCTTGGTCCTTCATCATCGACAGCATCTTGACGGTGGCCATCGGGTCGGGCGGCTCGCCCTGCCCGGCCGCCGCTGCCGCCATCTGCTCCTTGAGCGGGCCGGTCGCGGCCGCCACGATCAGGTCGTTCACCTCCGGCGGGAGCTCGGCGATGGGCGTCGGCTTGACCGACCACGGGCGATCCTCGCCCGTGGTCATCATCACATCGCGTATCCAGGCGGCGGCCGCCCGGCACTTGTGCCCGGTCAGCCCGGCGTAGACCTCGGACCCGCCCTCGTTCTGGATGGCCGCCAGCTTGGTCGGCGTGTAGACGCTGCGCCGCGCCCGCATGTTGTCGAGCATGCGCTGCTCGATGTCGCCGAACCGCCGCGCGTCGCGGGCCAGGGTGAACTTGTGCTTGATGTGCCCGGCCAGCCCGGTGATCAGCGGCTCGGCCTGCCGCTGCTCGGCGGCGGCGCGGTCGTCGGCGTCGCGGGCCTGCAGCGCGCCCAGCGACATGGCGCGCATCCCGGGGTTCTGCAGCACCACCACGTTGGTGCCGGGCGCGTTGGCGGGACCGGCCGGGACAGCGGTCGCCCCTGGCATCGGCTGCGACCCATAGGCGGGGTTGGCCGCCATCGGGCTGGGGCTCTGGGGGATGCCACCCCCACCGGGCGTCATGACGGCCATGGGCTACCTTCTCACGTCCAGCCTAGCGACGACACCCGTTGCACCGGCCGCGCCTGCTGGCGAGCGTTGTACGCCCCGCCCTGGTCGGCGTCAGCATGCAGGCAGGCGTACTGGTCGGCGTCGGCGATATGGCTGTGGTTGTTCTTCTCCGGCGCATCCTCGTGCTCGCCGGATTTTTTGATCTTGTAGCGGTAGCCGCCCCGGTAGGCGGTGATCAGCACCCGCGCGCCCTCGGGGCACAGCAGGCGGCCCGGCCCGCCGTCGATCTGGCGGTTGAGGAACTTCTCCACCGCGCCGACCCGCGCCGCCGTCACGTTGGTGCGTGCTGCGATGGCCTTGAGGCCCGCTGCGCGGACCATCTCGAAACAGGTGCGTTCGTCGGTTTGTGCACGCGCCTGCCCCGCTGGGTCGCCCACCACCAGGGCTGGAAAGCCGGGGTACTTGGACGCCAGCAGCGGCTTGAGCTTCTGCTCCAAGAACCGCTGGACCCCCATGTTGTCGGAGGTGAGCGCATCATAGGTGAGGAACCGTCCTCTCAGGTCCAGCTGGTTGATGGTGGCGCTTGGGTTGAGCCCGAAGTCCATGCCGATGATCAGCGGCCGCTCGTTGTAGCGGACGGGGTTCAGGCGGTTCTTGGCGATATGGAAGTCGGACCGGAACGTCCTGTAGACGGGAAGTCCCGCCAGGGATTTCCCAAATTTTGCATGCACATAGACGTCGATCCAGTCGGCCGACTTCCCCTGCATCAGGTTGGGGTAGTAGTCCTGCGGCAGGTAGTCGAGCCAGTCGGCCTCGGCCGACATCCCCGACGGCTGGATGTACACCCCGCAGTTCTCGGGCGGGTCGTTGAGCAGCTGCTCCCAGCTGGTCTCCATGTCGGGCGGGTTGGACGCGCCCCAGATGTGCTTGTTCTCGGTGCCGTCGTCCTTGACGCAGCCCACGCCATTATCAAGCTTGGAGGGGTAGCGGCCGACCCGGCCCTGAAGGGCGTCGAAGACCGCCCCGCTGATCTCGCGGAACTCGTCGATGATGCCGAACGAGGTCTGGAGAGACAGCAGGCGGCGCACGTCGTTCTGGTCGTCGAGGCCCCGAAACAGGACTTCGCACTCGACGTTGCCGAACCGCAGCATGAACTTGAGGTCGGTGCGCAGGAAGTTCCCGGCCAGCCCGTCCGGGAACCACCTGAGGAAGTCGGGGATCGAGGTGTCCTTCAGCTGCTCGCGGGTGTTGCGCACCCAGACGGCCTTGCTCCGGCGCACGCCGTCGCGGCAGGGGGCCATCTGCGCCGCATGGTAGGCGATCTTCATGATCGCGGCGGTGGTCTTGGTCGAGCCGACCGGCCCGACGATGAGCTCGATGAACTTCTCGCCCAGGAAGAAGGGGGTGACCGAGGGGACTGGCGTGAACGTCAGGGTCTCGGTCATGAGTTATCCACAGGCCCTGAAACAAAGGCGGCCGACGCCGCTGCGCGGCTGGCCGCCCCTGTCATGCGTCAGCCCTGCAGGAACCGCGCCCAAGTCCCCTCCAGGGTGGACACGTACATCGCGGCGAGGCCATTGGCGTGGGCCAGCGAGGCCGCGCCGTTGATGGTGGCTCCGCCCCAGCCCCAGACGGTCATCGAGGCCGCGCCCTGGTTCTGGATGATGATGGTGTCCCCGCCGTTGGTGAAGGGCAGGGTGATGCTGTCGGCGGCGGTGGCCACGGCCGAGACCTTCACGAAGGGCGCGTTGACCGTGTACAGGCCCTGCGGGTCAGTGAGCGCGGTGACCACGCCACCGCCGGGCTTGGCGGCGGCGATGATCTGCTTGGGGCCGGGCGGGGGCAGTTGGGTGGCGAGGCCGGGCATTGGTCGTCTCCTACTGGGGCCAGAGGCCGGGGCGCAGGATGCGGCCAGTCGCTGGTTCGGGGAACTTGGGCCGAAGTGGTCTAGGAGCGCGGACGCTACCCCGAAGTCGTGGTCGGGGGAAGGCCAAACGCGGCGGCTGCGCCGCCGGGCGCGGTCGAAGGCTGCCGGGGATTGGGCCGCAGGTCGAAGTCAGGCACCCGCAGGCCTGAGAGGCTGGCCGGGGGTTTCCCCTTCGGAGGGACGAAGTCGAGGGAGAGGGTTGGCCCGGACCCCGTGCCCCCGCCGGGGGGGACCAGGGCGTCCGCCCTGGCCTTCGTCACAGGGTCCGGGCCGTCCACCCCGGTCGTCGAGGAAACGGGTGAGGCGACCGGAGCAGAGACAAGGGCTGGCCCGGAGTGGATGACATCCGCGCCGTTGACCTGAATGTTGATGGCGAAGCCGTTGCCCGCGACGCCCGGCTGGGTGTTGAGGGGCTGGGGCTTCAGGCGGCCAATGTCGGTGAGTTGCTTCGCAACTTCCACGGTGAGCGGAGCCGGGATGCTCCCCGCCATGGACTGCTGGAACAGCCGGGTCAGCAGCGCCTCGGCCATCATCCCGGCCTTGGCGATGAACAGCATCCCGGTGTCGTGGAACTCATGGCGCTTCTGGGCGACCAGTCGGCCGAACCACTCCTGGGCGGCCAGATGCTCGTAATCGACGGCGTCGACGCCGTACCGCTCGGCGATCTCGTGGGGGTGTTCCGCGCCCATGGCGAGCTCGGCCACCATCTCCGGCGAGTAGTGCAGGATCAGGCTGAAGCCGTTGGGGTCGAAGGGGGCGAGGGCGTCGTCGGCCATGGGGGCAACTTACGGTCTGCCGGACCCCCCGGGAAGGGTGATACCCGGGGGGTCCTACAGGGCCTGGGGCGGTTTCGTAGTCGGGGGGGCTGTTCGGGCCGCTGGCCAGGGTGCTGGTGCGCTTAAGGTAGTGCTGGACGGGGCGAGGCGCTAGTCGCCAGTTTCGGGTTCACCGAAGTCTGATGGGGTGGGGTCGAGATCGTCGAGGTCGACGACGGCCAAGGCCACGTCGCGGGCGGTGCGGGCGAAGTCGTCCTTGAAGGCCTGGGGCTGCTCGTCCCAGGTGCTGAACAGGGTGCCCTTGAACGTCCTGTCGAACAGGACCTGAGCGCCTGCTTGGGTGTTGAGGCGGATCATGGCGGAACTCCAGACTGAGGGTCTGGAAGGGGAGGTTGCGCTGGGTTGGAGGGAAGTACAAGAGGGGACGGGGGTGTCTAGTGGATGTACAGGGTGGGGGATTTTTGGGCCTGCGTTCAGAGACGAACCCTTAAAGGTGCTGGGCACCCCCACCCCCCTTGGCCCCATACCCCCCCGTCCCCCCACCTCCACACCTGCACGCGTGGTCTACTTGACACATACGTCTATTCAAGCGACTATGAGCTTCCCCGGGCGACCTATGCCCGGGGCGCGGCCCTAGTCGCGTCTTTGACATTGCGTCACCTAGGGGTGACGCATCATCGCGCCCCGACCCCCACAATGGGGCTAGGCAAGCGCGTCAATCATGCCCCTCCGCATCAGGAGGGGCGAAAGGGAAACCATGACCACTCAAGAAACCAACACCGTTGTTGCTCCTTTCGTGTCTGACGACATCAAGGCGGCTTTCGTCGAAACCTTCGCCGATGCTTTCGGCAAGTTTCACAAGGCGGAGCGCAACCTTGTGGGGAACCTCCTGACACCCGCCCGTTCGCTTGAACGCGTCGTGACAGATGAGGACTTCGCCGCTCATCTGGCCAAGATCACTCGCAAGGCGATCGTGGCCAAAGGGGTCGGCCCCGATAGCGTCAAGGTCTACATGACGCATTCGAAGGTTGTCGTCGTGGCGGCTACTGGACGTCCTCCGATCTCGGAGGCGCTTCCCGAGGGGTCCCATTGGGCCGACCAACGGACCAACAAGCGCAAGCTTGAAGGGGTCAACGCGTACTATAACCGGGTCAAGGCGCTCTTGAAGGTGGCCACGCGTAACGAGCTTGGCCACCTGATCTTGCCGGAGGGTTACAGCCTCATGGGCGTCCTCACCGCTTCCCCGGAAGCGGAGACGCCCAAGGCCGACACCCCCGAGACCACGGGTTCCGCTGGCCAGTCCTCCGATCAGGAAGGCGGTATCAACGTTGACCCGGCCAAGGCCTCGGAGGACGCGCGCATGGTCGCCGCAACGGCGCTCCTTGGCGCTAAGGCGGCCGCGTCCTTCCTCGCCCTCATCGGCGACAAGGACGGCAAGGACGCGCTGGCCAAGCTCATGAGCGACCACGCCAAGGCGAAGGCGGAAGCCGACGCGAAGGCGAAGGCCGACGCGAAGGCGGGCGAACAACTCCAAAACCTCGCCGCCTAACACTGACGTATAACTAACCCCCGAGCCCATGGGCTCGGGGGTTTTTTCTTGCCCGGACGGTTAAACGTTTAACCTGACGACGCGTCCTAACGCTTGCGTATAGCTAACCCCCGAGCCCATGGGCTCGGGGGTTTTTTCGTGCCTTGTGTCGGGGGTGACGGTTAAACGTTTAACCCGGTGACGCATCTTAACGCATGTGTATTACACAGGGACAAGTCACTGGTTTGACACAGGAAAATCGGTAGACCAAGTGGGCGCGGAGCGCCCGGAAGCCCAAAAATCCGACGGCGTCTTTGTAATCTTGTGAAGTACGTAGTTGTTAGGTGTGTAGGCCAGCTGGCAGGCCAAGGCACGGAAATCACTAGATAATGTGTCTATATATATATTACTTTGATGAAATTGTTAATTTATAAGGGGTTTTAGGCAATACCCCCACCGCGAGGCTCATCTGTAGGCGTATGAAACGCCTGAAAAATCGGTGCATCCTCCGCTACAAATTCCCCGGTTAACAATTTACCCCAAAATCAAGGACTTACGCGATCTTCGCCGAGGTGGTTTCGAGCAAATTGTAAGCGCCATCCTTCTCCAACCCCGAAAAATCGGCTGTTGCGCTCCAAAACCATACGTGTAATCGTAGGGTCCTACCCTCCAATCACCCACTGTGGAACCCTCCGATGTCACGTACTGCACCCCGGGAACGCCTATATGTCGATCTCCCCATCCGCTTCATGCGCATGCTTGATGAGATGCGCGGGGATGGTTACTCGCGCACCACTGTCGTCATGCAGGCCATCGAGGAGAAGTACCTCCTCATCCAGGCCCGCAAGCCAACCAGAGGCTTGGCCTCCCGCCCCTCCCCCGAGCTTTCTAACACAGATGTCGTCCTCCCATCGTCTGCTGAGGTCACCGAAACGAGGTACACCCACCCTGACCACCCAGGTCGTACGTTCACGCAAGCGGAATACGACGCGTGGCCTGACGACTGAACCTCCACTTGCCTCCCATCCACACTCACGCTTAGGATCGCCTCATGGCCTACATCCACCCCGTCACGCACACCATCGCCCCTAAGACCGCAGATCAGGTGCGCCTGCTCGCCCGCATGTGGCGAACATCATCGTACTCCGAGACCATCGAGCGCGTGATCTTGAATGACCACCGCATGGGACTGGACACCGCCGACGTGCGCACCACCCTGGCCGCCTCGCGGGTCGACAAGCGCGACGTCAAGATCAAGGACGTCAAGCTGGCCAGCGAAGTCTACCGCGAGTGGCAGCGGCTGCACGTCCTCTACGGCTACCGCTGGCACGGCCAGACCATGGAGCACATGGTCGTCCGGGCGTTCCACAACGCAGGCTTCGAGCCCGACAACGCCTGGGAGGACCTCGGGGCCTTGTACGACCGGTCTCGCGTGGCCAGGGCCAAGCGGGAGTACCGGAGCGCCCCGGAACGGTTAAACGTTTAACCCTGGCCACCTCGCCAAACTCACGCTTAAGGTCACCTCCATGGTCACCGACCCGTTCATCGAAGTCACCATCGTGCAGCGGCATGGCTTCCGGCAGCACATCCGCTCGGGGATGATCCGCATGGCCAATGACCTCGACACCATGGAACTGCTGGTCTCCGACGATGTGTTCTTCCGCGCCACGTCCCTGGTGGATCGTCTGCGCAGGCGCACCATCACCCGCCCCAGGTACGAGACCCTGGTTGCGCTGATCACCGAGAACGCGTTGCGCACCGGACAGGTGGAGGAGACCCAGGAGGTGCTGGGCCTGCTCGACCGGCACTGGCGCAGGTGCCCGGCGAGGTACCTGCCGAGCCTGACCCTCATCCTGCGGCGCGTGGCCGCCTTCCGGCGATCATGACCCGCGCCACCATCCTGCTGAAGACCATGGCCTACATCGACTACGACCCCGAGACCCAGGAACAGGACATCAGGAAGATCGTGGACCTCCTGCATGCCGGGCGCGTGCAGGGGCGCAGCGAGCGGGTCGCGGCCAAAGCCCGGGCGTCCATCATAGGAGCCCTGAACCACTACCGCGCCGCCATCGTGGCCCTGGTGTTCGAGGGGAACCTGTCGGTGGACCAGGGGGCTGAGCTTGAGGCGATCGTGCGGCGCATCGTGCAGGAGCAGGAGCAGGAGCAGGAGGACCCATGAGCACCAGCCAAGTCAGCCCCGAGATCGTGACCGAGACCGAGGGCCTCATCCTCAAGCTCGACCTCTCGTGCATCACGCGTCCCGAGTGGGACAGGCTCAAGTCCATCCTGACCCTGGCCACGCTGGAGGCGGGAGATGCGGAGGCCGGGCGCACGGGGTACGAGAGCACGCTCAGGCGCTGGCATGTGTCAGAACACTACGATGGCCAGGATTGACCCCGACGCCCTGCACCCCGACATCATGGTCGCCCGCGCCCGGGTGGCCCGCAGCCTCGCCTCCAGCGCCCTGGTGGAGGGGTCTACCGACCCCTCCACCCTGGCCTCCTACACCCACTGGCTGGCCGTCTCCGTCCTGCTGGGGGACGTGGACATCGACGTGGCCGCCCACAGCCTGGATCGGGCGCGGCAGGTGTTCGACGCCAACCTCTACAACGCCGCCCAGGTGGTTAAACGTTTAACCCCGCCCCATAACCCAAAGTGATAGCGCCACCCACACCTAGGCTGTGGACAACCCCCGAAGCGTCACGCTACACCTGGGCCATGACCAAGCGCATCCCCATCTCCAAGGTCACCGGCAAGCCCAAGCAGCGGCGCGGGTTTGCGGCAATGGACCCAGAGCGTCGGCGCGAGATCGCGCGCAAGGGCGGGGCCGCCGTGCCACCCGAGAAGCGGTCGTTCCATCGCGACCGGGAGCTTGCGGCCAGCGCCGGGGCCAAGGGCGGCGAGGCCAGCCGGGCCGGGGGACGCACGCTGGGCTCGCGCAATCGCGCGGGGTTGTGATGGCCGAGCCGAGCCAACCCCAGCTGGACGCGGTGGCCGACCTGCTCGCGGGGCTCGAAGACGCGGCCGTGGCCGACTTCGGCGCGAACCACGTCGCGACCCGACAGGAGGTGGTGATCACGTCGATCGCGCTCAGCCTGAAACGCATCGCCGACGCGATGTGCAACGAGGAGGAGGGCAACCTGCTCACGGGCATCTGGGGCCTCGCCTATCATGCGGAAGTGATCGCCGACGCCATGCCTGAAAAGGACGCACGATGAGCGAGACCCGCATCCCCAACATGCTGCACGTCACCAGCGAGAGCGTGCCCGAGGGCGTGTACGTGGCCGTGGCCCCGCACCCCAAGACCGGCGAGCCCACGCCGCACGTGCAGATCACCTACGGGACAATGCAGATGTGGCTGGCCTGGAGCGACGGCGCGATCATCATCTCCCATGACGACGACGGCAATGAACTGGTGCTGTGCCGGTTCGACTGGATGAGGAAGAACCTCAAGGACGACGACATCGAGCCTGCCCTGGTCCGCCTGGAGGGGATCATGCGCGAGAAGGGCATGCTGCCATGACACACGAGAACCCCGCCCCCAACCTGCGCGACTTCGAGACCCTGCTGGAGCCCGAGAGCACCCAGCCCAACGGGGGCGACGTCCTGGCCCAGACCTGGGCGCTGGTCAGCATCGCCATCAGCCTGCGCCGCCTCGCCGACATGATGTACGAAAAGACCCGTGTCATCTAACGTCGACCCGGAAGACATCTCGGAGGTCCTCGAACTGGGCCTGCTGATCATGGCCCCCCGGGACGACCAGCCCCGGGCCACCCTCGACGACGTGCAGACGTTCATGGTGCACGTGGTGCGCCTGCGCCTGCTGGGCCACCTGCGCGAGGACACCGCCATGCGCCTGTGCGAGCGGTGCGTCATGGAGATCACGCGACGCAAGCTTGAAACCGACACGCATCAGGATCACAAGCTACGGCCCCGCCCTACAGCCAAGGACACCCCTCATGAAGCTCCCGGCCAATAGCTCCGTCAACGTCAGCGTGGCGTTCGTCAACGCCAACGGCAACCCCGCCCAGGTGGACGGCGAGGTGACCTGGGAAAGCTCCGACCCGGCCATCGCCACCGTGGCCATGACCACCGACAGCGCCCACGCCCGCATCACCGCTGGCCCGACCGCCGGGCAGGCCACCATCTTTGCGACAGCCGACAGCGACCTGGGCGAGGGCGTGGTCGAGGTGAACGCCGAGCTCGAAGTGGTGGTCATCGCCCGAGGCGTGGCCATCGGGGGCGAGATCGTCCCCGACATGGTCAACAACGGCGTCCCGGGCGTGCCCGGCGCAGGCATCGACAACTCGCTCCCGGGCGTGCCGGTGACCCCGGACAACACGCTCCCGACGCAGCCCCCGCGCCCGGACGTGGGCGTCGACAACGAACTGCCGTCCGGCCCCGGCCGTCCCGACAACACCTTGCCCCCGGGTGCGAAGCCGAAGTAAGCAGCGGCCACCGCCCGCACAGGGTCAGGTATGATCCAAGCTGGCAGGGGCGGTGGCCTGCGAGGAACCACGCGGCGCGACAACAGCGCAGACGTCTGCGACGCGGCGGGCGGCCCCCGGTCAAGTCACACTGGCCGGGGGCCGCGTCCCTACTTCTTCTTGAACGGCGGGGGCTTGCCGCCCTTCGGGGGTGGCTTGCCCTTGGCGTCCTTCGGGTCCTTGCCGAACGGCACGAATTTTCCCATTACCAGCCTCCTAGAATGCTTATGATCACGGCCACGACGACCAGGGTGCCCAGCAGCAGGGCGATGGTCCAGCGGGTCATGGCCTGGGTGTGCCATCCGTCTCGCGGGTGACGGCGACATTGGCCCACATGGCGTTCTCCCGGTGCTTGCGCATGAGGTACGTCTTGTCGGCGCAGTCAGGGATCAGCCGGTCCAGCGCCTCGGCGTAGACCCTGGCCGCCTCACGCAGTTCGGCCATCGTCGCCACCTGGGCATCCGTGGGCTTGAGGTACTCGAAGGTCGAGGGGTGCAGGGCCATCAGAACTTCGGATACGGCTTGCCGGGCTTGCCCCGCCCGGTCGGCGTCT
>Ga0137451_1000232_pt1 | contig 16868 bp, 18 predicted proteins | sample EasRivERMGT500_2_FD_102336 | JGI IMG/M metagenome (GOLD analysis project Ga0137451, IMG submission 102336) | Soil microbial communities from meander-bound floodplain in the East River, Colorado, USA - East River MetaG ERMGT500_2 | ecosystem: Environmental > Terrestrial > Soil > Floodplain ... | reverse complement strand
CAGCGCGAGGCGGCGAGCGAGTCCGAGTCCGCAGCCGCGCTGCGCGCGCGGTACGACGAGGTCGTCGCCCGCCGGAACGAGGCCGAGCGGCTCAACCAGGAGCTGCGCCGCCTGGACGCGATGAAGTCCGACCTGCTCGCCAACGTCAGCCACGAGCTGCAGACCCCGCTCGTGTCGATCCGCGGCTACACCGAGATGATCCACAAGGGACGCCTGGGCCCCGTCAACGACGAGCAGAAGAAAGGGCTCGGCTTGGCGCTCGCCAACATCGACCGGCTCATCGCGATGATCGACAACCTCCTCGCCTTTTCGCGCCAGGACCGGCAGAGCGGGGCCTCGCATCCGACGGTGTTCCCGCTGGCGCCGGTCGTGGACGAGGCGCTCGAGCTGCTCCGCGACAAGATCGCGTCGCGGGGGCTGCGCGTCGCGCGCCGGTACGAAGCGCCGGACATCTCCGTCCGCGCCGACCGCGACCAGATCCTCCAGGTGCTGCTCAACCTGCTCTCCAACGCGATCAAGTTCAATCGCGAAGGGGGTGCGATCGAGGTGGCCGCCCGGCGGGGCAAGCCCGGGTACGTCGTCGCCCACGTCAAGGACACGGGCGTGGGGATCGCGAAGGAGGAGCTGGAGAAGATCTTCGACCGGTTCTACCGCGCCGCCGCTCCCCAGGCCGAGGGGACCGGGATCGGGCTGTCGATCGTGCGCAACATCCTCCGGATGCACGGCTGCGCGATTCGCGCGTCCTCCGTGCCGGGGGAGGGGACCACGTTCACCTTCTCGCTCCCGGCCTCCGAGGAGCCCGCCGCGGCTCGCCCCGCCGACCCGCCGCCGCTCGAGAGCGCGCCTCCGCGCTCCCCGCGCTCGCCCCGGCTGAGGATCATCCGGCGCGGATAGACCGCTGGCGGCGCGCCTCGAAGAGAAACACGGCGGCGGCCGCGGCGACCGAGAGGCTCTCCACCGGCGCACGCATGGGGACGGCGAGGCGGGCGTCGAGCGCCCCGGCGATTCCGGGGGGGAGCCCCGCACCCTCTCCGCCGAGCACGAGCGCCGTCGGCCGCCTCCAGTCGAACGCGTCGTAGGAGGCGGGACCGCGCGGGTCGGCGCCGACGAGCAAGAGCCCCGCGTCGCGCGCCTCGCGGGCCACGCGCTCCGCGTCGCGCTCGAGGACCGGCATGCGGAAGATCGACCCCGCGCTCGCCCGCACCGCGCGCGGGTGGAACAGGTCCGCGCTTCCCGGCGTGGCGATCACGCCGGTGCCGCCGGCGGCATCCGCGATCCGCACGATCGCCCCCAGGTTGCCGGGATCCTGGATTCCGCACGCAAGAACGGCCAACGCCGGCCCGGACGTCCCGACCAGGATCTCCTCGAGACTTCGCTCGAGGCGGCGGACCAGCACGATGACGGGCTGAGGCGCGCGCGCGTCCGACAGCGATTCGAGCGTCCCGTCCGAGGCCTCGTGAAGCGGCACCCCGGCGCGGCCCAACCGGCCGGAGAGAGCGCGTCCTTCCGCCGTCGCGAGGAGCCGGGGGGAGGCCAGCGCCAGCTCGATCGAGGCCCCCGAGCGGAGCGCCTCGTCGGCGAGATGCGGCCCTTCTCCGACGAGGACCTGCTCCCGGTCCCTCAGCTCGCGGTCGGCCTTGAGGGCGCGCAGGCGCCTGGCGATCGGGTGGCTTCGCGAGATCACGGGGCGTGAGGATAAGATGACGCCGTCGTCGGAGCCATCCGGACGGTCGCGCCGGTAGCCGGGATTCCCGGCCGCCGGCGAGGAAAGTCCGAACTCCACAGGGCAGCGTGCTGGGTAACGCCCAGGCCCGGCAACGGGACGGACAGTGCAACAGAGAGCAGACCGCCGGTTCGGGTGCACGGAGCGAGCCACCTCGCGCCGCGCGGAAAGCCCGGCCGGTAAGGGTGAAACGGTGCGGTAAGAGCGCACCAGCGCCGGCGGCGACGCCGGCGGCTCGGTAAACCCCACGCGGAGCAAGACCAAATAGGGGAGCGTTCAAGGCTGGCCCGGCCGAGGCTCCCGGGTAGGTTGCTGGAGGACGGGGGAGACCCCGCCCCTAGAGGAATGACCGTCACCCTCGATGAGGGGACAGAATTCGGCTTATGGACGACTCCGACGACACCCGTTCTCGCCGGCGCCGGGTGGCCGGCACCGGCGGGAGCGGACTTTCGCGACGCGTCGGCGTCGTCGCCACGGGATTCGCGGTGCGCGAGGAGGGCCTCGACGAGGGGATCGCCGCGCTGAGGCGCATGGGCTTCTCCCCCGTCGAGGGAAGTGCGACGCGCGCGCGCCTGGGCTACCTCGCGGGGTCCGACGCGGCGCGCGCCCTCGATCTTCAGGCGGTCCTCGACGATCCCGGTCTCGACGCGGTGTGGTTCGCGCGCGGGGGTTACGGCACGGCACGGCTGCTCGACCGCGTCGACCTCAAGGCGTTCTCGGCGCGGCCGAAGCTCCTGCTCGGGTACAGCGATCTCGCGGCGCTCTTCTCGGCGGTGCTGCGCCGCACGCGCACCGTCTGCCTTCATGCCCCGATGGTCGCGGAGCTCGGACGAAGAAAGGCCTACCACGCACCCTCGCTGACCGCGATGCTCGCCGGCCGCGAGGTGACGCGCCGTGTGGCGCCCCGCGAGGTCCTCAGGCCGGGACGAGCCTCGGGCCGGCTCGTCGGCGGGAACCTCACCGTGCTCGCGCATCTCCTCGGGACGCCGGAGGCTCCGCCTTTCGACGGCGCGATCCTGTTCCTCGAGGAGATCGGAGAAGAGGCCTACCGCATCGACCGGCTGCTCGATCACCTCAGGCGCGCGGGCGTGCTCGGCCGCGTCGCCGGCGTGATCGTGGGGCACATGCTGGTGCCGGAGACCGCGAGGAGCTTCCCGCCCGATCGTGCGCTCTCCGACGTGCTCGCCGACCATCTCGCGCCCCTTCGTGTTCCGGTCGTGACCGGGTTCCCCTCGGGGCACGGCGACGGGAAGTGGACGATCCCGCTCGGCGGGACGGCGACGATCGACACGCGGGGAGGGCGCGTGCGGTTTTCGCCGAAGCCCGCGTGACCGAAAGACGCGTCCGGATCGACCTCGCCTACGACGGGACGTCGTTCTCCGGTTGGCAGGTGCAGCCCGGGAGGCGGACGGTGCAGGGCGTCCTCGAGGACGCGCTCGCTCGCGTGCACGGCGGTGCTCGCGTGGCGGTGCGCGGGGCGGGGCGTACCGACGCCGGCGTCCACGCGCGAGGTCAGGTCGCCGATGCCCGCGTCTCCGGCCGTCACGACGACGCCGGGCTCGCGCGCGCGCTGCGCGCGCTCGTCCCGGCGGACGTGGCGGTCCTCCGGGTCGGGTCGGTCCCCGACGCCTTCCACGCGCGCGCTTCGGCGAGCGGCAAGACCTACGCCTACCTCGTCGATCGATCCCCCGCCGCCGATCCGTTCCTCTCGCGCTACGCCCTGCACGCGCCGTTCCCCGTCGACCACGCGGCGATCGACGCGGCTCTCGAAGCTCTGCCGGGCCGGCACGATTTCGGCGGCTTCTGCTCGGCCGCGACCGTGGTCGGAAGTCGCGTGCGCCACCTCGAGCGGGCCGAGCGCACGGCCGTGCGCGAGGGGCTCGACCTCTATCGCTTCACCGCGAACGGATTCCTCATGCACATGGTGCGGATCCTCGTCGGCACGCTCCTCGACGTGGGCCGCGGGCGCTTCGGCCCCGAGCGCATCGGGGAGGTCCTTCTCTCCGGGGAGAGGAGCCGCGCGGGAGCGACCGCGCCCCCGCATGGGCTGTGCCTCGAGCGCGTCGCGTACGCGGAGGAGTGGGGCGGCGCCAGCCGAGGCCCGGAGTCGATTTGGTAGTATCCGCGTCCATGGGCCGCGTTCTCGTCACGGGTGGTGCGGGCTACGTCGGCAGCCACGTCGTGCGGTGCCTGATCGAGGACGCGCGCGAGGTCGTCGTTCTCGACGACCTTTCCGCCGGACACCGTGCGGCCGTCTCGGGCGCCACGCTCGTCGAGGCCGATTACGGCGACACGGCCGCGCTCGATCGCGTGCTCGACGGTGCCGGGATCTCCTCCGTCGTCCACATGGCCGGGAGCTGCTTGGTCGGCGAGTCCATGGCCGACCCGGGACTGTACTTCCGCAACAACGTGGCGAAGACCGTCGCCCTCCTCGACGCGGTGAAGCGTCACGGAGTGCTCGCGTTGGTCTTCTCCTCGAGTGCCGCGGTGTACGGGGAGCCCACCGAGGTCCCCATCCGGGAAGAGCACGCGACCGTGCCGTCGAACCCCTACGGCGAGACCAAGCTCGCCGTGGAGCGCATGCTCGCCTGGCACCATCGTGCCCACGGGCTGCGCTACGCCGCGCTGCGCTACTTCAACGCCGCCGGCGCCCATCCCTCCGGCGACATCGGCGAGGACCACGGCGGCCGCGAGTCGCACCTGATCCCACGTCTCATCCGGAGCGCGATGAGGGGATCGCCCACGACACCGATCATGGGCGAGGACTATCCGACCTCCGACGGGACGTGCGTCCGCGACTACGTCCACGTGAGCGATCTCGCGCGCGCCCACCGGCTGGCGCTCCACGCGATGGAGCGGGGCGCGCTCGACGCCGGAAGCTTCAACCTGGGGAACGGGGAGGGCTTCTCCGTGCGCGAGGTCGTCACGACGGTCGGGCGGGTGGCGGGCTCGCCGCCGCCGACCGAACGCGCACCGCGCCGCGCGGGGGACCCTCCGATCCTCGTGGCGTCCTCGGAGCGAGCGCGGCGGCGGCTCGGGTGGGAGCCCGAGTACCGCTCGCTCGAGGAGATCGTCGCCTCGGCGTGGCGCTGGCACCGCGAGCATCCGAACGGCTACGGGGACCGCTGACCCGCGCGGTTGCCCGGTTCCCGGGCCAGGCATTAAGATTCGCGCGCGCTTGAACTTAGCGCCGGATGGGCTTTCATGGCGGACCTCGACCGACTGGCGGCTCCCGGGAGCGAAGAGGAGCGGCTGCTGCGGCAGCTCGACCTCCCCAGGCTCCCGCGCCACGTGGCGATCATCATGGACGGCAACGGGCGCTGGGCCCGTAGCCGCCGCCTCCCGCGCATTGCGGGCCACCGGGCGGGGATCGCGTCGGTGCGCGAGATGGTCGAGACCTGCGCCCGGCTCGACGTCGGCGTGCTCACCGTCTACGCCTTTTCGAAAGAGAACTGGAAGCGGCCGAAGGCGGAAGTGGACTTCCTGATGGACTTGCTGCGCGAGTACATCCGCAAGGAGCTCGACGAGCTGCGCGCCAACAACGTGCGGGTCGGCGTCATCGGGCGCCCGGCCGACCTCCCGCGCGCGGTCCAGCGGGAGCTCGCATCCGCGGTCGAGACGACGCGCGGGAACACGGGGCTGCTGTTCAACATCGCGCTGTCCTACGGCGGCCGCGCGGAGATCGTGGACGCGTGCCGCGAGCTGCTGCGCGAGGGCGTCGATCCCGTAGCGCTCGACGAGGAGGCGTTCGCGCGACGCCTCTACACCGCGGGCCAGCCCGACCCCGACCTCGTCGTGCGGACCGGCGGCGAGATGCGGCTGTCGAACTTTCTGCTGTGGCAGGTCGCCTACGCCGAGCTCGTGGTGACCCCGGTGCTCTGGCCTGATTTCAGGCGCCGGGACTTCGTCGTGGCGCTGCTCGAATACCAGCAGCGCGAGCGCCGGTTCGGCGGCGCGTCGCCGCGCGAGGAGTCCGACCCGTCGCCCGCGCTCGTGCAGGGATGATCCGGCTCCTCACCGCGTCGATCCTGATCCCGATCACGTGGTGGACCTGCAAGAGGGCCCCCTTCCCCGTCTTCCTCGCGATCGCGCTCGCGGCGATCGGCATCGCGACCTGGGAGTGCTACGGCCTCTTGCGCGCGCGCGGATCGCGGCCGTTTCCGGTCCTCGGTCTGGCGCTTTCGCTCGCGGTCGTGTGGAGCTACGCGGGGCTGACGCCGCGCGTGACGCCGATCGACGCCGTCACCATGGCGATCGTCGTCATCCCCGCCCTCGCGATGTGGAGACGGGACGCGCCCGAGGCGATGCTCGACGCGGTCTGGACGACGCTGCTCCCGATCCTTTTCGTCGGCCTCACCCTCGGCCACACGATCGCGCTGCGCGCGCTGCCGGGGGAGCTCGGCTCGGACCTGCTCCTGCTCCTGCTCGTGTGCGTCACTCTGTCCGACACGGCGGCCTACTACGTCGGCTCGTCGATCGGCCGCCACCGTATGGCGCCCGCGATCTCACCGAAGAAGAGCTGGGAGGGGCTCGCGGGCGGCGTCGCCGGCGGCGTCTTGGGAGCCTTCGTCGGCGTGCTCTGGTTCTTCCAGAAGCTCACCCCCGGCCACGCGCTGGCGATCGGCGTCCTCGTCTCGTTGTGCGGTGCGATCGGCGATCTCGCGGAGAGCATGGTCAAGCGTGCGGCGGGGCGCAAGGACTCCTCGGCGCTGCTCCCCGGACACGGCGGTATGCTCGACCGTCTCGACGGCCTGTTGGTCGCCGCCCCGGTCCTCTACTATTACTGGCGGGTGTTCCTCTCCGGAGCGAATCCGTGAAGCGTCTCGCCGTGCTCGGCTCCACAGGCTCGATCGGTTGTCAGGCGCTCGAGGTCATCGCCGAGCACCCCGGGAAGCTCGGCGTGACCGTGCTGGCGGCGGGCGGCAACGTCGCGCGGCTCGCGGAGCAGATCGAAGCGTTCCGGCCGGAGCTCGCCGTGGCGGGCACGGAAGAAGCGGCCGCGGCCCTGCGGGCGCGGGCACCCCGGGGCACCCGCATCGCCTTCGGGCGGGACGGGTTGATCGACGCGGCGCGGTACGAGGGCGTCGGCCTCGTCGTCAACGGTCTCGTCGGTGCCCTGGGCGTGGAGCCCACCTACGCCGCCGTCGACGCCGGCTGCGACGTCGCCCTCGCCAACAAGGAGGCGCTCGTCGTCGGCGGCGAGCTCATCCTGCGCCGCGCGCGCGAGACCGGGGCCGCGATCCTGCCGGTCGACAGCGAGCACAACGCGCTCCATCAGTGCCTGCGGGGTGAGGAGCGCTCCGGGATCCGCGCGCTGTGGCTCACGGCCTCGGGCGGCCCGTTCCGCACGTGGACCACGGAGGCCATGGCCTCCGTCACGCCCGAGCAGGCGCTGCGGCATCCGAACTGGGCGATGGGCCCCAAGATCACGATCGACTCGGCGACACTCATGAACAAGGGGCTCGAGGTCATCGAGGCGCGGTGGCTGTTCGACGTCGGGCCGGACAGGATCCGGGTCGTGGTCCACCCGCAAAGCGTCGTCCACTCCCTCGTCGAGATGATCGACGGCTCGTTCAAGGCGCAGCTCGGCGCCACGGACATGCGCTTCCCGATCCGCTACGCGCTCGCGTGGCCCGAGAGGTGGGAGGCCCCTTCCGGGTTCGACCTCGTCGCCGCGTCGCCTCTTGCGTTCGAGGCGCCCGACCCCCTACGCTTCCCCAGCCTCCCGCTCGCCTACGAGGCGCTGGCCCGGGGCGGGGCGGCACCCGCCGCGCTCAATGCCGCCAACGAGGTCGCGGTCGCCGCGTTCCTTGCGGGCCGCGCCCGCTTTCTCGACATCCCCGCGACGATCCGGCACGCCCTCGATCGCGACGGGGACGCCCCTGCCGCGACCCTCGACGACCTTCTCGCGGCCGACGGGCGAGCGCGCTCCTCGGCCGCGCAGTTCCTCTCCGCCGGAGTCCACCCGTGAGTCATCTTCTCCAGCTCGGACAGACCGTCCTCTCCTTCCTGCTCGTGCTCGGCATCCTCGTGTTCGTGCACGAGTTCGGGCACTTCATCGTCGCCAAGGCGTTCAAGATCGCGGTCCCGATCTTCTCGCTGGGCTTCGGACCGCGGATCGCCGGCTTCCGCCGAAAGGAGACCGAGTACCGCCTGTCGGCGATCCCGCTCGGCGGATACGTGCGGCTCGCGGGGGACGAGGCGGACGAGGCGCGCACGGGCGGCCCGGAGGAGTTCCTCAGCCGGCCGCGCTGGCAACGGCTGTGCGTGTTCGTCGCGGGGGCGACGTTCAACATCGTCCTCGCGGTGCTCGTGATGACCGTCGTCTTCCGCCTGTGGGGCCGCGACGAGCCGGTGCGCTCGGAGGTCCCGCCGGAGATCTCGGACCTGAGGGCCGGATCGTCCGCCGCGGCGGCCGGCCTGAAGATCGGCGACCGCGTCGTCTCGATCGCCGGGCGCGACGCGCGCGACCTCGAGACCCAGTCGGACGAGATCCTCCTCTCGCCGGACACGGTCAAGCCCGTGGAGATCGAGCGCGAGGGCCAGCGGCTGACCGTCAAGCTCGACACGGATCACGATCCGATCTACCACCTCGGCGAGCCGGGCTGGCGCCTCGTCAACCCGGCCGCGGGACCGCCGGTCATCGAGCAGGTGACGAAGGGACGTCCGGCGGAGAAGGCCGGATTGCGCGTCGGCGACCGGGTCGCGAAAGTCTCGGGGCGCGAGATCGTGGGCGAGAAGGAGGTGCGCGCGATCATCGAGCGCAGCGTCGGCCGCGAGCTTCAGCTGACCGTGCTGCGCGACGGCAACGAGCTGGCGATCGCCGTGACTCCGATGGACGACGGCGGGATCGGCCGGATCGGCGTCGCCTTCGCCGAGGGGGTGCGCGTGCACCACGACCTCGACGTCGCGGGGGCGCTGCGCGCGTCGCTCGATTGGAACATCCGTGTCACCCGGAGCGTCTTCCAGACCCTCGGCAAGGTCCTCACGCGGCAGATCTCGCTGCGCGCGTTCTCGGGGCCGATCGAGATCGCCCGGGTGTCGCGGGAGGCCGTGCGTGCCGGAGAGACCTTCCTGACGTTCCTCGCCCTCATCTCGCTCCAGCTCGGCATCATCAACCTGCTGCCGGTTCCCGTGCTCGACGGCGGACACATCCTGATCTTGGGCGTCGAGGCGCTGATCCGCCGCGACCTCTCCGACAAGGTCAAGGAGCGCGCGCTGCAGGCCGGATTCGTCTTCCTGCTCGCGTTCTTCGGGATCGTCATCTTCTTCGACATCCTCAAGGCCCGCATGTGAGGGAGGTCCTCGAGGCGTTCCTCGAGGAGCTCTCCGCCGGGCGGCGCGCGGCGCTCTCGACGATCGTGCGCGCCACCGGATCGACGCCGCGCACGCTCGGGGCGCGGATGCTCGTCCGCGCCGACGGGACCACCCTCGGCACGATCGGGGGCGGCGCCTTCGAAGCGATGGTCACGGCGGACGCGAGGGAGCTGCTCGCGGTCGATCGGCCCGCGCCCCTCGTCAAGCGGTACGCCTTCACGGAGCAAGGAGCGGACGCGCTCGGCATGGCGTGCGGCGGCTCCGCCGAAGTCCTGATCGAAGCGGCGGACCCGGGGCCGAGGCTCGTCGTGTTCGGCGCGGGCCATGTCGGGCTCGCGGTCGTGCGCCTCGCCGCGACGGTCGGGTTCGCGTGCGAGCTCGTGGACGATCGGCCCGAGGCCGTCGAGAAGGCGCGGTCGACGGGCTCGGGACGAGCGGTCCTGTGCGATGCCGACTACGCCTCGGGGCTTCCCGGGCTCGACGCGGGCTGCTACGTCGCGGTCGTGACGCGGTGCCACCGCACCGACCGGCTCGCGCTCCGTCACGCGCTCCGCCAGCCGGTGCGCTACCTCGGGCTGATCGGCAGCCGGCGGAAGCGCACCGTGCTCTTCGAGCAGCTCCAGGCGGAGGACGAGGTGCCGCTGTCGGCCCTCGAAGCCGTGAGGTGTCCGATCGGCCTTCCGCTGGGCGGCGAGACCCCCGAGGAGATCGCGGTGTCGATCGTCGCGGAGCTCCTTCAGGTCCGGCACCGCACCCCCTGACCGCGGGCGGACGCCGCGGGCGCCGCCCCGCGCGCCGCGGACGCCGAAAGGTCCTCGATCCGCTCCCGCCTCGTGGCACCGGCGTTGCGCTTCGGCGGTCGGCCGCGCGATGGGGCGCGGCACGAAGCCCTGGAGGCATCCATGACCCTGCGCCGTCCGCTCGCACCCGCCCTCGTCTTCTCCCTCGCCCTGGCCGCCGTCGCGATCACCGCAACGACCTCGGCCGTCACCGTTGCCGCCGCCCCCGCGGAGGCCAAGCTCGTGGACTTGAACGCCGCCGGGAGCGACGAGCTCGAGGCCGTCCCCGGGATCGGGAAGTCGCTCGCCACGCGGATCGTCACCTTCCGCGAGAAGAACGGAGCGTTCAAGTCCGTGGACGACCTGCTCAAGGTCCAGGGGATCGGCGAGAAATCGCTGGAGAAGCTCCGCCCCTTCGTCACGGTCTCCAAGGCGAAGTGAGCGGACGATGAGGGCCTCGAAGGGGTTCACCCTCGCGGAGCTCCTCGTCGTGCTGGCCGTGATCGGGATCGCCGTCGCGGTGGGGCTCCCCTCCGCGGCGGCGATCCGCGAGTCCGGCCGCGCCGAGGCGGGAGCGCGCCTGCTCGCGGCGCGGCTGTCCGATCAGCGCTGGAAGAGCGTCGCGGCGCACGGCACGCGCGGGCTCCAGTTCCGCCGGCTCGCGGGCCGATGGAGTTTCCGCGAAGTCGCCGACGGCAACGGCAACGGGCTGCGCACCGCCGAGATCACGCGGGGCGTCGATCGTCCGTTAGGCCCCGATGTCCGCCTCGAGTCGCTCGTCGAGCACGTGACGATCGGCATCCCTCCGGGAGGCCCGTACCCGGAGGCCCCGCCGGGCACGCAGCTCCTGAGCGCGGGAGACGACCCCGTGCGGTTCGGGGCTTCGGATCTCGTGTCCTTCGGGCCGTACGGCACGACGTCCTCGGGGACCCTCTACGTCACCGACGGCCGGGGAGGTCTGTGCGCCGTCGTGCTGTTCGGGCCGTCCTCGCGCCTGCGCGTCTGGCGGTATCTCCCGGGGGAGGGACGATGGACGCTCTGATCGACGCACCCCGGCCCGCGGGCGACGAGCCCGAGTCCGCGCGCCGCGTGCGGGCGTTTCGCGCGACCGACCAGTTCGCCCTCGCGGCCTGGCAGGCGGCCCGCGCCTTTGCCCGGGCCGACGGGGAATCGCTCGCGCGCGAGGTCCGGCGCGCGCTGGCGAGGTCCGGCGGCGCGCTCGTCGCGGCGGCGACCGGCCCGACGTCGGATCCGGTGGTGAGACGCGCCCTCGAGGCCGCGCATGCGGGCCTCCTCGAGGTGCGTTACTACCTCTACCTCGCGCGGCGGCTCGGATGCCTCGACCTCAAGGCCTACCGGCAGCTCGCCGCCCTGCAAGACGTGGCCTTGCGGGAGCTCGGATCGGTGCTCGAGGGACGGGAAGGGGGCTCGGCTAGAATCCCGGGGTGACGCAGGCCCTGCTCCCGGTCGCTCTCGCCCTCCACGCGGCGGGTGCCGCCGTCTCGTTCTACGGCGAGCTCCGCAAGCGCCCCGGATGGGCGCGCGGCGGCGCGCTCGTCCTGTCCGCCGCGTTCGTGCTCGAGCTCGCGCTCGCCGCGCTGCTCGGAGCGTCGGAGTCGGCGTTCCCGTTGCGAAGCGGCGGCGAGTACCTGTGGACGCTGGGCTGCTTCGTGCTCGCGCTCCACCTCGTCCTCGTTCTCGGTCGCGGGCTTCCCGGGATCGCGCTGGTGCTCCCGATCGCCTCGGCGGCCATGGTGTTCGCAGCGACGGTCGTGCCGTCGGCCCAGGCCGGAGGGGCCGTCGCGAAGAGCGGATGGTTCGTCGCGCACACGGTCGTCGCGACCTCCGGAATGGCGGCGCTCGCGGTGGCCTTCGCGATGTCCGTCCTGTTCCTCGTGAAGGACCGCGCGCTCAAGCTCAAGCGGTCGGTCCGGATGCTCGAGCGCTTCCCCTCGCTCGAGACGATCGACCGCGTGGGGTTCCACGCCATGCTCTGGGGCTTCTCGCTCCTCACGCTCGGAATCGCGACGGGGCTCGCGATGCAGGCGGAGCTGCACCGCCCGCTGTGGGGCTGGAGCGCGAAGGAGATCTTTCCCATCCTCGCCTGGCTCGTCTTCGCGTTCCTCTTGACCGCGCGCTTCTCGCGGGGGGTCAGCGGCCGCCGCTCGGCCGTGCTCGCCATCGCCGGGTTCGCGCTCGGCATCCTGACGATCCTGGGCATGCCGCGCTGATGATCACACTCGTCGGCATGAACCACCGCAGCGCGCCACTCGATTTGAGGGAGCGGGCGTGCTTCCCGGAGGACGAGATCGAGGCCGCGCTCGGAAGGCTCACGGGCCGCGAGGGCGTCCACGAGGCGATGATCCTGGCGACGTGCAACCGGGTCGAGATCCTCACGCGCGGGGACGCCGGCGGAGCAGGCCCGGCCGTGCGCGCGTTCCTCGCGCAAGAGCGCGGGCTCGACGAGGAGATGCTCGAGCGCCACGTCTACGTCTACGAGGAGCTCGCGGCGGCGCGCCACGTCTTCGGGGTCGCGTGCGGGCTCGATTCGATGATCCTGGGAGAGCCGCAGATCCAGGGGCAGGTCAAGCGCGCGTACGAGACCGCGCGCCGCTGCCGCGCGACGGGGCCCGTCCTCGACCGGCTCGTGCAGCACGCCCTGGCGGCCGCCAAGCGCACGCGCAGCGCCACGGGCATCTCGCGCCACGCCGTGTCGATCGCATCCGCCGCCGCCAAGCTCGCTCGCAGCCTGTTCGACGACCTAAGGGAGCGGCACGTGCTGCTCCTGGGGGCGGGCAAGATGAGCGAGCTCGCGGCGCGGCATCTTTCTTCCCAGGGCGTCGCTTCCCTGACGATCGCCAACCGCACCTACGCCCGAGCCTCGACGCTCGCGGAGGCGCTGTCGGGCGTCGCCATTCCGTGGGACGACGTGCCGGCGGCGCTCGAGAGGGTCGACATCGTGCTGACCGGCACCGCGGCCGCCGTCCCCGTGCTCACGCGCGAGGCCGTGCGGCGGGCGCTTCAGGCGCGGCGCGGGCGGCCGCTGCTCCTCGTCGACATCGCGGTGCCGCGCGACGTGGAGCCGGACACGAACACGCTCGAGGGGGTCTACCTCTACGACGTCGACGATCTCCAGGACATCGTGGACGAAGGGCACGGCGAGCGCCGTCGCGCCGCGGAGGAGGCCCGCCGGCTTCTCGAGGTCGAGGTCGTCGGCTTCGACCGCTGGCGGCAGGTCGCCGACCTCGCTCCGACGATCGCCGCGCTGCGCGAGCAGCTTCACGCGATGGGACGCGAGGAGATCGCACGGTTCGGCTCGCGCCTGGCCCGGCTCGACGCGGCGGAGCGCGCGACGGTCGAGGAGGTCGCGCGCGCGCTCGTCCAGAAGATCCTCCACCGGCCGACCGTGGCGCTCAAGGCGGCGGCCGACCGAGGGGAAGCGGTCCGCTTCGCCGCGCTGTACCGCGAGATCTTCGGCCTCGAGCCGCCCGGGGCGGGGGAGGAGGCCGCCGGGCCCCGGCGTCTGATCCGCGGCGGAAAGGACGAGTAGCCGTGCGCGTGCGGCTGGGGACGCGAGGCAGCGCGCTCGCGCTCTGGCAGGCGCGCCACGTCGCGGAGCTTCTGGCCGCCGCCCATCCCGGGCTCGAGGTCGATGTCGTCGTCCTGAAGACCGAGGGGGACCGCGCCCCGGACGCGCGCTTCACCGCGGCGTGGGGGCGCGGCGTGTTCGTCAAGGAGATCGAGGACGCGCTCCGGGGCGGCACCGTGGACCTCGGCGTCCATTCCCTGAAGGACCTCCCCACCGAGCCGGCACAGGGGATCGCGATGGCGGCGACCCTGAAGCGCGCCGATCCGCGCGACGCCCTCGTGATGCCGCACGGGGCGTCGATCGAAGCCTGCCCGCCGGGCGCCGTCCTCGCGACCGGCTCGCCGCGACGCCGCGGACAGCTCTTGGCCGCGCGCCCGGATCTCCGGTTCGTGGACGTCCGCGGCAACGTCGACACCCGGATACGCAAGCTCCTCGCGGGGGAGTTCGACGCGCTGGTGCTCGCCGCCGCGGGCCTTTCGCGGCTCTCCGTCGATCGCGCCCTGTGGGCGGAGATCCCGATCGCGGTGTGCCTGCCCGCCCCGGGTCAGGGGGCCATCGCCGTGGAGGCCCGCTCGGAGGACGATCGGAGCGGCGCCCTCGCCGCGGCCCTCGACGATCCGGACACCGCGGCGGCGACGCTCGCGGAGCGCGCGTTCCTCGGTGCCCTGGGCGCCGGTTGTCTTGCGCCGGCGGGGGCGCTCGCCGTCGTCACGGCCGGGCGACTGACGATCGAGGCGGTCGTCGCATCGCCCGACGGCGCCACCGTGGTCCGCGATCGCGCGTCCGGTGCGCCGGAGGACGCCGCGTCGGCCGGGCTCGCGGTCGCGGAGCAGATCTTGGCCGCCGGCGGCGACGCGATCGTCCGGGCCTGCCGGTGAGGGTCCTCGTCACCCGTCCTCCCGGCTCGTGGCCGGAGCTGATCCGCCGCGTCGCGGCTTCCGGCATCGAGATCGAGATGGCCCCGACGACCTCGCAGGTCGAGCCGTCGGATCCGGCCCCCGGGGACGGAGCGCTCGCACACCTCGCCGGGATGACGTGGATCGTCGTCACGAGCGGCCAGGGGGTGAAGGCGCTGACGCTCAAGCTCGCGGCGCGGGAGGCCGTCGTCCCTGCGTCCGTGCGATGGGCCGCGGTCGGCCCGGCCACCGCGCGCGCTCTGGCGGGGATCGGGGCGCGCGTCGAGCTCACGGCCGAGGACCCGCGCGGCGAGGGGCTCGCGCGCCAAATCGCGCCGCGGCTGTCGGCGCGCGACCGTGTGCTCGTCGTCCGCCCCGAGGGGAGCGCCCACGCGCTGCTCGCCGCGGCGCTGCGTGCGACCGGCGCGCACGTCGAGGAAGCTCCGCTCTACCGCACCGTCCCCTCGGCAGACGCCCCACGCCTGGCGCGGGCGGTTCTCGACGGCCGCTACGGCGCGATCGTGTGGACGGCCCCGTCCGCGCTCCGCCTCTGGCTTTCGGCCTCGCCGGATCCGCCGCGATTGCGCGAGGCGCTCGCGCGCGTCGGCCGGGTCGCGATCGGCCCCACGACGGCGCAGGCGCTTGCAGCCGAGGGGCTTCCCGCGCACGAGATCGCCGAGGCCCCCGAGGAGTCGGGAATCGGCGATGCGATCCTCCGCGTGGCTGCTAACATACCCGCCCCGCGCGGAGGTCCCCCTTGAGCGAGACGATCCGGACGACGCCCCTCCACCGAGTCCACCGCGAGGCCGGCGCCCGCATGGTCCCGTTCGCCGGCTGGGACATGCCGGTGCAGTACACGAGCGTCGTCGATGAGCACATGGCGGTGCGCACGCGGGCCGGGTTGTTCGACGTCAGCCACATGGGGGAGGTCGCGGTCCGGGGGCGGGGATCGCTCGCGTTCCTGCAGCACGTGACCTCGAACGACGTCTCTCGCCTGGCGCCCGGGCGGATCCAGTACTCGGCGCTGACGACGCCGAGCGGGACGTTCGTCGACGATCTCCTCGTCTACAAGCTCGCCGAGGACGACTACCTTCTCGTGATCAACGCCGGCAACACGCCCAAGGACGTCGCGTGGCTCGCCGACCACGCGCGGGGCCGGGACGTCGACCTCGCCGACGTCTCGAGCCGGTGGTGCCAGCTCGCCGTTCAGGGGCCGCGGGCCGAGAGCATCCTGGCTCCGCTGACCGCGACCGGCCTGGCCGCGATCAAGTACTACGGCTTCGAGCGCGGGGAGGTGGCGGGCCTGCCGTGCCTCATCTCGCGCACCGGCTACACCGGCGAGGACGGGTTCGAGCTGTACGCCGCGTCGGAGAGCGCCGAGGCGCTCTGGCACGCCCTGCTTGCGGCGGGGGCGTCCGAGGGGCTCGTCCCCGCGGGGCTCGCGGCGCGCGACACGCTGCGGCTCGAGGCGAAGATGGCGCTGTACGGCAACGACATCGACGACACGACCACGGTGCTCGAGGCCGACCTCGGCTGGATCGTCAAGCTCGAAAAGGGGGAGTTCCTCGGACGCGACGCGCTCGTGCAGCAAAAGGCGGAGGGGCTGACGCGCAAGCTCGTCGGCTTCGAGACCGAGGGGCGTGCGGTCGCACGCCACGGCTACGAGGCCCAGCACGGCGGCCGCGCGGTGGGAACCGTGACGAGCGGCAGCTTCGCCCCGTTCCTCAAGAAGAACATCGGGCTCGCCTACCTGCCGCTCGCGCTCGAAGCGCCGGGGACGCGCTTCGACGTCGTCATCCGGGGCCGCCCCGAGGCGGCCGTCGTCGTCCCGACCCCCTTCTACAAACGTCCGCGCTGACGGAGGCTGCGATGGTTCCGAGCGATCGCCGTTACACGAAGGACCACGAGTGGGTGCAGGTCTCGGGGGAGACCGCGACGATCGGGATCACCGACTTCGCTCAGGGCGAGCTCGGCGACATCGTGTACGTCGAGGCGCCGGAGATCGGCAAGACCGTCGCCCCCGGGGAGGTCCTCGGGACGATCGAATCCGTCAAGGCCGTCTCGGAGCTCTACGCGCCGGTCGGCGGCACGGTCACGGAGTCGAACGCGGCCCTCGCGGGGGCGCCCGAAACCCTCAACCGCGACCCGCACGGGGCCGGCTGGATCTGCAAGCTGAAGATCGCGTCGCCCGCGGAGGCCGACGGCCTGATGGACGCCGCGGCCTACGCCGCCCTGATCGGCTAGGCGAACTCCTCGACGGGCGGGCACGCGCACATCAGGTTGCGGTCGCCGTAAGCGTTGTCGATGCGCGACACCGCCGGCCAGAACTTGTGCGCGCGCGTCGCGGCCGACGGGAACGCCGCCCGCTCCCGCGAGTAAGGCCGGTCCCAGCCGTCCGCGGTGACGACCGCCGCGGTGTGGGGCGCCATCTTGAGCAGGTTGATGCTCCGGTCGGCGCGCCCCTCCTCGATCTCGCGGATCTCTTCCCGGATCGCGATCATCGCGTCGCAGAACCGGTCGAGCTCTTCCTTCGGCTCGCTCTCGGTCGGCTCGATCATCAGGGT
>Ga0137451_1000231_pt1 | contig 16930 bp, 17 predicted proteins | sample EasRivERMGT500_2_FD_102336 | JGI IMG/M metagenome (GOLD analysis project Ga0137451, IMG submission 102336) | Soil microbial communities from meander-bound floodplain in the East River, Colorado, USA - East River MetaG ERMGT500_2 | ecosystem: Environmental > Terrestrial > Soil > Floodplain ... | reverse complement strand
TTGAGCAGGAACTTGTGGTCTTCGCGGTAGAACACGAGCACGACCGGCTTCGCATAACCGGGGTTGCCGCTCGCCTTGCTTACCGTCGCCCGCCAGTTCTCGTTCAGGAACGGTTGCAGCTCGGTGATTTGCTGTTCGAATTCGCTGGAAGTCGTTCCCGTCAGAGCAACTTCCTTCCACACGAGGCTGGTCGCGGCCGTGACCGACTTCGGCGTGAGCCACGGGGCTTCCGAATAATAGAGGTTCGTCATCACCAGCACCGTCGACGGATGCTCGAAAAAGCGGTCCGGCATGCGGTCGAGGGCCAGCCGCACGTCCTCGAGGCTGACTTCCTTGCCAACGATATAGAACGGCATGGTTGGATAGCGTTGGTGCATGGCGCGCATCACCCGCGCGAGCACCATTCCATCGCCGACCCCCGCATCGAAAACCCGCACCGCGGGAGGCCGCGGATGAATGTTCGCGAGCTCCATGCCCACGCGCTGGGCCACCACCCATTTCTCGCTGCAGGTGTTGACGAACAGCAGGTATTTCTGGCGGTTGTCGTAGAAGCGAAAGTTGTTCCTGGATTCGACCTTCGCGACGGCGGACTGGCTTGCCTCTGTGGCGTTCTGAGTCGGAGTTGCGCCTGTGCTCCCAGCCACAGTTCCGACTGAGGATCGCAGCCGCACCAAGCCGCGGGTCTCGATCGAGCGGTGCTCGGACATGAATGTGCGCACGCGCTCCACGGTCTCGATGGTTACGCGCCCGCCGATCCGCAAGCGGCCGACGAGCTTGCCGTCGTTGACGGCGCGCCGCCCGAACGTCGATTCGGCCATGCCGACGCTGCGACAGTAGTCGGCGATTTCACCCAATAGTTGCTCGGCAGTCATGCCACCCTCCTTTTTCGCGCCCCCAGCGCGACCTCCCCTTTGCACTATTACAGGACGCCCCACGGCGAGGGTCAACCACAATTATGCCCACTGCGAACGTGGGACAAAACATGGGATTTCTCCCACTAGTACCCCTCACCTCTTTGAGTGAGCGCCAATTTACTCTGTAAAGTCAAGGTTATTCATTATGTTAACTTGTATTTATCCTCTGTAGGAGTAGCTCGAAATGAAGGTGAAATTCTAGGGCTTTACTAGGAACCTTTTCCGGAACGCATTCTCATGTCAATCATAGGGCAAGAAGTGGGCTGAATCCCACTTTGGGTCGCTCTGAGAAGCGACTGCCGGTTTCTTTTCGAATCGGACAGTTGTCCAGATCCATCGCGGCCTTCGAGGTTGCCGCGACCGTACGGTTAGCGGAAAATCGCCTGTCAAATCCCGATTCAACGCCAGGGAAACCGATGTCTGCCGTGCTGCAAGCTAATGTCGCCGCCGAGCGCAAGGCGTTTTACGACAAGATCAGCAAGGCGAATTGCGCACCCCTGTGGGAGGTGCTGCACGACATAATCACCCCAACACCCCACACCCCATGCAAACCTTGCCTCTGGAAATGGGACACGGTGTGGCCGTGGATCCAGGAAGCCGGACGCCTGATTACGGCCAAGGAAGCCGAGCGCCGAGTGCTCGTCCTCGAGAATCCCGGACTGCGCGGCCGGACGGCAGTCACACACAGCCTGTACGCCGGACTGCAACTGATCCTGCCCGGGGAAGTCGCGCCGGCCCACCGGCACTCGCAATCGGCGCTGCGCTTCATTCTGCTCGGCAGCGGCGCCTATACCGCCGTGGACGGCGAAAAAGTCACGATGAGCGTGGGCGATTTCGTCATCACGCCGTCGTGGACCTTCCACGACCACGGGAACCCCTCCAGCGAACCGATGGTATGGATGGATGGCCTCGACGTGCCGCTGGTCGAGTTGCTCGATGCGCAGTTCATGCAAAAAGGGCCGCAGGAAACGCAGCACACCGACCGCACCGAAGGCGACAACCTCGCCCAGTTCGGCAATACCATGAAGCCGGTCGAGTACAAGGCGAAGAGCCGCACCTCACCGCTTTTCTGGTATCCGTACGAGCGCACCCGCGAGGCGCTGGAAACTTTGAAATCCGGGCACGATGTCCATCCCTGTTGGGGGCACAAGCTGCAATACACGAACCCCGTCACCGGCGGCTGGGCGATGCCGACGATCGGCACTTTCATGCAGCTGTTGCCCGGGGGATTCAAAGGCAAGGACTACCGTTCGACCGACTCGACCGTTTATGCGGTGGCGGAAGGCAGAGGGCGCTGCCTCATCAATGGTGAGACGCTCGCCTTCGGACCCAGAGACGTGTTTGTCTGCCCCTCGTGGATGCCCTACCGTCTCGAGGCCGAAGTGCAATCCGTGCTCTTCAGTTTTTCCGACCGCCCGGTGCAGCAGGCGCTCGACCTCTGGCGGGAAGCGTTCTGAGCATCGAGGGGTTTGCAAGGGAGCAGGCCACCCGCGGGTGGCTTTTCATTCGAATGAACGCAGAAAAAACCAACTACGACCTGCTTTATAACCCGAGGCTGGTCGTCCCCAACTACCAGCAGATTTTCGATCGCTGGGAGCGCGACTCCGAACGGGCGCGCGCGAGCCTCGATTGCTACCTCGACCTGCCCTACGGCCCGACAGACTCGGAGACGATCGACATCTTTCGCGCGCAAGGAAAAAGCAAAGGTCTGCTGATCTACATTCACGGCGGCTACTGGCGCTCCCTCGACAAGAAGCGCTTTTCGTTCATTGCGCCCGCGCTTGCCCGGGAGGGAATCACCGTCGCGGTGCCCAACTACGCGCTTTGTCCGGCGGTACAGGTAGAAGATATCGTGATGCAGATGGTCCAGGCCTGCGCCTGGCTGTACCGCAATGGCGGCAACTTCGGAGCCCCTTCCGGAAGACTCAACGTCTGCGGGCATTCAGCAGGAGGGCATCTTGCCGCGATGATGCTGTGCTGCCTCTGGTCGAAATATTCCGTCGACCTGCCGCAGAAAGTAGTATCGGCTGCATTTTCGATCAGCGGCTTGTACGACCTCACCGAGATCGTCAAGGTGCCTTCCGTGAATTGCGACGTACGGCTCACCGAGAAATCCGCGCTCAAGGCGAGCCCGGCGTTCTTGCCGCCCGCGACCGACGCCCCGTTCTACACCGCGGTCGGGAGTGAGGAGAACGAAGGTTTTCACATCCAAAACCGTCTGATCGCCAAAAAATGGGGTAAGGTGCTCCGCGCCGACATTCCTTGTCCCGGGGCGAACCATTTCACCGTCCTGGACCAACTCTGTAATCCCGGCACCGACCTGTTCAGCTCGGTTGTGAACATGGTGGGGTGAGAAGAAGTCGGGAAGCCGGCTCCGCTTGGGACAAGACCGCGAAGCGACAGCCCGCCTGCAATCGCCCGCGCATCTCGGCGCGGGCACGGAAAAGCCGCTAGAGTCCGCCGCATGGAACCCAAGCAGCTCCTCCTCGGAAGCTTCCACGCCGCCGTCGCGGCCGCCGATCCGTTGAGAGTTCTCCCGCAGCACCTGCCGGCCCCGCCAGCGGGCCGGACGCTTGTCGTCGGTGCGGGAAAGGCCGCGGCTTCGATGGCGCTCGCTGTCGAACGGCATTGGCCGGTCGACGCCCCGCTTGAGGGTCTTGTCATCACACGCTACCGGCACGGGTTGCCAACCAATCGCATCAAGGTCATAGAAGCTGGCCACCCCGTTCCCGACGAGACAGGCGAGGCTGCTGCGAAAGAAATCCTGCGAAGGGTTGGGAGCCTCGAGCCCAGCGACCTGCTCCTGGCGCTCGTCTCCGGCGGCGGCTCGGCGCTCCTCAGCCTGCCCGAAGAAGGTGTCGGAATGGACGCGCTCAAGACGACGACGAAGGAACTGCTTCGGAGCGGCGCGCCGATCCAGGAAATGAACACGGTGCGAAAACATCTCTCCGCAATCCAGGGCGGCTGGCTCGCCGCAGCCTGCAAGGCGCCGGTGCTCGCTCTCATCATCTCAGACGTCACGGGCGATGATCCCACGCACATCGCCTCGGGTCCCTGCGCGCCGGACCCCACTACTTACAGCGACGCACTGAGAGTCCTCGATCGCTACAATGTCGATCCGGTTACGGCGGTGCGGAACCATTTGGAGCGCGGTGTTCGCGGAGAAGTCCCGGAAACACCCAAACCCGGCGACAGAATTTTCTTCCACGTGGAAAACCGCGTCGTCGCTACCGCCTCGCAGGCGTTGCGCGCGGCGCAAGATTTCTTTCACGAGCACCAGGTTTCGACCATGATCCTCGGCGACAGCGTGACGGGCGAAGCCGCCGAGGTCGCGAAGGCCCACGGAGCGCTTGCCCGCCAGATCGCACGGCACGCCGAGCCGGCGAAGCTGCCGGTCGCGCTGATCTCCGGCGGCGAGTGCACGGTCACCGTGCGCGGCAGCGGCCGGGGCGGCCGTTGCACGGAATTCCTGTTGTCCCTTGCCCTCGACCTTGCGGGTCTCCCGAAAACCCACGCCATCGCCTGCGACACGGACGGCATCGACGGTTCGGAAGACAACGCCGGCGCTGTGCTCTCGCCTGATACGCTCACACGCAGCGCTAGGCTGGGACTGGACGCAACAAGACTGCTCGCCAACAACGACAGCTACGGATTTTTCTCCAAGCTCGACCAACTCGTGGTGACGGGGCCCACACGCACCAACGTCAACGACTACCGCGCAATCCTGGTTGCCTGATCCGATTCACGACCGCAATCAATTGCGGTCGTCGCGTGGCGTGCGGGGGTTCTTCCAGCTTGAACCCAAGCTGGACGCCGCACGGATAGACGACCGCGCCTTCCGCAATCACCGCTCCCTCGGTCAAAGAATGCTGTTCGGCGCGAGAATCGCTCAGCCGATGCATCACATTGACCTCGTGGGCCACCGAGCCAACCAGAAGTCGGTGAAAAGAACGATCTCCATGTATGGATTTCGACAGCGCCTCGGGGGCAAGACCTTGAGATGTCGGAATCCTAAGGGCCGGACCGGTTGCTGGCGGGAAATTGGGGGATTTGTCATGGAACTCAAGCGGGTACAACCCGGAGCGGGTAAACCCGATCGGGTAAACCTTTCAGGGGTTTCCCTAGGCCAATCCAAGGGTATTTCGAGACTGGACTTAGGAAATCGCCCAATGTTTCAGGGACTTCAAATGGCGGATCATCTCATCCAGTGACGTCGATTAGCCAAGGAGGTCGCGTCCTTTGGAGGGGTGCGAAAGGGAAATGACCGCGAGCAACCACGAAAAGAGCGCGCAGAAGCGCAGCAAGCCCTTCTTCCCTTTTGTAGCGCTGGGGATCGGGGTCTCTCTATCAATACTGCTGCACTTTGTTATCAAAGACAAAGTCGAAGGCGAGGCGCAGCTGCGGTTTGAGCGCCAGGCGAGCGACGCGAAGCACGTCATCGACCAGCGGGTCCGCTCCTATACGGACGTCATCTACGGGGTTGGAGCGCTGTTCCGCACCTCAGGATCCATCTCCCGCGCACAGTTTCACCGATACGTGTCGGGGTTAGATCTGGAGAGCAGATACCCCGGCTTCCAGATCATCAACTACGCGGAGTACGTTCCGCATCAAAACAAGTCGGATTTCGAAACGCGCGTCAGACGCGACACCAGCCTTGATCCGGGCGGCTATCCCAATTTCGGCGTCAAGCCGGCGGGCAACCGGCCTGATTACTACGTCCTGACCTACATCGAGCCGATGGAGGGGAATGGATTTTCCTTCGGGCTCGACATGGCAGTTAATCCCCTAACGGCCGCCGCGCTCGCCACTAGCCGAGACTCGGGCCAACTGCTCTCTTCCGGCCGCTTGCTCCGTATTGAGGGGCCGAACCGACACGTTGGCTTTGGAATACGCCTGCCGGTGTATCGGCCGGGAACGCCGATCAATTCCGTGGAAGAACGCCGCGTTGCTTACGTTGGGTCGATTGGCGCGGGGTTTCGCGTCAAGGAGCTCATGAAAGGCGTTCTGCATGAGAACACGCAGCAATACTTTCGATTCAGGATCTACGACACCGGCCCGGCCCAGGGGAAACGCCCCCCGAGCGTCACCGCTGACCAGCTCCTGTTTGACAGCCACGACCTCGTCGGTTCCACGCCGACGACGTCTCCGGATGCGAGTTCGACGACACATTTCACCTCCGTCCTGCCGATAGAGGTAGCCCGCCGGGTTTGGGAAATCCACTTCAGCGCAGGCAAGGGTGCGATCATCGATCGCACCGCCGCGCTGCGGCCCTGGGGGGCTCTGATCGCGGGGTTGATCTCGAGCGTCCTGCTGTTTATCGCCCTCTATTCGCTCGCTTCCTCGCGTAGTCGTGCGGTCGGGATTGCCGAAGTCATCACCAAGGACCTGCGCGAAAGCGAGGCGAGCCTTGCCGAAGCGCAGCGCATTGCACGCCTGGGGAACTGGTCGCTGTACCGGTCCTCCGGAATCATGACCTGGTCCGCGGAGACGTACCGCATTTTCGGCCTCGATCCGAATTCGTCCGCACCGAGCTACGACGAATTCCTGAAAAGGATCCACCCCAAGGACCGGCTCGAGCTCAACCAGGCGCTGGAAAACGCGGCCCACATTAAACAGATCTGCGAGATCGACCACCGGATCTTGCTGGAGGACGGAACCGTCCGCTGGACCCACACGATCGCCCAGGCTGTCGGGCAGGACGGCGAAGCGCGCGTCCACGGGACAGTCCGGGACATTACCGAGCGCATGGTGAACATCCTCCGCGTGCAGGCTGAATACACGGTCACACAGCTCGTCTCCGGCGCTCCCGACCCCGGGGAGATTATTCCCGGGATCATCGAGGTCCTGTGTACGAAACTCGGGTGGGAATGTGGCGCCCACTGGAGGCTGGACGAGGAGGGCTCCCTCCTGCGGAGCTCTGCATCCTGGGGCGGAAGCGAAGCCGGAATCCGGGAGTTTCTTGCGCTCACGGGAAAGATGACGGCTCCCGGCGGGGTCGACCTTCCCGGTCGCGCCTGGGCGAAGGGCGAGCCTATTTTCGTCGAAGACATCGCCTTGGAACAGGGATTCAGCAGGATGCAGGCGGCGTTGCAGGCCGGGCTGCGCGGTGCGCTCGCTCTCCCGATTGCGTCGGGGGGCAAGACGTTCGGGGTGATCGAACTTTTCAGCACCCAGCCGATCCGTCCCGACGAGGCACTGACGCACTTCCTGCTTTCGGTTGGCGCCCAGATCGGGCAGTCCTTCCAGCGCAGGCTTGCCGAAGATCGCCTTCGCTTCATTGCCTCCCATGACTCTCTCACCGATCTGCCCAACCGCAGCATGCTCAACGAGCGGCTGAAGCACGCCCTGCACCAGGGCGCCCGCTACAACCGGGGTATCGCGGTCATGTTCATCGATATCGACCGCTTCAAGGTGATCAACGACTCACTCGGACACAGTGCCGGGGACCGCATGCTCCAGGATTGCGCCAGGCGGCTCACCGAGTGCCTGCGCGAGAGCGACACCATCGCGCGCCTCGGCGGCGATGAATTCGTCGTGATGATCGAAAACTTCACTGCCCCACGGGACGCGATCGTGGTGGCGCAAAAGGTCCTCGTCGGAATGGCGAAGCCGTTCTTCGTGGACGGGCAGGAGTTCCTCGTGTCGGCCAGCATCGGCATCAGCACCTTCCCCGACGACGGCGCGGACGCAGAGACGCTGCTCAAGAACGCCGACATCGCGATGTACCGGGCGAAAGACCTGGGCCGCAACAACTATCAGTTCTACTCGGCGCAAATGAACAAGCACACGTTCGAGCGCCTCGCGATGGAATCGAGCCTGCGCCGTGCCGTGGAGCGCAACGAGTTCCTGCTTCACTACCAACCGAAGCTCGACCTGCGCACGGGCGCAATCGCAGGCGTGGAGGCACTGGTGCGCTGGCAGCACCCCGACTGGGGCATGGTCTCGCCCGCCCAGTTCATTCCGCTGGCGGAGGAGACCGGCCTGATCGTGCAGATCGGCGAATGGGTCCTCAGGACCGCGTGCGAGCAGAGCCGAAAGTGGCGCGAAGAGGGGATTCCCGCCCTTCGCATAGCGGTCAATCTGTCCGCGCGCCAGTTCGCGCAGAAGACCCTTCTGCGCGACGTCGGCAGAATCATCGCCGAGAGCGGGCTCACGCCCGAGTCCCTCGAGCTCGAAATCACCGAAAGCCTGGTGATGCACAACCCGGAACAAGCCACGCAGACCCTGGAAGAGCTCAAAGCGATGGGGATCAGCCTATCGATCGACGATTTCGGCACCGGCTATTCCTCCCTCTCCTACTTGAAGCGCTTCCCGCTCGACTGCGTCAAGATCGACCGATCCTTCATCAAGGACATTCCGGTCGACGCCGACGACATGGCGATCACCAAGGGCGTGATCGCGTTGGGCCACAGCCTGAGGCTCAAGGTCGTCGCCGAAGGCGTAGAGACCGCTGAACAGCTCGATTTCCTGCGAGCCAACGATTGCGACGAGCTGCAGGGCTTTTTTTTCAGCAAGCCGCTACCCTCGGAGGAGGTCACTACATTCCTCAAAAACCACACGCCGAAACCTCACTTCAAAGTCGTAGAGCCGCGGAAGCGGGCTTAGGCCCAGCGAAAACTCCAAAAGCCCTCCGCCGCGTATTTTTTAATCGCAAAAAAGGAACACCACATGCAAACGCAATCTGCAAAAAAAACCGTGGAACACGTAGTCGCTGCGATTCAGGCCCTTGATCTGGACCCAATCAAGTTCAAGCTGATGGATCCGGAAGAAGGCCAAGGCTGGTCGCGCGAGTACGTGGACCACATGGAGATCGAATACAGGCGTTTCCTAACGCTGTCCGTCAAGTATCCGGAAGAGACGATCGCGCCGAGCAAGGACATCGATAAGTTCTGGCATGGCCACATTCTCGATACCATCAAGTACGCCGAGGACTGCGAAAACGTATTTGGCTACTTCCTGCATCATTTCCCCTACTTCGGAATGCGCGGGGCAGCAGATGCGGCGAACCTTGCGAACGCGGGCAAGACTACGAATCGCCTATATGAGAAGGAATTCGGCCAGTCGTTGGCCGCCGAGGCTGGGTACTGTGGGGTCGCAGCGCCTAAGCAGGCTGCCGCCTACTGTGGGGTCGCCAAACCGGCCTACTGCGGGGTCGCGGTACAGTCCAAGCAGGCTGCCGCTTACTGTGGGGTCGCCAAGCCCGCCTACTGCGGGGTCGCAATCAAGTCCTCAAATGGCGCGGCGTACTGCGGGGTAGCGTTGAAGTCGCAAGAAACTGCCCATCGTGGGGTGGCTTCCATTCAGGACAAGCTCAAGACCTCACTACGTCCCAAGCTGGCGCTTGCCGCCTAATCTCGTCAAAGCAAGAAACAAAAAAAGGCCGGAGCAATCCGGCCTTTCCTTTCGGGGCATAACGAAGGACTAAGCCTTCGCGTCCTTCGACTTCGCTTCTTCCTCCGGTTCGGGCCGGTCCATCAACTCCACCAGAGCCATCGGCGCATTGTCTCCTTTCCTGAACCCGTACTTCAGGATGCGGAGGTAGCCGCCGCCGCGCTTGGCATAGCGCGGACCGAGTTCGGCGAAGAGCTTCGTCACCAGGTCACGGTCGCGCAGCCGGTTGTAGGCGAGGCGCCGGTTGGCGAGCGTGGGTTTCTTGCCGAGCGTAATCATCGGCTCGACAACGCGCCGCAACTCCTTGGCCTTCGGGAGAGTCGTCCGGATAGCCTCGTGCTTAAGCAACGACACAGTCATGTTGCGTAGCATCGCCAGGCGATGGCTGCTGGTGCGATTGAGCTTTCTCAGCCCGTGGCGATGACGCATGGTTCTCTTTCAGGTTACCCAGATTACGTGCTACGCGCGGTCTCAAGGCCGGCGGGCGGCCAGTTCTCGAGTTTCATGCCAAGCGTTAACCCGCGTGAGGCGAGCACTTCCTTGATCTCGTTGAGCGATTTTCTGCCGAGATTCGGCGTCTTGAGAAGCTCCGTCTCTGTGCGCTGGATCAGGTCGCCAATATAGTAGATATTCTCGGCTTTGAGGCAGTTTGCCGAGCGCACTGTGAGCTCGAGATCGTCCACGGGCCTGAGCAGGATCGGATCGACTTGCGGGGTCCTCTTCTCCTCGATCGTCGGGGCTGTGCCTTCGAGCGCCGCGAAAACGGAAAGCTGGTCCACGAGGATCCTAGCGGCGTACCGGATCGCTTCTTCGGGTTCGATGACGCCGTTGGTCTCGATGTCGATGATGAGTTTGTCCAAGTCGGTGCGCTGCTCGACGCGCGCCGATTCGACCGAATAGGACACGCGCCTCACGGGCGAGAAAGATGCGTCTAGGATGATCTTGCCGATGCCCTTGGACTCTTCGGGGATCACCCTCAAGTTGCCCGGTAGGTAGCCGCGACCCTTCTCCACCTTTATTTGCATCTCGAGCTTGCCCCCGGGAGAAAGATGCGCGATCACGTGCTCCGGGTTGACGATCTCGATGTCGTGAGTGGCTTCGATGTCACCCGCCGTCACCGGACCCTCGCCCTTCTTCTTTAGATTGAGCAGCGTATCCTCGCGGTTGTGGAGCTTCAGCACGACCCCCTTGAGGTTGAGCATAATGTCGACGACATCCTCCTGCACGCCCTCGATCGTGGAGTACTCGTGCAGCACGCCCGCGATCTGCACCTCTGTCGCGGCGAAACCGGGCATCGACGAAAGCAGCACCCGGCGCAGCGCATTGCCGAGCGTGTGGCCGTAACCGCGCTCGAACGGTTCCATCACGACCTTCGCGTGGTTGGGAGCGATTCCCTGGACATCGATGATGCGCGGTTTTAGAAATTCACTGGTTTGCATTTGAGACCCTCGATGCGAATCACCTGCGTCCATCACTTCGAACGCAGCGTTACTTCGAATACAGCTCGACCACCAGACTTTCGTTGATCGTGGCAGGCAGCTCCGACCGTACCGGAAGCGCCTTGAACTTGCCTTTCATTTCCTTGACATCGACCTCGACCCATTCCGGGAAGCCGCGCGTTTCTGCAGCCGTGAGCGAGCCTTTGACGCGAAGTTGGTCCTTCGCCTTCGCTGCGACTTCAACCATGTCCCCCGGACGCACCTGGTAGGAGGGCATGTTGACGCGCTTGCCGTTCACGAGCACGCCGTTGTGGCGCACGATCTGGCGCGCCTCGGTGCGGCTCGCACCAAACCCCATGCGGTAGGACACGGTGTCAAGACGCGACTCCAGCAACTGAAGCAAACGCTCGCCCGTCACGCCTTTGCTGCGCGAGGCCTCCGCATATGTCTTTCGGAACTGACGCTCGAGCATCCCGTAGATGCGGCGCAGCTTCTGCTTCTCGCGCAACTGCTTGCCGAAATCGGACATGCGGCCGCCACTTTTCTGGCCGTGTTGTCCCGGCGCGTAGCTGCGGCGCTCGATCGCGCATTTGTCCGTAAAGCACTTTTCTCCCTTGAGGAAGAGCTTCTCTCCCTCGCGACGGCACTGGCGGCACTTGGCACCCAAATCTCGAGCCATGTGTAATCCCTATATGCGGCGCCGCTTGGGCGGCCGGCATCCGTTATGGGGCACGGGAGTCACATCGGCGATGCTGCTAATTTTCAGACCGAGAGCGTTGAGCGCGCGCACGGCCGACTCCCGCCCCGGGCCCGGGCCTTTGATGCGCACTTCAATGTTCTTCACTCCGCATTCCTGCGCGGCTCGTCCGGCCTGTTCGGCTGCAACCTGGGCGGCAAACGGCGTCGATTTCCTGGACCCCTTGAAACCGGCGGCGCCGGAAGTTGCCCACGCGAGAGCGTTGCCCTGGCGATCGGTAATGGTCACGATAGTGTTGTTGAACGAAGCGTGGACGTGGGCGATGCCCTCAGCCACGTTTTTTTTTACCTTCTTTCGAACGCGAGCTGCGGCAGTCGGTGCGGCAGGCGGTTTTGCCATATACGGGATCCTCGGTGGCTCCTACCCGGGCTTGGGGGCGGTGGCGGTTATCTTGATTGCGGCCTTGCGCGGCCCCTTGCGGGTGCGCGCGTTGGTGCGGGTACGCTGCCCGCGAACCGGCAGTCCCTTGCGATGGCGCGTTCCCCGGTAGCAGCCCAGATCCATCAGCCGCTTGATGCTCATTGATACCTCACGACGCAAGTCGCCTTCGACCGCGAATCTCGCGACTTGCTCGCGCAGACGCTCCATATCGGACTCGGACAAGTCTTTGATTTTAGAAGATTTAGAGATTTTTGCCGCAGCGCAGATCGCCTGCGCCCGAGAGCGGCCGACACCAAAGATCGCCTGCAACGCTATTTCCGCGTGCTGGTGGTTCGGGATATTGACTCCTGCAATGCGGGCCATGCCCAGTTCCTTTTATTCGCCCCGAAAGGCGAAACCGTAAATTATAACGTGAAATCCGTCCGTTAACTACTGTTTACCCCTGCCGTTGCTTGTGGCGGGGGTCCTTGCAGATGACGCGCACAACACCCTTGCGGCGCACGATCTTGCAGTTGCGGCAAATTCTCTTCACCGAGGCCAATACTTTCATCACTGCTTCCTTTCAGAAAATCGGGGACAGACCACCGTTTCTATCTCACGCTGTGGGAGTAAAAGATCCAGTGCAAACCTTGGTCTGTCCCCGGTGGTGTCCCTTGATTCCTCCTGATCTATCGAACCGGGAACCCCGCCCCCCCGAAATTGGCCTTCTTCAACAGACTCTCATACTGGTGCGTCATGATGTAGGCTTGGACCTGCGCCATGAAGTCCATGGTCACTACAACAATGATGAGAAGGGAGGTGCCGCCGAAATAGAACGGCACGTTCCACCTGAGAATCAGGAACTCGGGCAGCAGGCAGACGAGGGTCACATAGACAGCCCCCGCGAGAGTCAACCTCAAGAGGATTTTCTCAAGGTACTTCGCCGTTTGGTCACCGGGCCGGATGCCCGGAACGAAGGCGCCCGACTTCTTCAGATTTTCCGCCGTTTCCTTCGGGTTGTATTGCAGCGCCGTGTAGAAGAAACAGAAGAAGACGATTGCCCCCGCATACAGCATCACGTAGATCGGTTGGCCGGGGGAGAGCGTTGCCGCCATGTCCCGAACCGTCAAGCTCAATGCAGCGCCGATTTGCCACTGCTTCAGCAATTCCCACGCGTTTCCGCTTCCTGCCCCGCCGGTGAACCAGCCGGCCAGCGTTGCCGGGAAAAGGATGATCGAAGAGGCGAAAATCGGCGGGATCACGCCCGACATGTTGAGCTTGAACGGCAGGTGCGAGGCCTGTCCGCCGTAAATCTTGTTCCCGATCTGGCGCTTGGCGTAGTTGACGAGGATTTTTCTCTGTCCACGCTCGACAAAGCACACGAACCACGTGACCACTACGACTCCCGCCGCAATCAGCAGCGCGGTAAGCGGATGCATCGCGCCGGTGCGCACCAATTCGAGCATCCCTGCGATCGCCGAAGGCAACCCTGCCGCAATTCCGGCGAAGATGATGATCGAGATGCCGTTACCCAACCCCCGCTCGGTCACCTGCTCGCCGAGCCACATCAGAAACATGGTGCCGGTCACGAGCGTCGTCACAGTCGTGAAGCGGAACATGAACCCGGGATCGATCACAAGTCCGGGCTGCGACTCGAGCGCGATCGAGATGCCGGTCGCCTGAAAAAGCGCGAGGACCACGGTCCCGTAGCGCGTGTACTGGGTGATCTTGCGCTGACCCGCCTGTCCTTCTTTTTTCAGCTGCTCGAGCTGTGGGGACACCGCGGTCATCAATTGCATGATGATCGAGGCCGAGATGTAAGGCATGATGCCGAGCGCAAAAATCGTAAAACGGCTCAGCGCTCCGCCCGAGAACATGTTGAACAGACCGAGGATCCCACCCTGCTGCGACTGGAACAGTTCCGCGAGCTTGATCGGATCGATGCCCGGCACGGGAATATGCGCGCCGATGCGGAAAACCACCAATGCGCCGAGCAGGAACAGGAGCCGCTTCTTGAGGTCGCCGTACTTGCCGGTCTTGCCAAGCTGAGGGATCGAGGTCGCCATCTACGCCTTACTTGCCCTTTTTGGCTTCCGGCTTCGGCTGAGCTTCCGTTTTTTTCGCCTGACTCTTTTCTCGAGCGTTGCCTTCAACTTTTGCTCCGCTCTTCGTCTTGGACTCGCCCGTTCCCTTCTCGGTTTTGACTTCATCCTTGCCGGGCTTTGCCTCGGCTTGCGGCTGGGCCGCCGGCACGAACTTCGGCTGAGGCTTGGGCTTGGGCTGCGGAATGGGGGCATCCGTGCTTCCCCCTGCCGCTTCGATCGCGGCGCGCGCGCCCTTGCTTACCGCAATGCCGACAAGCGTGACCTTGCGCATGAGCTTGCCCGAAACGATCACTTTGGCTCCCCTTGTCAACCCGGGCACAACCCCCGCCTCTTTGAGTGCATCGAGGTCGATCTTTTCGACTTTGACGCGCTCAAGATCGGAAAGCCGCACTTCGGCAGTGTCCTCCCGGATCGGCGAGTTGAAGCCGCGTTTGGGCAGCCGGCGCTGCAGCGGCATCTGGCCGCCCTCGAAGCCGACCTTGTGAAACCCCCCGGAGCGCGCCCTCTGCCCCTTGTGCCCGCGGCCTCCCGTCTTGCCCGTCCCCGAACCGATACCGCGGGCGACGCGCTTGCGCGCGCGCTTCGAGCCAGGGGCGGGTTTCAGCGTATTGAGTTCCATTTATCCCTCGAAGCGCACCAGATGACTTACGCTGTTGATCATGCCGCGCACTTGCGGCGTGTCCTTGAGCTCGACGGTCTGACGCAATCGCCGCAACCCCAAGCCCCGCACGGTTGCACGGTGCTCTGCTCTGCAGCCGTTCATGCTTTTGACGAGCGTCACGCGAATTTTATTGTCTGCCATGTGCGTCCACCTTACGCGGTGATTTCCTCGATCGACTTGCCGCGTTTGGCCGCGATCTCTGCAGGGGTATTCATTTTCTTGAGCCCGTCGAGCGTCGCCCGAACGACATTGTAGGGATTGGTCGATCCGATGCACTTCGCGAGCACGTTGGTTATGCCCAAGACTTCGAATACGGCACGCATGGGCCCGCCCGCGATAATCCCGGTACCTTGGGAAGCGGGTAGCATGATCACTCTAGAGGAGCCGTGCTTCCCGATGACGGCATGCTGCAGCGTGCCATTCTTGAGGGTCACGCGGAACATCTTGCGACGCGCCTCTTCCAGAGCCTTCTGCACGGCTACGGGCACCTCGCGCGCCTTGCCTTTACCCATGCCGACCGCGCCGTCACCGTCGCCTACGACGGTGAGCGCGGCAAAGCCGAGGATCCGTCCGCCCTTGACTACCTTGGTGACGCGGTTCACGGCGACCATCTTTTCCTTCAGACCGTCGGTGCGCTCGCTGCCGCCCTGCATCCTCGGTTGCATTCTCGCCATTTTCGCTTCCTTTACGTGTTACCCGCTCTGATTGGGGGATCTACAAGGGGGCGTAGCCCTCTTGTTCGTTTCGATTCCCGATCAGAACTTGAGGCCGGCCTCGCGCGCGGCTTCAGCGAGCGCCTTGACCCTGCCGTGGTACCTGTAGCCGGCGCGGTCGAAAGCCACGACCTGTATGCCCAGCCCCTTCGCCTTTTCGGCGATGCGCTTGCCTACCTCCGTCGCCGCCGCTTTGTTGCCGCCGTTCGTAACTTTGGTGCGCACGTCCTTCTCCAAGGTGGAAGCTGAAGTCAGAACCCTGCCGTCGGCCGAGCACAGCTGCGCGTAGATATGGGTGTTGGTACGATGCACGGCCAGCCGCGTCGTCGCCAGCTGGTGGATCTTGTGGCGAGTCTGAGAAGCCCGCCGTAGCCTTGCCGTTTTCTTGTCGCTCATTGCAGTCCTCTACTTCTTCTTCGTTTCCTTCAAGACCACTCGCTCATCGGAGTAGCGCACACCCTTGCCTTTGTAAGGTTCGGGGGATCTGTAGGCGCGCACTTCGGCCGCGACTTGCCCGACGAGCTGTTTGTCCAGTCCCTTGATCAGGATTTCGGTCTGCGACGGGGTCTCGACCTTGATCCCTTTCGGCATCGAGTGCGCTATCGGGTGCGAGAAGCCGAGCGTAAGGTTCAGCTTTTCCCCTTGAGCCTGGGCGCGATAACCGACTCCGACCAGGGTCAGTCGTTTCTCGAACCCCTTGGTTACCCCGACGACCATGTTCGCGGCAAGCGCCCGCAGCGTCCCCGACATGGCGTTCGCGTCGTCCGAATCGTTGAGCGCTTTGAATACGAGCGTGTCCCCCTCTTTCTCGATTTTGACGTCGCTGCGCAGTCGCTGCGTCAGCGTTCCGAGCGGTCCCTTGATCGAAAGCGCCTCGGCCGCGAGCGTCGCCTCAACCCCCTTGGGCAGCGTTACGGGATATTTTGCGATCCGGGACATAGGCGGCTCCTAGGCGACGATGCAAAGCACTTCGCCGCCAAGGCCGGTGGCGCGCGCCTTGCGATCTGTCATGACGCCCTTCGAAGTGGAGACGATAGCGACGCCAAGGCCGTTCATGACCTTCGGCAGATCATCGCGCCCCTTGTAGATGCGCAGTCCCGGACTGGACACGCGCTCGATTCTCTCGATCACCGGCTCCCCCGCGTAGTACTTGAGGCCGATCTCGAGCTCAGGCTTTCCTTCCTTCTCGCGGACGGCATAGCCGTCGATGTAACCCTCGTCTTTAAGCACCTGGGCGATCGAAACCTTGAGCTTCGACGATGGCATGCCGACCACGGTCTTGGCGACCATTTGAGCGTTGCGGATGCGGGTCAGCATGTCGGCGATGGGATCGGTCATACTCATGCGGGAAGCCTCCTTCTACCAACTCGCCTTGATCAGGCCCGGGATCTCGCCCCGCAACGCGATTTCGCGCAGCTTGTTGCGCCCGAGACCAAACTTGCGGAACACTCCGCGCGGCCGTCCGGTCAACTTGCATCGGTTGCGCAGACGCACGGGTGAGGCGTTTCTCGGCAGCTGCTGCAAATTCTCGCGCGCCTCCTGGCGGTCCTCGTCGGAGCGTTTGGCGTCGTTGATGATCGCGAACAACGC
>Ga0137451_1000230_pt1 | contig 16934 bp, 16 predicted proteins | sample EasRivERMGT500_2_FD_102336 | JGI IMG/M metagenome (GOLD analysis project Ga0137451, IMG submission 102336) | Soil microbial communities from meander-bound floodplain in the East River, Colorado, USA - East River MetaG ERMGT500_2 | ecosystem: Environmental > Terrestrial > Soil > Floodplain ... | reverse complement strand
GCGCGAGAGGCCGGCAGGGAGCGCATCGAGAAACTCGATACAGTTGCTGCTGATGGTGCCGGGGACCACCACCAGGCCGCTGGGCAATATGTCGATGAGCGGCCCGGTCAGGCTGGCGGGTGTGCCGTTCGCGTTGCCCAGGGTAATGGTAAGCGTCGAGACCCCGCCCGCATTGATGGTTGCCGGGCTGAAAGACTTGCCGAGCGTGGGTGCCACGGCCGCAGAGGCTGTGACCGTCAGGGTCGCGACGGTCGGGGCGGCGTTATCGCCGTTGCTGGTGTGCAAGACGCCGGCAGGCAGCGAGTTGTGGTAGCTGCCTCCGACCGCCGCGGTCACCTGCGCCGTCACCGTACAGGAGCCGTTGGCCGGGATCGCGCCTTCCATCAGGCCCACCTTGTTGGTGTCGATAACGAACCACGCCGGCGTGCGCGAGAGGCCGGCAGGGAGCGCATCGAGCGACTCGATACAGGTGCTGCTGATGCTGCCGGGGACCACCACCAGGCCGCTGGGCAAGGTGTCGATGAACGGCGCGAGCAGGCTGGCGGGTGTGCCGTTGGCGTTGCTCAGGGTAATGGTAAGAGTCGAGACCCCGCCCGCATTGATGGTGGCCGGGCTGAAGGACTTGCCCAGCGTGGGCGCGACGACCACGGGCGGCGTGACGACCGGGGGGGTGTTGACGGTCAGGGTCGCAACGGCCGGAGCGGCGTTATTGCCGTTGCTGGTCTGCAAGGCGCCGGCAGGCAACGAGTTGATGTAGGTTCCACCGCTGGGCGCGGTCACGATTGCCGTCACCGTACAGGAGCCATTTGCCGGGACAGCGCCTCCCGTCAAGGTCACCGTCGAGCCGCCCGTGTTGGCCGTGACCGTCCCGCCGCAGGTTGTGCCGGGATTGGGGGCGACGGCTATCACCACGCCGGCGGGCAAAGTGTCGATGAACGGCGCGGTCAGGCTCGCGGCCGTGCCGTTGGTGTTGCTCAGGGTAATGGTGAGGAGCGAGGCCCCGCCCATAGCGATGTTGACCGGGTTGAAGGTCTTGCCGAGCGTGGGTGGGATAGGATTGAACGGCGGCACGCCGCACACGGCGACGGCGACGGTGTTGGAATCCAGCGTCACTGCGCCATTTCGCGCCAGGGCTCTGCCGGACACCTTTGCGCCGGTCTGGAGGGCAATGCTCGTGAGCGCGAGAATATTGCCTATGAACGAAGTGTTTGTACCGAGAGTCGCGGAGCTGCCGATCTGCCAGAAGACGTTGCAGGCTTGACCGCCATTGGTCAGCTGCACGGACGAGCTGCTCGCCGTCGTGAGGGTGCTCACTGTCTTGAACACCCAGACCGCATTGGAGTCGCCCCCGGCGTCGAGCGTGAGCGTTCCGGTCAACTGAGCCGACGATGAAAAACAATAGACGCCCGGCACGAGCGTCTTCCCGCCGAGATCCTGGTCGGTCAAGTCGGAAGTGCACTGCTGGCCTGCCAGATTGTTATACGCAGTGATGGTGTCGTTCTGAGCCTGGAGCGCCACCGCATCGGCTGCATGTGTCGCCCCTCCGGTCACGAGCCCGGGAGGAAAACCGGTGATCGCCGAGCCCGGGCTGACACCCAGGTCTCCGGTGATGACGCTTGGGCCGGTATTGGTCACTGTCTGGCCACCCAGTACCGCGAAGTTCTGCTCCGTGCCCAGCGGCGGCGCGGCCGCGGCCGAAGCTGTGTTGACCCGGTCGACTTGGCTCGCGGTCTGATCCCCGCCACCTCCACCGCATCCCGCCAGGAGAGCTGTTAGAACGGACAGTAGCAACGTCGTAGACCACATCCTAGAGATGTTCATGGCAACTCCTCAGCAACATGCACTATTCAACTTCCCCTGAACGAGCTGCGGGTCGTGACCGCCGGCTCGGGTTCGGGGGAAACCCCTCTCGTACACCCCGGGGACGTCACCGGAGGTATGCGAACCTGCGCTCAAGATAAGCGAGGGCGCGTCGCTGGTCTGTTCGTTATCGAACACGCGCATCGCGACACAGGGTCCGTCGTATGTGCGCCAGCGTACGAGGCGCCGCAGATCTGCAAGACGTTCACGAGGAGGAAATGGCGCTCCGCCGCGAGAAGCTATGGAACGGCGAATCTCTTCAAGCGCACCCGGGACCCGCGACGCGCGGGGACAGCTCAACCTGTCGCAGAGGCAATCCGAATCCGGTGATCACCCTGAGGTGGCGGGTGACGCGTTGGTCTTCACATACTTCGCGAAATCCTCGGTGTTCAGGGGATGACTGAAATAATAACCCTGTCCCTCGTTGCACTGCCGGGCCTGAAGAAATCTGAGCTGTTCTTCTGTTTCCACGCCCTCCGCGATCACCCGCTGGTTGAGATTTCTTCCCATGCTGATGACTGCGCTGATGACCGAGGCATCGTTGGCATTGCGGAGCATCTTGTGCACGAACGACTGGTCGATCTTCAGGGTGTCGATCGGGAATTGCGTCAAGTAGCTCAAGCTCGAGTAGCCGGTGCCGAAGTCGTCCACGGAAAGGTGCACTCCCATGGCCTTGAGTGCTTTGAGCGTGGATCCGGTCGACTCCGCGTGCTGCATGAGGACGCTTTCGGTCAGCTCGAGTTCGAGGCAGCCCGGCTCAAGGCCGGTCTCCGCAAGGATGCGGCGAATGTCTTCGAGAAAGTCCTTGTGCCGGAACTGCACCGCGGAGATGTTGACCGCCACCGGCACGGCCTCCACTGCTGCATCCTCCCAGGCTTTGGCCTGCCTGCATGCTTCGCGCAGAACCCAGTTGCCGATCGGGACGATGAGACCGCAGTCTTCCGCGATGGAAATGAACTGCTCGGGGAGAATGGTGCCGCGAAGCGGATGCAACCAGCGAATCAGCGCCTCGGTGCCGATCAGCGCGCCGGTCTCGAGATTTATTTTCGGCTGATAGTGCAAGCCGAACTCGCCCCGCTCCAGCGCGCCGCGCAGGCTGCCTTCGATGGAGAGTCGCTCGACCACCCGGATATTCATGTCCTGCGAGAAGAACTGGTAATTGTTGCGCCCTTTTTCCTTGGCGTGATACATCGCGGTGTCCGCACTCTTGATCACGGCGTCCGCGTTCTGACCGTCATCCGGGTACAGTCCGATACCGATGCTGACGGTGACATGGAGTTCCTGCGCGTCGATGCGGTGCGGAAAGGCCTGCGCGGTGAGCATTTTCGCCGCGAAGCGGGCGGCATCTTGCGAGCGCTCGATGTCCGGAAGCAGTACCAGGAATTCATCCCCGCCCTGGCGGGAGACGGTGTCCGAGACGCGCACGCAGGCGAGCAGCCGTCCTGCAACCGACAGCAGCAGCTTGTCGCCCATCGCATGTCCCAGAGAATCGTTGACGTGCTTGAAGCGATCCACGTCCAGAAACAACACCGCGGCCTTTCTTCCGTGCCGATGGGCCAGCGCAATCGCCTGAATGAGCCGTTCGTTCAGCAGCACCCGGTTGGGCAAATCGGTGAGAGCGTCGTGTTGGGCGAGATGGGCCATTTTTTCCGCCATGACACGCGACGCGGTGACATCGTGAAAAACCAGCACTGCGCCGGTCACGTTGCCGTCGCGGTCGTGGATGGGAGCGGCGGAATCCTCGATCCCGACCTCGGTGCCGTCGCGCCGGACGAGGACAACGCCGGCAGCCATGCCCACGGTCTGGTTTTCCGCGAGGGCCATCTCCGCCGGATTCCGCGCAAGCTGTCGGGTGAGGCCGTCGACGATCTGGAACACTTCGGTCAGCCCCCGGCCCGCTGCTTCCTCTCGAGACCAGCCGGTCATCTTCTCCGCGACCACATTCAGATAAGTGATGCTGCCCGCCAGGTCGGTGGTGAGCACCGCGTCGCCGATGGAGTCGAGCGTGACCCGGGCGCGTTCCTGTTCTGCGAACAGCGCTTCTTCCGTCGCCTTGCGCGCCGATATGTTCTGGACCTGGCAGATGAAATACAAAGGAGCATCGTTTCCGTCGCGCACCAGCGACATGCTCAGGAATACGTGTACGTCGTGCCCCCATTTGTGGACATAGCGCTTTTCCACCTCGTAAGTGGCGATCTCGCCCGCCAGCAATTGCGTCGCGTGAGAGGAAATCATTGCCAGGTCGTCGGGATGAGTGATTTCATGATAGGTGAGGCCCAGCATCTCCTGCTCCGAATATCCGACGATTCCACACAGGGCTTGATTCACCTTCAGCCAACGGCCATCGGGTGCGATCAGTGCCATCCCGATGGCCGCATAGTCGAACGCGCCACGGACCCGTGCATCGAGGGTCTCGAGGGTCTGCGGCGCCGGGGATGAAGTCTCGGGGACGGTGCCGGCCTCGACCGGGTGTTCCCGCCGGCGGCCGGCCTTTGTCTTTTCTTGCAGGGATACGGTGGGTTCCTGCGCCAGAGTGGCGTCGGTCTCGGCAGTCCTTCCGGTCCGGCCTCGCGCGCCTCTGGGCCCGTCTTGACTCACGGCCGGCACTCGGCCGAGTTTTCCCTTGGTCATATTGTTCGGGATGCCTTGACGCCATCATCCCGCGGGTTGACGGCGATCAGATGCGACCCATCAGCAGCAGGACGACCAGCACGAGCACGATCAATCCCACGCCGCCGGTCGGCCCATAACCCCATCCCCGGCTGTGCGGCCAGGCGGGAATCACGCCGAGCAGCGCGAGCACCAGGATGATCACAAGCACGGTTGCAATACTCATTGTTCTCTCCTCGTCCAGCGGCCGGTGACCCGCTCAAGCGGTGCACCGCGGCGGACTTCCGATCGGTGCCGCAATTGTCCCTGACGCGATCGAATACGACTGTGCGCTGTCGAACATACGAGCATACGGCGGAAATTTTCCTGTCGGGTCCGACTCTTGGGTGCCGTGTGTGGTTTGGCGCACAGACCGGGCGTTTTCCGAGGAAGACCATGCGCAATCGACGGGCGCGCCTGCGTCGAATGTCTCCGGCAGGGAGGCGGATCCAACCGGCGCGCAAGGCAAGCCGGCGTCACTGACGGGGAGCGTGAACAGCAGCAGGGAGATCGAAATGAATCAGCATCGTCTTGCGGGCAACCGGAAGCAGGTCCGGGGTGAGTCGAGGGGTCGAAGCAAGCGGACCATTGCCCCGCTCAAGGCAGCCGGTGGAACACGCGATCAACTCGGCGACAGAGTCCAGGAGCCGTATGGAATCTCGAACGAGGAGGCCGCGCGTCAGCTCGATGGTTTCCTGGACCGTACCCGCGACTGGGACGACTAGCGTCAGACTTCAGACCGCAGCGTCGGCTCTTTTCGATCGTTCATAGGATCGTAGCAACGATGCGATCTGCTGGCTCTTCTGCTCGGTGATGTCGTACCCCGCGATGAAGATCCCCTGGTGCTCCGAATCGAACCGACGGTGCCATAAGAACCACTTGCATGCGCCGTCTTTGCACCGCAGGCCGAATTCCAGTCGCTCGAAACCGTCCCCGGCGAGGATCCGGTCCACGAGCGCGACGGCGACCGAGCGTTCATGCTGCATCAATTCGCACAGCGGCCGGTCCCGTAGTTCGTGCGCAGGGTATCCGAGGATTCTCTCCCACGTCGGGCTGAGAAATCTCAGTTTGCCGTCGGAACCGAGGTTGCCCAGCAGGATGGGCGAAGAATCGTAGAGAAGCCCGCGCTTGCCGAGCGTGAATTTGCCGCCGGCGAGGCGAGACAAGGATCGGGTTCCGTTCATCGCAAAATCTCCTGTCGCGCAAAAGTACCTCGCTCACCCCGGGACGCGCTGTTCGCTAACGAACAGAGGGAGGAAATTTTCATCTCATCCCGGCCGTTTTTCCGCCGGCCGGGGTGACGGGATTCCGACTTGCTGACACGGCGGCGGATTCTTGTCGCAACGCATCTCTGATATTCCCGGTCCGCTTCACCAGACAGGTGCCGCCATGCACAAGGCAAAGCGTTCCGGGCGCAACCGCTACCAGGTTTATGGCTCCGGGGATGAATCGATGGCGCTTGCCGCGATACCCCGTGAAACGATGGCTCGCGACAGGTCTGCCGTGCTTGCATCGTCCAGCGAGCGCTCGCCGGATTCCCGCTCGCGCGGGAATGACTAAGGAAGCTCTGATTAACGTCATGCCCGCGAACGCGGGCATCCAGCAAGCGGCTGAAATTCCTGGATTCCCGGTTGCGCGGGAATGACGAATCAGCGGTTGTTCAGAGCTTCCCTAAAGCACGCTGCTCAGGCCCGCAGCACGGCCGCTGCGAACAAGGCCCAGGCAGCAAGAAAAGCCGCGCCGCCGACCGGAGCGATCGCGCCGAGCGAGCGCACGCCCGTGAGCGCGAGCGCGTACAGGCTTCCGGAGAAGAGCAGGATCCCCGCGAGCATCAGCCAGCCCGACCATTTCAGGAGCCCCGAATCCGGGAGCTGCTGCGCGGCGAGTCCGACCGCGAGCAGGCCGAGCGCATGATAGACGTGGTACTCGATGCCGGTGTGCCATACGGCGAGCATCTCGGCGGACAGGCGGCTTTTCAGCGCGTGCGCTCCGAAGGCGCCGAGCGCCACCGCGGCGAGCGCGGCCAGGCCGCCTGCGGCGAGGAATAGCTTTGCGCTGGTCGTCATTTTTTCTCTTCGGGATAAGATAGCGTAGCTTATCAAATCGAACGACGAAAAACATGGCCAAGGTCGTCTGCCGTATCGGAGAGCTGAGACAGCTTGTCGGCCAGGAGGTCGCCGTGACCGACTGGTTCGCCGTGAGCCAGGAGCGCATCGACGGTTTTGCCGGCGCGACGGAAGATCATCAATGGATCCACGTCGACCGCGAGCGCGCGGCCGGGGAATCGCCTTACGGAACGACCGTCGCGCACGGCTTTCTCACGCTGTCCCTGCTGCCGCACCTGATGCGGCAGGCAGTCGAGATCCAGGACATGCGCCTGGGGATCAACTACGGCTTGAATCGCGTGCGCTTCACCGGCCCCGTGCCGGCCGGCTCGCGCGTGCGTGCGCGCTTCCGGCTGGCCGCCGTGGAAGACATCGCCCAGGGCGTTCAGACCACCTGGAACGTCACCGTCGAGCGCGAGGGAGAGGCGAAGCCCGTGCTCGTCGCGGAATGGCTCACGCGTCGCCACGAGTAGAAGGCCGCGGACAGGTAGCGTCCGCCCGGGAATTTTGTCGGGCATGAATCTCTCTTCGACGACTTCGCTGCCGGAGGAGCCCCGGGCCTGCGCGGCGCCGAGTTCGTCCCGATAGCTGAAGTACGTATACAGGATCGACCCGGCCGGTTCGGCGCCGGAAATGTCCGGGAACAGGTTTCGCCCGATCTTCATCGGCCATTCGTCGCGCGGCGGCGGGTCGACACCCCATTGTAGTCAAGCTCGGCAGACCGCATATTGATGGTGAATTTTCTCCGACAGGACGCGTCGTAATATACCAATGTGGGAAGCATGGGCGCTCGCGGCACTCGCTCTCCTCGCCTGGCTGTGGTTCGACAGCATGCGGGCGCGCGAGCACGCGGTCGCGGCGGGCTCGCGCGCCTGCGAGCGCGACCGCCTGCAGTTCCTCGACCAGACCGTGGAGTGCGTGTCGTTTCGCCCCGCGCGCGACGAGAACGGGCGTTTCGCCCTGCGGCGCGTGTACCGCTTCGAATTCTCCGACAACGGCGACAACCGGCGCGCCGGCAGCATCGTCATGATGGCCGGCGAGGTAGAATCGCTCACCATGGAACCGTTCCTGTTGCAGTGAGTTTTGCCGCGGTGATTCATGCAGAAGTGGGTCGAAGGCACCGTCGTCAACCAGAAGCGCTGGACCGAGACCCTGTTCTCGCTGCAGGTGGAGGCCGACGTCGCCCGGTTCGAGGCGGGGCAGTTCGCCAAGCTCGCGCTCGCAGTGGAAGGCGAGATGGTCGCGCGCCCGTATTCGTTCGTGAACGCGCCGAAGGAGCGTCCGCACGAGTTCTATTACGTGACGCTGCCCGACGGGCCGCTCACGCAGCGGCTGTGCAAGCTGGAAGCGGGGGACGCGATTTACCTGGCGCCGCGGCCGGCCGGGTTCCTCGTGCTCTCGGAAATCCCCGACGGGGAGAACCTCTGGCTGATATCGACGGGAACGGGAGTCGGCCCTTTCCTGTCCATCCTGAAGACCGAAGGTCCCTGGCAGCGCTTCAAGCAGGTGGTCCTGGTGCACGCGGTGCGCCAAGCCGAGGAGCTGACCTACCGCGACAGTCTCTCGCGGCTGCTGGGCGAGCACGGGGAGCAGATGCGCGTGGTCTCGTTCGTGAGCCGGGAAAACAAACCGGGCGCGCTCCACGGACGCATCCCCCTCGCGATCGAGGAGGGTCGCCTGGAGGCCGCGGCGGGCGTGGCGCTTTCCGCGAAGACCTCCCGGGTCATGCTTTGCGGCAACCCGGAGATGGTGACGGACACGAACGAAGCGCTCGCGCGGCGCGGCATGAGGAAGCACCGGCGCCGCGAGCCGGGCCATATTGCGGTGGAAAACTACTGGTGAAGAAGACTGCGCCTGGCTTGTTGCTTGCAATCAGCGCGCTCGCGCTCGCTGCCTGCAGCGCGACCCGGCTCGCCTACGACAACGCAGACACCATGCTGCGCTTCATGGCGTCGAGCTATCTGGACCTCGACGCCGCGCAGTCTGACGACCTGACGCCGCGCATCGCGCGATTTCACCAGTGGCACCGATCGAACGAGCTTCCGGTGTACGCGGCCTTGTTGCGCAGCGCGAGCCAGCGCGCGGCCAGGGGCATCACGGCGGAGGACGTCGCGTGGGGGCTCGGTAATGTGCGCTCGCGCTACCGCAGGCTCGCGGCCAGAGCCGCCGAGGACGGCGCGCCCGTGCTCGCGACGCTGGCGAGCGCGCAGCTTGCGGCGCTCGAGCACAAGTTCGCCGAAAACAACGAAAAATACGCCAGGCAATTCCTCCCTTCGGACCACAAGGAGCGTCGGCGCGCGCAACTGAAACGCATGCTCGAGCGCTTTCGCGATTTCGCCGGCGACCTGACCCCGGACCAGGAGGCCCGCATCGAGCGCTTTGCGCTCGCCCGCGAGCGCCACGTCGCGCTGCGCTTCGAGGACCGGCAGCGCTGGCAGCGTGATTTCGTCGCGGAGCTCAAGGCTGAGCGCAAGCCCGAGGAGCTCGGCCGGCACCTCGCCGAGATGTTCGACAAGCCCGAGCTGCGCCGCTCCGAGGAGTTCGTTCGCGAGGACAGGCGCTGGGACGAGGATCTCGGGCAGCTCATCGTGGATCTCGACGGGTCGCTCTCTCCGAAGCAGCGCGCGCAAGTGGTCCGGCGCCTTTCCGACTACGCCGAGGATTTCGCGGTTCTCTCCGGAAAAAGAAAGGAGGCCGCGTGAGTTCGCTGCGCGCGACGCGCGTCTTTCTCTCTCTGGCGCTGCTCGCGGGCGCGGCCTTGAGCTCGGGCGCGGCACGGGCCGCCGGGGGCGAGCTCAAGCCCTGGAGCGGCGGCGCGACGCCGCCCCTCGCGCTGCGCGATCTCCAGGGCAGGGAACACAAGCTCGCCGACTATCGCGGCAAGGTCGTGGTGCTCAATTTCTGGGCCACCTGGTGCGATCCCTGCCGCGAGGAGATGCCTTCCATGCAGCGGCTGCAGGACAAGCTCGCGGGCAAACCCTTCGCGATCCTCGCGGTCGACTACGGCGAGGGCGCGCCGCGGGTCAACGACTTCCTGAAGAAGGTCCCGGTGCGCTTCACGGTGCTGCTGGATCGCGACACCTCCGCCGCAGCGGCGTGGAAAGTGAAGGTGCTGCCCACGACCCTGGTGCTCGACCCCGAGCAGCGAATCCGCTATTCGGTGGTCGGCGACCTCGAATGGGATTCGCCGGCGGTCGAGGGCGCGATCAGGAAGCTTCTGCCGCCCGGTTGACACGCCGGTCCGCGCATATAATATTCGCCATTCCCGCATTCGCCCCTGCGCATCCCAAGGAGAACCTCGATGGACAGACGTTCGTTTCTGAAGGCCGGCACCTTGGTCCCGGCCGCGGCCGCGCTGCCGAAACTCGCGCGGGCGCAGCAGCTCCCCTTCAATCCGCGCCAGGCGGACAAGTGGCGCACTTTCGAGGTGACCACGCGGGTCGAGATCGTCTTTCCCCAGGGCGCGACCCGCGTGTGGCTGCCCGTCCCTTCGGTTGATTCCGGCTACCAGAAGATCATCGACAACGCCTGGTCGGGCAACGCCCAGACGGCGAAGATCGTCCACGACGGCACTTACGGCGCCGGCATGCTCTACGCCGAGTGGGCGACCGCAGAGAAGAATCCGGTGGTCGAACTCTACAGCCGCTTCGCCACGCGCGACCGCGCCGTGGACTTTTCAGTGCGGCCGGCGTCGGTCGAGAAACTCGCGCCGGAGCAGCGCGCGTTCTACACCGGAGCGACCGAGCACATGCCCACCGACGGCATCGTGAAGAAGACCGCGCTGGAGATCACCAAGGGCGCAAGATCCGACTACGACAGAGCCAAGGCGATCTACGAGTGGATCGTGGAGAACACCTACCGCGATCCGAAGACCCGCGGCTGCGGCGTCGGCGACATCAAGACCATGCTCGAGACCGGAAACCTCGGCGGCAAGTGCGCCGACCTGAACGCGCTCTACGTGGGCCTTGCACGCGCGGCAGGCCTTCCCGCGCGCGACGTCTACGGCGTGCGCGTGGCGAAATCGCAGTTCGGCTACCGGAGCCTCGGCGCGGGCACGGCGAACATCACGCGCGCGCAGCACTGCCGCGCCGAGGTGTATCTCGCCGGATTCGGCTGGGTGCCGGTGGACCCGGCCGACGTGAGGAAGGTCGTGCTCGAGGAGAAGGCGCAGCCGACGACCTTGAGCGATCCGCTGGTGCAGGCGGTGCGGCCCAAGCTCTTCGGCGCCTGGGAGATGAACTGGCTCGCCTTCAACACCGCGAACGATTTCGCGCTGCCCAACTCGAAAGGCGCCAAGCTGACTTTCTTCATGTACCCGCAGGCGGAGACCGCGGCCGGTCGCGTCGACAGCCTCGACCCGGACAATTTCAAGTACACGATGACGGCAAAGGAATTGACGGCCTAGAACGGTTCGTAGTTTCGACGGCCGGATCGATTCGGGGTTTCCCTCTCCCTCCGGGAGAGGGCCAGGGTGAGGGAAACGTCCCGTCATTCCCGCGGAAAGCGGGAATCCAGGCTCAGGGATCGCATCGGATCACTCGTGGTAAGACCGGTTCGATCACAATACCGGCAATGATCCTGCATTTCTCCCACGCCAACGGTTTTCCCGCCGCGTGCTACCGCAAGATGTTCTCGTTTCTCGAGCGCGACTTCGAGATCCGGTACGTGAACACCATCGGACACGATCCGCGCCATCCCGTCACCGACAGCTGGCCGCATCTGGTCGCGGAACAGCTCGAGCATGTCGGGCGCTACGGGGAACCGGTACTCGGGGTCGGGCATTCGCTCGGCGGCTATCTCACCGCGCTCGCGGCCTTGAAGCGTCCGGCGCTGTTTCGCGCGATCGTCCTGCTCGATACGCCGATCCTCGGGCAGTGGCAGGGGACGGTGTTCAATATGGTGAAGCGCTTCGGCCTTGCCGACCGCGTGACGCCGGCGGGCGCGACGCGCGGCCGCCGCGCCGAATGGGCGTCGGCCGAGGAGGCGTACGCGCACTTCCGCAACCGCGGAGCGTTTCGGAACTTCGATCCGGAGTGCCTGCGCGACTACGTGACGCTCGGCATGAAGCCCTCTGCGGGCGGCGTGCGGCTCGTTTTCGACCCGGCGATCGAGTACCGCATCTACCGCGCGTTTCCGCACGGTCTTGCGGAGGAGCTGCCGCGCCTTCGGGTGCCGGCCGGCGTGATCAGCGGACGCGAATCGGCCGAATCGCGGCAGATGGGGCTTGCGACGACTCGCCGGCATTTTCGCGTGGTGCGCGTCGCGGGCGGGCACCTGTTTCCGTTCGAGCGGCCCGAGGCCGCGGCGCAGGCGATCCGCGAGATGGCCGCTGAGCTGTTGGGAAGCGATCGGCAGGCCGTTGAAAAATGAAGCACTGTCATTCTGAGGGCTCAAGATGACAAGAAAGATCGGGACCTTCGAGACCTTCGTCGGAATAAGCTCCCTTGCCTGATGGTTTACAGAGCGTTCGCTCAACTATAATCCTCTCTTGTCGGATGAAAGGAGGCACCATGCGCAAGCTGCTGATTTCGGTCTTCGCTCTGCTGGCGGGCCTGGCTCTGGTCCCGGCTCTCCACGCCGCCGGAATGGATACGGGGCCGGGGCCGAACGCGCGTCCCGTGGACCCGGACTACGAGAGCGGCAAGAAGGCAATCGAAGCCAGCAACTGGAAAACGGCCCTCGACAGCTTCGGCCGCCTTGCCTCGCGCGACCCGAACAACGCCGACGCGCAGAATTACCTCGGCTACGCCTGGCGCAAATCCGGCAACCTCGACCTCGCGTTCAAGCACTACAACGAGGCGCTGCGCCTCGACCCCCGGCACAGGGGAGCGCACGAATACATCGGCGAGGCCTACCTGATGGTGAACAATCTTCCGAAGGCGGAGGAGCACCTTGCGCGCCTGGACAAGCTCTGCTTTCTTCCCTGCGGGGAATACAGCGACCTGAAGAAGGCGGTCGAGGGATACAAGTCCACGCAGCAGGGCAGGGACAGATCCCGGCCCTGAGCTTCCTGCGAATCGCAAAACAAAACGCCCGGCAAGCCGGGCGTTTTTCTTTCCGGGAGTACTTCCCGGGAAAATTCCGAGGCGCGGCGGTTATTTGAGATGTTTGCTGACGAGCTTGGTCATCTCGAACATCGAGACGCTCTTCTTGCCGCCGAACACCGCCTTGAGGGCGTCGTCGGCATTGATCATGCGGCGGTTCTTGGAGTCCTGCAGCTTGTTCTTCTTGATATACATCCAGAGCTTCTTGGTCACTTCGGTGCGCGGTATCGCCTTGGAGCCCACCACTTCCGCCAGCAGGGCGCTCGGGGTCATGGGTTTCATGAATGCCGCATTGGGTTTTCTCTTCTTGGCCATCGTATATCTCTCCTCTCAAATACGAGCTGTTTAGGTGACGCCGCACGGACGGTACGGGCAACGCGAGAGTGCGTCAATCAGAGGGAAATGTCAACCACCTCCAAACGGTTTTTTCACCCTATGGAAAAAGAGCGGCCCGGCCGGGGATCGCTTCGCTATAATCGAAGACCCGTTTTCCCTGACAATTTCCTGTCATCCCCCGGGCAAGCGCCGTGGAAACCGCCAAGAAAAACGTCGCCGTTCTCGCCACCTGCCAGGCCCTGCTGTTCACGAACAACTCGACCGTGATTGCGCTGAACGGCCTGGCAGGCTACGCGCTCGCCACGAACAAGGCTCTGGCGACGCTCCCCGTCACCGCATGGGTGATCGGCGGGGCGCTTTCCACCCTCCCGGCTTCGCTTCTCATGAAGCGCATCGGCCGGCGTGCCGGCTTTACCGTCGGAGCGCTGACGGGGATGGTCGGCGCGGCGATCTGCTCGCTCGCCCTTTACCTCGAGAATTTCTGGTTGTTCTGCTTCGGCACGATGGTATTCGGCGTGTACAACGCCGCGGCGCAGTACTACCGGTTCGCGGCGGCCGACGCCGCAAGCACCGATTTCAAGGCGAAGGCGATCTCCCTGGTGCTCGCGGGAGGACTGGTGGGAGGCATCGTCGGCCCGGAGGCGAGCAAGCTCACCGTCGATTTGCTCGCCACCCGCTACCTGGGAGCGTACCTGTCCCTGATCGGATTCCTGGTACTCGTCGTGCTGGTGGTGCAACGGCTCGACATCCCCGTGCCGGCGGCCGCCGCACACAAGGAACCGGCGCGACCGCTCGCACAGATCATGGCGCAACCGGTATTCGTGGTCGCAGTGCTCGCCGCGGCGATCGGCTACGGCGTGATGAACCTGCTCATGACCGCGACGCCGCTCGCCATGGGAATCTGCGGCCATCCGTATTCGGCGGCGGCCACGGTGATCGGCTGGCACGTCATCGGCATGTTCGGGCCGTCGTTCTTCACCGGCTCGCTCATCAAGCGCTTCGGGGTGCTGCAGGTGATGGCCGCGGGAGCGCTGCTCCTCTACGTCGTGGTGGCGATCGCACTCTCGGGCATCGGCGTCGCGCACTTCTGGTTCGCGCTGGTCATCCTCGGAGTCGGCTGGAATTTTCTCTATATCGGCGGCACGACCCTCATCACCGAGGCGTGCACGCCGCCCGAGCGCGCGAAGACCCAGGGCGCAAACGACCTGATCGTCTTCGTCGTGATGGCCACTTCTTCGTTCAGTTCGGGGCTGCTCCTGGAAAAGAGCGGCTGGCAAATGCTCAACTATCTCGCGCTGCCGTTCGTCACCGCGGCGGCCGTCGCGGTGCTGTGGCTCCTCGCCCGGCGCCGCGTCGCGGCCGGCGCATGAAGGTGGCAGACCTAGATCAGACAACGCTCGACCCCCAGGCCCGCGCGTTGATCGAGCGCGCAGCCGCGTCGGGCGCCCCGGCCCTCCACACGCTCCCGGCGGCCGAAGCGCGGCGGCTCTACCGCGAATCGCGCCTCGCCCTTGCGCCGCCGCCGGTCGCGGTGCAGGAAACGCGCGATTTCTCCTTTCCGGGTCCGGCAGGCGCGATCGGTGCCCGCTACTACCGGCCGCTCGGCGCGAATTCCCGTGAGGCGCTGCCCGCGGTGGTGTACTTCCACGGCGGCGGCTGGACCTGCGGAGATCTCGATACGCACGACAGCGTCTGCCGCGGGATCGCCGCTCACGGCGCCTGCGCCGTCGTCGCAGTCGATTACCGCATGGGACCCGAGCACAGGTTTCCCGCCGCGGTCGAGGACGCCCTGGCGGCGTTGCAGTGGGTGGCCGCGAACGCAAGTCAGCTCGGGGTCGACCCGGCGCGGCTCGTGGTCGCAGGCGAGAGCGCCGGCGGCAACCTCGCCGCGGTGGCGGCGCTCGCCCTGCGCGATTCGGCGCTGCGCCTCGCGATGCAGGTGCTCGTCTATCCCGTGACCGACCAGGCCGCCGACACCGATTCGCTCGGGCGCTACGCGCAGGGCTATTCGCTGACGCGCGAATTGCTGCGCTGGTATCAGGACAACTATTTGCGCGACGAGCGCGACCGCGCCGACTGGCGCGCTTCTCCTTTGCGCGCGAAGGATCACTCGCGGCTGCCGCCCGCCTATGTCATCACCGCCGGTTTCGATCCGCTGCGCGACGAGGGCAGGGCCTACGCCGAGCGCCTCGCGCAGGCCGGCGTCGAGGTGACCTACGAGTGTTTCGAGGGTCAGATACACGGATTTCTTCCCATGGCCGGGGCGATCGCCGCGGCACACCACGCCCATTACCGCATCGGCCAGATGCTGCGCATGCGCTTCGGGACGTTTTCCATCGCGCGGCCCTGATCGGCGTAAAATCGCGGAATTCCCCTATGCCGGCTCCCGTCGATAAAATTTCCGTCGAGCGCAAGGTGGTGCGCGCCGCCTGCCCGCACGACTGCCCCGACACTTGCGCCATGCAGATCACCGTCGAGAACGGCGTCGCGGTGAAAGTGGAGGGCGCGAAGGATCATCCGTTCACCGCCGGCACGCTGTGCACCAAGGTGGCGCGGTATCTGGAGCGCACCTACAGCAAGGACCGCGTGCTGTTTCCGCTGAAGAGAGTCGGTCCGAAAGGCCGGGGCGAGTTCGAGCGCATTTCGTGGGACGAAGCGCTCGACACCATCGCCGCCAGGTTCAAGGCGATCGCCGACGACGATCCTCAAGGCATCCTCCCTTACGACTACGCGGGCACCATGGGCTACGTGCAGTGGCACTCGATGGGCCGGCGCTTTTTCAACCGGCTCGGCGCATCGCGCCTGGACCGCACCATCTGCTCGGCTGCCGGCAAGGCAGGGGTGAAGATCACCCTCGGCGGCTCCTTCGGCATGGACCCGGAAAGGTTCGACGAGGCGAAGCTCATCCTCATCTGGGGCTCCAACCCCATCGTTTCCAACCTGCACCTGTGGTCGCGCGTGCAGGAGGCGAAGCGCCGCGGCGCGAAGCTCGTCGCGATCGATCCCTACCGCAGTCTTTCGGCCGAAAAATGCCACGAGCACCTCGCGCCGCTGCCCGGCACCGATGCCGCGCTCGCGCTCGGGATCATGCACGTCATCATCGGCGAGGGCCGCCACGACGCGGACTACGTCGAGAAATACACGCTCGGCTTCGAGCGGCTCAGAGAACGCGTCAAGGAATACCCGCCGGAGAAGGTCGCGCAGATCACCGGGCTCGCGGCCGACAGAATCGTCGCGCTCGCGCGCGAGTACGCGGGGACGCGGCCCGCGGCGATCCGCCTCAATTACGGCCTGCAGCGGCATGCGGGCGGCGGCATGGCGGTGCGCAACATCCTGTGCCTCCCGGCGCTCACCGGAGACTGGCGCCATCCGGCGGGCGGAGCGGTGCTGAGCACGGGTGGCTTCTTCGGCATGAACGACGCGAAGCTCGAGCGGCCGGATCTGCTGCACAAGGCGAAGAACCCCGACCCGCGCACGATCAACATGGTGGGGATCGGGGATGCGCTCATCGAAGCGAAGCCGCCGATCCGGGCGCTCTACGTGTACAACTCGAACCCGGTCGCGGTGGCGCCCGACTCGGCGAAGGTGGTGAAGGGTTTTTCGCGAGAGGACCTCTTCACCGTCGTGCACGAACAGTTCCTCACCGACACCTGCGACTACGCCGACATCGTGCTGCCGGCGACGACGCAGCTCGAGCACCACGACGTGCACACCGCCTACGGGCATCTGTACGTCGTGGCGAACAGCCCGGCGATCGCGCCGGTGGGCGAGTCCCTGCCGAACAGCGAAGCGTTCAGGCGCCTTGCCGTGCGCATGGGTTTCGCCGAGGAGTGCTTCAGGGACTCCGACGAGGACATCTGCCGCCAGGCGCTCGAATCGTCGAACCCGCGCATGCAGGGCATCGAGTGGGATTCGCTCAAGGCGAAGGGCTGGCAGCGAT
>Ga0137451_1000228_pt1 | contig 17005 bp, 15 predicted proteins | sample EasRivERMGT500_2_FD_102336 | JGI IMG/M metagenome (GOLD analysis project Ga0137451, IMG submission 102336) | Soil microbial communities from meander-bound floodplain in the East River, Colorado, USA - East River MetaG ERMGT500_2 | ecosystem: Environmental > Terrestrial > Soil > Floodplain ... | reverse complement strand
TTCGGCGAGGACATCCGCGACGGAGCGCTTGCCTACTTCAACAAGATCAATGCGACCGGCGGCGTGAACGGCCGAAAGATCCAGTTGATTACCATCGACGACGCCAACGACGCCAAGCGTTCCGGCGAGAACGGCAGGGTCCTGATCGAGGAAAGGCGCGTGCTCGCCCTGTTCGGCTACGCCAGCGCGACCTTGAGCCTTCCCGCGTTCCCGTTCGTGGAGAAACACGGGGTGCCGTTTATCGCACCGTTCACCGGCGCCGCGCCCATGCAAAAATTCCGCCCGCAGGTGTTCATGATGCGGGCGAGCTACGCCGATGAGCTGGAAAAGATTATCGAGTTCTACGCCAGCACCGGGATGAAAAAATTTTCGGTCATCCACTACGATGACGCGATTGGAAAGGAAAATCTCGCCGTGGTGCAGGTGGCCCTTGGCAAGCTTGGTCTTAAGCCGGTGTCGATCGGAACCCTGAAACGCAACCAAACCGATCTGGGCGCTGCGGTTGGCGATGTCGTCAAAGCCGCTCCCGACGTAGTCATTGGAACAACGCTGTACCGCACGACCGCCGACTTCATCAAGCAGGCGAAGAAAGCGGGCTCGGGCGCCCAATTTGCCAACACGTCGTTCGTCGGCGCGAGCGCGCTCGCCACCGAACTCGGCCAGCAGGGTACGGGGGTGGTCGTCGCGCAGGTCGTTCCACCCTACGCCAGACAGGCGATCCCCGTCGTAAAGGAATATCAGGCTGCAATCGAAAAGCAGCTCGGCAAGAAGGAGTTTTCGTTTACGTCGCTGGAGGCATACATCTGCGCGAAAGTGCTGGCGGAGGGCATCAGGCGAACCGGCACCAATCTGACGCGCGAAAGCTTGCTCAAGGCGCTTAACTCCATCAACAACTACGACGCCGGCGGATATGTCGTCAGTTTCAGCCCGACGAACCATAACGGTTCGAAGTTTGTGGAGCTCACGGCCATAAGCAAAGGTGGCAGATTCGCATACTAGGCGGGAAAGTTGCCAACGGGGGCGTCGCGCAGACGACTGAATCAGGAGCGGCGCCAGGTCGTGCCCTGCGGGTCGTCCTCGAGGGCGACTCCCTTGTGAAGTAGATCGTCGCGTATTTCATCAGCGCGACGAAAGTTCTTGGCGCGACGCGCCTCGTTGCGTTCGGTGATCAGTGCCGCAATCTGCGCGTCGGAAATTCCGCCAAACGACTCCGCGCTGCCATGCAGGAATTGTTCGCTTTCACGCCCCAAGAGTCCGAGCAGTCCGCCGAGCGCGCGTAGCTGACGCTTAAGCGCCGTAGAATGCGAGCGATTAATTTCGTTGGCAAGATCAAAAAGTGCAGCGACCGCCTCAGGCGTATTGAAATCGTCGTCCATCGCTTCGCGGAAGCGGCGGCCGCTACTTTCGTTCCAATCTGGCGCTACTGTGCCGATCGGCGCTCCTTTCAAGGCCGTATAGCACCTTGACAGCGCGTGCCTCGCTTCTTGCAGATGCTCGTCGGAGTAATTGAGGGGGCTACGATAGTGCGCGCGCAGGACGAAGAAACGCACGACTTCCGGGTCGTGGCGCTTGAGTAGTTCGCGAATGGTCGTCACGTTGCCTGTTGATTTCGACATCTTCTGGTCTTGCAGCCGGACAAAGCCGTTGTGCATCCAGTACTTGACGAACGGTTCCGCATCGCTTTCACCCAGTGCTCCCTCGGACTGCGCAATCTCGTTCTCATGATGCGGAAACTGGAGGTCCTCCCCGCCACCATGGATGTCAAAATGCGCTCCGAGCAGTTTCGTGCTCATCGCTGAACACTCGATATGCCAGCCCGGCCGACCGTTTCCCCAAGGGGATTGCCAAAAAGGCTCGCCCTCCTTGGCCCGTTTCCACAGCACGAAATCGAGCGGGTCGCGCTTGGTTGGATCGACCTCAACTCGCTCCCCGGCGCGCAGATCCCCAAGCGACTTACCTGATAGTTTTCCGTAGCCGGGAAACTTTCTCACCGAGAAATTGACATCACCGCTTTCCGCCCGATAAGCCAGGCCGCGTTCCTCCAGTATTCTGATCATCTCCAGCATGCCCGACACGTGGTCTGTCGCGCGCGGCTCGATATCGGGCTTCTGCACCCCGAGTGCGGCAGCGTCCTCGTGCATGTAGCGAATAAAGCGCTCGGTCAGCGCAGCGACAGATTCGCCGGTTTCCGCCGCCCGCCGGATAATCTTGTCATCGACGTCGGTGATGTTGCGCGCATAAGTCAGCTGGTAGCCGCTCGCGCGCAGCCAACGCTGCACGAGATCGAATACGATCATCACCCGCGCATGCCCGAGATGGCAATAGTCGTACACCGTCATCCCGCAGACGTACATCTTCACCCGCGGAGGATCCAGAGGAACGAACAGCTCCAGCGCGCGACTCAAGCTACTATAGATTTTCAGCATGAACCAAGATTGTGGACGCCGCGAGCTTCTTGATAGAATTCATGTTCCGACCAGGAAAAAGCATAACACGATGAAACGTTTCTCTCGGCCAGTCGCGCGCACTTTGGCGTTCGTCGCCCTGTTCGCGGCGGCGCTCAACGCCTGCGCGCAAAGTCAGCGCGTCGAAGTTAAAACAAGCATGGGCAGCTTCACGCTCGAACTCTACCCCGACAAGGCGCCCAAGACGGTTGCGAACTTTCTAGAGTATGCCCGCAGCGGCTTCTACGACGGCACGATCTTTCACCGCGTCATCGACGGATTCATGATCCAGGGCGGTGGTTTCCAGCCTGACATGCGCCAGAAGGCGACCCGGGGCTTCATCGAAAACGAGGCCGGGGTCGCGCTCAAGGCGGGCCTGAAGAACGAGATCGGAACCATCGCAATGGCGCGTACGCCCGACCCGCATTCGGCAAGCGCGCAGTTCTTCATCAACGTCAAGGACAACGGCTTTCTCGACTATCGCGACTCCTCTCCACAGGGATACGGGTACGCGGTGTTTGGACGGGTGGTCGAGGGGATGGATACCGTGCGGCGAATCTCCAAAGTGCCGACCGCGACCGCCGGACAACACGGAAACGTCCCGCAGAAGCCCGTGGTGGTCGAATCGGCGAAGCTGAAACCAGTCAAGTAACGAAACCATGGTCAGGCTGCACACCAACTTCGGCGTCATTGCCCTCGACCTGGACGCCGAGCGCGCGCCGGAAACGGTCAGGAATTTCCTTGCCTACGTCGAGTCGGGGTTCTACTCCAATACCGTGTTTCACCGCGTCATCGACGGCTTCATGGTCCAAGGCGGCGGCTTCGAACCGGGAATGCGCCAGAAGCCGATTCGAGGAACCATCAAGAACGAAGCCGGCAACGGCCTCAAGAACGATCGCTATACCATAGCCATGGCGCGGACCTCCGAGCCGCATTCGGCCTCGAGCCAGTTCTTCATCAACCTCAAGGACAACGACTTCCTGAATCACACGGCGCCCAGCTCCCAGGCATGGGGCTACTGCGTGTTCGGCAAGGTCGTCCAAGGCCAGGACATCGTCGACAAAATCAAGCGGGTAAAGACCGGCAGCCGCGGGGGACACGGCGACGTTCCGGTCGAAGACGTCGTTATCGAGAAGGCGGAGGTCGCATAGGGAAAGGAATGGCGGTCCTTTTCATCTCCGACCTCCACCTCTCGAGCAGCCGGCCGGGGATCAATCAGGTCTTTTTCCAGTTTCTCCGCGAGCGCGCCCTCCGGGCCCCGGATCTCTACATCCTCGGCGACCTGTTCGAGTACTGGGCGGGCGACGACGACGTCGGAGAGCCCTTTAACGCGCAGGTCGTCGCGGCCCTTGCAGAATGCGCCCGCGGCGGCACGCGCATCCTCGTGATGCACGGCAACCGCGATTTCCTTTTCGGGCCCGCCTTCGCGCAGGCGAGCGGCGCGCGGCTCGTCGACGACCCGGTCGTGCTCGACCTGTTCGGCAAAAAAACCGTCCTCACCCACGGCGACGCGCTGTGCACCGACGACCGCGAGTACCAGGCGTTCCGCAAGGAAGTGCGCTCGGAATCCTGGAAGCGGGACTTCCTCGCGAAGCCGCTCCCCGAGCGCAAGCAGCGCATCGCGGCGCTGCGAGCCCGGAGCGAGATCGAGAAGAAGCGCAAGCCGGCCGAGATCATGGACGTCAACGCCGGCGCGGTGGAGTCGCTCCTGCGCGCGCACGGCTATCCGCGCCTGATCCACGGCCACACCCACCGCCCCGCCCGGCACGAGCACCGGGTTGACGGCCGGGTCTGCGAGCGCTGGGTGCTGCCCGACTGGTACGAGTCGGGAGGGGTTCTGGTGTGCGACGAGAAAGGCTGCAGGGCGGAAAAACTCTAGGGCGAGAATGGTCTGAACAAAGTCGACCCTAATTTGGGCGATTGCGCGGGCCTTGACAGGGCTGCTCCCCTTTAGCACCTTGATTTCGTAACGCCTAACCCAGCCCCCGCGCGAGATCGTTCTGCAGATCGCGCACCGACTCGAGCCCGACAGCAACGCGCAGCAGACCTTCCGTGATTCCGGCGCGCGCGCGCGCCTCGGCGGAAATCCTCCCGTGCGTGGTGGTTCCGGGATGTGTGATCGTGGTCTTGGTGTCGCCCAGGTTCGCCGTGATCGAGATCATGCGCGTCGAGTCGATCACTCGCCACGCCGCCTCGCGCCCGCCTTTCACGACGAACGAGACGATGGCGCCTCCCGAGCGCTGCTGGCGCATCGCGAGGGCGTGCTGCGGGTGGGACGCGAGTCCCGGGTAGTACACGCGCTCCACGCGCGGTTGGGACTCGAGCCACCGGGCGAGCTCGAGCGCGCTTCGGGATTGCGCCTCCATCCGGATCCTGAGGGTCTCCAGTCCCTTCAGCAGCACCCAGGCATTGAAGGCGGAAAGAGTGGGTCCGGCGGTCCGCAGGAAGGAGAAAACCGAATCCATCACCGGGCCGCTGGCGCCCAGCACCGCTCCGCCCAGCACCCTGCCCTGACCGTCGAGATACTTGGTGGCGGAATGGATCACTAGGTCGGCGCCCAGCTCGAAGGGCTTCTGCAGGGCGGGCGTGCAAAAGCAGTTGTCGACCACGAGCAGCGCGCCTTTTTCGCGGGCGATCTGCGCCAGCGCCGCGATATCGAACACCTCGGTCAGGGGGTTCGACGGCGTCTCGAGGAACAGCAGGCGCGTGTTCGGTCTGATCGCCGCCTTCCATATCGAGGGCTGGGTGCCGTCCGCATAGGTTGTCTCGATCCCGAACCTGGAAAGGACGGTGCTGAACAATTGCACCGTCGCGCCGAACACCCCGGAGGAGCACACGATGTGGTCGCCGGCTTTCAGCGTCGCCATCGCGGTCGCGAGGATGGCCGACATTCCGGAGGCGGTCGCCACGCACGCCTGCGCGCCTTCGAGGGCCGCGAGCCGCTCCTGGAACGCGGTCACGGTGGGATTGGTGAAGCGCGAGTAGATGTTCCCGGGCGCGTTGTTGCAGAAACGGTCCGCGGCTTGCGCTGCGTTCTCGAACACGAAGCTCGAGGTAAGGTAGAGCGCCTCGGAGTGCTCGTTGAACTGGCTACGGTGGATGCCCGAGCGCACCGCCAGCGTTTCGATGTCGTAGTCCTGCATGCGCAACTCCAAATAAAAAAACCCGTCCAGCTTTCGCTAAGACGGGTCTTCACCACGCTTTAGCCGTATTTATTAGGCGCCCGCAAGCTGTTCATCAAATCGGCGCAGTGCGCACCTTACTATCCCGGTGCGGTGATGTCAAATCGTTACACAGCGTTAAGGTCGAGCTGGTTGCTCTCGGCCTCTTCCTCGCTTTCCTGCCGGCCGGCGTCGCGCTTTTGCTCGACCGAAGCGAGGTACTCGCTGGTGATGTCTCCGGTGATGTACACCCCATCGAAACACGATGTTTCAAACTGCGTGAGCTTGGGGTTGACCGCGCACACCGCAAGCTTCAGCGCGTCGAGATCCTGGTAGATGACCGCGTCAGCGCCGATCTCGCGTGCGATCTGCTCCTCGTTGCGGCCGGTGGCGATCAGCTCTGTGCGCGTCGGCATGTCGATACCATACACATTGGCAAACCGCACAGGCGGCGCCGCTGACGCAAAATACACCTTGCTCGCCCCAGCCTCCCGGGCCATCTGAACAATTTCTCGGCTGGTTGTTCCCCGCACGATCGAGTCGTCGACGATAAGCACGTTCCTGCCCTTGAACTCGAGACCGACAACACTGAGCTTCTGGCGCACTGATTTCTTGCGAATCGTCTGGCCGGGCATGATGAAAGTACGGCCGATATAGCGATTGCGGATGAAACCCTCGCGATAGGTGACGTTCAGCCCACGCGCGAGCTCAAGCGCGCTCGGCCTGCTCGTATCGGGAACCGGAATTACCACGTCGACATCCAGGCGGGGCGTCGTGCGCTTGATCTTTTCCGCAAGATGCCGGCCCATGTGCAACCGGCTTTCGTACACGGAAACGCCGTCCATAACCGAGTCGGGCCGGGCAAGGTAAACGTATTCGAAGATGCAGGGAGCGAGGACCGGTTTGGTCGTGCACTGGCGGCTGTGGAACGTCCCGCCTTCATCGACAAAAATGGCTTCACCGGGAAACACGTCGCGCACCAGCTCAAAGCCGAATGCGGTAAGCGCAACACTCTCCGAAGCGACCAGATATTCGGGTCCCTCCTCGGTGGAATTGCGGCCGAACACGAGCGGGCGGATTCCAAACGGGTCGCGGAACGCAAGCAGTCCGTAGCCCGAAATCAGAGCCACCACGGCGTAGGCGCCGCGACAACGCCGATGCACGTTCGCCACCGCGGTGAAGATGGTCTCCGGATCGAGCTTCTGGCCCTTCGCCGCGAGCTCCAGCTCATGGGCCAAGACGTTGAGCAGTACCTCCGAATCGGAGCTGGTGTTGATGTGACGCAGATCCTGGCGGAACATCTCCTGCTTGAGAGCATCCGAATTGGTCAGGTTGCCGTTATGGCCGAGGACAATCCCGAACGGAGAATTGACGTAAAAGGGCTGAGCTTCTCCGGCGTTGAAGGCCGAGCCCGCCGTTGGATAGCGGCAGTGCGCGATTCCGGTTCCGCCGGAAAGCGAACGCATGTTCCGCGTGCGGAATACGTCGCGCACCATTCCCGTTCCCTTGTGCATATGGAACATCTTGTGTTCCGCCGTGACGATTCCCGCCGCGTCTTGCCCACGGTGTTGGAGCAACAGCAGCCCGTCGTAGAGCAGCTGATTGACCGGCGTCTTCGCCACGACTCCGAGAATGCCGCACATCTCTATGGGTCCCAGTGACTCAGCGGTACCTTAAGCGACTCGCCAGGCCTTCCGGCAGATGCGGCCGCAGCGCCAGTGCCGTGGTCTCAAACGGCCCCGAGAGCACCGCGTCGCGCCAAAACGGTTCGCGTGGAAGCGGCGTAAGGCCCGCAAGAACAACTACGACAAGTACGATGATGAGTCCCCTCATTACCCCAAAGACGGCTCCCAGCGCGCGGTCCGCGGGGGCCAATCCGGCCGCGCGCACCGCCGAAGACATTACTAGGCCGACAATCCAGGCTATGGCAAGCACTCCGACAAACACGAGCAGAAATCCAATCAGCGCACCCATGAGCGGCCCGAGGCTTTGCGGCAGAAGCCCAGCCACCTTGCCTCCGAAGACCGTCGCCAGTATGAATCCGCCGACCCACCCCCCGAGCGAGACAATTTCGCGCACCAGGCCTTGGAACAGGCTTATCACGACCGACACGAGGAGGACGATCAAGCAGCCGAAGTCGAACCAGGTCATCGTTGCGCCACTTGTCCGACTTCGAGCCCGAGGGATTTGAGTCTGTCCCGCGCCTTTTCCGCGGCGTCCCGGCTTGTAAAAGGTCCGGCGCGCACGCGCGTCTGTTCGCCCTGCGGGAGCTTCACGCTTTCTGTATAGCTCTTGAATCCGGCGGATGCCGCTTTGTCTTGAACCTGCTTCGCGTTCTCGGAATTTGTGAAAGCGCCAAGCGGCACCATGTAAACCTCCTTCTTAGGACGCGACTGGGCGCGCCGCGCCTCGGCCACATCTTTCTTGGGACGCTCCGCCGGCTTGGCGCTTTGCTTCTGTGAAGCGCCAGAACGTGAGTCGGTTGGCGCGGTACTTGCGGACTTTCCTGACTTGTCTTGCGCCGCCCGTACGGATTCACCGTTTTTCGGCACCTCAGGAGGCGACGGCAGCGGCGGGAGTACCCGCGTGTTGAAGGGCCCCGCGTCCTGGCTCGGGATCTGCACCGTCAGCGTCTGCGTGACTGTCCGGGGTTGCTGGTCGAGAATGATGGGCAGGAGGACGACAATAAGGACCACCAACGCAATCGCGCCGACCAGCCGTCGGCGTGCGCGTCGCCTAAGCAGGGTGGCGTCCGGGTTATCTGCCAATCAAAGACCCCAATAAAGGTGCTCAAGACCCTTGCCGCGCCTCCCGGCTCGCGGTCCGGGCGGCTTCGATCGCCTGCATGACTTCGGCTACGGTGTGGAACGATCCGAACACGACAATTCTATCATTTTCGTTTGCCCGCTTCCTGGCGGCAGCATAGGCTTCGCGGGGACTATCGAAGTAGAACACATCGCCTGCGACTCCCGCGCCCGCAAAGGCATCGGCCAGCACCTGCTTGTTTGCGCCTCGCGGTACTGAAAGGTCAGCCGCAAGCCAAGTCGAAATCTGCCCCCTCATCGCGCGGCAAACGCCGCCGATATCCTTATCCCGCAACATGCCAAACACGGCATAGGTCTCCGGGGAGAATCCCATAGCTGCAAGGTCGTCCGCGAGCACGGTTGCAGCCTGTGGATTGTGCGCCACATCTAGTACGACTGCGGGGCGCCCGGGAAGCACCTGAAACCGCGCCGGAAGCTCCAATTGCGCAAGACCGCTGCGGACGTCCTGCATTCCGACGGGAAGACGCTGGCGTAGCGCGTCCAAGGCGGCAAGCGCCGCGCTCGCATTCGCAAGCTGACGCCCACCCCTCAGCGCCGGATACGCCAGCCCGGCACGGCGCCCCCCCGGTCCCCAGAACATCCATTGCTCTCCCTGACGCCGGTATCCAAAATCCCGACCGATCACCCAGGGGTCCACGCCGATCGCGCTTGCGTAGGCGTGAACGCTCCGCGGAGGGTCGGGATCCGCAATGATTGCGGGCTTCCCTTTGCGGAAAATTCCGGCCTTTTCGGCGCCGATGCTCTCGCGAGTATTGCCTAGGTAGTCGATGTGATCGAGCGCGACGGAAGTCAACAGCGCACAATCACAGTCGTAGGCATTCACAGCGTCCAGTCGCCCTCCGAGGCCGACCTCGAGTATCACGGCGTCCAGCGGCTCGTTCGCAAAAATCTCCCAAGCTGCCAGAGTACCGAACTCGAAATAGGTAAGCGGGACGCCGCCTGCTTTTTCGATTCGCGCGCGCTCGACTACATCGAACGCCGCACACAGCCGCGAGTCGCCAACCGGCACGCCGTCCAGGCGGACGCGTTCGTTGTAGCGCAGGAGGTGCGGCGAGGTGTACAAACCGACCCGATAACCGGCAGCGAGCAGAATCGCCTCCAGGATCGCGCACGTCGAACCTTTGCCGTTGGTGCCCGCAACGGTGAATAGCACCGCCGCACTCGACCTACGGAGTACATCGCGCACTCTCTCTACCCGTTCCAGACCAAGCTGGATCGATTTCGGATGGATGTGCTCGATGTATTCGAGCCACTCTTCGAGCGTCCGGGAGATCATAGAGTCCTCAACCACCGAAAACGCGAGGGAGCAAGAACTTCCCTTTCTCTATGTCCGGTGTGCGCTCGCGTAGGTTTCTGGATCAAGACCCCACGGGGGGCTGCCGCTGCAGAAGGGTGAGGAGACTCGCGAGTTTGTCGCGCATCTGGCGCCGGTCGACAATCATGTCGATTGCGCCTTTATCGAGCAGGAATTCGGCGCGTTGAAAGCCTTCGGGCAGCTTCTCGCGCACGGTCTGCTCGATGACGCGCGGCCCAGCGAAACCGATGAGCGCGCGCGGTTCGGCGATCACGACATCGCCGAGCATCGCAAAGCTCGCCGACACCCCGCCCATCGTGGGGTCGGTTAGAACAGAAATGAATGGGAGCTTGCGCGCCGTAAGCTGTGTCAAGGCGGCCGTGGTCTTGGCCATCTGCATGAGCGAAAAAAGCCCTTCCTGCATGCGCGCGCCACCGGTCGCGGTAACGCACACAAGAGGAAGGTGCTGGTCGAGGCACGCATGAACGCCGCGTACAAAACGCTCCCCCACCGCCGACCCCATCGATCCCCCCATGAACTCGAACTCGAAAACAGCGGCAATCAGCGGAACGTTTCTTATTGCGCCTTGCATGACCACCAGCGCCTCGGCTTCGCCGGTAGCTCTCTCGGCTTCCCCGAGTCGGTCCGGATAGCGCTTGTCGTCCTTGAATTTGAGGCTGTCGACCGACGCGACCTCGGCGCCGATTTCGAAACGCCCTTCAGGGTCCAGAAGCAAATCAAGCCGTGCCCGCGCACCTACGCGGTTGTGAAAGCCGCATTTCGGGCAGACGTTGTCGTTTTTTTCAAGATCAGTCGCATACAGCACCGCCGCGCAGGAGGGACACTTGCTCCAGAGGCCCTCTGGAACATTCTTCTTCGCACCCGTTCCGGTGCGATTGATCTTAGGTGGAAGCAGCTTTTGCAGCCAGCTCATGCGTCGATCGCCCGGCGGAATTCCTTGAGTAAGTTCGCCCCCTTCTCCACGCAGGTCTGTGGAGACGCTTGCTCCATTTCCTGGATGATTCGGCTGCCGACTACGACCGCGTCGGCGATTTTCGCCACGGCACGCGCAGTTTTCCCGTCGCTGATGCCGAATCCCACGCCCACGGGAAGCTTCGTTCTGGCGCGAATTAGGGGCAACTTTGCCCCTATCTCTTCCAGATCGAGGTGCTTGGCCCCAGTCACCCCGCGTAAGGATACGTAATAGATGTAGCCGCTCGCAAGCCTGGCTACCTGTTCGATGCGCTCCTCGGTCGAAGTGGGCGCAAGCAAGAAAATCATATCCATATTACGCGCGTGGAGCATTGCCGCGAGTTCTGCGCTTTCCTCCGGCGGATAATCGACCACCAACACGCCGTCAACTCCGGCTCGCTCTGCGCCCTCGATGAAACGCCTCAACCCCATAGCCTCGATGGGATTGGCATAGCCCATCAGCACTACCGGCGTCGTCGAGTCGCTCCTTCGGAATTCTCCGACGAACTCCAGCACCCGATCCAGCCCGACACGATGCTTGAGCGCCCGCTCTCCTGAGCGCTGGATCACCGGCCCATCGGCCATGGGATCGGAAAACGGCACACCCAGCTCGATTATGTCCGCCCCTGCCCCGGCAAGCGCCAGCAGCAGCGGCACCGTCACCGCGGGTTCGGGATCGCCTGCGGTGATGTAGGGGATCAGCGCCTTGCGGCCTTCGCGCGCCAGCCGTTCGAACGTCACCTGAATTCTCGACACCGCAACACTCACAGAGCCACGGCGGCGGCCTGGACCGCCGGCCGTTCGCCGAAGCGGGCGACGCGACGCTTCGCCGTGGCGCAGTACTCCGGATTGACCTCGAATCCGACGAAACGCCGGCCGTGCTTGCTCGCCGCGACCGCGGTGGTTCCGCTTCCCATAAACGGGTCGAGCACGAGCCCCTCACGGGGGCAGCTCGCCAAGACCATCCGCTCGATGATCTCGAGTGGTTTTTGAGTGGGATGGTCCTCGCGCTCCGGATCTTGGCGGTGAATCCGCGTCACGCTCCACACGTCCTTCGGGTTATAACCCACCTCAAGCCATTTCTTCCCGACGAAAATAGAGCGCGTGCGCGCTCGCTTGGTTTCGGCGTCGTAAGGGATGCGCACGCTGTCGAGATTGAAATAATAGTCCTTCGAACGCGCGAACAGGCCGATTGTGTCGTGTACCGAGGAGAACTTACGCGTGCTCCCGCCCATGCTCGGTACCCTACGGTCCCAGATGATTTCGTTAACCATAGCAAGCCGCGTCTTCAGGTAGCTGAAAACCTCGGGGCTGTGCTGCCAGGTGAGAAAGACATACAGGCTGCCGTCCGGTTTCAGCTTGGGAATCACCGCATCGACCCAGCGCCGGCTGAAGGCAAGGTAGGCGTCACCGCTCAGACGGTCCGAATCGTTGCCGTAATCCTTGCCGAGCCCGTAGGGCGGGTCCGCGATAACGAGGTCTACGCTGGCATCGCCGACGCGCTCGACGCCGGAGAAAAAATCCTGATTGAACAGCGTCGTGCTGACTTGGCTCAAAACCGAATCCCCGATCTCTCCGCAACCGTCTGCATGTCCTTGTCTCCGCGACCAGAGAGATTGACGAGCAGAATCCTGTCCTTCGGCAACGTCGGGGCAAGCTTCGCTGCGTAGGCGAGCGCGTGCGCTGCTTCCAGCGCCGGAATAATGCCTTCGTAATGGCACAGATCGTTGAACGCCCCGAGCGCATCTGCATCGTCGATCGCGACGTATTCGGCGCGCCCCGTGTCCTTCAACCAGGCGTGCTCGGGACCCACTCCAGGGTAGTCCAGTCCGGCTGAAATCGAATGCGTTTCGACGATCTGTCCGTGTTCGTCCTGGAGCAAGTACGTACGATTTCCGTGCAGTACACCGGGCTTGCCCGCGCAGAGCGATGCGGCGTGTCTGCCTGTGGCAATGCCGAAGCCGCCCGCTTCGACGCCGATCAGTCTGACTGCCTCATGTGGGATGTACGGATAGAAAATGCCCATCGCGTTCGAACCTCCGCCAACGCAGGCGATCACTGCGTCCGGCTGGCGTCCGCACAACTCTTGCATCTGCTCGAGGCATTCCCTGCCGATCACGGACTGAAAATTGCGCACCATCATCGGGTAAGGGTGCGGGCCCGCGACGGTGCCTATGATGTAGAAGGTGTTGGTCACGTTTGTGACCCAGTCGCGCATCGCCTCGTTCAAGGCGTCCTTCAGTGTTTTCGAACCCGATTCGACCGGCACCACCGTGGCGCCGAGCAGTTTCATCCGATAGACGTTCTGCACCTGGCGCTTGATATCCTCCGAGCCCATATAGACGACGCATTCCATGCCGTAGCGTGCGGCGACCGTTGCCGCTGCCACCCCGTGCATGCCGGCGCCGGTTTCGGCGATGACGCGCGGCTTGCCCATGCGTTTCGCGAGCAGCGCCTGGCCGACGGTGTTGTTGATTTTGTGCGCTCCCGTGTGGTTGAGGTCTTCCCGCTTGATGTAGATTTGCGCCCCGCCAAGCAGTAGGGACCAGCGCTTAGCATGATAGACAGGGGTCGGACGTCCGACATAGTGCTTGAGTTCATATTCGAACTCGGCGATGAATTCGGGATCTTTGCGGAAGCGCTCGTAGGCGCGCTTGAGCTCGTCGAGCGCGTGTACTAGCGTCTCGGGGACAAACACACCGCCGTACTCGCCGAAATGACCCCGCTCGTCCGGAAGATCATACATCTTCATGCTTCACTGCTCCGATGAAAGCCGCGACTTTCGCCGAGTCTTTGATTCCTTTTGCGGTCTCGACGCTGCTGGAAACGTCGACTGCGTAAGGCCTAATTCGGCGGACGGCATCGGCCACATTGCCTGCATTCAGGCCACCCGAAAGTATGATGGGTTTCGCCATGCCTCCCGGCACGAGGCTCCAGTCAAACGCACCACCCGTTCCGCCCCAGAGTTCATTGTGGAAAGCGTCGAGCATCCATGCCCGGGCAGCCGAGTAGGGCGACAGGTATTTTATCAAATCCAACCCTGGGTGAATCCGGGCCGCTTTTATGTACGGCACCGTAAAACTGCCACAAAACTCCGGAGATTCATCGCCGTGGAACTGCAACAGCGTCACGCTGCATTCACGGATGACCCGTTCGACTTCGTCGTGAGAAGGATTGACGAACACGGCCACAGTTGAGACCAACGCCGGGGTCTTTTCGGCAATCCCGCGCGCAAGCCCGAGATCGACGCAGCGGGGGCTCGGGCGATAGAAAATGAGCCCGATCGCGTCCGCGCCCTCGGCGACGGCGGCGTGGGCGTCTTCGACTCGCGTTATGCCGCAGATCTTGACTCTCGTCCTCATCGCGACGCTTCCACTTCGAACGGCATCATACGAGTGAAGGCCGGCAGGTTCCAGCGCGCTTCGTAGCGCACTAGCGAGAGGTAAAGTCCCTCGGCTGCGAACGTGGGCGCAGCGAGCCGCCGGTCGCGCGCGGCGATCAACTCGGCTAGCCATTGTTCCGGATGCTCGCCTTTACCGACATAGACGAGGCTGCCGACGATGTTGCGCACCATGTGATGGAGGAACGCGTTCGCCGTGAAGTCAAACAGGAGATACGGCCCGCTCGCGCAGATCTCGGCACGCTCCATTGTACGCACCGGGCTTCTCGCCTGGCATTCGGAGGACCGGAAGCTGGAGAAATCGCGCTCGCCTAGTAGGTCTTGCGCTGCTCGCCGCATGCGCTGCAGGTCGAGCGGCAGATGGAACCATCCGACCAGGCCCGCGAGCAACGCTGGGCGCACGGGATGGTTGAAAAGCACATAGCGGTAGCTCCGCGACGTGGCGGAATAGCGCGCGTGGAAATCCTCGGCGACCGGCATTGCCCACTGGACGGCAATCGATCCGGGCAGCAGGGTGTTCACCCCGCGCACCCAAGCGGAATCGGGCCGCGCCGCCTTGGTTTCGAAGTGGGCCACCTGGGCGCTTGCGTGTACCCCAGCATCGGTACGGCCAGCGCCGGTCACGTCGATCCGCTCTCCGGCGATTTCCGAGAGGGCTCGCGCGAGATGGTCCTGGACGGTATTGCCCGAGGGCTGTGATTGCCAACCCTCCAGCTCCGTGCCGCAGTAGGCTATGCCGATGGCAATTCTCACTTCAAACTCCCAAAAATAACAATCGGCGCTCGCGGCGCCGATTGTTATTGGTAACGGTTGAAAATCAGCCGAGGGCTTGCAGCATCGTCTGCGCCTGCTGCTGTTGCGCCGGGTCGCCTTCCTTCATCACTTCCTTCAACAGTTCGCGAGCACCATCCTTGTCGCCCATTTCCTCGTACGCCTTGGCGAGATCCAGCTTGGTCGCGACCTCCTGCCATCGCGCATCCGGGACGCCGCCCGACCCGTTCCCACCGCCAGGCGTGCCCAGATCGAGACTGATCGAGTTCAAGTCCACCGAGGGCGCCTTGGGCACCTCAGTTCTTTCCTCCCCGCCGCCGGCAGGCATGCCAATATCAAAATCGATCATTCCCAGTTCCGGCGCAGGGGAGCCGGTCGCCGTATCAAGCACGCCCTGAGCCGGCTTATCGCCGAGCGGCAGATCGAAGTCCATCCCGAGGGCAGGCTCGCCTGCGTGACCCATTTCCGGCTTGGCGGGCACCACTATCGTGGCATCGCCTATGGCCCTGTCTGCGCTCAGCCCCAAGTCGAAGTCCAGTCCCACGGCCGTCTCTGCCGATAGGGGTACACCCGCATCGAGATTGATGTCGGGGGGCGTCGGGGCTGCTCCTGCGGTCGCACTGCCGATATCGAAATCGATATCGAGTGGTGCTTCCGGATGCATCGTCACATCGGGTTCAGCCTCCGCTATGCGGGCCGCAGGAAACTGGCTGGTGTCTCCAAACGTCGGCGCTGAAGCATGCGGCTTGCCGCCGTAAAGCGGGTTAGCCGGATCGATCGACAAGCCCAAGCCGGCGACCTTTTCCCAATCTGCACCTGTTCCGCCTGTTGCGGCGTGGAGCTCGTTTGCCGCCGACTCGAATGCTCTTGCATCCTTGCGATTGGCATAGATCTCAAGCAGCTTGACGCGAATTGGCTGGCGAGTGGAATCCTTCGCCAGTGCGTCCTTCAGAATCTCCTCGGCTTGGGCATCGCGGCCATAGGCCATGTAGACGTCGGCTTCCGCGATAGGATCGATTTCTTCGGCGTCGATTTTGCCGACGCTACCTTGGCTGAAGTCGCCCTGGAACGAGCTGGCGGTGTCGATACTGCGGCCCCCATCTGTACCCAACACAGAATTCGTTCCTGAAGGTATCGCGCTCATGATGCTGTTCTCGAATTGCGAGCTGCGTTTCCTGCGCCAGGCGTAGGCCGCATAGCCCACCAGCAGCATCAGCGCTCCCCCCGCGCCGCCGAGCGCCAAGGGATTGTCGAGCAACTCGTCTACGAAGCTCACCTCGATCTGCGGTGCGGCCGCTGCCGCTTTGGCCACGGCCTTGGGAGCCTTGCTGGCATCTGGTTTCGCCGCTTCGGGCGCCTTCGCTACCTCGGGGGATTTGGCCGCCTCAGGTACTTTCGCGGCTTCAGGTGCTTTCGCTACCTCGGGTGCCTTTGCTACTTCAGGCGCCTTTGCCGCAGCTTTTGCGGCCTCCGAAGCCTTGGCCGCTGCTGCCTTGGCCACCTCTGCGGCTTTAGCCGCCTCCGCAGCTTTGGCCGCCTCCACCGCCTTGGCCGCTTCCGCCACCTTTGCCGCTGCCGCTGCTTTGGCCGCCTCCACCGCCTTGGCCGCTTCCGCCACCTTTGCCGCTGCCGCTGCTTTGGCCGCCTCCGCAGCTTTGGCCGCCTCCGCCGCCTTGGCCGCTGCCGCAACCTTGGCAGCTTCCACGGCTTTTGCCGCCTCCGCCACCTTCGCAGAGCTATCGGGTGCTTTTGAGGCTGGCGCCGCCTTGGCGACGGGCGCTGCTTTCGCCGCTTCCGCCTGCTGCTGCATTTGAGTGCCGGCCTGGCTCTTCAACTGCGCCAGTTTTTGCAGGTCCTGCACATTCTTTTCAAGGAGGGCAATGCGTTCGTTCGCCTCCCTCAGCGCATTTTCCTTGGCTGCCAGATCGTCGGCCGCGGTGGTGCCCGCCGCCGCCTTAGCTGAGCGCTTAGATTCGTCCGCCCGAGAGAGGCGCAATTGGTCCTTAGCCGGTTCTTTGGATGGCGCCGGCTTTTCTTCCGCCGACGCGCTGATCCTGCCCGACACCCGACGGCCGCCGTCGGGCGATGCTGACCTCGAAGCAACTGCGATACCGAGACTGCGCTTGTACTCATTGAAG